>Ga0209347_1000225_pt1 | contig 156483 bp, 151 predicted proteins | sample AutmiccommuBRH23_FD_187382 | JGI IMG/M metagenome (GOLD analysis project Ga0209347, IMG submission 187382) | Deep subsurface microbial communities from Mt. Terri, Switzerland - Autotrophic microbial communities BRH/23 (SPAdes) (version 2) | ecosystem: Environmental > Aquatic > Deep subsurface... | reverse complement strand
TCTCAAGCTGATGGCCGGCGAGGAGGTCGTGTCGCCCCGCGGCGCCACCCTCACGTCGTGGCGCGAGGCCGAGCGCGTGCTGGCGGGCTTCCCGGACGGCCGCGCCGACGAGGGCCCCTCCGCGGGACCGGCGTCGCTGCTGGGCCGCGAGATCGCGCGCGAGAACAACTGGTCCGCCCCGACGGCCGACGCCACGCCGGCCGCCCAGAACCCGGAGGCCACCAAGTGACCGACCTGCTGACCCCGGTCCTCAGCGCCCACTGGGGTGAGGACAAGTCCTGGAAACTCGCCCGCTACGAGACCAACGGTGGCTACCGCGCGCTGCGCACCGCGCTCGGGATGCAGCCGACGGAGGTCGTCAACCTCGTCAAGGACGCGAACCTGCGCGGCCGCGGCGGCGCCGGCTTCCCCACGGGCATGAAGTGGTCGTTCGTGCCGCAGGACAACCCCAACCCGAAGTACCTCGTCGTCAACGCCGACGAGTCGGAGCCGGGCACCTGCAAGGACATGCCGTTGATGCTGGCCACCCCCCACACGCTGGTGGAGGGCGTCATCATCTCGTCGTACGCCATCAACGCGCACACGGCGTTCATCTACTGTCGCGGCGAGGTCCTGCACGTCATCCGGCGGCTGCAGCAGGCGGTCCGCGAGGCGTACGCGGCCGGCTACCTCGGCAAGAACATCCTCGGCACGGGCTACGACCTGGACATCATCGTCCACGCCGGCGCGGGCGCCTACATCTGCGGCGAGGAGACCGCGCTCCTCGACTCGCTCGAGGGGCGCCGCGGCCAGCCCCGTCTGCGCCCGCCGTTCCCCGCCGTCGCAGGCCTCTACGCGTCTCCGACGGTGATCAACAATGTCGAGTCCATCGCCTCGGTTCCGGCGATCATTGCCAACGGCGCGGCCTGGTTCAAGAAGATGGGCTCGGAGAAGTCCAGCGGCTTCACGCTGTACTCGCTGTCGGGCCACGTCGCGCGGCCCGGCCAGTTCGAGGCGCCGATGGGCATCACCATGCGCCAGCTGCTGGAGCTCTCCGGCGGCATCCGCGAGGGGCACGAGCTGAAGTTCTTCACCCCGGGCGGCTCCTCGACTCCGATCCTCACCGCCGAGCACCTCGACCTGCCCCTCGACTACGAGGGCATGGCCGGCGCCGGCACCATGCTGGGCACCAAGGCGCTCCAGGTCTTCGACGACACCACGTCGATCGTGCGGACCACGCTGCGCTTCGTCGAGTTCTACAAGCACGAGTCGTGCGGCAAGTGCACCCCGTGCCGCGAGGGCTCCTGGTGGCTCGTCCAGCTGCTGATGAAGTTCGAGGCCGGCACCGCCCAGGAGGGCGACGTCGACAAGCTGCTCGACATCTGCGACAACATCGGCGGACGCTCCTTCTGCGCCCTGGCCGACGGCGCCGTGGCGTGCGTGACCAGCGCGGTCAAGCACTTCAGGAGTGAGTTCGAACAGGGCTACCACACGCCGGCCTGGGAGCTGTTCCCGTACGAGAAGAGCGCGCTGTTCGCCGTGCAAGGAGAGATTCGATGAGCGTCGACACCAAGACGACGACGGGCGAGGAGATCGCGCCGCGGCCCGACCTGGTCACCCTGACCATCGACGGCACCCAGGTCAGCGTCCCGAAGGGGACCCTGATCATCCGGGCCGCCGAGATGATCGGCACCGCGATCCCGCGGTTCTGTGACCACCCGCTGCTCGACCCCGTCGGCGCGTGCCGCCAGTGCATGGTCGACATCCCCGACGCCGGCAACGGCCGCGGATTCCCCAAGCCGCAGGCGTCGTGCACCATGCCGGTCGCCGAGGGCATGGTCGTCAACACGCAGGTCACGTCCCCGGTCGCCAAGAAGGCGCAGGTCGGGATGCTCGAGTTCCTGCTCATCAACCACCCGCTCGACTGCCCCATCTGCGACAAGGGCGGCGAGTGCCCCCTGCAGAACCAGGCCCTGTCGCACGGCCCGGGGGAGAGCCGCTTCACCGAGCTGAAGCGCACCTTCCCGAAGCCGGTGAGCATCTCGGCGCAGATCCTCCTCGACCGGGAACGCTGCGTGCTGTGCGCCCGCTGCACCCGCTTCTCCGAGCAGATCTCGGGCGACCCGTTCATCGCACTCGTGGAGCGTGGGGCGCTGCAGCAGGTGGGCAGCTACGAGCGGGACCCCTACGACTCCTACTTCTCGGGCAACGTCGTCCAGATCTGCCCCGTCGGCGCCCTGACGTCGGCCGCGTACCGCTTCCAGGCCCGCCCCTTCGACCTCGTGTCGACGACGGTGACCTGCGAGCACTGCGCCTCCGGTTGCGAGCTGCGCGCGGACCAGCGGCACCACCAGGTCAAGCGCCGCCTCGCCGGGAACAACCCCGCGGTCAACGAGGAGTGGAGCTGCGACAAGGGCCGCTTCGGCTTCATGTACAGCCGTGGTGAGGACCGGATCACCCGGCCGCTCGTCCGTCGCGACGGCGTGCTGCAGCCCGCGTCCTGGCCCGAGGCGATCGACGCCGCCGTCCACGGTCTGCGCGCCGCGGCCGGCTCGGTGGGCGTCCAGACCGGCGGCCGCCTGACCGTCGAGAACGCCTACGGCTACAGCCGGTTCGCCCGGGTCGTGCTCGGCACCAACAACATCGACTTCCGGTCGCGGCCCGCGTCGGCGGAAGAGGCCGAGTTCCTCGCCGCCCGCGTGGCCGGTGGGACGCTGGCCGGCTCGGTCACCTACGCCGATCTCGAGTCCGCATCGCGCGTCGTTCTGGTGGCCTTCGAGCCCGAGGACGAGTCTCCCATCGTGTTCCTGCGCCTGCGCAAGGCCGTCCGCCAGAACCGGCTCCAGGTCACGACGCTGGCCCCGTTCTCGTCGCGCGGCACGGAGAAGCTGTCCGCGACGCTGGTGCCGGTCGCGCCGGGCGGCGAGGTCGCCGCGCTGGACACCCTCACCGACATCGACGCCGGCACGGTCCTCCTGGTCGGCGAGCGTGCGGCGACGGTGCCCGGGTTGCTCAGCGCCGTCGGCGCGCTGGCGGACTCCAGCGGGGCCCGCCTCGCGTGGATCCCGCGCCGCGCCGGCGACATGGGCGCCATCGAGGCCGGCTGCCTGCCCGGGCTGCTGCCGGGCGGCCGCCCCGTCGCTGACGCCTCGGCGCGCGTCGACGTCGCCTCCCACTGGGGGGTGGCCTCCCTCCCCGGTGACACCGGGCTCGGCGCCGACGAGCAGTTCGCCGCCGCCGCCGACGGCAGCCTCCGGGCCCTGGTCCTCGCCGGCGTCGACCCCGCCGACCTGGCCGACCCCGCCGCCGCGCTCGCGGGCCTCGAGGCGGCCGACTTCGTCATCAGCATCGAGCAGCGGCTCTCGGCCGTCACCGAGCGGGCGAACGTCGTGTTCCCCGCGGCGCTGCTGGAGGAGCAGTCGGGGCACTTCCTCAACTGGGAGCACCGCCACGGCCGCGTGCGGATCGTCAACAAGAACGTCCCCTCGCCGATGACCGACCTGCGCATCCTGGCGGCGCTCGCCGACGCCATGGGGTCCTCGCTCGGGTTCCGCGCCTCGACGCAGGCGTACGCGGACTTCGTCGAGCTCGGCGCCTGGGACGGGACGCGGCCCGCCGCCCCCGCGCACCGGGCGGCCGCCGCCGGTCAGGGCCTCGTGGCCGCCGGCTGGCGTGAGCTGCTCGACGCGTCCCAGGGCAACGACTACGAGCTGGCGCTGCGCGCCACAGCCCGGCCCGCGGTGGCCCGCGTGTCGCCGGCGACCGCCGACCGGCTGGGCCTCGGGGAGGTCGCCACGGTGACCGCCGGCGGCGTCAGCACCGTGCTGCCGCTCGAGGTCACTTCCGGCATGGTCGACGATGTGGTGTGGGTCCCGCTCAACCCCGGCCTGGGGGAGCGGCTGCCCGTGGTGCCCGGCGCGGCCGTCACCGTCGCCGCCGTCTCAGTGGATGAAGGAGTCTGAGCCATGAACATCTTCTTCCAGGATCCCTGGTGGCTGATCCTCATCAAGGTGGTGGCGGTGTTCGTCATCCTCCTGGTGTGGACCATCTTCAACGTCTGGTACGAGCGGCGCCTCGTCGGCAAGATGCAGCACCGCCTCGGCCCGATCATGAACGGCCCCTTCGGGCTCGGTCAGGCCCTCGCCGACGGCGCCAAGCTGCTGGCCAAGGAGGACTTCCGGCCGAAGAACGCCGACAAGTGGGTGTTCAACCTGGCGCCGATCCTCACGGGTGTCGCGGCCTTCACGACCTGGACGGTCATCCCGTTCGGCGGTGAGGTCGAGATGTTCGGCGTGACGACCCGCCTGCAGGTGACCGACCTGCCGGTGTCGACGCTGTTCATCCTCGCCATCGCGTCCATCGGCATCTACGGCATCGTGCTGGCCGGCTGGGCGGGCAACTCCACCTACTCGTTCCTCGGGTCCATCCGGTCCACGGCGCAGATGATCTCCTACGAGATCGCCATGGGCCTGTCGATGGTGGCGGTGTTCCTCATGGCGGGCACCATGTCCACCTCGCAGATCGTGGAGGCGCAGCGCCAGACGATCCTCTTCCGGGTGCCGTTCACCGACATGACCTTCGACCCGGGCATCACCGGCTGGTACGCCATCTTGCTGTTCCCGTCGTTCGTCATCTACAGCATCTCGATGGTCGGCGAGACCAACCGTGCCCCCTTCGACCTGCCCGAATGTGAGTCGGAGCTCGTCTCCGGCTACCTGACGGAGTACTCCGGCTTCCGCTACGCGATGTTCTTCCTCGCCGAGTACATCAACATGGCCACCGTGTCCGCGGTGTGCACCACGCTGTTCCTCGGCGGATACCTGCCGCCGTGGCCGCTGAACCTCATCCCGCTGTTCAACAACCCGTGGTTCGGGCCCGTGTTCTTCATGATCAAGGTGCAGCTGCTGATCTCGGTGTTCGTGTGGCTGCGCGGCACGCTGCCGCGCTTCCGCTACGACCAGTTCATGGACCTCGGCTGGAAGCGGCTCATCCCGATCTCGCTGGTGTGGATCCTCATGATCGCCATCGCGCCGGGTTACACCATCGGGCTGGGGCTGGCGCTCTTCGTGGCGCTCTACCTCATCCAGGTCTGGCGGGCGGACGCGGTCGCCGCCGAGCCCGAGCATCCGGTGGCCGTCGAGGACCAGGTCTACGATCCCTTCGCCGGCGGCTACCCGACGCCGCCGCGGCCGGGCCAGCTGCTGCCCGAGCTCGCCGGTGTCGTGTCCGGACGCGACGAGACGCCCATGGCCGAGGCCACCGCAGAACGGAAGGATTTCTGATGGGACTGCTCGATCCGTGGGCCGGTTTCGGCGTCACGTTCAACACGATGTTCCGCAAGACGTTCACGCAGTCGTACCCGCACAAGAAGGGCGCGGAGAAGGTCACGATGCCGCGCTTCCACGGCCGGCACCAGCTCAACCGCTGGCCGGACGGGCTCGAGAAGTGTGTGGGCTGTGAGCTCTGCGCGTGGGCCTGTCCCGCTGACGCCATCTACGTGGAGGGCGCCGACAACACCGACGACGACCGCTACTCGCCCGGCGAGCGCTACGGCCGCGTCTACCAGATCAACTACCTGCGCTGCATCTTCTGCGGCCTGTGCATCGAGGCCTGCCCGACGCGCGCGCTCACGATGACGAACGAGTTCAAGATCTCCGACGACACGCGGCTCAAGCTCATCTACGAGAAGCAGGACCTCCTGGCCCCGCTGCTCACCGGCATGGAAGAGCCGCCGCACCCGCGCCGCCTGGGCGACGACGAGAAGGTCTACTTCCTCGGCCTGCCCGAGACCGGCAAGCCCGACACGCGCACCGCCACGACGACAGGAGCGGCCCGATGATCCCCCTCATCCCGCTGGTGACCGCCAGCGAGGTCGCCTTCTGGGTGTGCGCCCCGATCGCGGTGCTTTGCGCCCTCGGGCTCCTCCTGTCGCGCAAGCCGGTGCACTCGGCCATCTCCATGGCCGGCGTGATGGTGAGCCTGGCCGTGCTCTACGCGGCCAACGACGCCCCGTTCCTCTTCGTGATCCAGATCATCGTCTACACGGGCGCGATCCTCATGCTGTTCCTGTTCGTCGTCATGCTGGTCGGTGTCGACTCCACCGACTCGGTCGTCGAGACGATCAAGGGCCACCGGGTCTCGTCGGCGCTCGTCGCGCTCGGCGTCGGCCTGCTGCTCATCCTCGGCGTCGGCCAGTTCGCCGTCGGCGGGGCGCCCGCGGGCCTGGAGGCGGCCAACGCGCAGTACGGCGGCAACATCCAGTCGATCGCCGCGTTGCTGTTCTCGAAGTACGTGTTCATCTTCGAGGCGACGGCGGCGCTGCTGATCACGGCGGCCGTTGGCGCGATGATCCTGGCCCACGGCGAGGAGCTCAAGCGCAAGCGGACCCAGCCCGAGATGCTGCAGGACCGCGTCCGGGCGTACGCCGAGGACGGCACCCACCCCGGTCCGCTGCCCAGCTCCGGCGTCTTCGCCCGGCACAACGCGATCTCGACGCCGGCGCTGCTGCCCGATGGCTCCGTCGCGGAGAACTCCATCTCCAAGACGCTGGCCATGCGCGGCGTCATCGTGGACGTCGACGAGCTCCGCGCACCCACCACCAGCGCCTACTCCGCCATCGCGGGGCGCACCGACGAGGTCGAAGGAGACGACGAATGAACCCCGAGGGCTACCTGGTTCTCTCGGCCATCCTGTTCGCCATCGGCGTCGCGGGCTTCCTCCTGCGCCGCAACGCGATCATCGTGTTCATGAGCATCGAGCTGATGCTCAACGCCACGAACCTCGCGTTCGTCGCGTTCGCGAACTACCACGGCAACCTGGACGGCCTCATCGCCGCCTTCTTCGTGATGGTCGTGGCCGCGGCCGAGGTCGTCGTCGGCCTCGCGATCATCGTGGCCGTGTATCGTGCCCGCCGCTCGGCCTCGGTCGACGACGCCAACCTGATGAAGTTCTAAGGGGTCCTCAACCGTGCAACTCCTCGAAAGCGTGTCCGCCCTGTCCGGGGCCGGCATGATGTCCTGGCTGCTCATCGCCGTCCCGCTCGCCGGGGCAGCGTTCCTGCTGCTCGCCGGGCGCCTCACGGATGCCTGGGGCCACCTGCTCGCGACCGCCGCGCCCATCGTCTCCTTCGTGCTCGGGCTGGTGCTGTTCGTGCAGCTGCTCGGCTCGGCCGAGGACGCGCGGCACATCGACGTGACGGTCTACGAGTGGATCGCGACGGGGTCGTGGTCGATCGAGTTCGGGCTGCTGGTCGACCCGCTGTCGATCCTGTTCGTCCTGCTGATCACCGGTGTCGGCTCCCTCATCCACGTCTACTCCATCGGCTACATGGCGCACGACGATCGGCGCCGCCGCTTCTTCGCCTACCTCAACCTGTTCATCGCCGCGATGCTGACGCTGGTGCTGGCGAACAACTACCTGGTCCTGTTCCTGGGCTGGGAGGGCGTCGGCCTCGCGTCGTTCCTGCTCATCTCGTTCTGGGCGCATAAGCCGTCGGCCGCCGCCGCCGGCAACAAGGCGTTCATCGTCAACCGCGTCGGCGACCTCGGCCTGTCGATGGCGATCTTCACCATGCTGGCCATGTTCGGCAGCGTGAAGTTCGCCGACGTCAACGCCGGCGCCGAGTCCTTGAGCCCCGCCTGGGCAACGCTGATCGGTCTGTTCCTGCTCCTGGGTGCGTGCGGCAAGTCCGCGCAGGTGCCGCTGCAGTCGTGGCTGCTGGACGCCATGGAGGGCCCGACCCCGGTGTCCGCCCTCATCCACGCCGCCACCATGGTCACGGCGGGCGTCTACCTCGTGGTGCGGTCCAACGCCATCTACGCCCAGACGGAGGTCGCGACGACCGCCGTCGCCATCGTCGGCACGGTCACGCTGCTGGCGGGCGCGTGGATCGGCTCGTCCAAGGACGACATCAAGAAGGTGCTGGCAGGCTCCACGATGTCGCAGATCGGCTACATGATGCTCGCGGCCGGCCTCGGCCCCGCAGGCGCCTCGTTCGCCATCTTCCACCTGCTGACGCACGGCTTCTTCAAGGCCAACATGTTCCTCGGCGCCGGCTCGGTCATGCACGGCATGAACGACGACGTCAACATGCGCCACTACGGAGCGCTGGCGAAGTCCATGCGCATCACGTTCCTCACCTTCGCGATGGGCTACCTCGCCATCATCGGCTTCCCGTTCACCTCGGGCTTCTACTCGAAGGACCACATCATCGAGGCGGCGTTCCACGAGAACACCCTCATCGGTGTCCTGGCCCTCATCGGCGCCGGCGTGACCGCCTACTACATGACGCGCCTGATGATGATGACGTTCTTCGGCGCCAAGCGCTGGGAGAAGGACGTGCACCCGCACGAGTCGCCGGCCGTCATGACGGTGCCGCTGATCATCCTGGCGGTGCTGTCCATCGTCGCCGGCCTGTTCATGAACGGCTGGATCCAGGGCTGGCTCGAGGAGTCGACCGGGCAGCATCCGCACGAGACGGGCCTGCTCACCTTCACCCCCGTCGGCCTGCTGACGCTCGCCGTCGTGGCCGTGGGTGTGCTGATCGGCTGGTGGCTGCACCGTCGCGACATCCCCGTCGACGCCCCCGCCACCGGCAACGTGCTGGTGCTGGCCGGCCGCAACGACCTGTACGGCGACGCCTTCAACGAGTACGCCGTCGTGCGTCCCGCCAAGGGCCTCGCCTCGGGGCTCGCCTGGTTCGACCGCGGCGCCGTCGACGGTGTCGCCATGGGCAGCGCGACGGTGGCCAGCGGCCTCGGTGCGTGGCTGCGTCGCGGCCAGAACGGCTACGTGCGTAGCTACGGCCTGACCCTCGGGGTGGGCCTCCTCGTCCTCGCGATCGTCGTGATCCTCGGGCAGCTGGGCTAAGGAGACCAAGAAGACATGCCATTGCCTCTACTGACCATCCTTGCCCTCGTGCCGCTCGTCGGCTCGCTGGTGCTGTTCCTCGTCAAGGGCCAGGCCGGGCGCCTCATCGGCTACGGCATCGCCCTGACCACCGCGGTCCTCGGCGTGCTCGCCGTCGTCCTGCAGGCGCAGGGTGTCCCGCTGGCCGAGGAGGTGGCGTGGATCCCGCAGATCGGCGCCCACTACGCCCTCGACCTCGACGGCATGGGCGCGATCCTCGTGCTCATGACCGTCATCCTCGTGCCGGTCGTCCTGCTGGCCGAGTGGCGCGTCGGCGAGACGCCCGGCGCACGCTGGAGCGGGACCGCCTTCATGGCGCTGGCCCTCATGCTGCAGTCGTTCGCGCTGTTCGTGTTCATGGCCTCCGACATCCTCCTGTTCTACGTGGCCTTCGAGGCGACGCTGATCCCGACCTACTTCCTCATCGGCGGGTTCGGTGGCCCGAAGCGGTCCGCAGCCGCACTGAAGTTCCTGCTCTACTCGCTCGCGGGCGGCCTCGTCATGCTGGTCGCCGTCGCCGGCGTCTACGCGGTGACCGCGGCGGCCGGCAGCCCGAGCTTCCTCATAGGCGACCTCGTCGGCGCCGAGATGAGCACCACGACGGCGCGCTGGCTGTTCGCCGGGTTCTTCTTCGCGTTCGCCGTCAAGGCCCCGATGGCGGGCCTGCACACGTGGCTGCCCGACGCAGCCGAGCAGTCGACGCCCGGCACCTCGACGCTGCTGGTGGGCGTGCTCGACAAGATCGGCACCTTCGGGATGCTGAAGATCTGCCTCACCGCGTTCCCGGAGGCCAGCCAGTGGGCGACCCCCGTGATCCTCGTGTGGGCGATCGTGTCGGTGCTCTACGGCGCGTTCATGGCGTTCGGCGCCACGGACCTGCTGCGGCTGGTGTCCTACACCTCGGTGAGCCACTTCGGGTTCATGGTGTTCGGCATCTTCGCCCTGACGACGCAGTCGATCAGCGGCTCGATCTTCTACATGTTCAACCACGGGCTGTCGACCGCGGCGCTGTTCCTCGTCGTCGGGTTCATGATCCGGCGCCGCGGCTCGCAGCACATCGACGCCTTCGGCGGCGTGCAGAAGGTGGCCCCCGTCCTGGCCGGCGTCCTGCTGATGTCGGGGCTGTCGGCCCTGGCGCTGCCGGGCATGGGCAGCTTCGTCTCCGAGTTCCTCGTCATGGCCGGCGCCTGGCAGCGGTTCCCGGTCTACACCGTCGTCATCACCTTGGGCATGGTGCTCGCCGCCGTCTACGTGCTGCGCATGTACAAGACCACCATGACCGGCCCGGTGACCGAGCAGGTCGCCACCCACGTCACCCACGACCTCAGCGCCCGCGAGAAGGCCGTCGTGGCCCCGCTCCTCATCCTCCTCATCGTCTTCGGGTTCGTGCCGAAGCCGGTGCTGGCCCTGGCTGACGAGACGGCCATGGAGACGATGGCGATCGTCGGCGTCGAGGACCCCGCCCCGCAGGTCAAGGAAGGCAACCGATGATCAACGTGTTGGAGATCGCTGCTCCCACTCTGGAGTGGATGCTGCTGTCGCCGCTGCTGGTGATCCTGGCCGCCGCCTGCCTCGGCGTGCTGGTCGAGGCGCTCGTGCCCCGCGACCTGCGCTACGTCATTCAGGCGGCGCTGGCCGCGCTGGCGGTCGTCGTGGCGCTCGGCCTCACGGTCCTCAACTGGATCCAGGCCGCGCCGCAGATCGCCGCGATGGGCGTCCTCGCCGTCGACGGCCCCGCCTACCTGTTCTGGACGCTCCTGCTGGTCTTCGGGCTGGGCGGTGTCGCGCTGTTCGCCGAACGGGGCGTCGGTGCGGGGCAGTCCGCGTTCGCGTCGTCGGCCGCGACCGTGCCGGGCTCGCCGCTCGAGCGTGAGGCCGACAAGCTACGCCGGGAGCACACCGAGATCTTCCCGCTGCTGCTGTTCTCGCTGTTCGGCATGATGATCTTCGCCGCCGCCAACGACACGCTGACGCTGTTCGTCGCCGTCGAGATCTTCTCGCTGCCGCTGTACCTGCTCACCGGCATGGCGCGGCGTCGCCGGCTGCTCAGCCAGGAGGCCGCGCTCAAGTACTTCCTCCTCGGCTCGCTGGCCTCGGCGATCATGCTCTACGGCGTCGCGCTGCTCTACGGCTACGCCGGCGGCTTCCAGCTCGCCGACATCGACGCGGCCATCACGGCCGGCGCCGGCAGCCAGCCGCTGCTGCTCCTGGGCATGCTGCTCACCTCGGTGGGCCTGCTGTTCAAGATCGGTGCGGTGCCCTTCCACGCGTGGACCCCGGACGTCTACATGGGCGCCCCCTCGCCGGTCACCGGCTTCATGGCGGTGGCCACGAAGACCGCCGCCGTCGCGGCGCTGCTGCGCGTCTTCTACGTCGGCCTCGGCGGCCTGCGCTGGGACTGGCAGCTGCTGTTCGCGGTGGTCGCCATCCTCACGATGCTGCTGGGCTCCACGGTCGCGCTGGCGCAGAACGACATCAAGCGGCTGCTGGCGTACTCGTCGATCGCGCACGCGGGCTTCATCCTCGTGGGTGTCGTCGGCGCGGTGCAGGCCGGCGACGACGTGAGCCTGTCGTCGGTGGGGGCGATCGCCTTCTACCTGCTGACCTACGGCCTGGCCACCTTCGGCGCGTTCGCCATCATCATGATGGTGCGCCGCGCGGGTGGTGAGGCGAACAACCTCGACGCCTGGAAGGGCCTCGGCCGCCGCAACCCGGTGCTCGCCGCCCTCATGACGGTGTTCATGCTGTCCTTCGCCGGCATCCCGCTGACCGCGGGCTTCGTCGGGAAACTCGCCGTGTTCGCGTCGGCGTGGGCGGGCGGCTACGGTTGGCTCGTGCTCGTCGCCGTGGTGATGAGCGTCATCGCCGCCTTCTTCTACCTCAAGGTCGTCGTGGCCATGTGGTTCCAGGATGCGGACGAGGCGGTCGTCGGCACGGTCGAGACGCCGTCCCTGTGGACGTGGTCCGTGCTCGTGGTCTCCGCCGTGGGGACCGTGGTGCTCGGCCTCATCCCCGGCGGTATCCTCGGCCTCCTGGCCGACGCGGCACAGTTCATCCGCTGAGCCCTGAGACGAGGAGATCCCCTGTGGCGGACGCCACGCTCGATGAGCACCTGACCGCGCTCCTCGACACGTTCGAGGAGCGCCTGGTCGCCACCGCTGTCGCGGGGTCGCCGTTCGTGACCGAGGCGTCGCGGCACATCATCGCCGCCGGCGGCAAGCGGTTCCGGCCGCTGCTCGTGTTCCTGGCCGCCCGCTTCGGCGGGGCGGTCGACCACGACGACCTGATGCGCGCGGCGTTGGTGATGGAGCTCACGCACGTGGCGAGCCTGTACCACGACGACGTCATGGACATGGCGGACCTGCGCCGCGGGGCGCCGTCGGCCAACCGGCTCTGGGGCAACTCGGTGGCGATCCTGGTGGGGGACTACCTGTTCGCGCGCGCGTCGACGACGGTCGCGGAACTGGGCGTCGAGTATGTGGCCCTGCAGGCCGAGACCTTCGCCCGGCTCGTGCAGGGCCAGATCGCCGAGACCAAGGGGCCGGGCCCCGACGAGGACCCGCTGGCGCACTACATCCAGGTGATCGCCGACAAGACGGGGTCCCTCATCGCGGCGTCGGCGCTGTTCGGCGGCATGGTGGCCGGCGCCGACCGGCCGGTTTTGGACGCGCTGGCCGCGTTCGGCGAGGAGGTCGGCCTGGTGTTCCAGCTGTCGGACGACCTCATCGACATCACGTCGACCAAGACGGGCAAGACCCCCGGCACCGACCTGCGCGAGGGCGTCCCCACGCTGCCGGTGCTCATGCTGCGCGCGGAGAACGACCCGGCGGACGCCGAGCTGCTGGCGCTCATCGACGGCGACCTCAGCGACGACGCGGTGCTGGCCGATGTCCTGCGCCGGCTGCGCACGCATCCTGTCATGGGCCGGGCGAAGGCAGAGGTCGAGCGGCGCGCGGACGTCGCGCGAGCCCACCTGGCGCCCCTGCCCGACGGCGAGGCGAAGGATGCGCTGCTCAAGGTCTGCACGGACTTGGTGGAGCGCACGGCCTGACCCCGCCCCGCTCAACGACCCGGCCGACCGGCCGTGGCGGCCCGAGGCCCCTGGCACGACACGCCGTGGAACTCCGGTCCCGACGCCATGGAGAGCGTCGGCGTGCGGGGCCGGCTGTCATTCGTGCCGACGGCCGCGGTCAGCTCAGCCGCCGCCCACCCCGTCGGGACGAGACTTAGTGAGCGGGGACCTCTGCAGTCATGCGCACGAATGACAGGCCAACTCCGCCGTCGACCTTCTGAAACGACGTCGACGGCGGAGTTTCACGGCGTGTCGTGCCGGGGGGCGCGGGGTCACCAGATGGCGACCCGGTCCTGCTCACCGAGCCACAGCGCGTCGTCGGGGGAGACGTCGAACGCCTCGTAGAACGCGTCGAGGTTACGCACGATCTGGTTGCAGCGGAACTCGTTGGGCGAGTGCGGGTCGGTGGCCAGCAGCACCTTCATCGCCTCGGGGCGGCGCTTTCCGCGCCACGCCTGGGCCCAGCCGACGAAGAACCGCTGCGCGGGCGTCAGCCCGTCGACGGGGTCGCCATCGGGATCGCCGCCGGCGAGCAGCCACGCCTGGTAGGCGATGCCCAGCCCGCCCAGGTCGCCGATGTTCTCCCCGACGGTGAGCTTTCCGTTGACGGAGCCGCCGTCGACGCCCTCCGGCACGAGCCCGTCGTACTGATCGACGAGCCGGTCGGCGAGGGCCTCGAAGGCCTCCCGGTCGGCGGGCTGCCACCAGTCCCGCAGGCGCCCGTCGCCGTCGCAGGTCGAGCCCTTGTCGTCGAAGCCGTGGCCGATCTCGTGCCCGATCACGGCGCCGATCGCGCCGAAGTTGATGGCGTCGTCGGCGTCCGCGTTGAAGAACGGCGGCTGCAGGATCGCCGCGGGGAAGACGATCTCGTTGCGCAGCGGGTGGTAGTAGGCGTTGACGGTCTGCGGGAACATCTGCCACTCGTCGGGGTCGACCGGCCCGCCGATCCGGCTCAGCGTGTAGTCCAGCTCGAACGAGTTGGCGGCGAGCACGCAGGCGACGAGGTCGCCGGGCGTCACCACCAGCGACGAGTAGTCGCGCCACTTGACGGGGTAGCCCACCTTCGGGGTGAACTGGGCGAGTTTGCGCAGCGCCTCGGCGCGCGTCTCGTCGGTCATCCACGTGAGCCGCTCGATCGACTCCTGGTAGGCGGCCAGCAGGTGCCCCACCAGGGCGTCCATCGCGGCCTTCTTCTCGGGCTGGAAGTGGCGCTCCACGTAGAGGCGCCCGACGGCCTCGCCGACGACGCCCTCGACGAACGCGACGCCGCGCTTCCACCGCGGCCGCTGCTCCTCGTTGCCGTTGAGGGTCCGCTCGTAGAAGTCGAAGCGCGCCTCGACGAACTCCGCCGACAGGTACGGCGACAGGCCCGAGACGGCCTTCCACCGGGCCCAGCTGTGCCAGGCGTCCAGCGGATGCGCGGCCAGCAGCGGCGCCACGCCCTCGAGGAACGACGGCTGGGCCACGATCACCTCGGCCAGCTTCTCCCGCGGGATGCCGGCCCCGTCGACGAAGGCGTCCCAGTCGAACCCCGGCGACATCGCCACCACGTCGTCGTAGGAGGTCGGGTTGTACATGGCGCGCAGGTCGCGGCAGCGGACGCGGTCCCAGTGCTGCGCGGCGATGGCGGTCTCGAGCTCCATGACGGCGCGCGCCTGCCCGGATGGGTCGTCCAGCTCCGCCAGCCCGAGGACGCGGGCGACGTGGTCGACGTACTTCCCTCGGATCTCGGCGTGGGCGGCCTCGCGGTAGTAGGCCTCGTCGGGCAGGCCCAGCCCGCCCTGCGACGAGAACACGGCGTAGCGGGTCGGATCACCCGGGTCCGACTCCTCGTAGAGGTGGACCAGGGGGCTGAGGCCGTGCCGCAGCGACCAGCCGAGGTGCCGGGCCAGCGCCGCGGGGGAGTCGACGGCGTCGATCGCGTCGAACACCGGCCGCAGCGGGGCGGCCCCGAGCGCGTCCACGGTCTCGACGTCCATGAACGCGCGGTACAGCGTCGCGACCTTGCCCTCGTCGGTCCCGGGATCCGCGGCCGGGAGACCCTCGATGAGCGCCAGCACATCCTTCTCGGCCTGTTCGGCGAGGTCCACGAAGCCGCCGGCCGAGGAGCGGTCCGGCGCGATGGGCGCGGTGCTCAGCCAGGTTCCGTTGACGTGGCGGAAGAGGTCGTCCTGCGGGCGGACCCCGCGGTCGAAGTGCTCGAAGGCGATGGCAGCAGTCATGCGCGCCAGCCTAGCGAGCCGACGAAGGGCTGAGGTCAGCGCTCGTCGGCCTCCCACGTGTCCTGGCCCGCGATGACCGCGGCGAGCGCCGCGGCCTGGTCCTCGGCCCGCACGGCGTCGATCTGCTCGCGCACGAGGTCGTCGTACGCGGGGCGCGGCACCCGGCGGAAGATCCCGATCGGGGCCTGCCGCAGCACGCCCGCCTCCGTCAGCCGCGACAGCGCGAACGCCTGCGACGGGTCGGCGCGCGTCTCGTCGTGCACGACGATGCGCTCCGGGTCAGCCGTCTCGGTCTCCGCGACGCGGATGTCGCCGTCGGCGTCGCGGACGACGCAGAACCGCCCGCCGCCGAACACGATCGGTTCTCCGTGCCGCAGCTGGATGAGCGCGCCGTCGGGGCTCTTCAGCGTCGCGAAGGCGTCGTCGTTGAAGATCGGGCAGTTCTGGTAGATCTCGACCAGCGCGGCCCCGCGGTGCTGCGCGGCCGCCGTCAGCACCTGCGTCAGGTGCGCGCGGTCCGAGTCGATGGTCCGGGCCACGAAGCCGGCCTCGGCACCCAGCGCCAGCGACACCGGGTTGAACGGGGTGTCCAGCGACCCGTAGGGCGTGGACTTCGTCACCTTGCCCAGCTCCGACGTCGGCGAGTACTGGCCCTTCGTCAGCCCGTAGATGCGGTTGTTGAACAGCAGGATCGTGATGTTGACGTTGCGGCGCAGCGCGTGGATGAGGTGGTTGCCGCCGATCGACAGCGCGTCGCCGTCACCGGTCACGACCCAGACGTTGAGGTCCGGCCGGGTCACCGCGACACCGGTCGCGATCGCCGGCGCGCGCCCGTGGATCGAGTGCATGCCGTACGTGTCGACGTAGTACGGGAACCGCGACGAGCAGCCGATGCCCGAGACGATGACGGTGTTCTCGCGCTTGATGCCGAGCGTGGCCACCATCGACTGGAACGTCGACAACACGGCGTAGTCACCGCAACCCGGGCACCAGCGGACCTCCTGGTCGCTGGTGTAGTCCTTCTTGCTGAGCGGCTCAAGGGCGAGCGGCACTCCGGCCAGGCCGTTGGCGGTCATCAGTTCTCCTCCTGGAGGGCGTCGATCTCGGCGATGAGGTCCACCTCGAGCTCGCTGAGCGAGATCGGCAGGCCGCGGACGCGCGAGTAGCTCGAGATCTCGACGAGGTAGCGCGCCTGCAGGATGGTGGCCAGCTGACCGAGGTTCATCTCCGGGACCACCACCTTGTCGTAGGCGCGCAGGACCTCGCCGAGGTTGGCGGGCATGGGGTTGAGGTGCCGCAGGTGAGCGGTGGCGACGGCGCGGCCGCTGAGCCGGACGCGGCGCGCGGCGGCGGTGATGGGACCGAACGTCGACCCCCAGCCGAGGACCAGCACGCGGGCGCTGCCGCTCGGGTCCTCGACGGCGATATCGGGGATGTCGCGCACGATCCCGTCGATCTTGGCCTGCCGGGTGCGGGTCATGTACTCGTGGTTGTCCGGGTCGTACGACACGTTGCCGGTGCGGGCGGCCTTCTCGATGCCGCCGATGCGGTGTTCCAGCCCCGGCGTCCCCGGAACGGCCCAGGCGCGGGCCAGGGTCTCGGGATCGCGCTCGTAGGGGTGGAAGGCGTCCTTGCCGGCGTCGTCGGTGGCGTTGACGGCGGTGGCGAAGCCGGGCTCGATGGCCGGGATCGCCGACAGGTCCGGCAGCCGCCACGGCTCCGCGCCGTTGGCGAGGTAGCCGTCCGACAACATGATGACGGGCGTGCGGTACGTGACCGCGATCCGGCAGGCCTCGATGGCCGTGTCGAAGCAGTCGGCCGCGGACTTGGCCGCCAGCACAGGGACCGGGGCCTCGCCGTTTCGGCCGTACAGGGCCTGCATGAGGTCCGCCTGCTCCGTCTTGGTGGGCATGCCCGTCGACGGGCCGGAGCGCTGAACGTTGACGATGACCAGCGGCAGCTCGGTCATGACCGCCAGGCCGATCGCCTCGCCCTTGAGCGCCATGCCGGGGCCCGACGTCGTCGTCACGCCGAGCGCGCCTGCGAAGGACGCGCCGATGGCGGAGCCGACGCCAGCGATCTCGTCCTCGGCCTGGAACGTCATAACACCGAGGTCCTTGCGCCGCGACAGCTCGTGCAGGATGTCGGAGGCCGGCGTGATCGGGTAGGACCCGAGGAACAGCTGCAGCCCGGCCTTCTGGGCGCCCGTGATGAGCCCGTAGGCCGTGGCCAAGTTGCCCGAGATCTGCCGGTAGCGGCCCTTCTTCATGGGGGCGGGTGCGACGTGGTAGCGCACCTCGAACGCCTCCGTCGTCTCGCCGTAGGCGTAGCCGGCCTTGAACGCGGCGATGTTGGCGTCGCGGATCGTCGGCTTCTTGGCGAACTTCTCGCTGAGGAACGACAAGGTGCCCTCGGTGGGCCGCGAGTACAACCAGCTGAGCAGCCCCAGAGCGAACATGTTCTTGGTGCGCGACGCGTCCTTGCGGGTCAGGTCGAACTCGGACACCGCCCCGGTCGCGAGCCCCGTCAGGTCCAGGGCGTGCACCGAGTAGTTGCTGAGGCTGCCGTCCTCCAGCGGGTTGTGCGCCCAGCCGATCTTGGCCAGGTTGCGCTTGGTGAAGTCCGCGGTGTCGACGATGATGACGCCTCCGCGCGGCAGGTCGCGCAGGTTCGCCTTCAGCGCCGCCGGGTTCATGGCCACCAGCACGTCAGGCACGTCGCCGGGCGTCACGATGTCGAAGTTGGCGAAGTGAAGCTGGAAGCTCGACACCCCGGGCAGCGTCCCCTGAGGAGCGCGGATCTCGGCGGGGAAGTTCGGCAGCGTCGCGATGTCGTTGCCGAAGCTCGCCGTCTCGGCCGTGAAGCGGTCGCCCGTCAGCTGCATGCCGTCGCCGGAATCGCCTGCGAAGCGAATGACGACTCGGTCAAGGGGGAGCTGTTCAGCCACGTGGCTCATCTTCCTAGTGTCAGCGACAGGGGACGTCCCGCCATTCTAGGGTTCCGCCGGAAATCCCCACCGCTGCACGCTTGCGCTGACAGTGAACGAGCGGAAGTAGACTGCGGCCCATGCTCACCGCGCGGGACTGGTTCGACGACGGGCGCGTCTACGTCGTCGACGTGCCGTTGGCCTGCTGCGCGCTCGAGACGCAGGCCGCCGCGCAGGGCCGGCCGGCGGTGGAGCTGTCGGCCGTCCCGGCCGGCGCCACCGTCGTCGTCGCGTTGTCGGGAACCATCACGCGCCCGGTGCTGCCGGCGATCCGGGCCGTGCTCGATGCGGTGCCGGCCCCCCGTCGGGTGGTCTCCTTCGGGGCGTGTGCCTGCGTCGGAGGGCCGTACTGGGACTCCTACTCGGTCGTGCCGGGGGCGGGGTCGCTGGTCGCGGTCGACCACGTCATCGCGGGCTGCCCGCCGCCGCCCGAGGCGCTGACCGGCTACCTGGAGGAGGTGCGCCGTGAGTTCCTCGACTGACCGGCAGGTGGAGGTGGTCGCCCCGGAACGGTGGCGGTCGCGGGTGGCGGAGCTGCGGGCCGCCGGCTTCGAGCTGCTCGTCACCCTCACCGCCGTCGACGAGGTGGGCCGCTCGGACCACATCCGGGTGCTGCTGCGCGTCGAGAACCCGGTCGACGGCGGACAGGCCCGGCTCGCCGTCCTGGTGCCGCGCGACGCGCCCAGCCTCCCCGACGTCGCGGACGTCTACCCGGGCGCGGCATGGCTGCAGCGCCAAGTGCACGACTTCTTCGGCGTCGAGTTCCTCGGCGGCGACAACCGCCCGCTCATCCACCACGGCGGGGGCGCGCCCATGCGCAAGGACGTGCTGCTGGAGCCGCGCCAGACCCGCCACTGGCCCGGGGCGCTGGAGCCGGGGGAGTCGACCCAGTCCCCGTCGCGCCGCAAGCTCGTCCCACCCGGGGTCCCAGACCCCGCCGTCCTCGCCGACCCCGCCGCCACGGCGGCCGATGTCGCGCTGTCCGCCACGGGCGCGCGCGTCAGGAGGGCCCGATGACCGCCCCCCACGGCTCCATCGCGCTCATCGAGGAGCGCTGCACCTCGTGCATGATCTGCGCCCGCGAGTGCCCCACGTGGTGCATCACGCTCACCTCGCACATGGAACAGACCGTCCCCGCGCCCGGCGCGCGCCCGCGGACCCACAACGTCCTCGACACCTTCGAGATCGACTGGGCCCTGTGCATGTACTGCGGAGTCTGCATCGAACAGTGCCCGACGGAGGCGCTGGAGTGGGGCGGGGCGCACGTGCCGTCGGCGGACAGGCTGCAGGACCTGCTGCACGGCCGCGAGCAGCTGGCCCCGCGACAGGAGGGTGGTGCGTAGCCGCCTCGCGCAGGCGACCCGGGACCTCCGCCTGGCCGCGTCGACCCGCGCCGTGTGGTTCGGCTTCCTCGGCAGCCTCGGCATCCTCCTCGGCTCGCTCAGCCCCGCCTACCTGCCCCAGGCCTCTCCCGTGTGGGATGTGCTGCGCGCGTGGGGCATCGACGGCACCACGACGAAGATCCTCGGCACCGTCGCGACGCTGCTCGGCCTCGCCCTGCTGCTGGAGGCCTGGTTCCGGCTGCGTCCCGCCCGGCGCCGGGCCATGGGGCAGCCGCAGCTGCGGCACTGGGCGGTCCTGGCGATCGTCGCGGCGCCGTTGGCGTTCGGGCCGCCGATCTTCTCCCACGACGCGTACTCCTACGCGGCGCACGGCTGGCTCATCCACAACAACCTCAGCCCCTATCAGGTGGGCCCGGGCATCCTGCCCGGCTACTACGCCGACCAGGTCGCGTGGGTGTGGCGCGAGACGACGGCGCCCTACGGCCCGCTGTCGCTGTGGATGAGCCACGGCATCGTGATCCTGGCCGGCTTCGACCCGTTCCTCTCGGCGGTGCTCATGCGGGCCCCCGCCCTGGCCGGGGTGATCCTCATCGGCTCCCTGGTGCCGCGGATCGCGCGCCGGGTCGGCGTCGATCCGGCGGCCGCAAGCTGGTTCGCCGTCCTCAACCCCATCCTGATCATCGACTTCGTGGGCGGCGCCCACAACGACGCGAGCATGGTGGGGCTCATGCTGCTCGGCATCTGGGTGGCCATGGCGCGGGGGCGCTGGTGGCTCGGCGCGCTCGTCGTCGGGGCGGCGGCGGCCATCAAGCAGCCGGCCTTCATGGCGGCGGTGGCGCTGCCGTTCCTCGTCACCCCGTGGACGTCGTGGCGGCCGCGGCCGCTCGCCTGGGCGGCGCTCAAGGCGCTGGCCTCCCTGGCGCTCTCCGTGGGGGTGTTCGCCGGGATCTCGGTCGTCTCCGGGATGGGGTTCGGCTGGATCAACGCGGTCAACGTCCCCGGCATGGCCGAGACAGTGTCGCCGTTCACCCTCATCGGCCACCTGTTCCAGTTCCCGGCCTCGGCCTTCGGCTGGGACCCGAGCGGCCGCGCCGTGATCACCGTCAGCCGGGCCGTCGGGGCCGTCGTCGGCGTGGTGGGGATCGCGGTGCTGGCGTGGCGGCATCTCGGCCGGCGCCCGCTCACGTTCCTCGCCTACGGCTTCCTGTGGTTCGCGCTCACGGCGCCGGCGCTGCACTCCTGGTACCTGCTGTGGGGGGCGGTCCTGCTGCCGATGGCGCACCCGTCGTCGAAGACGCTGCGCTTCGCCATCGTCGTGACGGTGGTGCTGCTCGGGTTCGCCGCGATGACCTTCGGGCTGCGCAACGGGCCGTGGATGCTCGTGCTCATCCTGTTCGGCGCCGTGTACTGGATCATGCACACGCACGAGCTCAGCCAGCCCATGGACGAGCCGCGGCCGCTCAGCGTCTGAGGGCCGCCGTGTCGTAGTCCGCGACGACGGGGGAGTGGTCGCTGATCCGGTCCTCGTAGCTCGCCTCCCGGCCGACCCAGGCCGCCGTCGCGCTCCGGGCCAGGGCCGCGGAGGCGAGGTGGTAGTCGATGCGCCAGCCGGCGTCGTTGGTCCACGCCTGTCCGCGCCACGACCACCACGTGTAGGGGCCGTCGGCTTCCGGATGGAGCCGGCGCATGACGTCGACGAGGCTCCGGGCGCCCAGGATGGAGCCGAACCACTCGCGCTCCTCGGGGAGGAAGCCCTCGGAGCGCTGGTTGGTCCGCCAGTTGCGCAGGTCCTGGCGGGTGTGCGCGATGTTGAAGTCGCCCATGACGAGGAACTCGCGGCCCTCCGCCGCCGCCTCGCGCCGAGACGCCGTCAGCAGGCGGGCGAAGCCGCGCATGAACCGCATCTTGCGCAGGTACTTCTCCTCCGAGCCCTCCTCGTGTGGCCACGCGGCCCCCTTGGGCAGGTACAGCGACGCCACCCGCACCGGCGCGTCCGCGAGGTCGACCTCCAGGTAGCGGCCCTCGGTGGCGAAGCGCGCCAGGTCGCGGTTGACGATCCGCTCGGCCGGGACCGCCTCGGGGACGAGACCAGGGCCGAACTGGTAGGCCGTGCCGTCCAGGGCGCGCACCCGGGCCGGCTTCACCCGGGTCAGCAACGCGACCCCGTTGCGGCCGGGGAGGAGCCCCGTGTCCAGGGTCACGTGATAGTCGGCGAAGGCCTCCAACGGCAGGTCGTCGACGCGGCAGCGCACCTCCTGCAGCGCCACGACGTCGGCCCCAGTCTCCTCCCAGTAGCGGCGGAACCCGCGCCGCAGCGCCGCCCGGATGCCGTTGACGTTATGTGTGCCGATCCGCATCCCGGCGTCAGCGGTAGTTGACGAACTGGACGGCAAAGTCGTAGTCCGCCTCCTTGATCATCCGCTGCGCCTCCTGCAGGTCGTCGCGGCTCTTCGAGGAGATCCGCAGCTCCTCGCCCTGGATCTGGCACTTGACGCCCTTGGGCCCCTCGTCGCGCAGCAGCTTGGAGATCTTCTTGGCGTCCTCCTGCTTGATGCCCTGCTTCGTGGTCGCGGTGATCTTCCACAGCTTGCCGGACACGCGCGGCTCGCCGGCCTCCAACGCTTTGAGGCTGACGCCGCGCCGCACCAGCTTCGACTGGAAGACGTCGAGGATCGCCTTGACCCGCTCCTCGGACACCGCCTCCATCTCGATCGACTCGCCGGACCAGGCGATCCGCGCGTCGGTGTTCTTGAAATCGAAGCGCTGTCCGACCTCCTTGACGGCCTGGTTGAGGGCGTTGTCGACCTCCTGACGGTCGACCTTGCTGACGACGTCGAACGAGCTGTCTGCGGCCATGGGGCGCCTCCTTGGGGTCATCTGGTGGACCCCGCCATTGTGCCAGCAGGGGGCGCGTTGGCGCTGCGGGCGAGCCGCTGCTATGCTCGTGCGTCGCCGGGACAGCCCGGCTTGGCAGGTTGCCCGAGTGGCCAAAGGGAGCGGTCTGTAAAACCGTCGGCGTAGCCTACGTTGGTTCAAATCCAACACCTGCCACTGAGGCCCCGAACCGGATTGGTGCGGGGCTTCAGTCATTTCTGCCGACAGAGAGGGGCCGACGATGGCCACCCCGCACATCGCCTGTGAGCCGGGGGACATCGCCCCGCTCGTCATCATGCCCGGTGACCCGAGGCGCGCCGAGCGCATCGCGAAGACCCAGATGGCCGACGTCCGGCTGGTGTCCGACGTCCGCGGCATCGCCGCCTGGACCGGCACGGTCGACGGCGTCCCCATGACCGTCATGGCGTCGGGCATGGGAGTGCCGTCGCTGTCGATCTACGCCACGGAGCTCTACTCGCAGTACGGCGTGCGCCGCATCTGCCGGGTCGGCACGTGCGGCGGGATCTCCTCCGACGTCGCCGTCCGCGACGTCATCGTCGCCGCGGCCGCCCACACGAACTCGGCGGTCGCGACCATCGACGTGCCCGGGGTGTCGCTGTCCATGGCCGCGTCCTACGACATGCTGCGCGGCGCCGTCGAGTTCGCCAGGGCCGAGGACCGCACCGTCCATGTGGGCGCCGTCTACACCAGTGACTTCTTCTACTCCGCGCGCACCGACATCATCCCGGCGCTGGACCGGCTCGGCACCCTGGGCGTCGAGATGGAGGCGGCCGGGCTCTACGCGTGCGCGATGGCCAACCGGGCCGAGGCGCTCGCCGTCCTCACGGTCTCCGACCACCTCAAGGACGGCTCGGCGGACCTGACGGCCGACGAGCGCGAGACCCTGTTCGAGGGCGCCCTCGAGGTCGCGATCGCCGCGCTCAAGGGCTGACCGGGCGCCATGCGACCGGCCCTCCAGGGCGACGTCGGGGCGGATTTGTCGAGCCCGTCGCGGTCCGTGTATGGTTGGTCGTCGGCTGGCCCCTATAGCTCAGTAGGCAGAGCGTCTCCATGGTAAGGAGAAGGTCTGCGGTTCGATTCCGCATGGGGGCTCGGTTCCCTCCTGCACCACCAGGGGGGAACTCCTGACGGGGTAGCTCAGTCGGTAGAGCAAGCGGCTCATAATCGCTGTGTCGCGGGTTCAAGTCCCGCCCTCGTCACCAAAGCCCTCGCCCGAGCGCTCCGTGCGCAAGCTAGCTAAGGAATGTGAACATGGCCAAGAAGGCTCAGGACGTACGTCCGAAGATCACGCTCGCCTGCACCGAGTGCAAGGAGCGCAACTACATCACCAAGAAGAACCGCCGCAACGATCCCGATCGTCTCGAGCTCAAGAAGTTCTGCCCGCGCTGCCGCACCCACCGCGCGCACCGCGAGACCCGCTGAGCCGCGGCCACCAGCTGCCGGAACCGGCCGTGCCCCCTGGGGCCGGCCGGTTCTGTCGTTCCCGGGCCAGGGGCGCCCAGGGGTAGCCTTACCCCCATGCCCATCTCCGCCGAGCACGTCGGCCGCCGGTATCCCGCGGCCCCGCCCTACGTGGTGAGCCGCGCCAAGATCGCCGAGTTCGCCGCCGCGCTCCTCGACGACAACGCCGCCTACCGCGGCGACCACCCCGTCGCGCCCCCGACGTTCGCCGCCGTCATCGCGGCCCAGGCCTGGTCCGCGCTGTTCGACGACGACGAGTTGGGCCTGGCGCTGAACCGCACCATGCACACGGACCAGACCTTCACGTTCCACCGGCCGCTGCGCCCCGGGGACCACGTCGTGGCCGAGCTGAGCATCGAGAAGGTGCGGGCCCGCGGCAGCCTCGACATGATCACGGTGCTGGTCGACCTCACCGTCGACGGCGAGGCCGTCTGCGAGGCCCGCTCCACCCTCATGCACACCCGGGAGGACTGACCATGTCGCACGTCTCCGTCGGACAGCAGCTCCCCGAGGTGCGGGTCCGCGTCACCCGATCGACGGTCGTCCGGTACTCGGGCGCGTCCACCGACTTCAACGAGATCCACTTCTCGGACCGGCACGCGCGCGCCATCGGCCTGCCCGGCGTCGTGGCCCACGGCATGTGGACCATGGGCGCGGGGCTGCGGGTGGTCACCGACTGGGTCGGCGACCCCGCGCGCGTCGTCAGCTACTTCGTCCGCTTCACCCGCCCCGTCGTCGTGCCGGACACCGACGAGGGCACCGAGGTCGTCTACACGGGCTCGGTCACCGCGGTCGCGGACGGGATCGCCACGGTCGCCCTGACCGCCACGTGCGGCGACGACGCCGTCCTGGGGGCGGCGCGGGTCGAGGTCCGCGTTGACTGAGTGCCGGATCGACCGCCTGTCGGTGGCCACGCCCGCGCCGGAGGTCGCCCGCTCGTCGCGGCTCGCGGACCACACGACGCTGCGCGTGGGCGGTCCGGCCCGCCGCTTCGAGGTCGCCACGACCGAACGCGACCTCATCGACGTCGTGTCCGACTGTGACGCCCGCGGCGAGCCGGTGCTCGTGCTCGGCGGCGGCTCCAACCTCCTGGTGGCCGACGAGGGCTTCCCCGGCACCGTCGTCCGGGTCGCCACGACGGGGCTCGACGCGGATGTCTCCACGTGCGGCGGCGCCGCGGTGCGGGTCGCTGCGGGGGAGACGTGGGACGACGTCGTCGCCCACGCGGTGACGCAGGAATGGAGCGGCGTCGAGATGCTCTCCGGGATCCCGGGCAGCGTGGGCGCCACGCCCATCCAGAACGTCGGCGCGTACGGCTCGGACGTGTCGCGGACGGTCACGTCCGTGCGGACCTGGGACCGGGTGGCCGGCGCGCAGCGCACGTTCGCCGCGTCCGACTGCGGCTTCGGCTACCGGACGTCGCGGTTCAAGCGCGAGCCCGGCCGTTACGTGGTCCTCGAGGTCGGCTTCCAGTTCCCCCTGGGGTCGTTGGGGCAGCCGATCGCGTATCCCGAACTGGCCGCTCACCTGGGCACGGACGTGGGTCGGCGCGTCCCGGCGGCCGACGTGCGCGCCGCGGTGCTGGCCATCCGCCGCGCCAAAGGCATGGTCCTCGACGACGCCGACCACGACACCTGGAGCGCCGGCTCGTTCTTCACCAACCCTGTGCTGACCCCTGAGGAGGCCGAGCGCCTCCCGGTGGAGGCCCCGCGGTTCTCCGCCGAGGGCGGCACCGTCAAGACCAGCGCCGCGTGGCTCATCCAGCACGCCGGGTTCGCCAAGGGCCACGGCACCGCGCGCGCCGCCCTGTCGACCAAGCACGTTCTGGCGCTCACCAACCGGGGCGACGCCACCGCGGCGGACCTGGTGGCACTGGCCCGCGAGGTGCGCGACGGCGTGGAGGCACGCTTCGGCATCCGGCTGGTCCCCGAGGTCAACCTCGTCGGCGCCAGTCTTTGACGGCGCCTCAGCCCTGGGCCAGGACGGACTCCGCGGCCGCGACATAGCCCGCCGCGAAGGCGTGGGCGGCCAGCCGGAGGGCCTCGCGGCCGGGCAGGAACGCGCCGTGGTGCAGGCCGATTCCGTCCACCCGGCCGGTCCCGACGAACGACATCACCGACGCCGTCGCCAGGCCGTACTCACCGAAGTCGTCGGAGCCGCACGACCGGAAGGGGCTCTCCGCCACGGTGACGCCGGAGCCGGTCAGCAGGGCGTCCAGGCGCCGCACCAGGCCGGGGTCGTTGACCAGCGCGGGGCCACCGTGGATGAAGCGGACCGTCGCCGCGGCGCCCCGGCCCAGGGCGATCGACTCCGCCGTCCTGGTCATCGCCTCGTGCAGGAGGTCGCGGTCGGCGTCGGAGAACGTGCGCAGCGTGCCGCGGCAGCGTGCCTCGTCGGCGATGATGTTGGGCGCCGTGCCGCCCGAGATCTGTCCCACCGAGACGACGGTGGCGTGCGTGGGGTCGATGATGCGGCTCGGCAGCGCCGCGACGGCGGTGACGATGTCGGCCAGGGCGAGGATGGGGTCGATGGCCACGTGCGGGTAGGCGCCGTGCCCGGGTCGGCCGCGCACGATGATCTCGAACTCGTCGAAGGCCGCGTTGACGGCCCCTGCGCCGGTCGAGACGACGCCGCGCTCGACGCCCGGCTGCACGTGGACCCCGATCATGGCCTCGACCTCCTGGTCGTCCAGGAGACCCGAGGCCACGACGTCGCCGGCGCCCGACGGGCTGACCTCCTCGCGCGGCTGCAGGATCGGCACGAGTCCGACCGGGAGTTCGAGGTCCCGGGCAGCGGCCAGGACCGCCCACAGTGCGCCCAGGTGCACGTCGTGCCCGCAGGCGTGCATGATGCCGGGGCGCCGCGACGCCCATTCGATGCCGGTGACCTCCGTGACGGGCAGCGCATCGAGCTCGGCGCGGAGCCCCACGGCGGGCCCGGTCGGACCGAGCCGGGCCCAGGCGCCGCTGTGCGCGACGGGGGACCAGCGCAGCCACTCCGTGGACCGCTCGAACGCGTCGCGAGTGGGCTCCTCCTCGCCGCTGAGGTGCGGCTCCGCGTGGATCGCGCGGCGCAGCGCCGTCGCGTCGGGTAGGGCGCGGTCGATGCCTTCGAGCAGGGCGCTGAGCAGGGCCGACGTCATGACCAGCCAGTCTAAGCGGTTCGACCCGGTCCGGAGGCCGGAGTAGCCTGTCCGGGTGCCCGGCCCCCCAGCCACAGTGTGCTCGCCCCCGCCCCTCGGCGCTCCAGCCTCGTCCGGCTGCTGCCCTACCTGCGACCCTACTGGCGGCAGTTCACGCTGGCCCTCGTGCTGGCGCCCATCGGCGTCGCCATGGCGGTGCTCATCCCGCTGTTGCTGGGGCGCATCGTCGACGGGCCCATCGCGGAGCGTGACGCTGGGGGAGTGGCGCTGTTCGCGCTGCTCATCCTGCTGGCGGGCGCCGTCGACGCCGCCATCAATCTGCTGCGCCGCTGGATGATGACGCGGGCCACGTCCGCCCTCGAGGCGGACATCCGGCTCGACCTGTTCGACCAGCTCCAGGCGCTGCCGCTCGGGTTCCACAAGCGGTGGGAGTCCGGCCAGCTGCTGTCGCGCATCATGAGCGACCTGGGCCTGCTGCGGCGGTTCATGTCGTTCGGGCTGCTCATGCTCATCATGAACACCATCCAGATCGTCGTGGTCGTGTCGATCATGGTGGCGATGCACTGGCAGCTCGGTGTCTCCGTGCTGGCCGCGGTGATCCCGGTGGTGGCGGTGACGACCTATCTCGTGCGCCGCTTCGGGATCGTCTCCCGCGACGTGCAGGACCGCACCGGGGACGTCGCCTCCACGGCGGAGGAGGCGCTCCACGGCGTGCGGGTCATCCGCTCGTTCGGTCGCGTGCCCCACGCGTTCCGCGCCTTCGACCGCCGGGCCATGGACCTGCGCGACTCCGGCGTGCAGCGGATGCGACTCCGGCGTGCAGCGGATGCGGCTCGCGGCGGTGCTGTGGACGCTGCTGGAGGCGTTCCCGTCGGTGCTGCTCGTCGTGGTCCTCGGCGGTGCGGCCGTGGCGGCCGCCGACGGGCTCCTCACGCTGGGCCAGGTCGTCTCCTTCGTCACGCTGCTGCTGTCGCTCGCCTGGCCCGTCGGCTCGCTGGGGTTCCTCCTGAGCTTCATGCGCGAGGCCCAGACGGCCGCCGACCGCGTGTGCGAGGTGTTCGACGCGCCGCTGGCGGTCGTGTCGGGCACGAAGCGGATCGACGACCCCCGCGGCGCCCTGAGCCTGCGGGGAGTGAGTTTCCGCTTCGACGACGCCGCGACCCCGACGCTGACCGACGTCACCCTCGACATCGCCCCGGGCGAGACCGTCGCCCTCGCGGGCGGCACGGGGTCCGGCAAGTCCACCATCGTGTCGCTGATCCCCCGGCTGCAGGACGTGACCGGCGGCGCCGTCCTCATCGACGGGGTGGACGTGCGCGACCTCGATCTCCGGCAGTTGCGCTCCCTTGTCGCGACGGCGTTCGAGGACCCGATCCTGTTCTCGATGTCCGCGCGGGAGAACCTCACCCTCGGCCGGCCCGATGCGACCGACGAGGACGTCGCCGACGCGCTGCGAGTGGCATCGGCGGAGTTCGTCTACGACCTCCCGTGGGGCCTCGACACCCGCCTGGGCGAGCAGGGCCTCAGCCTCTCCGGCGGCCAGCGGCAGCGCCTGGCGCTGGCGCGCGCCATCCTGGTCCGCCCGCGGATCCTCGTCCTCGACGACACCCTCAGCGCGCTGGACATCCACACCGAGGCGGAGGTCGAGGCGGCGCTGAAATCCACCCTGGTCGGCGTCACGGGCCTCGTGGTGGCCCACCGTGCGTCGACGGTGCTGCTCGCCGACCGCGTCGCCATGCTCGTCGAGGGGCGCATCGCCCACGTCGGGACGCACCAGGAGCTGCTGGCCACGGTCCCGGAATACCGCGAGCTGCTGTCGGCGGACTACAGCATCGAACCCGAACTGGCCGAGGAGGCAGCGCGTTGAGCGACCAGCAGGACACCGCCCTCGAGGACTGGCGGGGCGTCAAGCAGGAGATCACGGAGGAGACCGACTCCACCGTCGCCCTGCGGCCCGCCAGCCGCCGGCTCCTCGCCGAGCTGGTGCGCCCCTACCACCGCTGGGGCATGGTCCTCATCGTCGTCGTCGTGCTCGAGTCGCTGGCGCGGCTGGCGATCCCCGTGCTCGTGCAGCGCGTGCTCGACGACGGCATCCCGGCCCTCACCGGTGGCGACGCGACAACCCTGGTCACGCTCCTCGGCGTGATGGTGGCGGCGATCACCGTGCAGGTCGCCGGCCGCGCGTTCTTCCTGCGCCGTTCCGGGATCATCGGCAACGACCTCCTCCTGACGTTGCGGCGCCGCTTGTACCGCCAGTTCCAGCGGCTCAGCGTGCGCTTCCACGACCGCTACACCTCCGGGCGGGCGGTGTCGCGCATGACCAGCGACGTGGAGGCGGTGCAGGAGCTGGTGCTCCAGGGCCTCGACGTCGTCGTCGCCGCGCTACTGACCATCGTCGGGTCGACGATCATCCTGCTGCTGCTCGACTGGCGGCTCGCGCTCGTGGCCTTCGCGACGTATCCGCTGCTGTGGCTGCTGATGCGGTGGTTCGCCGGCGCCTCGACCCGCGCGTTCCGGCACGTCCGCACGCTGTCGGCCATCGTCATCGTGCAGTTCATCGAGACCATGACCGGCATCAAGGCCGTGCAGGCGTTCCGCCGCGAGCCCCGGTCCCGCGACATCTACGAGGGAGTGGCGCTGCAGTACCGCGACGCCAACACCACCGCCCTGCGCGTGTTCGCGCGGGCCATGCCCGGCATCCAGTTCGTGGGGCATCTGGGCATCGTCGTGGTCGTCACCGCGGGCGGGTTCATGGCACTGTCGGGTGAACTCACGGTCGGCACGCTGGCCGCGTTCGTGTTGTACGTGCGCATGTTCTTCGACCCGATGCAGGACATCGGGCAGTTCATCTCGTCGCTGCAGTCGGCGCTCACCGCGCTCGAGAAGGTGGCCAGCGTCATGGACGAGGAGCCGGACGTCCGGGACCCCGAGCAGCCGGTGCCGCTGCCCGCGGCGCGCGGCGAGGTGACCTTCGACGGCGTCGCGTTCGAGTACGTGCCCGACACCCCCGTCCTGCCGGGCCTGGACCTGCGGATCCCGGCCGGGCAGACCGTCGCCCTGGTGGGGACGACGGGGGCGGGCAAGACCACGATCGCCAAGCTGATCGCCCGCTTCTACGACCCGCAGGAGGGATCGGTCCGGCTCGACGGCGTGGACCTGCGCGACCTCGACGACGCGACCCTGCGGCGGCACGTGACGCTCCTGACGCAGGAGAACTTCATCTTCGCCGGCTCGATCGCGGACAACATCGCCTTCGGGCGCCCCGAGGCGTCGCGGGAGGAGGTCATCGCCGCCGCTCGAGCGGTGGGGGCGCATCCGTTCATCGACGCCATGCCGGCCGGCTACGACACCGACACCGGCAAGCGCGGGTCGCGGTTGTCGGCGGGCCAGCGGCAGCTGGTCGCCTTCGCGCGTGTGGTGCTGGCCGACCCCCGGGTCCTCATCCTGGACGAGGCCACCTCGTCGCTGGACGTGCCCACCGAGCGGGTGGTGCAGCGCGCGCTGTCGACGATCCTGGCGGACCGGACGGCGGTCATCATCGCCCACCGCCTGTCCACCGTCGAGATCGCGGACCGCGTCCTCGTGCTGCAACACGGCCGGGTCGTGGAGGACGGAAGGCCCGCGGATCTCGTGGCGGGGGAGGGTCGCTACGCGGACCTGCACCGCGCCTGGCTGGCCTCGCTGGCCTAGCCGCCAGTTCGCATCCTTGTCGGAAAGCGCCTATAGTTGCGGCTACCGGTACGCAGTTGCCAAGGTCGAAGCGCGCTCAAAACGCGTGTGGACCACGGTCGGTGGGTCCGGTGAAGGGTAGTAGCTCAACTGGCAGAGCAGCGGTCTCCAAAACCGCAGGTTGGGGGTTCGAGTCCCTCCTGCCCTGCTAGGTGGCCGTCACTTCCGGTCGCCTCGCACGCCTGCCACACCCCTGGTGTGGTGAGGCATTTTGTTTGTCGAGCGAAGGGAAGTTCTTCCGTGAGCGACAAGTCGCGCGACGCCGAGCCGGCTGACGCGGTCGCCTCTGACGAAGCCGTGGACCACCCGTCCGTGCCGGACGAGTCGGTGGACGCCGAGTTCGACACCACCCGGACCGAGCCCGACCCGGTCGGGGCCGGCGCCGTTGCGCCCATCACGCGCCGCACCGCCAAGGCCCCGGTCCGCAAGGGCGCCCCCACTCGCCGGCGCAGCGCCGCCCTCGCGGAGGACGAGGACCACTACCGCGCCCACAACCCGGCCGAGTTCGTGCGCCAGTCCGCGGGCGAGCTGAAGAAGGTCGTCTGGCCCACCTGGCCCCAGCTCGTGGTCATGTTCGGCGCCGTCCTCGTCTTCGTGCTCATCATGATCCTCATCGTGGGCCTGCTCGACCTCGGCTTCGGCTGGGCCCTTCTGCAACTCTTCGGGAGCAACGCATGACCGACTCTGAGAACAACGACATCGAATTCGAGATCGACCTGGGTTCCCTCGAGGAGTCCGCCTCGGACGACGTCGAGATCGACCTCGGCGACTTGACCGACGACGAGGCGGACGCCGACGCCCCGGTGCTGCTGGCCGAGGAGGAGCCCGAGGCCGACGAGTCCGCCGCCGAGCAGGACGACGCCGTGGAGACGGCCCTGGCCGAGCTGCGCGCGGAGCTCGAGTCGAAGTACGGCGAGTGGTACGTCATCCACACGTACTCCGGCATGGAGAACCGCGTCAAGCAGAACGTGGACTCGCGCGCTCAGACCCTCAACATGGAGGACTACATCTTCGAGACGGTCGTCCCCACCGAGGAGGTCGTCGAGATCCGCAACAACGCGCGCAAGACGGTGACGCGCTGCGTGCTGCCCGGCTACGTGCTGGTGCGGATGGAGCTCACCGACGACTCGTGGAGCGTCGTGCGCCAGACCCCGTCGGTCACCGGCTTCGTGGGCCACGGGCAGCAGCCGGTGGCGCTCTCGGTCGACGAGGTCCTCAAGATGCTGACCCCGTCGGTCATCGCCAAGGTGAACCAGGCTCAGGCCGGTGCCGCGGCGGCGCGCCGCAAGAAGGTCGAGGTCGTGGACTTCGAAGTCGGCGACTCGGTCATGATCATCGACGGCCCGTTCACCGGCGTCCACGCGACGATCACCGAGCTCAACCCCAACACGCGGCGGCTCATCGCCCTGGTCGAGATCCTCGGTCGGGAGACCCCCGTCGATCTCGAGTTCAAGCAAGTCGAGAAGGTCGTCTAAGATAGTGCGTTGCGCCCGCACGCGGGCGTTTCCATCCAACAGGTAAAGGACCCATCCATGCCTCCCAAGAAGAAGGTCGCGGCCCTCGTCAAGGTCGCACTGAACGCAGGCTCCGCGACGCCTGCCCCGCCGGTCGGTACCGCCCTCGGCCCGCACGGCGTCAACATCATGGAGTTCGTCAAGGCGTACAACGCCGCGACGGAGTCCCAGCGCGGCAACGTCATCCCCGTCGAGATCACGATCTACGAGGACCGGACGTTCACCTTCATCACGAAGACGCCGCCGGCAGCCGAGCTCATCAAGAAGGCCGCGGGCCTGCAGAGCGGCTCCGCGAACCCGCTGAAGACCAAGGTCGGCAAGCTGACCAAGGATCAGGTCCGCGAGATCGCCACGACCAAGCTGCCCGACCTCAACGCCAACGACGTCGAGGCCGCCATGAAGATCATCGAGGGCACCGCGCGCTCGATGGGCGTCACGGTCGACTGACCACACCGCACACACCTGGCAGGGGAGTGCTCCCCACACCAGACACTGGTGGACCGGCCCACGAGGCCGGCTAACACGAAGGAACCAGCATGAAGCACAGCAAGGCCTACCGCGGCGCCGCCGACAAGCGCGACGAGTCGCAGGCATACAGCCCCGAAGAGGCGCTCCGACTCATCAAGGAGATGGCGTCGGCGAAGTTCGACGAGACCATCGACGTCGCCGTCCGTCTGGGCGTCGACCCCCGTAAGGCGGACCAGATGGTCCGTGGCACGGTCAACCTCCCCCACGGCACTGGCAAGACGGCACGGGTCCTCGTCTTCGCCGGTGGCGACAAGGCGGAGGCGGCCCGCGCCGCGGGCGCCGACGAGGTCGGCACCGATGAGCTGATCGAGAAGGTGGCCGGCGGCTACCTGGACTTCGACGCCGTCGTGGCCACCCCCGACCTCATGGGCAAGGTCGGCCGCCTCGGCCGCGTCCTCGGCCCGCGTGGCCTGATGCCGAACCCGAAGACCGGCACCGTGACGATGGACGTGGCGAAGGCCGTGTCCGACATCAAGGGCGGCAAGATCGAGTTCCGCGTCGACCGGCACGCCAACCTGCAGTTCATCATCGGCAAGGCGTCGTTCGGCGAGCAGCAGCTCACCGACAACTACTTCGCGGTGCTCGAGGAGATCCTGCGTCTCAAGCCGTCGGCCTCCAAGGGCCGGTACCTGCGCAAGATCGCGGTCTCGGCCACCATGAGCCCCAGCGTGCTCGTGGACGTCACCGTGACCAAGCCGGCCGAGGCCTGACAGCCCGGTTCATACCGTCCGACGGGGCGGGCACCTGCGGGTGCCCGCCCCGTCGTCGTCCCCGGTCGCCCGCCGTCGGTGCGAGGATGGGGGCATGGCCACCGTCGCCCTCACCCGCCGCGGCACCACCGCGATCCTGACCCTCGACAACCCCGGCAAGCGCAACGCCATGACCGATCCGATGTGGCGGCAGATTCCCGCGTACCTGCGGAGCCTCGACGCGGAGCCCGAGGTGACCGCCGTGATCCTCACGGGCGCCGACGGGGTCTTCTGTGCCGGCTCGGACATCCACAGCCTCGACGAACTGCACCACGCGGAGGGGCCCGTCAACGCCGAACACGCGCTCGCCCGCAGCCCCAAGCCCGTCATCGCCGCGATCGAGGGCCCGTGCATCGGCGGAGGCCTGGAGCTGGCGGTGGCCTGCGACGTCCGCGTCGCCGGTGCGTCCGCCACCTTTTCCGTGCCGCCCGCGACGCTCGGCATCGTCTACCCCGTGTCGGCGACCCAGCGCATGATCCACCTGATGGGGCCCGCCGTGACGAAGGAGATGCTCTTCACCGCCGTCCGGCTCGACGCCCAGCGCGCCCTGCGCGTGGGGCTCGTCAACCGGGTCGTCGACGAGGGGAGCGCCCTCGACGAGGCCCTGGCCATGGCCGAGCGCATGGCCGCCCTCTCCCAGCTGACCCTGCGCGCGTCGAAGGAGATCGTCGACGCGCTGGTCGCGCACGACCTGGACGCCGAGTCCGCGATCTCCTGGGTGCAGCGCGCCAACGCCTCGCCCGACCTGGTGGAGGGCGTCGCCGCCTTCCGAGAGCGGCGGCCCCCACGCTTCACCTGGCGCCCCGAGTGAGCCCGACAGCGCCACTGCGCGGTGCCCACCGCCTAGGGTGGTCCGATGACGAGAGGAGACGTCCATGAGCACGGTCGCCACGGGCAGTGATGCCACCGGTCCGCTCGAGCTGGTCCTGGTGCGGCACGCGGAGAGCCTGGGCAATGTCGCGGACCGGGAGGCGCTGGCCGCCAAGGCGCACCGCCTCGATCTGGCTGACAGCGACGAGCAGGTCGGCCTCTCGCCGGAGGGTGAGCGGCAGGCCGCCGCTCTCGGCGACCACGTAGCGGAGCTGGCGGACCACCGGCGCCCGACCGTGGTGGTCTCGTCGCCCTACCGGCGGGCCCGCGACACGGCGGCCTCGGCCCTGGCTGCCGTCGGGGTCGAGGTCTTGTTGGACGAGCGCGTGCGTGAGCGGGAGCTCGGCATCTTCGACGGCATGACCTGGTACGGCATCCAGGCCGAGCATCCGGGGGAGTCGGAACGGCGGGGGCGGCTGGGCAAGTTCTACTACCGGCCGCCGGGCGGCGAGTCCTGGGCGGACGTGGTGCTGCGGGTGCGCAGCCTGCTGGTCGAACTGCAGGCGCGCTACGCCGGCGAGCGGGTCTGGGTCTTCAGCCACGAGGCGGTGATCCTCGCGTTCCGCTATGTGCTCGAGGGCCTCGACGCAGCGTCGGTGCTGGCCCTGCAGAAGTCGGAGCCGATCGCGAACTGCTCCATGACGCGCTACCGCGACCAGGACGGGGCGCTGCGCCTCGTGGCGCGCGACGACGTCAGCGGCATCCAGGGCGCCGCCGAAGTGACCCGCGAGCCCGCCCACACCGGGGAGGGGACGGGGGGCGCGGGATGAGCGCGGCCGACTCAGCGACCGTCGTCACGACGGCGGTGCTGCGGGACTGGCCCCTGCCGTCTCCGGAGGGCAACAAGGAGGCCCGCGGACGGGCCCTCCTCATCGGCGGAAGCGTGCCGAACCCCGGCGGCATGGTGCTGGCGGCCCGAGCCGCCATGCGGGCCGGGGCAGGCAAGACCCAACTCGTGGTCCCGGAGCCGGTGGCCGTGGCGATGGCCGTCGGCATGCCGGAGTCGCTCGTGCGTGGCGCCGCGTGCACGACGGCGGGCGACCTCACTCCGGTGGCGGCGGTCGCGGTCGGCGACTACGCACCGGAGGCGGACGCGGTGTTGGTCGGTCCCGGGATGCTCGACGTCGCCGCGGCGACGGGTCTGCTGGGCGCCGTCGCGGGACAGCTCCGTGGGACCGTCGTGCTCGACGCGCTGGCCCTGGCCTGGCTGACGGAGGACCTCGATCGCGGCAGGTCGTTCGAATCGCTGATCCTCTCGCCGAACCTCCGGGAGCTCGCCCTGACCCTGGGGGAGGACGAGGACCGGGTGCGCGCCGACCAGGCGGGCGCCGTCCTGCGCCTCGCCGCCGCGACCGGGGCCGTCGTCAGCTCCGGGGCCGCCAGCACGTTTGTCGGGACCCCCGATGGTGACCTCTGGCGCAGCGACGAGGGCAACCCGGGCCTCGGCGTCGCGGGCTCTGGCGACGTGAAGGCGGGCATCACGGTCGGGCTCTGCGCGCGCGGCGCCCAGCCGGCCCAGGCCGCGGTGTGGGCCGCCTATCTGCACGGCACGGTGGGCGGCCGGCTCGCGTCCCGGTTCGGACCGACCGGCTATCTCGCCGGTGAACTCCCCGCGGAGATCCCCCAAGCGTTGTTGGAGATCGGCTGACCGATAGTTCATAACCGAAACTAAACTTCACGAAACCCGTTGACACCCCTCTTCGCCTCGCTTACGGTGCGATTTGTTCGAAAGTCGAACAGAAAGAGGAGTAAGCCAATGTCGACTACTCGCGTCTTCCGCATGGCCGCGGCCGCGGTCGCCTGCACCGCCATCGCCGGCGGACTGCTCGCCTCCCCGGCCTGCGCCGCCCCCGGGCAGGAGGTCACCTTCGGGTCGACCCGCCAGGACACGCTCCGGGGCGAAGCTCCGCGCGACCTGCTCATCGGCACCGCCGTCGCCGGCGGCGGCCACCACGAGACCATGGACTACGACAACCCGTTCTACGCCAGCCCCGAGTACCGCACGGTCCTCGCCGGCGAGTTCAGCTCGGTCACACCCGAGAACCAGCTCAAGTGGGAGTTCGTCCACCCGGCCCAGGGCGAGTACAACTTCGGCCCCACCGACGACATCGTCGCCTTCGCCCGCGCCAACAAGCAGGAGGTCCGCGGACACACGCTGCTGTGGCACAGCCAGAACCCGCAGTGGCTCGAGCAGGGCGAGTTCACCGCCGACGAGCTCCGCGCGATCCTCAAGGACCACATCCAGACGGTCGTCGGCCGGTACCGGGGTCAGATCTACCAGTGGGATGTCGCCAACGAGATCTTCGACGGTCGGGGGAACCTCCGCACCACGGAGAACATCTGGATCCGCGAGCTGGGGCCCGGCATCATCGCCGACGCGTTCCGCTGGGCGCACGAGGCCGACCCCGAGGCGAAGCTGTTCTTCAACGACTACGGCGTCGAGGGCATCAACGCCAAGTCCACGGCGTACTACGCGCTCGCCCAGGACCTGCTGGCCGACGGCGTGCCGGTCCACGGCTTCTCGGCCCAGGCCCACTGGGACATGCGATGGGGGCTGCCGGGCGACATGACGGCCAACCTGCAGCGCTTCGACGACCTCGGCCTCGAGACCGCCATCACCGAACTGGACGTGCGGATGACGCTGCCGGAGGACGGACGTCCCACCGACGAGCAGCTCGCGCAGCAGGCGACCTACTACACCGAGACCCTGCAGGCGTGCCTGGACGTGGCCGGATGCAAGTCCTTCACGCTGTGGGGCTTCAACGACCAGTACTCGTGGGTCCCGGTGTTCTTCAGCGGGAGCGGCGCCGCCACCGTCATGTTCGAGGACTTCGAGACCAAGCCCGCCTACGACGCGCTGGTCCAGCAGCTCGAGGCCGCCACCCCCGGCACCTCGCCGCGCCGGTGACGGGGGCGATGGGCATGACACGACGACATCTGGCCCGTCGGGGCCTCGCCACGGCCGCGGCAGCGGCACTCCTGGGTGGGGCCGCGCTGCTGGCGCCCACGGCGTCCGCCGAGGAGACCGTCCTCAGCGTCGACTTCGATAACGGCTCATACGCCCCGCTGGTGCCCAGCGGCCTCACCGACGCCGACCTCGCGGTCGTCGACCTCGACGGAGGCAAGGCGCTGCGGGTCAGCAACCGCGCCGCCGACTTCCACGGCGTCCAGACGGCGCCGGGGACCCTGGCGCCGGGTGAGACCTACGCCTTCTCCGTCGACGTCCGGCTCGCCGAGGGCGTCCCCGACGTCCAGGCCCGACTGGTCGGCTTCCCCAGCTACGCCTGGATCGGCAACACCACCGTCACCGACGAGGCCTGGACCACCGTCGCCGGGTCGTGGACGGTGCCCGACACCGCCGGCGCCGACGAAGGCAAGGTCTACATCGGGACCAGCCCCCTCGCCCCGGACAACGTCGCTTACAGCTACTACGTCGACAACGTCCGGATCACCCGGGCCGGCGAGACCGGCGGCGGGGTCGGGGTCCCGACCCGCACGCCGCTCGCCCGGGCGCAGGGGGAGGGCGACGTCGTCGCGCTGACCTTCGACGACGGGCCGAACCCGGGGGAGACGGAGGCGCTGCTCGACGTGCTCGACGCCAACGGTGCGGTCGCGACGTTCTGCGTCATCGGTCAGAACGTGGCCACCGACGACGGGGCACGCATCCTGCGCGACATCGTGGACCGCGGGCACGCCCTGTGCAACCACTCCACGTCCTATGCCGACATGGGGTCCATGACGGAGGAACAGCTCCGCGCCGACATGACCGAGAACCTGCGCATCATCCGCGAGGCACTCGGCGATCCCGCCCACCCCGTCCCGTACTTCCGCGCCCCGAACGGGTCGTGGGGCACCGACGACCTGGTGGCGAGGGTCGCGGCCGACCTCGGGATGCAGCCCCTCGGCCTGGGCAACCTCATCTACGACTGGGACAACGCCCAGCAGGACGCCGACACGTTCGAGGCCAACCTGCGGGCCGCGATCCAGCCCGGGGCGGTCGTGCTCGCGCACGACGGCGGCGGCACCCGCGACGCGGTCGTGGAGGCGGTCCGGCGGGTCCTGCCGGACTACGCCGGCACCTGGCAGTTCACCCTGCCCATGGTGGGTGACGGCTCAACAGCGGAGCCCCTCACACCCATCCGCGACACCCTCGACGTGCCGGTCGGCGTCGCCATCGACCAGCGCGAGACGAGCGGCGCGGCGGCGGACCTCCTCACCACGCACTTCGACCAGATCACGCCCGAGAATCACATGAAGCCCGAGGCCTGGTACGACGCCGACCGCACCTTCCGGGCGGACCCTCAGGTGGGCGTCCTCATGGACTTCGCCGTGGCCAACGACCTGCGCGTCTACGGCCACACGCTGGCGTGGCACAGCCAGACCCCGGCGTGGTTCTTCACCGATGACGCGGGGGCGCCGCTGACCACGAGCGAGGAGCATAAGCAGCTCCTGCGCGATCGGCTCAAGGCCCACATCGACGGCGTGGCCCAGCACCTCGCGGACGCCTACGGGCCGTTCGGGTCGGCTGGCAACCCCATCGTCGCCTGGGACGTCGTCAACGAGGTGGTCTCCGACGACCAGCAGGCCGACGGCCTGCGCCGCTCCGAGTGGTACCGCATCCTGGGCGCCGAGTTCATCGACCTGGCCTTCCGGTACGCCGACGCAGCCTTCAACGAGCGTCTCGCCGACCCGGGCGCGGACCGCCCCGTCGCGTTGTTCATCAACGACTACAACACGGAACACGCCGGCAAGCAGGATAGGTACCGGCAGGTCATCGAGGGCCTCCTCGACCGCGGCGTCCCGATCGACGGGGTGGGCCACCAGTTCCACGTCAGCCTCGCGACCCCCGTCGCCTCGCTGGCCGCGGCCCTCGACCGCTTCGCGGACCTGCCCCTGACTCAGGTGGTGAGCGAGCTGGACGTCACCGTCGGCGGAACCGCCGACGACGCGCTCCTGGTCGAGCAGGGCCACTACTACCGGGCGGCGTTCGACCTCTTCCGGGCGCGGGCCGACGAGCTGTTCTCCGTGACGGTCTGGGGCCTGACCGACGACCGCAGCTGGCTGACCGAGCAGTCCCCGCTCATCTTCGACGCCGGCCTGCAGCCCAAGCCCGCCTACTACGGCATCGTGGGCTCGGACGAGCTCGCCCCCATCGCCAAGCGCGGCGTGGTCTTCCGGGGAGAGATCACCGGCGGTGTGTCCGACCCGGCGTGGGGGGACCTTCCCCTCCGCGACATCGGCACGCTCGGGGGCTTCCAGGCCCGGTGGACCGAGTCCGGGATCACCACCTACGTGACGGCAGCGGGTGGCTACGACGAGATCCGGCTCACCGTCGGCGCTGAGTCCGTCAGTGTCACCCCGGCCACCGAGGGCGCCACGGCGACGGCGGCGCTGGTCACCGTGCCGGGCCAGTTCGGCGAGGGGCAGACCGTGGAGCTCGACGTCACGGTCGTCGCGGGCGGGCAGAGTGCGGAGTGGAACCCCAGCGACGGTCTCGGCTCCATGCGCCTGGTCGAGGAGCTGTCGGTCACCGACGCCGTCGCGGCGGCCGTGGCGCCGATGGTGGACGGCCTCGTCGACGCCGGCTGGGAGGCCGCACAGTCGGTCGTGACGGACACCTATGTCCAGGGCGTCGAGGGGGCGGCGACGGCGAGCGTCCGCACCGCCTGGCACGGCACGAGCCTGTTCGTCCTGGCCGAGGTCACCGACCCGGTCGTGGACCTGACGGCGTCCAATCCCTGGGAGCAGGACTCCGTGGAGTTCTTCGTGGACCTGGGCAACGCCAAGGCGGGCTCCTACCGCTCCGGTGACATGCAGATCCGCGTCAACGCGGACAACGAGCTGTCCTTCGGCGCGGGGGATGAGGCGCTGCAGCGGGCCCGGGTGACGAGCGCGACGGCGCGGAGGGAGACGGGCTACGTCGTCGAGGTGGCCATCGAGCTCGGCGACCTCGGGGGCCCCGGGACGGTGCACGGATTCGACGTGCAGGTCAACGACGCCGCCGACGGCGTGCGGTCCGGGGTCGTGACCTGGGCCGACCCGACCGGCCTGGGCTACCAGAGCACGGAACGGTGGGGCGTGGTGCGCCTCGTGGCCGCCGAGTCGGTCACCGGGCCCGCCGGGTGTGCCGTCGGTCGCCCCGCAGACCAGGGCAGGCCCGCCCACGCGGGACAGCCAGGCGGACGCCCGGACGCGCCCGGCCGGGTCGGCGTGACCGGTGCCGACTGCGTCCCACCCGGTCGCTGACGGGTCCATCGACGACGTCGGCCGCCCCTCGAGGAGGACGGCCGGCGTTCGTCTGTGGCGAGGTCAGAGGACCTTGGCGAAGAAGTCCCGGGTCCGCTGCTGCTGCGGCGCGTCGATGACCTCGTCTGGCGTGCCCCGTTCGACGACGACCCCGTCGTCCATGAACACTACCTGGTCCGCGACCTCACGCGCGAACCCCACCTCGTGCGTGACGACGATCATCGTCATGCCGCTGGCGGCGAGCTCCTGCATGACGCCCAGCACCTCGCCGACGAGTTCTGGGTCGAGCGCCGAGGTGGGCTCGTCGAACAGCATCAGCTCGGGTTCCATGGCGAGCGCGCGCGCGATGGCGACGCGCTGCTGCTGCCCGCCCGACAGCTGCGCGGGGTAGTGGTCGGCCCGGTCGGAGAGCCCCACGCGGGCCAGCTGGTCGCGGGCGACGCGCTCGGCGTCCGCCTTCAGCACCCGCCGCACCTGGCGCGGCGCCTCCATGACGTTCTCCAGGGCCGTCATGTGCGGGAAGAGGTTGAAGCGCTGGAACACCATCCCGATCTTGGCCCGCTGCCGGGCGATCTCCTGGTCGTTCAGCCGGTGGAGCCGGCCGCCGACCTCGCGCAGCCCCATCAGCTCCCCGTCGACGAACATGCGGCCGGCGCTGATCTGCTCCAGCTCGTTGATGCATCGGATCAGCGTCGACTTCCCCGACCCCGAGGGGCCGAGGATGACGCAGACCTCCCCGCGCCCGACGGTGAGGTCCACGCCCTTGAGGACGTGGAGGTCACCGAAGAACTTGTGGACGCCTTTGGCCTCGACCATCGCCGTCACGGGGTCACCTCCAGGTTCGGATCGGCGTGCACGGTCCCGGCCGCCAGGATCGCCTGCTGGCGCTTGGACATCCCCTTCGGGGGACGCCCCCCGCCGCCGGTGGTCTGGTCGGTGTCGAATCCGCGACCGTAGTAGGCCTCGAGATGGTGCTGCCCGACCATGAGGATGCTGGTGACGACCAGGTAGTAGATGGCGGCGACGATGAGCAGCGGAACGGGGAGGAAGTTCTTGTTACCGATGGCGTTGGTCACGAACGTCAGCTCCAGGCTGAACGGCACGGCGAGCACCAGCGACGTCGTCTTGAGCATGGAGATGGTCTCGTTGCCCGTGGGCGGCACGATGACCCGCATCGCCTGCGGGATGACGATGCGGCGCAGCGTCGTGCCGCGGCGCATGCCCAGGGCAGTGGCCGCCTCCCACTGGCCCTTGTCCACCGAGTTGAGCCCGGAGCGGACGATCTCGGACAGGTAGGCGCCCTCGTTGAGCCCCAGGCCCAGCACCGCCGCCACGCCGGCGTTGATGACGTCCTGCGTCGAGAACTCCAGCCATTCAGGGCCGAACGGGATCCCCAGGCTGAGGCGCGGGTAGAGGACCGGCAGCAGCCCCCAGAACACCAGCTGGGTGTAGACGGGGGTGCCGCGGAAGAACCAGATGTAGGCCCACGCGACGCCGCGCAGGATGGGGTTGGTGCCCATCCGCATGATGGCGGTGGTCACGGCCAGCGTGATCCCCAGCGCCATGGCCCCGACGGTGAGCAGGAGCGTCCAGCCGAGACCGGAGATGATCCGCGGATCGAGCAGGTGCTGCGCGACGACGTCCCAGCGATAGTTGGGGTTGGTCAGCAGGCCGTGCACGAGCATGGCCACCAGCACGAGGACGATGCCCGCCCAGAGCCACAGGCTGGGCCTGGGGACGGGGCGGGCGCGGATCAGCTCCGGCGTCGGCTGACGCATCATCAGGCCTGCGGGAACAGCTCGGCGGTCTCGAGGCCGGCCTCGGACACGCCCCAGCTGTCGAGGATCGCGGCCCACGTGCCGTCGTCCATGAGCTGCTGGACGGCCCGCTGGATCGCCTCGGCCAGCTCGGCGTCGTCCTGCGCGACGACGATGCCCTGCGGGGCGGCGTCGCGGACGCCGCCGACGACCTCGAGCTGGTCGTTGGTGAGGGCGACGGAGTAGGAGGCCACCGTCGAGTCGGCGTAGAAGGCCTTGACCTTGCCGCCGACGAGGTTCGTGGTGACGTCGGACTGCTTCGCGTAGGGGAGCACCTCGATGGGCTCCTCGCCGGCGTCGGTGCACTCGGCGGTGAACGCCGCGAGCTCCTCCTCCTGCCAGGTGCCCGTCTGCACGCCGATGGTCTCGCCGCACAGGCTCTCCGGATCGAAGCCCTCCGGGTTGCCCTTCTTCACGGCGAAGCTCGAGCCCACCGTGATGTAGGAGATCATCGTGTAGTTGGCGGTGCGCTCGTCGGTGATGGTGAACGACGAGATGCCGATGTCGTACTTCGACCCGATGCCGGGCAGCAGGGACGCGAACTCGCCGTCGACGACCTCGGTCTCCACCCCGAGCACCTTGCCGATCGCCTTGCCCAGGTCCACGTCGTAACCGATGGCGGTGGTGAGGTCCTCGGCGCGGAACTCGGCCGGCGCGTAGTCGGTGGCTGCGCCGATGGTCAGCATGCCGTCGTCGGTGATCTCCTGCGGGAGGAGAGCGGCGATCTCGTCGACCTTCTCGACGCCCGAGACGTCGTAGGTGCGGTCGGTCGCGTCCGTCGCGCCCGACTCTGAGGGGGTGGTGGTCGACGGGGCGCTGCAGGCGCTCACGGCGAGGGTGGCCAGGAGGCCGGCGGCCAGGATGCGGCGCATGGGGGTCCTTCCGAGATCCAACGTAAGTGTCAAGGTCTGACAGATTAATGCACCGGCCCCCGCCGCCCGCGATCGGGACCGCCGCGGGCCCCCGCCCGGTGCGCACCGCCCGCGATTTGGGGCCGCCGGCGCCGACGGGTATAGTCGGCCGAGCCGAAGACCGCAGGTGGCTTCCCAGCCATAACGCCGCATGGCACCCGCGCAGGTGAACGTGAGTAGTCCCCATGTGGGTCGCCCCGCGCCGCCGGCGTCGGGGCGTTTTTTGCGTCGGTGGTCCGCGGCCCTCGAACCGCCCACCCGGCCGGGTCGAGGATGAAGAGACCGGAAGGAGACCACATGGCGAGGCCGGACAAGGCTGCCAAGGTCGCGGCGCTGAAGGATGCCTTCAGCAACTCCGCGGCGGCAGTGCTGACCGAGTACCGCGGTCTCACCGTCAAGGATCTGAAGGACCTCCGTCGATCCCTGGGTGAGAACGCCACCTACGCCGTTGCGAAGAACACCCTTGCGGCGATCGCGGCCAAGGACGCCGGTATCGAGGGGATCGAGGATTCCCTGACCGGCCCGACGGCCATCGCGTTCGTCAGCGGTGATGTCGCTGCCGCCACCAAGGGGCTGCGTGACTTCGCAAAGGCCAATCCGTCCCTGGCAATCAAGGGTGGCGTCCTCGAGGGCAAGTTCCTCGACGCCCAGGCTGTCCTCAAGCTCGCCGACCTCGAGTCGCGCGAGGTCCTGCTGGCCAAGATGGCCGGCGCGATGCAGGCCAACCTGGCGAAGGCCGCCTACATGCTGGCCGCCCCGCTGTCGCAGGGTGCCCGCCTGTTCGGCGCTCTGCAGACCGCTGCCGAGGCCAACCCCTCCCTCATCGCCGGCGCGGGTTCCGCGCCTGCGGCCGAGGCCACGGACGAGACCCCCGCCGCCGAGGCGGCACCCGAAGCAGCAGACGCTGCGGAGTGATCCGTTGCAGCGCCCGCTGCGATCACACTTTCAACGAAAGGAACGCCCATCATGGCGAAGCTCACCAACGACGAGCTCCTTGACGCCTTCAAGGAGATGACCCTGATCGAGCTCTCCGAGTTCGTCAAGCTCTTCGAGGACACCTTCGGTGTCACCGCTGCCGCTCCGGTCGCGGTCGCCGCGGCCGCCCCGGCCGCCGGTGGCGACGATGCCGGCGCCGCTGAGGAAGCCGGCTCCGACAAGGTCGACGTCATCCTGACCTCCGGTGGCGACAAGAAGATCGCTGTCATCAAGGAGGTGCGCGCTCTGACCTCGCTCGGCCTCAAGGAGGCCAAGGACCTCGTTGAGGGCGCCCCGAAGCCGGTGCTCGAGCAGGTCGACAAGGAGACCGCCGCCAAGGCGAAGGAGGCCCTCGAGGCCGCCGGCGGCTCCGTCGAGGTCAAGTGACCCGACGGACTCACGTCCACAGATGGCCCGCTCCCTTCGGGGGGCGGGCCATCGTCGTGTCCGGGTCGCGTGATCCGGCGATTCCGGGTTGCAGCGGTGCGCCCGGGCGCTATCATCGAGGCGTTGGTCGACGGAGACCAGATGCCACCGCAGGGCCCGGCCGGCCTGCGGTAGTTGCTGTCCTGCCAGGGTTGCCCTATAGTGGTTGTTTGCCCAGCTATGCGTTGCGCCCGTGATTTGACACGGGAACGTCGCCGTGCACGGAAAACTGCTTCAAGCGTTCTTGGAAGGACCGTATCTTGGCCGCCTCGCGCTCTGCGTTGAAGAACACCAATGTCGTCTCATCCACCGGCCGAATCTCCTTCGCGAAGATTCATGAGCCTCTCGAGGTGCCCAACCTCCTGGATCTGCAGATCGACTCCTACAACTGGCTGATCGGTAACGAGACGTGGATGCGGAAGGTCGAGGAGCAGTTGGCCGCCGGCCGCACCGACGTCAACACCCGGTCCGGGCTTGAGGAGATCTTCGAGGAGATCTCGCCCATCGAGGACTTCAACGAGACCATGTCGCTGTCGTTCCGCGACCACCGCTTCGAGAGTCCCAAGTGGACGATCGAGGAGTGCAAGGACCGCGACGTTACCTATGCCGCTCCGCTCTTCGTCACCGCCGAGTTCGTCAACAACGACACCGGTGAGATCAAGAGCCAGACCGTGTTCATCGGCGACTTCCCGCTGATGACTGAGCGCGGCACGTTCATCATCAACGGCACGGAGCGCGTCGTCGTGTCGCAGCTCGTGCGTTCGCCCGGCGTCTACTTCGAGCAGACGGCCGACAAGACCTCCGACAAGGACATCTTCTCCGCGAAGTTCATCCCGTCGCGCGGCGCGTGGCTTGAGTTCGAGATTGACAAGCGCGACATGGTCTTCGTCCGCCTCGATCGCAAGCGCAAGCAGAACGTCACCGTGCTGCTCAAGGCGCTGGGCTGGTCCGAGGACCGGATCCTCGAGGAGTTCGGCGAGTTCGAGTCCATGCGCCTGACGCTGGAGAAGGACACCGTCAAGACGCAGGACGAGGCCCTGCTCGACATCTACCGCAAGCTGCGCCCGGGCGAACCGCCGGCCCGCGACGCGGCGCAGGCGCTGTTGGAGAACTACTACTTCAACCCCAAGCGCTACGACCTGGCCAAGGTCGGTCGCTACAAGATCAACAAGAAGCTCGGCCTCGACCTGCCGTTCGACAAGCAGGTGCTCACCAACGACGACATCGCGGCGGCCATCCGGTACGTGGCGTCGCTGCACGAGCGCCGCGAGATGCTCGCGGACATCCCCGTCGAGGCCGATGACATCGACCACTTCGGGAACCGTCGCCTCCGCACGGTCGGTGAGCTGATCCAGAACCAGCTGCGCACCGGCCTGGGCCGCATGGAGCGCGTCGTCCGCGACCGCATGACGACGCAGGACATCGAGGCCATCACGCCGCAGACCCTGATCAACATCCGCCCGGTGACCGCGGCGCTGAAGGAGTTCTTCGGCACCTCGCAGCTGTCCCAGTTCATGGACCAGAACAACCCGCTCGCCGGCCTGACGCACAAGCGTCGCCTGTCGGCGCTGGGCCCCGGTGGTCTGTCCCGCGACCGCGCCGGCATGGAGGTCCGAGACGTCCACCCGTCGCACTACGGCCGCATGTGCCCCATCGAGACGCCTGAAGGCCCGAACATCGGCCTCATCGGCTCGCTGGCGTCGTTCGCGCGCGTCAACGCGTTCGGGTTCATCGAGACGCCTTACCGCAAGGTCGTCGACGGCATGGTCACCGACCAGATCGACTACCTCACCGCCGACGAGGAGGACCGCTACGCGATCGCGCAGGCCAACGCCGCCGTCGATCAGGGCGGACGCCTCACGGAGGACCGGGTGCTGGTCCGGATCAAGCACGGTGACGTCGACACCATCCCGGCGGCCGACGTCGAGTACATGGACGTGTCGCCGCGCCAGATGGTGTCGGTGGCCACCGCGCTGATCCCGTTCCTCGAGCACGACGACGCGTCGCGAGCCCTCATGGGCGCCAACATGCAGCGCCAGGCTGTCCCGCTGCTCCGCAGCGAGGCCCCGTTCGTCGGCACCGGCATGGAGTACCGCGCGGCCGTCGACGTCGGCGACGTCACGCTGGCCAAGAAGCCGGGTGTGGTGACGTCCGTGACCGCGGACATCATCGAGATCGCCAACGACGACGCCACGTACCAGTCGTACAAGCTGGACAAGTTCGTGCGCTCCAACGCCGGCACGTGCATCAACCAGCGCCCGCTGGTCGCCCCCGGTGACCGGGTCGAGGTCGGCACCCCGCTGGCCGACGGCCCCTGCACCGACCAGGGCGAGCTGGCGCTCGGCAAGAACCTCCTCGTGGCGTTCATGCCGTGGGAGGGCCTCAACTACGAGGACGCCATCATCCTGTCGCAGCGCATCGTCCAGGACGATGTGCTCACCTCGATCCACATCGAGGAGCACGAGGTGGACGCCCGCGACACCAAGCTGGGCGCGGAGGAGATCACCCGCGAGATCCCCAACGTCTCGGACGAGATGCTGGCGGACCTGGACGAGCGCGGCATCGTGCGCATCGGCGCCGAGGTCTCGGCCGGTGACATCCTCGTCGGCAAGGTCACGCCCAAGGGCGAGACCGAGCTGACCCCCGAGGAGCGCCTGCTGCGCGCCATCTTCGGCGAGAAGGCCCGCGAGGTCCGCGACACCTCCCTCAAGGTGCCGCACGGCGAGTCCGGCACCGTCATCGGCGTGCGCGTGTTCAACCGCGAGGACGACGACGAGCTGCCGCCCGGCGTGAACCAGCTGGTCCGGGTCCACGTCGCCCAGAAGCGCAAGATCTCCGACGGCGACAAGCTCGCCGGCCGCCACGGCAACAAGGGCGTCATCTCGAAGATCCTGCCGGTGGAGGACATGCCGTTCCTCGAGGACGGCACCCCCGTCGACATCGTGCTCAACCCGCTCGGCGTGCCGTCGCGAATGAACGTCGGCCAGGTGCTGGAGAACCACCTCGGGTGGATCGCCAAGACCGGCTGGGACGTCAGCGGCGTCGAAGAGGCATGGGCCGAGCGCCTGCGCGAGGTCGGCCTCGGCCGCATGGACGGCGACGCGAAGGTGGCGACCCCCGTCTTCGACGGTGCCACCGAGGCGGAGATCAGCGGTCTGCTGGCGAACTCGCTGACGACGCGTGACGGCGTGCGCCTGATCGACGAGGGCGGCAAGACCCGTCTCTTCGACGGCCGCTCCGGCGAGCCGTACCCGGAGAAGATCGGCGTCGGCTACATGTACATGCTGAAGCTGCACCACCTCGTCGACGACAAGATCCACGCCCGTTCGACCGGCCCGTACTCGATGATCACCCAGCAGCCGCTGGGCGGTAAGGCGCAGTTCGGTGGCCAGCGCTTCGGTGAGATGGAGGTGTGGGCCCTGGAGGCGTACGGCGCGGCTTGGGCGCTGCAGGAGCTCCTGACCATCAAGTCGGACGACGTCCCCGGCCGCGTCAAGGTCTACGAGGCCATCGTCAAGGGCGAGAACATCCCCGAACCGGGCATCCCTGAGTCGTTCAAGGTGCTCGTCAAGGAGATGAAGTCGCTGTGCCTGAACGTCGAGGTGCTTTCCGATGACGGCCGGGTCATCGACCTGCGCGAGTCCGAGGACGACATCCGCTCCGCGGAGGACTTCGGCATCGACCTCGGTCGGCGCCCCGGCAGCGACCACTTCCTGGACGTCGGAGAGGTGTAGTCCCGCGGGGCCCCGCTCAGCGGGGCCCCACGGGGCTCGCTCCGCCCGCACAACTCAATGGCGAGGAGACGGTGACCTCGGTCACGGTTGATTCCCAGCCATTCCCGGTGATGGATTTTCAGGCGCCTACGGCCAATCAGTAGGGGAAAGAAAGAGAAGCAACGTGCTGGACGTGAACTTCTACGACGAGCTTCGGATCGGTCTTGCGAACGCGGACCAGATCCGCGAGTGGTCGCACGGCGAGGTCAAGAAGCCGGAGACCATCAACTACCGCACGCTCAAGCCCGAGCGCGACGGCCTCTTCTGCGAGAAGATCTTCGGTCCCACCCGGGACTGGGAGTGCTACTGCGGCAAGTACAAGCGGGTCCGGTTCAAGGGCATCATCTGCGAGCGCTGTGGCGTCGAGGTGACCCGGTCCAACGTGCGCCGTGAGCGCATGGGCCACATCGAGCTCGCCGCCCCCGTGACGCACATCTGGTACTTCAAGGGCGTCCCCAGCCGGCTCGGCTACCTGCTCGACATCGCGCCGAAGGACCTCGAGAAGGTCATCTACTTCGCCGCGCACATGATCACGTCCGTGGACGAGGAGGGTCGCCACCGTGACCTGTCCTCGCTGCAGGCCAAGGTCGAGGTGGAGACCAAGCAGGTCGCCGGCCGCCGCGACGCCGACATCGAGGCGCGCATGCGCAAGCTCGAGGAGGACCTCGCGCAGCTCGAGGAGGAGGGCGCGAAGGCCGACATCAAGCGCAAGGTCCGCGAGGCCGCCGAGAAGGAGGCCGGGCTCATCCGGACTCGGGCCCAGCGCCAGCTGGACCGCATCGACGAGGTCTGGCAGCGGTTCAAGTCCCTCAAGGTCCAGGACCTCGAGGGCGACGAGACGCTGTATCGCGAGATGAAGAAGCGCTTCGGCAAGTACTTCGAGGGCTCGATGGGCGCCGAGGCGATCCAGAAGCGCCTGCAGTCCTTCGATCTGGCCGCCGAGTCGGACAAGCTGCGCGAGATCATCGCCACCGGCAAGGGCCAGCGCAAGACGCGCGCCCTCAAGCGGCTCAAGGTCGTCGCGGCGTTCCGGGCGGGGGAGAACCACCCCTCCGCCATGGTGCTCGACGCCGTCCCGGTCATCCCGCCGGACCTGCGCCCCATGGTGCAGCTCGACGGTGGCCGGTTCGCGACCTCGGACCTCAACGACTTGTACCGGCGCGTCATCAACCGCAACAACCGCCTCAAGCGGCTGCTGGATCTGGGCGCGCCCGAGATCATCGTCAACAACGAGAAGCGGATGCTGCAGGAGGCCGTGGACTCGCTGTTCGACAACGGCCGCCGCGGCCGCCCCGTCACGGGGCCGGGCAACCGTCCGCTCAAGTCGATCTCCGACATGCTCAAGGGCAAGCAGGGCCGGTTCCGCCAGAACCTGCTCGGCAAGCGCGTCGACTACTCGGGCCGTTCGGTCATCGTCGTCGGCCCGCAGCTGAAGCTGCACCAGTGCGGCCTGCCGAAGGCCATGGCGCTCGAGCTGTTCAAGCCGTTCGTCATGAAGCGCCTCGACGACCTCAACCACGCCCAGAACATCAAGGCCGCCAAGCGCATGGTCGAGCGCCAGCGCCCGGTCGTGTGGGACGTGCTGGAAGAGGTCATCGCCGAGCACCCCGTGCTGCTCAACCGTGCACCCACGCTGCACCGCCTCGGCATCCAGGCCTTCGAGCCGCAGCTCATCGAGGGCAAGGCCATCCAGATCCACCCGCTCGTCTGCACCGCGTTCAACGCGGACTTCGACGGCGACCAGATGGCCGTGCACCTGCCGCTGTCCGCGGAGGCGCAGGCCGAGGCACGCATCCTGATGCTGTCGACCAACAACATCCTCAAGCCGGCCGACGGCCGACCCGTGACCATGCCCACGCAGGACATGATCATCGGTCACTACTTCCTCACGCAGCAGCGCTCCGGCGCCGGTGAGGGTCGGGTGTTCTCGTCGCTGGCGGAGGCCATCATGGCGTTCGACCGCGGTGATCTGGCCATCGGTGCGCCGATCCGGATCCGGCTGACCGATGTGATCGTCGACGGCGCCGAACCGCGCGCCGACGGGTCCGTGCTGGTCGAGACCACGCTGGGCCGGGCGCTGTTCAACGAGGCGCTGCCGGACGACTTCGGTTACGTCAATGCCGTCGTCGGCAAGAAGGTCCTGGGCCAGATCGTCAACGACCTGGCGGAGCGGTACCCGAAGGTCGTCGTCGCGAACGCGCTGGACAACCTCAAGGACATGGGCTTCAAGTGGGCGTCGCGCTCCGGCGTGACCGTGTCCATCTCGGACGTCCAGACGCCGCCGCAGAAGGCCCAGATCCTCGAGGGCTACGAGGCGCGCGCGTCGAAGATCGACAAGCTCTATGAGCGTGGCACCGTGACGGAGGACGAGCGCCGTCAGGAGCTCATCGCCATCTGGACCGACGCGACCGCCGAGCTGACGGAGGCCATGAAGAACAACTTCACGGCCGACAACCCGATCTTCATGATGGTCGACTCCGGGGCACGAGGAAACATGACGCAGATGCGTCAGATCGCCGCCATGCGTGGCCTCGTGGCCAACCCGAAGGGCGACATCATCGCGCGCCCCATCAAGTCGAACTTCCGCGAGGGCCTGTCGGTGCTGGAGTACTTCATCTCCACGCACGGTGGCCGTAAGGGGCAGGCCGACACGGCTCTGCGCACCGCCGACTCCGGCTACCTCACGCGTCGCCTCGTCGACGTGTCGCAGGACGTCATCATCCGTGAGGAGGACTGTGGCACCGAGCGCGGCCTGACCAAGGTCATCGCGAAGTGGACGAAGTCCGCCTCCGACGAGACCGGCAAGCCGGCGGTCGTGGCGGCGGAGCCGTTCGAGGATGGCGCCCGCGTCGACATCACGCCCGACGTCGAGACCTCCGTGTACGCGCGGTCGCTCGCCGTGGACGTGGCCGACGCCCAGGGCACCGTGCTGGTCGAGGCCGGCACCGACCTTGGTGACGCCGAGATCCGCCGCCTCGTCGAGGCCGGGATCACCGAGGTGAAGGTGCGCTCCGTCCTGACCTGTGAGTCGGCGTTCGGCACGTGCGCCATGTGCTACGGCCGCTCGCTGGCCTCCGGCAAGACGGTGGACGTCGGCGAGGCCGTCGGCATCGTCGCGGCCCAGTCCATCGGCGAGCCCGGCACGCAGCTGACGATGCGTACCTTCCACACCGGTGGTGTGGCCGGCGACGACATCACGCAGGGTCTGCCGCGTGTCACCGAGCTCTTCGAGGCGCGCCAGCCCAAGGGCAAGGCGCCGATCGCCGAGGCCGACGGTGTCATCCGCATCGAGGACGGGGACCGCAGCCGCAAGCTCGTGCTCGTCCGCGACGACGGTGGCGAGGACCTCGAGTACCCGGTGGCGCGTCGTGCGCGACTGGAGTTCGAGGACCACCACGGCCAGCGCATCCACATCGAGGACGGCGTGCGCGTCAGCATCGGTCAGCAGCTGACCGCCGGCCAGGTCGACCCGCAGGACGTCCTGCGTGTCCGCGGCCTGCGCAAGGTCCAGGAGCACCTCGTGGAGGAGGTCCAGCGCGTGTACCGCACGCAGGGCGCCCCGATCCACGACAAGCACATCGAGATCATCATCCGCCAGATGCTGCGACGGGTCACCGTCATCGACTCGGGCGACACCTCGATGATGCCGGGCGAGCTCGTGGACCGCGCGTCCTACGAGAACGCCAACCGCAAGGCCCTCACCGAGGGCGGCAAGCCTGCGGAGGGCCGCCCGGTCCTCATGGGCATCACCAAGGCGTCGCTCGCGACGGAGTCGTGGCTGTCGGCCGCCTCCTTCCAGGAGACGACCAAGGTGCTCACAGACGCCGCCATCCAGGGCAAGAGCGATTCGCTCCTCGGCCTCAAGGAGAACGTCATCCTCGGCAAGCTCATCCCGGCGGGTACCGGTCTCGACCGCTACCGCAACATCCGGGTGGAGCCGACGGAGGAGGCCCGCGCCAGCGCCTACACGATGAGCTACGACCCGTACGACTACTCGTTCGGATCCGATGTGGTCGGCCCCGCCGTCCCGCTCGACGAGATGGACTTCGGCGAACTCCGCTAGAGGGTGCGATCCTGCCGGGGGTCCGGGGCTGATGCCCCGGGCCCCCGGCCGCTTTTGACCCTGCGGCGCCCCTGGAGTAACCTTGTCGGGCGTGCCCGTGATCGGGCTACTTGTGCGTGCCCTGGCATGAAGATCGCTCTTGACGTTGCGGAGAGCGTCGTGCGGAGTTCGCACGGCAGTGATCCAGACCACAGCCACCCGGGAAACGGTGACCTCGGGGTGGGACGGAGAAGCTGCGCCAGGGAAGACAAACGTACACAGACAACGAAGAAAGTGATACCACCAGGTGCCAACTATTCAGCAGCTGGTCCGCAAGGGCCGCACCGACAAAGTCTCGAAGAACAAGACACCCGCGCTCAAGGGCTCGCCCCAGCGCCGGGGCGTGTGCACGCGTGTGTACACCACCACGCCGAAGAAGCCGAACTCCGCGCTCCGTAAGGTCGCGCGTGTGCGTCTGAGCTCCGGCATCGAAGTCACCGCCTACATCCCGGGCGTCGGCCACAACCTGCAGGAGCACTCGATGGTGCTCGTCCGCGGTGGTCGTGTGAAGGACCTCCCCGGTGTCCGGTACAAGATCATCCGCGGCGCGCTCGACACCCAGGGTGTCAAGAACCGCAAGCAGGCCCGCAGCCGCTACGGCGCGAAGAAGGAGAAGTAATGCCTCGCAAGGGTCCCGCCCCGAAGCGCCCGGTCCTCGTCGACCCGGTGTACGGCTCGCCGCTGGTGTCCCAGCTCGTGAGCAAGATCCTGCTCGACGGCAAGAAGACCGTCGCGCAGAGCATCGTCTACAACGCCCTCGAGGGCACCCGCACCAAGACCGGAACCGACCCGGTGCAGACCCTCAAGCGCGCGCTGGACAACGTCAAGCCGTCGATCGAGGTCAAGTCCCGCCGCGTCGGTGGCGCCACCTACCAGGTGCCCATCGAGGTCAAGCCCGCTCGTCAGAACACGCTGGCCATGCGCTGGCTCGTCAGCTTCGCCCGCGCCCGCCGCGAGAAGACGATGACCGAGCGCCTCATGAACGAGATCCTCGACGCCTCCAACGGCCTGGGCGCTTCCGTGAAGCGTCGCGAGGACACGCACAAGATGGCCGAGGCGAACCGCGCCTTCGCGCATTACCGCTGGTGATCCGACGCCCCCGTGCCGTGCGGCCGGGGGCGCTCACCTGCTCAACTTCATGATCTATTCCCGAAGGGCTGCATAGTGACCGACCTGTCCAAGGTTCGCAACATCGGCATCATGGCGCACATCGACGCCGGCAAGACCACCACCACCGAGCGCATCCTGTTCTACACCGGTAAGACCTACAAGATCGGTGAGGTCCACGAGGGCGCCGCCACCATGGACTGGATGGAGCAGGAGCAGGAGCGCGGCATCACCATCACGTCGGCCGCGACGACCTGTTTCTGGAAGAACCACCAGATCAACATCATCGACACCCCGGGCCACGTCGACTTCACCGTCGAGGTGGAGCGTTCGCTGCGCGTCCTCGACGGCGCCGTGGCGGTGTTCGACGGTGTGGCCGGCGTCGAGCCGCAGTCCATGACCGTGTGGCGTCAGGCGACGAAGTACAACGTCCCGCGCATCTGCTACATCAACAAGCTCGACCGCACGGGCGCCTCGTTCGACCACTGTGTCAAGACCATCCGCGAGCGCCTCAACACCGATCCGGTCCTGCTGCAGCTCCCGATCGGCGCCGAGTCGAACTTCATCGGCGTCGTCGACCTCGTCGAGATGCGCGCCCTGACCTGGCGAGGCGAGACCAAGATGGGTGAGGACTACACCGTCGAGGAGATCCCCGCCGAGCTCAAGGACGCCGCTGAGGCCGCGCACGCCACGCTGATCGAGCGGGCCGCGGACGTCGATGACGAGATCATGGAGATGTACCTCGAGGGCGAGGAGCCCTCGGTGGAGCAGGTCAAGGCCGCGATCCGCAAGGGCGTCATCACCAACACGTTCACCGCGGTCGTCTGCGGCACCTCGTTCAAGAACAAGGGCGTGCAGCCCCTCCTGGACGCGGTCATCGCGTATCTGCCCTCGCCGATGGACGTCCCCGCCATCAGCGGCTTCAAGCCCACCGACGAGTCGGTCGAGCTGGAGCGGCACCCCTCGGACGACGAGCCGCTGGCCGCGCTGGCGTTCAAGATCGCCGCGGATCCGCACCTCGGCAAGCTGATCTTCGTGCGCGTCTACTCCGGCGTCCTGCACTCCGGCTCCCAGGTCCTCAACGCGACCAAGGGCAAGAAGGAGCGCATCGGCAAGATCTACCAGATGCACGCCAACAAGCGTGAGGAGATCGACTCGATCGGTGCCGGCATGATCTGCGCCGTCATGGGCCTCAAGGACACCGGCACCGGCGAGACGCTGTGCGACCCGTCGAGCCCGATCGTGCTGGAGTCGATGACCTTCCCCAACCCGGTCATCGAGCAGGCCATCGAGCCGAAGACCAAGTCCGACCAGGAGAAGCTGTCCAACGCGATCCAGCGCCTGGCGGAGGAGGACCCCACCTTCCGCGTCCACACGGACGAGGAGACCGGCCAGACGATCATCGCCGGCATGGGCGAGCTGCACCTCGACGTCCTCATCGACCGCATGCGGCGTGAGTTCAAGGTCGAGGCGAACATCGGCAAGCCGCAGGTGGCCTACCGTGAGACCCTGCGCCGCAAGGTCGAGAAGATCGAGTACACGCACAAGAAGCAGACCGGTGGTTCCGGCCAGTTCGCGCGCGTCATCATCGACCTTGAGCCGACCGAGCCGGGTTCGGGGTACGAGTTCGTCAACGCCGTCACCGGCGGCCGCATCCCCCGCGAGTACATTCCCGCGGTCGACGCGGGCGTCAAGGAGGCCCTGCAGTTCGGCGTACTCGCCGGCTACCCGGTCGACAACATCAAGGTGACGCTGACCGACGGCGCGTACCACGACGTCGACTCCTCGGAGCTCGCGTTCAAGCTCGCCGGCGCCCAGGCGTTCAAGGAGGCGGCCCGCAAGGCGGACCCCGCGATCCTCGAGCCGATGATGGCCGTCGAAGTCACGACCCCCGAGGATTACCTCGGCACCGTGATCGGCGACCTCAACGCCCGCCGCGGCCACGTCCAGTCGATGGACGAGCAGCACGGCAACCGCATCGTGCGGGCGCTCGTGCCGCTGTCGGAGATGTTCGGCTACGTCGGCGACCTGCGGTCGAAGACGTCGGGCCAGGCGTCGTACTCCATGGAGTTCGACTCCTACGCCGAGACCCCGCGCAACATCGCCGAGGAGATCGTCGCCAAGGCGCGCGGCGGCCAGTGAGCCACCGCTGATGTGACGACCCGCGAGGGCCGGCCGGACACCCGGCCGGCCCTCGCGCGTCGATCCCAGCGACACGGTTTGACTGCCGTGCCGCACCCGATACGATTAGGCAGGTATGCACCTGGGCGGTAAGCTCAGATGCTGACCTCCGATCGAGGAAAGACAAGCCGACGCCCCGCACCGTGCGAGGCGACATCCCAAGAAGGAGCCCTCGTGGCAAAGGCCAAGTTTGAGCGGACCAAGCCGCACTGCAACATCGGCACCATCGGACACGTCGACCACGGCAAGACCACTCTGACCGCGGCGATCACGAAGGTGCTTCACGAAAAGTACCCGCAGTGGAACGCCGTGTCGGCGTTCGATCAGATCGACAAGGCGCCTGAAGAGCGTCAGCGTGGTATCACGATCTCGATCGCGCACGTCGAGTACCAGACCGAGAAGCGTCACTACGCGCACGTCGACTGCCCCGGCCACGCCGACTACGTCAAGAACATGATCACCGGTGCCGCCCAGATGGACGGCGCGATCCTGGTCGTGGCCGCCACCGACGGCCCGATGGCCCAGACCCACGAGCACATCCTCCTGGCCCGCCAGGTCGGCGTGCCGGCGATCGTCGTCGCCCTCAACAAGTGCGACATGATCGACGAGGCCGACGCCGACCTCATCGACCTGGTCGAGATGGAGCTGCGTGAGATCCTGTCGGCGCAGGAGTTCGACGGCGACAACCTGCCGATCGTCCGCGTCGCGGCTTTCCCGGCGCTGAACGGCGACGAGAAGTGGTCCGAGTCGATCCTCGAGCTCATGAACGCTGTGGACGAGTACATCCCGCAGCCCGAGCGTGACACCGACAAGCCCTTCCTCATGCCCGTTGAGGACGTCTTCACGATCACCGGCCGTGGCACCGTCATCACCGGTCGCATCGAGCGCGGCGTCGTCAAGACCGGCGAGACCGTCGACATCATCGGCATCCGTGAGACCAAGCAGACCTCGACCGTCACCGGTGTCGAGATGTTCCGCAAGATCCTCGACGAGGGTCGTGCGGGCGAGAACGTCGGCCTGCTGCTCCGCGGCACCAAGAAGGAAGACGTCGAGCGCGGCATGGTCGTCATCAAGCCGGGTTCGACCACCCCGCACACCGACTTCGAGGCCAACGTCTACGTGCTGACCAAGGAGGAGGGTGGCCGTCACAAGCCGTTCTTCTCGAACTACTCCCCGCAGTTCTATTTCCGCACGACGGACGTGACCGGCGTGGTGCAGCTCCCGGCCGGCACCGAGATGGTCATGCCCGGCGACAACACCGAGATGACCGTGCACCTCAACAAGCCCATCGCCATGGAGGAGAACCTCAAGTTCGCCATCCGTGAGGGCGGCCGCACCGTCGGTGCGGGCAACGTCGTCAAGATCCTCAAGTGATCCGGGGGGCGTGAGCCCCTGACGAGCTGAAGGGCCGGGCAGCGATCAGCTGCCCGGCCCTTTCGTTCATGTCCGGCGGCGGTCCCGGCACGGCGTGCGCCGGGACCGACCGGGTCAGGAGCGCTTCTGGATGGCGGCCCACTCGTCGCGGAGACCGACGGTGCGGTGGAAGAGCATGGGCTCATCGAGGTCGACGGCGAAGTAGCCGAGCCGCTCGAACTGCACGACCTCACCGGGGGAGGCATCGGCCAGGGCCGCCTCGACCCGGCAGCCCTCCAGCAGCTCTCTGGAGTGGGGATTCACGTCGTCGAGGGCCTCCCCGGTCGCCTCGCCCGGGGCCTCGGCCGTGAACAGCCGCTCGTACAGCGCGGCGGTGGCGTCGACGGCATGCGGGGCCGAGACCCAGTGCATGGTCGACTTCACCTTGCGCCCGTCCGGGGAGTTGCCGCCGCGTGAGGCGGGGTCGTACGTCGCGAGGACCTCGACAACCCGGCCGGCATCGTCCTTGACCACGTCGGTGGCCGTGACGAAGTACGCGCCGCGGAGCCGCACCTCGCGCCCGGGGGAGAGGCGGAAGTACTTGGGCGGGGGGACCTCGCGGAAGTCGTCCTCCTCGATCCACAGCTCGCCCGTGAACGGCACCTGGCGGACCCCGTCCTCGGCACGCTCCGGGTTGTTGGGCACCTCGAAGTACTCGACCACCGGGGCGCCGTCGGCGCCCACAGGCCAGTTCGTCAGGGTGAGCTTGAGCGGCCGCAGCACGGCCATCCGGCGCTGCGCCGTCTCGTTGAGGCTGCGGCGCACGTAGCTCTCCAGCGCCTCGATGGACTGGCGCGCGTTGGTGCGCGTCGTGCCGACCTCGCGGCAGAAGTCGCGGATGGCGGCCGGCGGATAGCCCCGCCGCCGCAGGCCGCGCAGCGTCGGCATGCGCGGGTCGTCCCATCCGTCGACGATGCCGTCCATCACCAGCTTGGCGAGGCGCCGCTTCGACGTGACCGTGTGAGTGAGCTCGAGGCGGGCGAACTCGTACTGGCGCGGCGGGTCGGCCACCCCCAGTTGGGTGAGGAACCAGTCGTAGAGCGGTCGGTGCGATTCGAACTCCAGCGTGCAGAGCGAGTGCGTCACGCCCTCGATGGCGTCGGACTGCCCGTGGGCCCAGTCGTAGGTCGGGTAGATCGCCCACTCGTCCCCGGTGCGGTGATGCTCGACGCGGCGGATCCGGTACATGATCGGGTCGCGCAGCTGCATGTTCTCGTGGTTCATGTCGATCTTCGCGCGCAGCACCCGGCTGCCGTCGGGGAACTCGCCGTCGCGCATGCGCCGGAAGAGGTCGAGGTTGTCGTCGACGGACCGGTCCCGGTACGGCGACTCGACGCCGGGACGGCCGTAGCCGCCGCGCCCCGCGGAGATGGCCTCGGGGTCCTGATCGTCGACGTACGCGAGGCCGTCGCGGATGAGCTGCTCTGCCCAGGCGTACAGCGTGCCGAAGTAGTCCGACGCATAGCGGACGTCGGCGGGCTCGTAGCCCAGCCACTCGATGTCCTCGATGATGCCCTCGACGAAGCTGGTGTCCTCGGTCTCCGGGTTCGTGTCGTCCAGGCGCAGGACGCAGATGCCGCCGAAGTCCGCCGCCACGCCGAAGTCGACGACGATGGCCTTCGCGTGACCGATGTGCAGGAAACCGTTGGGTTCCGGGGGGAACCGGGTCTGCACGCGGCCGCCCCGACGGCCGGCCGCGACGTCGGCCGACACGGCGTCGTAGATGAAGTTGGAGGGGAGGGCGGACGGCTCGGTCATGGGGGTCAAGGTAGCATGACGCCGCCCGGCCAGCCGGTCAGCCGGCCGTGCCGAGGAGCTGCCCGACTCCCGCGATGACGAGGATCGGGATGGCGACGATGACGGCCACGACGAGAGTCACCAACGCCGCCGCGGCGATCCAGTACCGCACGGACGCCTGGCGCACGAGTTCGCGGTTCTCGATGGTGCGGTTGAGCAGCCGCAGGTTCTTCTTGTTCGCCCGGAAGGCGACGTCGAAGAAGGCGCCGACGAAGGGCACCATGCCGAGCAGCCAGTCGAGCAGCGAGTTGCCCACCATGCGCGCCAGCACGGGGACGGGCGCGCGCAGGCGGATGGCGTCGAGGAGCACCACGCCGCCGAACGCGGCCCCGACCGCGGTGCCGGCCCACGGCACCAGCGACAACAGTGGATCGACGCCGACCCGCACGCTCGTCCCGGGCACCTGCACGAGATCGTCCAGGAGGTAGCTGAACGCCTTCGTCAACCGCGCCGGCTCGGGCTGGGGGTCGCCGTCGGGGCGGGGGAGGCGGCCGGCGGCCGCCTCGGTCACGGCCTCGCGGGCACGCTGCAGCGCCTTGGCGGGGGTCGGCCCGGGTTGCGTCGTCATGTCTCCCAGCATGCCCGATAGGGTGAAGCCACTATGAGCGAATCACGCATCCCCGCCCGCACCCGCGTCGCCCCGTCCCCGACTGGCGATCCCCACGTCGGCACCGCGTTCATGGCGCTGTTCGACCTCGCGTGGGCCCGGAAGACCGGCGGGGCGTTCGTGCTGCGCATCGAGGACACCGACCAGAACCGGCTGGTCGAGGGCAGCGAACAGCAGATCTACGACTCCCTCGAGTGGCTGGGGCTCAACCCTGACGAGGGACCGCACGTCGGCGGGCCGTACGCGCCCTACCGGCAGTCGGAGCGACTCGACACCTACCGCCCCTACGTCGACCAGCTCATCGCCGATGGCCACGCCTACCACTGCTGGTGCAGCTCCGAGCGCCTCGCCGGTCTGCGGAAGGAGCAGGAGGCGGCCAAGCAGTCGGTCACCGGGTACGACCGGCTGTGCCTCGGCAAGACCCGCGAGGAGCGGGCGGCGCTGCCCGGCTTCTCCGGGACGCCGGTGGTCCGCATGCTCATCCCTGACGATGCGCCACTCGAGTTCGACGACATCATCCGCGGCACCGTCAAGGCGCCCCGGCCGGACGACCAGGTCATCCTCAAGGCCGACGGCTTCCCGACCTACCATCTCGCCGTCGTCGTCGACGACCACCTCATGGGCATCAACACCGTCGTGCGCGGCGAGGAGTGGATCTCCTCGACCCCCAAGCATGTGCTGCTCTACGACTGGCTCGGCTGGGAGCGGCCCGCGTTCGCGCACATGCCGCTGCTGCGCAACACCGACAAGTCCAAGATCTCCAAGCGGAAGAACCCGGCCGCGCGGCTCATGTGGTTCAAGGAGCAGGGCTACCTGCCCGAGGCCGTGCGCAACTTCCTGCAGCTCCTCGGCTACGCGGGGGACGAGGACGCCGAGGTCAAGAGCTTCGACGAGTTCGTGGCGGACTTCTCGTGGGACAAGGTCAACACCGTCGGGCCCATCTTCGACCTCAAGAAGCTGGACTGGCTCAACGGGCACTACATCCGCGCCCTCAGTGCGGGTGACCTGGCCGACCGCATCCTCGAGTTCGAGCAGGAGCGGTGGGCACCGACGGCGGAGCAGGCAGACCTCCTGCGTCGCGCCGTCCCGATCATCCAGGAGCGCCTCGTCCTGCTCAAGGACGCGTTGCCGCAGCTGGACTACCTGTTCGTCGACGACGTCGCGCTGACCGTCGAGGAGGAGGCCGTCGCCGCCCTCCCGGACAGCGCCGGGGCGGTCCTCGATGCCGCCGTCGCCGTCGCGGAGTCGGTGCCGTTCGACGCGGCCTCCATCCAGGCCGCGTTGAAGGAGCGCCTCGTCGAGGGGATGGGGATCAAGGCGAAGTTCGCGTTCGCACCGATCCGTGTCGCCGTGTCGGGGCGCAGGGTGTCGCCGCCGCTGTTCGAGTCGATGGAACTGCTGGGCCGCGACGCCACGCTGGCCCGCCTCCGGTCGCTGCGCGCCTCCTTGTAGGCCGGACCGGAGCTGAGCCTAAGTCAGGTGACGCGGTGCCGGACGGTGGGGCCGGACCGCCCACGCCGTCGGCGGCGACGCTTTGCGTGCCGCGCCGCCGTCGACGCCCACCCAACCTGCCCCGGCCCCACCGTCCGTCCCCGCTCGCTGTGCCTACTCACCAGCCTTGACCCGGCACGACACGCCGTGGAACTTGGCGCTCGGCCGGGGTGAGGGCGTCGAGGGGCGAGTTTGCCTGCTGTTCGTGCTGGCGCATCGACGGCGTCCGCGCGCGCCCGCGGCAAGTTGAGTCTGCCTCGCTCAAGAAGGCGCCGTCGGACTTGACCTCCTAGTTGAGCGGAGTACACTCAACTACGTAAGCCGTAACTGGCACCAACACCGTCGAAAGGAGCACAGATGCCTGGCTTTGACCCGTTCCGCGACTTCGACCGCCTGCTGAGCGACGTGACCCGCACGCCCGCTTCGGTGGCGATGCCGATGGATCTCTACCGCACGGGGGACGACTTCGTCGCCCACATCGACCTCCCGGGCGTGGACCCCGCAAGCATCGACATCGACATGGACGGCGCCACCGTCACCGTGCGTGCCGAGCGCAAGCTCCCCGTCGACTCCGACGTCCAGTGGCTGACCCGTGAGCGTGCCGCCGGCACGTTCGCCCGCCAGCTCACGCTCGGACGCGGGCTCGCGACCGACCGGATCAGCGCCTCGTACTCCGACGGCGTCCTGACACTGACGATCCCGGTCGCGGAGACCGCCAAGCCCCGCAAGATCGAGGTGCAGCACACCAGCCGCAGCAACGAGATCGAGGGCAGCGTCGAGGAGTCGCAGCAGGAGGGCTGATCCTCCGCGGAGACAACGGCGCGGGGCCGGGGTGACGATACGTCGCCCCGGCCCCGTCGTCGTGCCCGGCCGTCAGCCGCGGCCGTGAGGGGTGCCCCAGCCGCTCAGGTCCGGCCCCTTCGGGACGATGCTGAGCGGGTTGAGGTCGGTGTGGACGACGTAGTAGTGCTGCTTGATCTGGTCGAAGTCCACGTTGTTACCGAAGCCGGGGGTCTGGAACAGGTCCCGGGCGTAACCCCACAGGTTCGGCAGCTCCGTCAGCTTCTGCCGGTTGCACTTGAAGTGACCGTGGTAGACGGGGTCGAACCGCACGAGCGTGGTGAACAGCCGGATATCGGCCTCAGTGATCGCGTCGCCCATGAGGTAGCGACGGCTCGCCAGACGCTCCTCGAGCCAGTCCATCGCCGTCCACAACCGGTCGTAGGCCGCGTCATAGGCCTCTTGGGAGCCGGCGAAGCCGCAGCGATAGACGCCGTTGTTGACCTCGGTGTAGATGCGGCGCATGACATCGCGCATCTCGGGGCGCAGCTCGGCGGGCCACAGGTCAGGCGCATCGGGCCGGTGGTGGGCCTTCCACTGGAAGAAGAGGTCCTCCGTGATCTGCGCGAAGTCGTTCGTGACGACCTGCCCCGTCTCCACCTCGACCATGGCCGGGACCGTGATGCCGCGCGGGTAGCCCGGGAATCGCCGCTCGTACGCCTCCTTGAGCCGGTGGATCCCGAGGACCGGGTCGAGTCCGTCGGGGTCCTGGTCGAACGTCCACGAGTCGGAGTCGTGCGTGGGGCCGGGGGTGCCGAGCGAGATGACGTCCTGGAGCCCCAGGACGTCGCGGACGATGATGGAGCGGTTGGCCCACGGGCACGCATACGCGGCGACCAGCCGGTAGCGCCCGGGCTCGACGGGGTAGTCGTCCGTGCCGGCCCGCGGCTCGGCCATGATGCGCGTCTCGATGTAGCGGGAGTCGCGGGTGAACTCCTTGCCCTTGACCGAGTAGACGCCACCGGTGGAGTGCTCTTCGTTCTCGCTCATCCCCCGAGCCTACGCGGCCGGGCTGCGCGGGCTCAGCCCTTCAGCCAGGAGCGGATCGTCCGCACCCGCTGCTCGACCTCGGCCTGCGACGCCTGGGCGAGCTTCGGCCCGCCGCACTCGCGGCGCAGATCGGCGTGCACATGGCTGTGCGGCACGCCCTTGATCCCCGCGTACTGCGACACCAGCGAGTTGAGTTCCTTCCGCTTCGACGCGAGGGCCCGGTGCAGCGCCACCTCGGGCTCCGCCTTGCGGTCCTGCCGCTCACGGCGCCGCAGCTGGCGTCGTTGCCGGTCCGCGAGCAGGGCGCTCACCTGGCTGGGCTCCAGCAGGCCGGGCAGCCCCAGGTACTCCTCCTCGTCGGCCGACGTGGGCTCGGCGTGCATCCCGAAGGCCTGCGCGTCGAACAGGACGTGGTCGAACGTGGCGGACGACTCCAGGGCCTCGAACTGGCCGAGGAGGTCGTCGGAGGCCTTCTCGCCCTGGTTGGCCTGCTCGATGAGGGCCTCGGTCTCGGCCCACAGATCCGTCTCGTCGGTCTTCGGCCGGCCGAGGACGTGGTCGCGCTGCTTCTCGATGGTCGCCGCGTGCGCCAGGAGGACCGGCACGGTGGGGAGGAATACCGTCGCGACCTCGCCCCGGCGACGGCTGCGCACGAAACGCCCCACAGCCTGGGCGAAGAACAGCGGCGTCGAGGTCGCCGTCGCGTAGACCCCGACGGACAGCCGCGGCACGTCGACGCCCTCGGACACCATTCGCACCGCCACCATCCACCGTTCCTGCGAGGCGGAGAAGCCGTCGATCTTCTCCGTGGCCTTGGCGTCGTCGGACAGGACCACGCACGGCTTGGTACCCGTCAGGTCGTGCAGCACGCGTGCGTAGGCGCGGGCGGTGGTCTGGTTGGTCGCGATGACCAAACCACCCGCGTCGGGGATGTGCCGGCGGACCTCGGTCAGCCGCGTGTCCGCCGCCCGCAGGACCGCGGGGATCCACTCGCCCGTGGGCGCCAGCGCCGTCCGCCAGGCGTGCGCGGTGAGGTCCTTGGTCATGGGCACACCGAGGTCCGCGGCCAGCTCGTCGCCCGCCTTGGTGCGCCAGCGCATCTGCCCGCCGTAGTTCATGAACAGGACCGGCCGCACGACGTGGTCGGCCAGCGCCTCGCGGTACCCGTACGTGTAGTCGGCCCGCGACTGTGTCACACCGGGCGCGATCTCGTCGTAGGCGACGAAGGGGATCGGATGCTCGTCCGATCGGAACGGCGTACCGGTGAGCGCCAGCCGGCGGGTGGCGTGCGTGAACGCGAACGTGATCGCCTCGCCCCAGCTGCGCGAGTCCCCGGCGTGGTGGATCTCGTCGAAGATCACCAGCGTCTCCTTGGAGTGACACAGCGCCTCGTAGACGTAGGACCGCGCCGCGACGCCGGCGTACGTCACCGCGGACCCGTGGTACTCCTTGGCCCGGCCACGCCGCGACGACCCGCCCAGGCCGGGGTCCAGCTGAATGCCGACGCGCGCCGCCGCGTCCGCCCACTGAACCTTGAGGTGTTCGGTGGGGGTGACGACGACGATGCGCCGCACAGCGCGAGACGCCAGCAGGGTCGTCGCGACGCGTAGAGCGAAGGTTGTCTTGCCGGCACCGGGCGTGGCGACACACAGGAAGTCGCGCGGCTGGTCACGTTCGTACTGGTCGAGCGCCGCCGCCTGCCAGGCGCGCAGCGACGACGCCGTGCCCCACGCCGCGCGTTGCGGGAAGGCGGGGGAGAGGTGGTCCAGCGCGGAGGAAGACATACGGTCGGTGACTCTAGCCAACGGTCGCCGCGACGCCCAAGCCCCGACACGCCGTCGGGTCAGCCGGCGCGGAGGTCCTCGTACGCGGCCAGCGCCCGCGCCCTGCCGGCGGCCAGCTCGACGACGGGGGCGGGCCGCGGACTGTGCTCCACCCGCCAGGAGCGGGGCGCGGCGGCCGCGAACCGGCGCGCACCGTCGGCCGCAGCATCCAGCCAGGACCGGCGGTAGGCGCCGCGCGCGTCGAACTTCGCGGCCTGCGTGTCGGGGTTGAAGATGCGGAAGTAGGGCGACGCGTCGGGTCCGCAGCCGGCCACCCACTGCCAGTTCATGGCGTTGGATGCGGGGTCCCAGTCGGTGAGGGTGCGCTCGAACCACGCCAGGCCGACCCGCCAGTCGGTGAGGAGGTGCTTGGTGAGGTAGCTGGCGGTGATCATGCGGACCCGGTTGTGCATGCGCCCGGTCGCGAACAGTTCCCGCATGCCGGCGTCGACGATGTCGACCCCCGTCTCGCCGCGACGCCACAGCTCCGCGACGGGCCCGCCTCCGTCCCACGCGAACCGCTCCCACTCGGGCCGCCAGCAGCGGACGCCGAGGCCGGGCGACTCGTGCAGCAGGTCGCGGGCGAACTCGCGCCAGGCCAGCTCGGACAGGAACGTCTCCACACCGGGGGCGCCGGCTCGGTCGCGGGCCACGATCCGGGAGCCCGCAGCGCCGGGGCCGGCAGCGGGGACGCAACCGGCACCTGCCGGAGCGCCTTGAAGAACGGGGAGTAGACCTTGAAGGTCCCGCCGGCGCCGGTGCGCACCGAGCCGCGCGGCACGAGGTCCGCCGTCGGGTGCAGGTGCAGCGCCGCGCCGGCCGCGGCGACCGCCTCGGGCAGGCCGTCGTCGTCGGCGAACGGGAAGCCCACGGTGGTGTGGACCGCTGAGGCGCCGGTCTCCGCGACGACCGCGGCGAGCACGTCGCGCGGGTCCCCGCGGCGGACGGTCAGGCGGCTGCCCCGGGCCCGCAGTTCGTCGTCGAGGGGGCGCAGGCTGAGCGCCTGTCGCTCCGCGGACGCCGGATGCGCCGCGGCCTCCTCCGGGTCCAGGACGACCAGCGGGATGACGGCGCCGTCGGCGGCGGCCGCGACGAGAGCCGGATGGTCGTCCAGCCGCAGCACGCGGCGGAACCAGCAGATCGTCGTCATGCCCGCACCTTCCGGCCTGGGCGCCGTGGGCGGGAGGCCCGGCGCCGGTCCACCTGAGTCTAGGGGCGCCTCACGACAGGCGCCGCAGCTGGCCGAGGTCCCGCGGGGCCAGCTCGGCCACGAGCGCGAGGTACAGCTCGGCGCAGCCGAGGGCGTCGATCATCGCGTCGTGCCCCCGGTAACTGGGCAGCCCCGCCCGCGCCCGCAACCGCCACAGGCGCAGCGCGTCGCGGGGGAGGTCCTCGTCGAACCCGAGGGCCCGGTGGCCCAACGTCAGGGTGTCGACGGCGGGCAGGTCGATGCGCACGCCATGGACCCGCCGGACCGCCTCCGTGAGGAAGCCCACCTCGACGGCGGCATGATGTGCGAGCAGGACCCTGCCGGCCAGCCGGTCGAACAGCCGGTCCAGGGCCTCCGGTAGTGGGACGCCGGCTGCCAGGTCGTCGTCGGTGATGCGGTGGATGGTGGCGGACTGGCCGACCTCGCTGCCCGGGTCGACCACCAGGGCCGTGGCGGTCCCGAGTGGGATGCCGAGCCCGTCGACGTCGACCATGCCGACCTCCAGGATGTGGTCGGTCTCCGGCGACAGCCCCGTGGTCTCGAGGTCGACCGCCAGCAGCGGAAGCTCCCGGACCGGCGTGCCGCGGGGCGGCGGGGCGGCCGCGAGGAACCGCCTGAGGCCGCCGTCCGGGACCCGGTGGGCCAGGCGCGGGTTGGTGGGGCGCCACCAGCTCATGAGATGAACTGCGTCTGGAAGGTGACCGTCAGGGCGGTCTGGGCCTTCGCGACGATGGTGAAGGCGTCGCGCAGGTGTCGCCGCTCGAACTCCGACAGCTCGTCGGGCGCGATGAAGTTGTCCGGCTCCGCTCCCGACGCGACGAGCCGCCCCTGGTGTTGCAGCCGGGTGTAGCCGAGGAACTCGTGCGCGTCGAGGAGGTTGGCCACGTCCACCCCGTGCTGACCCACCGCCAGCAGGCGCGCCCGGGTGGAGATCTGCGGGAGGCCGCGGTGCAGGGCGTGGACGCGGGCGATGTCGACGATGGGGTTGATGCCGCCCAGTTTGATGTCGAGTCGGTCCCGGTGGCGTCCCTTCTTCTCCACGACGAACCCGCGGAGGAATCCGATGGGCACCTCGGTGTCGTTGACGTGGCGGGCCAGGTGGCCGAGGAAGCGGCTGGACGAGGGGGTGGCCGCCAGGACGCGGCGCTGGAGGGCGTCGGCGAGCGAGCGGTCGCCGTACACGGGCCGCATGTCGAAGAAGATCGACGAGTTCAGCACGGCCTCCGACGTCGGCGCCGCCAGCCAGTCGGCGAATTCGCGCAGCCACCCGGCCAGGGGGCGCCGCCAGCGCGGCGTCGTCGCCATGGCCCCACCCTTGCAGCGGGGGAAGCCGCATACGGCCAGCGCCGTCGTGACGTACTCGGCCAGCTCCGCGAAGTATGGCTCGTGGTCCGGGCGGGCGTCGTCGTGCAGGATCATCGCGTGGTCCTGGTCCGAGCCCAGCGCCTGCTCCTGCCGGGCCAGCGATCCGAGCGCGACCCAGCAGTACGGCACGGGCGGCGGACCGAGGCGACGCTCGGCGAGGTCCAGGAGGCGCTGCCACAGCGCGTCGGTGGTGCGGCTGACGATGCGCGTGATGTCTTCTGCGGTCGCGTCCTGGCGCAGGAGCCGGTCCACCAGACGCGGCACGCGGCCCATGACGTGCGCCAGCCCCGCGACATCGGACTGCCGCGCCAGGTCGCCGACGATGTACAGCGGGCTCGACCGTTCCAGCCGCATCAGGTCCCCGGAGGTGACCATGCCGACCACCCGGTCGCCGGCCATGACCGGCAGGTGGTGGATGCGGTGCTCGACGAGGCTCAGCAGCACGTCCAGGGCCAGCGCGTCATCGCCGATCGTGAACGGCTCGTGCGACATCACCTCGGTGAGCGGCGTGCTGGGCGGGACCGCCCGCGCCACCACCCTGCGCAGGTCGCGGTCGGTGAGGATGCCGGCGAGCCGGTCGCCGTCGAGGACGAGGATGGACGAGACCCTGGCGTCGTCCATGGCCTGGGCGGCCTCCCCGACGGTGGCATCGGTGCGGATGCCGATCGGGTCGCGGGTGACCATGTCGCGGACGGGGACCTGCAGGATCGGCCCGCCCTCCGGCTCGCGGCGCGTCGCGTCGGCCAGCCGCGACTCGGTGAAGTAGCGCCGCACCTCCGGGATGGCGACGAGCTCGCCCACGACGTCGCGGTCGAACGCCCACAGCAGCGTGTCCTCGACGGCGGTGAATGTGAACCGCGACGGACGCTGCTCGATGATCGACGACTGGCCGAAGCAGGCGCCCTCCTCGTCGTGGTCGACGAGCGAGCCCGCGGCGTCGACGATCTCCACGACACCGGACCGCACGACGAACATCGCGGTGGGTTGGTCTCCCGTGGAGAGGATGACGCTGCCGCGCCGGGCGTAGCGGCCGACGGCGAGGCGGGCGTAGTGCGCGACCCGGCCCGGCGGGAGCAGCGACCAGGGCTCGCGGGCCGCCAGGAACTGGGTCACCTCGGCCAACTCGGACACGGCTGATCTCCTTCGATCGGTCGGTGGTCGAGAGCCTACCGCCGCACGGGTCGGCGGTGGCGCCGGAAGGGTGGGGGTGGGTGCGCGACGGTTTCCTACAAGTAGTAGTATCAAAGCATTCGTTGGCGACATCGCGGTGGCCGGCTCCCCGAGGGAACCGTCTACCGGGGTGATCGGTCCGCGGTGCCACCCGTGCAGGTACATCAGTCCCATCACCAGGAGCACCATGACGGCCTCGGCCACCCTCGACGCCCCCACCACCCCCAGCGACCCGTGGAGCGGTTTCCGCCCCGGTCCCTGGCAGCACGCGATCGACGTCAGGGACTTCATCCTCACCAACTTCACGCCGTACACCGGTGACGCGTCGTTCCTGTCCGGGCCGACGGCCAAGACGCTGAGCGTCTGGGAGACCCTCCAGCGCGACTACCTGAGCGTCGAGCGCGCCCGCCGCGTCTACGACGTCGAGACCAGCATCCCGGGCGACATCGACGCCTTCCCCGCCGGCTACATCTGCTCCGACGACGACGTGATCGTCGGCCTGCAGACGGACACGCCCCTCAAGCGGCCCATGATGCCCGCGGGTGGCTGGCGCATGGTTGAGACGGCCATCCGTGAGGCGGGCCTCGAGCCGGACGAGCGGGTCAAGGAGATCTTCACCCGCTACCGCAAGACCCACAACGAAGCGGTCTTCGACATCTACACCCCGCGGATCCGCGCGGCCCGCAGCGCCCACCTCATCACGGGCCTGCCAGACGCCTACGGCCGTGGCCGGATCATCGGCGACTACCGCCGCGTCGCGCTCTACGGCGTCGACCGCCTCATCGAGGCCAAGCGCGCCGACATGGACGCCATCGCGGACCAGCCGTTCTCCGAGAACTGGGCCCGGTACCGCGAGGAGCACGCCGAGCAGATCAAGGCGCTGATCAAGCTCAAGAACCTCGGCGCCAGCTACGGCTTCGACCTCGCGCGCCCGGCGGCGACCTTCGTCGAGGCCGTGCAGTGGACCTACTTCGCCTACCTGGGGTCCGTCAAGAGCCAGGACGGCGCCGCCATGAGCATCGGCCGGCTGTCCGGCTTCTTCGACGTGTACGCCGAGCGCGACCTCGCCGCCGGCACCCTGACCGAGGAGGCCGCGCAGGAGGTCATCGACGCGCTCGTGACCAAGCTGCGCATCGTCCGCTTCCTCCGCACGAAGGACTACGACCAGATCTTCTCCGGCGACCCGTACTGGGCCACCTGGTCCGACGGCGGCTTCGCCGACGACGGCCGCACGCTCGTGACGAAGACGTCGTTCCGTCTGCTGCAGACGCTGCGCAACCTGGGCCCAGCGCCCGAGCCCAACATCACGATCTACTGGGACGCCGCGCTGCCGCAGGGATACAAGGACTTCTGCTCGCTGATCTCGATCGAGACCAGCGCGCTGCAGTACGAGTCGGACTCCGAGATCCGCTGCCACTGGGGCGACGACACCGCCATCGCCTGCTGCGTCTCGCCCATGGCAGTCGGCAAGCAGATGCAGTTCTTCGGCGCCCGGCTCAACGCGGCCAAGGCCCTCCTGTACGCCATCAACGGCGGCCGCGACGAGATGACCGGCAAGCAGGTCGTCGACGGCTACGCGCCGCTCGACGGCGACGGCCCGCTCGACTTCGACACCGTCTGGGCGAAGTACGACGCGATGCTGACCTGGGCCGTCGAGACCTACGTCGAGGCCCTCAATATCATCCACTACTCGCACGACAAGTACGCGTACGAGGCCATCGAGATGGCGCTGCACGACGACGAGATCATCCGCACGCTCGGCTGCGGCATCGCCGGCCTGTCGATCGTCGCCGACTCGTTGGCGGCCATCCGCTACGCCACGGTCACCCCGGTGCGCGACGAATCCGGGCTCGTGGTCGACTACATCACGGAGGGCGACTTCCCGAAGTACGGCAACGACGACGACCGCGCCGACGAGCTCGCCCAGCTGGTCGTCGCCACCGTCATGGACAAGATCCGCCGGATCAAGCTGTACCGCGACGCCGTCCCCACGCAGTCCGTGCTGACCATCACGTCGAACGTCGTGTACGGCAAGGCGACCGGCGCGTTTCCCTGCGGACACCAGGCCGGGACGCCGTTCGCCCCCGGCGCGAACCCGCGCAACGGGGCCGACACGCACGGCATGCTCGCGTCCATGATGAGCGTCGGCAAGCTGTCCTACGACGACGCGCTCGACGGCATCTCGCTCACCAACACCATCACCCCGCCGGCGCTCGGCCGCACGGAGGAGGAGCGCGTGCGCAACCTGGTGGGCATCCTTGACGCCGGCATGGGGGAGGGGCTCTACCACGCCAACATCAACGTGCTGAACCGCGAGACGCTCCTCGACGCCATGGAGAACCCGGAGAACTACCCGCAGCTGACCATCCGCGTGTCGGGCTACGCGGTGAACTTCGTCCGGCTCACCCGCGAGCAGCAGCTCGACGTCCTGTCGCGGACGTTCCACGAGGCGCTCTGAGCCCGGTGTCGGTGCTGGCGACGACTGAGGCCCCGGCCGGGCAGCCGGCCGCGGGCCGTGCGTCGTCGATGCTGGGCGGTATCCCGACGGCGGAACATCTGGACCGCTCCGCGCTGCTCGCCGCGCAGCGCGCCGGCGAGGTGGGGTCGGTGCACTCCTGGGAGCTGGTGACCGCCGTCGACGGTCCGGGCACCCGGATGACCACCTTCCTCGCCGGTTGCCCGCTGCGCTGCCTCTACTGCCACAACCCGGACACCATGAGCGCCGCCCGGGGCGTCCCAGTGCTGGCCGACGACCTGCTCGCACGGATCCGGCGCTACCGGGGCGTGTTCCGCGCCACCGGCGGTGGCATCACCCTGTCGGGCGGTGAGGTGCTCCAGCAGCCTGCGTTCGCCGCGCGGATCCTGCGGGGGGCGCGGGAGTTGGGGGTGCACACCGCCATCGACACCTCGGGCTTCCTCGGCCGGCAGGCTTCGGACGAGCTGCTGGCCGACGTCGACCTCGTGCTGCTGGACATCAAGGCCGGCGACGACGACACCGCCCGCCGCGTCACCGGGCGCCCCCTCGCCCCGACGCTCGAGTTCGCCCGCCGCCTGGAGACGTTGGGCATCGAGACGTGGGTGCGGTTCGTCCTGGTCCCCGGGCTGACCGACGATGACGCGACGGTGTCGCGGGTGGCGGACCACGCGGCGTCGCTGCGCCAGGTGACCCGGGTGGAGGTGCTGCCGTTCCACCAGATGGGGCGGGAGAAGTGGGACGAGATCGGGCTGCCGTACGCGCTGACCGACACCCCGCCCCCGACGCCCTCCCAGGTCGACGCCGCCCGCGACGTGTTCCGCGCCCGCGGTCTCACCGTCTTCTGAGTCAAGCCCGTCCCTGACCAGCGCCGCCTCCCGAGCCTGCCGCCTCCCGAGCCCGCCGCCCTTCCGCCGCCCACCCGGCACGACACGCCGTCGAACTGTGACCCCGACGTCGGCTGGGGACTCGGGACAGGAGTCGGGCTGCTATTCGTGCTGTCGCCCTGCGTCGGGCCACCCCCGATTTGGTCACCCGGGGCAGCCATGCCAGAATGGTCAGGTTGCTCCGCTAGGGGTGGGTGTCTTCCATGTCGCCGGCCCCGAGAGTGTGATCGAGCTCAACCCGGCTGGTCTGGGTCCGCCTCTCAGGTGGGACCCTCGGATCGGCTCGCGGGTAACAGCGCGACACTCCCGACCTCGGGGGCTGGAGTGACAAGGGGTTTCACCCCCAGGAACTTGAAATTTCCAAAGGGCTAGAGAAGAAGGAACGACTGTGGCTGGACAAAAGATCCGCATCAGGCTGCGGGCGTATGACCACGAGGTCATCGACAGCTCGGCGCGCAAGATCGTCGACACCGTGACCCGCACGGGTGCGAAGGTGGCCGGCCCGGTGCCGCTGCCGACCGAGAAGAACGTGTACTGCGTCATCCGTTCGCCCCACAAGTACAAGGACAGCCGCGAGCACTTCGAGATGCGTACGCACAAGCGGCTGATCGACATTCTGGATCCGACGCCGAAGACGGTCGACTCGCTCATGCGGCTCGATCTTCCCGCCGGTGTCGACATCGAGATCAAGCTTCCGTGAGGTCTGTAGAGATGAGTGAACGAATCGTGAAGGGCATCCTGGGCACCAAGCTCGGCATGACCCAGCTCTGGGACGAGAACAACAAGGTCGTCCCCGTGACCGTGATCCAGGCCGGCCCGTGCGTCGTGACCCAGGTCCGCACCCCCGAGACCGACGGCTACTCCGCCGTGCAGCTCGGCTTCGGCGCCGTCAAGGCGAAGAAGGTCACCAAGCCGGAGGCCGGGCACTTCGCCAAGGCCGACGTCACCCCCCGCAAGCACCTCGTCGAGCTGCGCACCGCCGACGCCGCCGAGTTCACCCTCGGGCAGGAGCTGAGCGCCGAGGTCTTCGCCGATGGCGAGATCGTCGACGTGACCGGCACCACCAAGGGCAAGGGCACCGCGGGCGTCATGAAGCGCCACGGCTTCCACGGCCTCAAGGCCTCGCACGGTGTGCACCGCAAGCACCGCGCCCCCGGTTCCATCGGCGGCTGCTCCACCCCCGGCAAGGTCTTCAAGGGCCTCCGCATGGCGGGCCGGATGGGTAACGAGAAGGTCACCGTCCAGAACCTGAAGATTCACGCCGTCGACGCGGAGCGTGGCCTGCTGCTGGTCCGTGGGGCCATCCCGGGCAACAAGGGCTCCCTCGTCGTCGTCCGAAGCGCAGCCAAGAAGGGTGTTGTCTCATGAGCGATCTGACCGTTGACGTCGTCGACGCCAAGGGCAAGAAGGCCGGCAAGGCCGATCTGCCCGCGGAACTGTTCGACGCGCAGACCAACATCCCCCTGATCCACCAGGTCGTCGTGGCGCAGCTCGCGGCCGCCCGTCAGGGCACGCACTCCACCAAGACCCGCGGCGAGGTCCGCGGCGGTGGCATCAAGCCGTGGCGCCAGAAGGGCACCGGCCGCGCCCGTCAGGGTTCGCGTCGCGCCCCGCAGTGGACCGGCGGTGGCGTCGTCCACGGCCCGACCCCGCGTGATTACTCGCAGCGCACCCCCAAGAAGATGATCGCCGCCGCTCTGCGCGGGGCGCTCTCGGACCGGGCCCGCGACGGACACGTGCACGTGATCTCCGAGCTCGTTGCCGGCGAGAAGCCGTCGACCAAGGCGGCCATCGCGGCGCTGACCGCGGTCGCGGGTGACCTGAGCAAGGTGCTCGTCGTGCTCGACCGCTTCGAGGACGTCGCGTGGCTCAGCCTGCGCAACGTTCCGACGGTGCACGCGCTCGCCGTCGACCAGCTCAACACGTACGACGTGCTGGTCAACGACAAGGTGGTCTTCACCTCCGCAGCCCTCGCGGCCTTCGTGGCCGGCCCCAGCCGCGCGTCGGCCACGGCCGTCGCCACCGAGTCTGAGGCCGCCGCCGAGGCGACCGCTACCGAGACCGTCGAGCAGACGGACGAGGCCCCCGCCAAGGCCCCCAAGGCCAAGGCCGCCAAGAAGACTGAGGAGACGGACAAGTGACGCAAGCGCTGAAGATCCGCGACCACCGCGACATCATCCTGCGCCCGGTGGTGAGCGAGAAGAGCTACAACCTTCTCGATGACGGCAAGTACACCTTCGTCGTCGCCCCGCACGCGAACAAGACCGAGATCAAGATCGCCATCGAGACGATCTTCGACGTCAAGGTCACCTCCGTGAACACCCTCAACCGTCCGGGCAAGCGTCGCCGCACCCGGTACGGCTACGGCAAGACCGTCGCCACCAAGCGCGCGATCGTGACCGTCGCAGAGGGCCAGCGCATCGACATCTTCGGAGGCCCGGTCGACTGACCGGCGAGCCGCTGAGAGAAGGAACGAACACTCATGGGTATCCGTAAGTACAAGCCGACCACGCCGGGCCGCCGCGGCTCCAGCGTGTCCGACTTCGTTGAACTCACGCGCTCGACGCCGGAGAAGTCCCTGCTCGCGCCCAAGCCGAAGACGGGTGGCCGGAACAACACCGGCCGCATCACCACCCGCCACATCGGCGGCGGTCACAAGCAGGCGTACCGCATCATCGACTTCAAGCGCTATGACAAGGACGGCGTGCCGGCCAAGGTCGCTCACATCGAGTACGACCCCAACCGCACCGCCCGCATCGCGCTGCTGCACTACTTCGACGGCGAGAAGCGCTACATCATCGCCCCCAACGGCCTGGCGCAGGGCACCGTGGTGTCCTCGGGTGAGGGCTCGGACATCAAGCCGGGCAACAACCTCGAGCTGCGTCAGATCCCCGTCGGCACCACCGTGCACGCGGTGGAGCTGCGGCCCGGTGGCGGCGCCAAGCTCGGCCGCTCGGCCGGCGCGGCGATCCAGCTCGTCGCCCGCGAGGGCAAGTACGCCACCCTGCGCATGCCCTCGGGCGAAATGCGCATGGTCGACGTGCGGTGCCGCGCGACGATCGGCACCGTCGGCAACGCCGAGCAGTCGAACATCAACTGGGGCAAGGCCGGCCGCAACCGGTGGAAGGGCATCCGCCCGACCGTCCGCGGTGTCGTGATGAACCCCGTCGACCACCCGCACGGTGGTGGCGAGGGCCGCACGTCGGGTGGTCGTCACCCCGTGTCGCCGTGGGGCAAGCCCGAGGGCCGCACCCGCGACAAGAACAAGGCGAGCAACCGCCTGATCGTCCGCCGTCGCAAGACCGGCAAGAAGCGCTGATAGGGAGCCTGAGGAACAATGCCACGCAGCCTGAAGAAGGGCCCCTTCGTCGACGACCACCTGCAGAAGAAGGTGGACGTTCAGAACGAGAAGGGCACCAAGAACGTCATCAAGACCTGGTCGCGCCGCTCGATGATCGTCCCCGACATGCTCGGGCACACGATCGCGGTGCACGACGGCCGCAAGCACGTCCCGGTGTTCGTCACCGAGGCGATGATCGGACACAAGCTGGGCGAGTTCGCTCCCACGCGCACCTTCAAGGGGCACGTGAAGGAAGACAAGAAGGCCCGTCGCCGCTGAGGCGCGAGATAAGGAATTGATTCAACTATGAGCAACGAGAACGGCAACAGCCGTCGTCGCGAGACCCTGCTCGGGGATCGTCCTGGCTCGTACGCCATCGCGCGGCACGTCCGGATGAGCCCGACCAAGGTCCGTCGCGTCGTCGACCTTGTGCGCGGAATGGGCGTCGCTGACGCCCTGGTCGCGCTGAAGTTCGCGCCGCAGGCCGCTTCGGAGCCGGTGTACAAGGTTGTGGCTTCGGCCGTGGCCAACGCCGAGAACACCGAGGCCCTCCGGTCCGACGACCTCTACATCTCCAAGGCGTTCGTCGACGAGGGTGTCACCCTCCGGCGGATCCGCCCTCGCGCCAAGGGATCGGCCAGCCGCATCCTCAAGCGCGGTGCCCACATCACCGTGGTCGTCGAACCCCGCGAGACGAAGGGAGCCTGACATGGGCCAGAAGATCAACCCGAACGGCTTCCGTCTCGGCATCACCACCGACCACAAGACCCGTTGGTACAGCGACAAGCAGTACTCGGAGCTCGTCGGTGAGGACGTCAAGATTCGTGAGTACCTCACCAAGACCCTCGAGCGCGCCGGCATCTCGTCGATCGAGATCGAGCGTCGCTCCGAGCGCGTGACCATCTTCCTGCACGCGGCGCGTCCGGGCATCGTCATCGGCCGCAACGGCGCCGAGGCGGAGCGCGTCCGCTCCGAGCTGGAGAAGCTCACCGGCAAGCAGGTCCAGCTGAACATCCTCGAGGTCAAGAACCCCGAGACCGATGCGCAGCTCGTGGCCCAGGGCATCGCCGAGCAGCTGGGCGCCCGTGTCGCCTTCCGTCGCGCCATGCGCAAGGCCCAGCAGACCGCCATGCGTGCGGGCGCCAAGGGCATCCGCATCAAGTGCTCCGGTCGTCTCGGTGGCGCCGAGATGTCGCGCTCCGAGGGCTACCGCGACGGCCGCGTGCCGCTGCACACCCTCCGCGCCGACATCGACTACGGCTTCTACGAGGCCCGCACCACGTTCGGCCGCATCGGCGTCAAGGTGTGGATCTACAAGGGTGACGTCGCCGGTACCCGTGCGGAGCGCGCGGCCCAGAAGGCCGCCCGCGCGTCGGCTCCGGGTGCTCGCCAGCGTCCCGGTCGTCGTCCCGCCCGCGGCGAGGGCCGCGGTGACCGTCCCGAGCGCGGCGGCCGCCGTCGCGCCGACGCAGCCCAGGTCGAGGCCCCGGCTGCGCCCGCAACTGAGAACGCAGGAGCCTGAGCATGCTGATTCCTCGTCGAGTGAAGTTCCGTAAGCAGCACCACCCCGGTCGGGATGGCGCGGCCAAGGGCGGCACCAAGCTGGCCTTCGGCGACTACGGCATTCAGGCGCTCGAGTCCTCGTACATGACCAACCGTCAGATCGAGGCCGCTCGTATCGCCATGACCCGTCACATCAAGCGTGGCGGCAAGGTGTGGATCAACATCTACCCCGACCGTCCGCTCACCAAGAAGCCGGCCGAAACCCGCATGGGTTCCGGTAAGGGTTCCCCCGAGTGGTGGATCGCCAACATCAAGCCCGGCCGCGTGCTGTTCGAGCTCTCCGGTGTCCCGGAGGACGTGGCTCGTGAGGCGATGCGTCTGGCCATCCACAAGCTGCCCTTCAAGGCACGCTTCATCAAGCGCGAAGCAGGTGAAAACTGATGAGTAAGACTCTCACCGCACATGACCTGCGTGGTCTGTCGCGTGACCAGCTCAACGCCAAGGTCGTTGAGCTGAAGGAGGAGCTGTTCGGTCTTCGTTTCCAAGCTGCCACCGGCCAGCTGGAGTCGAGCGCCCGGCTGCGCAACGTCCGCAAGGACATCGCGCGGATCTACACCGTGCTGCAGGAGCGTAACCTCGGCATCGTCGACGAGCCGGTTGTTGAGGAGAAGTGACCATGAGCGAAGACACCACCATCCAGCGCAGCGCCCGCAAGGTGCTCCAGGGCGTCGTCGTGTCCGACAAGATGGACAAGACGATCGTCGTCCTCGTGGAGGACCGCGTGAAGCACCCGCTGTACGGCAAGGTCATGACCAAGTCGTCGCGGCTCAAGGCGCATGACGAGAACAACGACGCCGGCATCGGCGACCGCGTTCGCGTCATGGAGACCCGCCCGCTGTCGGCGCAGAAGCGCTGGCGCCTCATCGAGATCGTCGAGCGCGCCAAGTAATCTGCGCGACCGCCGACACCTGACTGCGGCCCGTTCCCCCTGGGGAGCGGGCCGCAGTCGTTGTGTGTGGGTATCCCTCAGGCCCCGGTCGACGGCAATCCGGGCGTGGTCTGGGAGATCCGGACCGACGCCGTCGGCCGGGAGTGAGGGGCGGGTGGGACCGCGGTGGGGGTCGGGGTCGGCGCGGCCGGCGGTGTCGGCTCAGGCGTCGGACTGGGCGACGGCGTGGCCTCAGGGGAGGGCGTGGCCTCGGGGGAGGGCGACGGCTCGGGCGACGGCTCCGGGGCGTGGACCAGCACGGTCTGGGAAGGGTGGCCGGGCTCGTGCGTCAGGATCACCGGCGGGCGGCTGCCGTGGCTGATGCTGACCACCGCGTCCGCGGTGTAGCAGCCCGGGAGCGTCGTGGCCGCCGCTGCAAGCCCCTCGGCCGCGAGCGCGTCGGCGGCCCGACCCCCGGTGAGATCGAGATCGGCGTAGCGGGCCGCGACCGGCGCACGGGACCAGTCCAGCCCGTCGCACTTCGACTCCGCGGAGCCACCGCGCGGCGCGAGAGGCCCGAGCAGCCTGCCCTGGGCGACGATCGAGAGCCGGCCCCCGTCGGGCACCTCCAGCCCTGGGACACCGGTGACACGCAGGGAGTCGGACAGCACGGCCCCCACGACGGCGGTTGTGGCACTCAGGTGCGTGCTGACCGACGGAGCCAGCGCCAGGCTCGTCTCCGCGAGTTGCGGCCACTCCGGAGGCGGCGGAGGGGCCACGAACCGGGCCTCCTCCAGGGTCTCGACCCACGTGTAGTAGCCGGGGCCCGGATAGGTGAGCTCGTCATCAGTGGACACCTCGGCGCTGCCGTGGGCGTCATACCGACCGCGGAACGCGGCACGGCCGACGACGGGGGCGTCCTCGGCAGATGCCGCGCTGAGAGCGTCGAGAGTCGCGAATGGCCCGTACAGCGTGCTGTGCCCGCGGAACTCGGCCCCCGGCCGGCCCCCGGTCACCGTGATGATGTCGACAGCCGGCTCGCCGGCGAGCGCCAGGGGATCCCGCGTCCGCGTGGTCACGGTGGGGGAGAAGCGCGGCTCGAGGGTGGCGGACACCGTCGCGCTGACCGACACAGGGGCAGGGGCGGCGAGAAGACGTTGGACCGTGGCGGGCGTGGGGACGAACACCCTCGGGCGCGCGCCCGGCAACCCGGCCGCGGTCACGGTGAGGGTCCCGGACGCCGGCGACGCGCCGGGTGCCGCCAGCGTGACCTGGACGCGCAGCGTCCCGTCGGCCTCCGTCGTGCTCCTCCGGCCCCGCACGGACATCGATCCGTCCGCCTGGACGTCTACGGTGACCTCGGGGACCCCGTGTCCCGCCGCGGATCGCACGGTCACCTCGACCTCGCCCGACGGATCCTCGAGAGTGGGCCGACGCAGCCAGGCGAGGTCGATCCGGTAGGGACCGGCGAATCGCCGGGCGTCCGCGTCGAGGGTGGCGAATGCCTGTCGCGCCGCCGGGTGCGCCGCCACGACCGCGGCCCACCGGGCCGCCTCGCGCCGTCGTTGCGGCTCGTCACCGACGGTGCGCAGGCGCACGAAGTGTTCGACGGCAACGCCGGTGTCCGCCCCGGGGGACTCGCCCGTCACGGTCAACGCCCATGCCAGTTCGGCCATGCCCCGTTCGGGAACGGGAGCGCCGCCGCGTCCATGGGGGAGTGCGGACTGGCGAGCCAAGCCCGACTGCCGGATAAGGGGCGCGCCTGAGGGGGCCTCGCGCCACGCGGTGGCCTGCCGGGGCGGTGCCGACATCAGGTCCGCGCAGTACGCCGTTCGTCCGCCCACGTGGTACGCGCCGTACCAGTCCCGGCCGGTGCCGGGCATCACGACGAGGTGGCCGGCCTGCTCCAGCGGCCCGTCCTGCGGGCGCGCCCTGGCCGGTACGGCCCCGGCGAGGACGACGATGAGCCCGGCGAGCGCCAGGGTGAGGGCGAGGAGACGACGCATGATCCAGCTTTCTCGGGTCGACGGTGGGTCTCCTCCACACTGGGCACTCGAGGCCCGCATTCACCGTCGGGATCGGGAGCTGTGGACAACCGCTCCCCGCTGGATGGCGCGCCCGCGCTCAGGAGTCCTTGGGCCAGCTGTCCGGCGTGGGCTGGTCGGTGTCCTCCTCGGCGCGCGAGTGGTCGGTCCAGGAGTCCTGGGGCCGGTAGCCGAGCTCCAGCATGGTGTTGGTGAGATCCCACCGCCGGTTCGGGTTGTCGGAGACGGCGTAGTAGAGCCCGAAGCGTGCCTCCGCCTCGATGGCACAGCGCACGACCTGGACGGTGTCGTCCTCGCTCAACCACATGGCGCGCAGCAGGTCCAGGTCCGTGTCGTGCGTGTCCTTGGTGCTCCACCCGATGCGCAGGGCGATGAAGTCGATCCCGTGCTCGTCGTGGTAGAAGCGCCCCAGGGCCTCGCCGAACACCTTCGACACGCCGTACAGGGAGTCCGGCCGCGGCAGCATGTGCGGGTAGACCGGCCACTGCTCGTCCCGGTCGTACATGCCCATCGCGTGGTTGGAGGACGCGAAGACGAAGCGACGTACCCCGGCCTCGCGGGCGGCCTCCAGCGCGTTGCGCATGCCGATGATGTTGGCGCTCAGGACGTCGTCCCAGCTCGACTCCGGCGACGCGGAGCCGGCCATGTGGACCACCGTGTCGACGCCCTGCATGAGCGCGAGCGTGTCGGCGTAATCGGTGAGGTCCGCGATGCGGATGCCGGAGGGGTCGTCCTCGTCAGGATGGCGGCCTTGGAGCACGAGGTCGTAGTCGTCGTGGAGCCGACGGGCGAGCAGCGCGCCGATGCCGCCGGTGGCCCCGGTGATGAGGATCTTTCGCCTAGTCATTGTCCCATCCTGCCAGCGGCGCCGCGCCACGATGCGGGGATCGTGGCATCGCTGCGGTAGACTGCCCAGCAGTGCTCGGCCTGTTCTGCACCGAGTCCCTCGATTTTTCATCGCCCCGATGCCATCGCGCTGCGGAGTCGGACACACCCTCCGCGCCGGGCAGAACCGCTGCATCACCCCCACCTGGGAGTTCTTTCTTCGTGACCACCACATCTTTCGGCACGCTCGGCGTGCCCGCCGACCTGTGCGCCGTTCTGGCCCAGCGCGACATCACCATCCCGACACCCATCCAGGCCGCGACGCTGCCGGACTCGCTGGCGGGCCGTGACGTGCTCGGCCGCGGGCGCACCGGCTCGGGCAAGACCTACGCGTTCCTGCTACCGCTGGTGGCCCGCCTGGCCTCCGCCGGCACGCGTCGCACCCCGAAGCGCCCCCGCGCGCTGATCCTCGCGCCGACCCGCGAGCTCGCCCTGCAGATCGACGAGGCCCTGGCTCCGCTGGCAGCTTCCGCCGGCCTGACGTCGCGCACCGTCTTCGGCGGCGTCAACCAGAAGCAGCAGGTCACCGCCCTCGCGCGCGGCGTCGACGTCGTCGTGGCCTGCCCCGGCCGCCTCGAGGATCTCATCGCCCAGGGCGCAGTGTCCATGGCCGGGGTCGAGGTCACCATCCTGGACGAGGCCGACCACATGGCCGACCTCGGCTTCCTCCCCTCGGTGCGGCGCCTCCTGTCGCAGACCCCGAAGCAGGGCCAGCGCATGCTCTTCTCGGCGACGCTCGACAAGGCGGTCGGCGTCCTCGTCGACCAGTTCATGCACGACCCGGTTGTGCACGAGGCCGACTCGCCCGAGGCGGTCGTCAGCACCATGCACCACCACGTCCTGCACGTCGCCGACGATCGGCACCTCGACGTCCTGATCGACCTCGCCGCCGCGCCGGGTCGCAGCGTCGTGTTCACCCGCACGAAGCACCGGGCCAAGAAGATCGCGCGTCAGCTCAACGCCGCCGGGATCCCGGCCGTCGAGCTGCAGGGCAACATGAGCCAGAACGCGCGGGAGCGCTCGATGGCCGCGTTCCACGCAGGCACCGCCCAGACGCTCGTCGCGACCGACGTCGCCGCCCGCGGCATCCACGTCGACGACGTGGGCCTGGTCATCCACGCCGACCCGCCGGTCGAGCACAAGGCGTACACCCACCGCTCCGGCCGCACGGCCCGCGCCGGCGCCGAGGGCACCGTCGTCACGCTCATGCTCGACGCCCAGCGCAACGACGTCCGCGACCTCACCCGCAAGGCCGGCGTCAGGCCCACCGTCACCCGCGTCGACGAGCGACACCCGGTCCTGCGCGAGATCGCCCCGGGCGAGCGGTCCTTCCCCGGCGGGATCGTCAAGGAGGAGCCGCAGCAGCCCCAGGGCGGCGGCGGTCGTCGGCGCGGGGCCGGCGGCGGTGGCCGCGACCGGTCCGCCGAGCGCGCCCAGCCCTCCCGCGGCAACGCCGCGCGCCCCGCGGCGGACGGCCGTCCCGGGCGCCCCCAGCGGCCGGCCGGAGCCCGCTCCGGAGCACGGGCCGGGGCCGGTCAGGCCTCCAGCGGTGGGGCCGCCGCGTTCTCCGCGGCCACCGGTCGAGGCCGCCGTCGGGGCTGATTTCGTCCCACACGGGCGACGGGCTAGACTTTGGAAGGTTGCCCTGGGTCTGTGCCCTTTCGAGGGGACCTTTCCCGGGTCCGTGTGGCTCCCTCTCTCTCGAGCTGGGAGTTGCCTCCTGGCAAAATCCAGGGGGTTCGTTTCTAGTTTCACAAGGCCTGTCGTGTGCGGGAACCGGTGGGACAAGGAGAAGTAATGATCCAGCAGGAGTCGCGACTGAAGGTCGCCGACAACACTGGTGCGAAGGAAATCCTCTGCATCCGTGTGCTCGGTGGCTCCAAGCGCCGCTACGCCTACCTCGGCGACACCATCGTCGCCACCGTCAAGGACGCGATCCCTGGCGGCAACGTCAAGAAGGGCGACGTGGTCAAGGCCGTCGTCGTCCGCACCGTCAAGGAGCGTCGCCGCGCCGACGGCTCCTACATCAAGTTCGACGAGAATGCCGCCGTCATCCTGAAGAACGACGGGGAGCCCCGCGGCACCCGCATCTTCGGCCCGGTGGCCCGCGAGCTGCGTGAGAAGAAGTTCATGCGCATCGTCTCGCTCGCACCGGAGGTGATCTGAAATGGCATCGCTCCACGTCAAGAAGGGTGACCGCGTCAAGGTCATCTCGGGCAAGGACAAGGGCACCGTCGCTGAGGTGATCGCCGTCGACCCCGCGAACAACCGCGTGACCGTGCAGGGCGTCAACCTCGTCAAGCGGCACCGCCGCGAGTCGCAGACCGCCAACGGCCGTCGCGTCGAGGGCGGCGTCATCACCGTCGAGGCCCCGATCCACGCCTCGAACGTGCAGCTCGTGGTCAAGGTCGACGGCAAGGACGTCCTGACCCGCGTCGGCCACAAGCGCGTCGAGGTCACCAAGCGTCGTCCCGACGGCTCCGAGTACAAGGCCGAGCGCTCCGTGCGTATCGCCCGCAAGACCGGTGAGGAGATCTGATGACCGCCACCGCCACTACCGCCACGATGCCCCGGCTCAAGGCGAAGTACCGCGAGACCATCGTCCCGGCGCTCCAGGAGGAGTTCCAGTACGACAACGTCATGCAGATCCCCGGTCTGGTCAAGATCGTGGTCAACATGGGCGTCGGCGACGCCGCGCGCGACTCGAAGATCATCGAGGGCGCCGTCAAGGACCTCACCGCCATCACCGGCCAGAAGCCGTCGGTGACCAAGGCCCGCAAGTCCATCGCGCAGTTCAAGCTGCGTGAGGGTCAGCCGATCGGCTGCCACGTCACCCTCCGCGGTGACCGCATGTGGGAGTTCGCGGACCGGCTGCTGACGCTGGCGCTGCCCCGTATCCGTGACTTCCGTGGCCTCAACGGCCGCCAGTTCGACGGCCAGGGCAACTACACCTTCGGTCTCAACGAGCAGGTCATGTTCCTCGAGATCGACCAGGACAAGATCGACCGTGTCCGTGGCATGGACATCACCTTCGTGACGTCCGCCACCAACGATGAGGAAGGCCGCGCGCTGCTCAAGCACCTGGGCTTCCCGTTCAAGGCGGTCGACGACCCGAAGAAGCAGAAGTCGAAGCGCGGTCCCGCGTTCTACGGCAAGAAGAAGAAGTGAGCTGACCCATGGCGAAGACAGCACTCAAGGTCAAGCAGGCCCGCAAGCCGAAGTTCGGTGTGCGTGCCTACACCCGCTGCCAGAAGTGCGGCCGACCGCATTCGGTCTACCGCAAGTTCGGACTCTGCCGTATCTGCCTGCGCGAGATGGCCCATGCCGGCGAACTGCCCGGCGTGACCAAGTCGTCCTGGTGACCGGCTCCAGCACACCCACGAATTTCCAGTTGCGCGAGGTCCTGGATTCCAGGAAACCGGCGCGAGAAAGAGGCAACAAGTCATGACGATGACTGATCCGATCGCAGACATGCTGACGCGTCTGCGTAACGCCAACCAGGCGTACCAGGAGTCGACGACCATGCCGTCGTCGAAGATCAAGGTGGGAATCGCCGAGATCCTCAAGGCCAACGGTTACATCGCCAACTACGAGCAGACCGAGGTCGAGGGGCAGGTGGGCAAGGTCCTCAAGGTCACCCTCAAGTACGGCGACTCGCGTGAGCGGTCCATCGCCGGCCTGCGTCGAGTGAGCAAGCCCGGTCTGCGCGTCTACGCGAAGGCCACCGAACTGCCGAAGGTGCTGGGCGGTCTGGGTATCGCCATCATCTCGACGTCGCACGGCCTGTTGACCGACCGTGAAGCCAAGGCCAAGTCCGTGGGCGGCGAAGTACTCGCCTACGTCTGGTGACCGGGCGATAGGTAAGGAGAAACAGAAATGTCGCGTATTGGCAGGCTCCCCATCGCCATCCCGTCCGGTGTCGACGTGGCCCTCGATGGCCGCAAGGTCGATGTCAAGGGCCCCAAGGGCTCACTGACGCTCACCGTGGCCGAACCCATCTCGATCGAGAAGAACGAGGCAGGCCAGCTCGAGGTCAGCCGCCCGAACGACGAGCGCGAGAGTCGCTCGCTGCACGGGCTCACCCGCACGCTGGTCAACAACATGATCGTCGGGGTGACCGAGGGCTACGTCAAGAAGCTCGAGATCGTCGGCGTCGGTTACCGCGTGATCGCCAAGGGCCCGCAGCAGCTCGAGTTCGCGCTCGGCTTCTCGCACCCGGTGGTCATCGACGCCCCCGAGGGCATCACGTTCACCGTCGAGACCCCCACGCGCTTCAGCGTGCAGGGCATCGACAAGCAGCTCGTCGGTGAGACTGCGGCGAACATCCGCAAGCTCCGCAAGCCTGAGCCCTACAAGGGCAAGGGCGTCCGCTACGCGGGCGAGCACGTCCGCCGCAAGGCTGGAAAGGCTGGTAAGTAAGACATGGCCATCTCGCTCAGCAACTCCAAGACGCTGGCCCCCAAGGCGGCGTCCCGCGCCCGTCGGCAGCTGCGTGCCCGCAAGAAGATCAACGGGACGGCCGAGCGCCCCCGCCTGGTCGTCACGCGGTCCACGCGGCACCTCTTCGTGCAGGTGATCGACGACGTCCAGGGTCGTACCCTGGCGTCCGCCTCCACGATGGAAGCCGACCTGCGCGCTCTCGAGGCGGACAAGTCGGACAAGGCGCGCAAGGTCGGCGCCCTGATCGCCGAGCGCGCCAAGGCCGCCGGTGTCGAGCAGGTCGTCTTCGACCGTGCGGGCAACAAGTACCACGGGCGGATCGCGGCCCTGGCCGATGCCGCCCGCGAGGCCGGGCTCGGCTTCTAACACGACGAAAGGAAAGGTTTTTCACGATGAGTGAGACCCAGCAGCGCCGCGGTGGCGGCGCGACCGGTGAGCGTCGTGGCCGTGATGATCGTCGTGGCCAGGCTCCCAAGGAAGAAAGCAAGTACCTCGAGCGCGTGGTGACGATCAACCGCGTCGCCAAGGTGGTCCAGGGCGGTCGTCGCTTCAGCTTCACCGCGCTGGTCGTCGTCGGCGACGGCGAGGGCATGGTCGGCGTGGGCTACGGCAAGGCGAAGGAGGTGCCGGCCGCCATCGCCAAGGGTGTGGAGGAGGCCAAGAAGCACTTCTTCCGCGTGCCGCTGATCCAGCGGACCATCCCGCACCCCGTGCAGGGCGAGAAGGCCGCCGGCGTGGTCATGCTGCGCCCGGCGTCCCCGGGTACCGGTGTCATCGCCGGTGGTTCGGCCCGCGCGGTGCTCGAGTGCGCCGGCGTGCACGACGTGCTCGCCAAGTCGCTCGGCTCGTCCAACGCCATCAACGTGGTGCACGCCACCGTCGATGCGCTCAAGCAGCTCGAGATGCCGGAGTCCGTCGCCAAGCGTCGCGGCCTCCCGGTTGAGGACGTCGCCCCGGCGGCGCTCCTGCGAGCCGCGAAGGAAGAGGTGACGCACTGATGTCGAATCTGAAGATCACCCAGGCAAAGTCTGGGGTGGGTGGCAAGCAGAACCAGCGGGACACGCTGCGGACGCTCGGCCTCGGCAAGATCCGCTCCTCGGTCGTCCGTGAGGACACCCCCGAGGTCCGCGGCATGATCCGCGCCGTCGCCCACCTCGTTACCGTGGAAGAGGTGAAGTGAGATGTCGCTGAAGCTGCATCACCTGCGTCCCGCTCCGGGCGCGAAGACGGAGAAGACCCGCGTCGGTCGCGGTGAGGGCTCCAAGGGCAAGACCGCGGGTCGCGGTACGAAGGGCACCGGTGCGCGTAAGAACGTGCCGCAGAACTTCGAGGGCGGCCAGATGCCGATCCACATGCGCCTGCCGAAGCTGAAGGGGTTCAAGAACCCGTTCCGCGTCGAGTTCCAGGTCGTCAACGTGGGCCGCATCGCCGAGCTGTTCCCGCAGGGCGGGACGGTCGGCGTGGCTGAGCTCGTCGAGGCTGGGGCCGTGCGCTCCGGCCAGCTGGTCAAGGTGCTCGGCAACGGCGACGTCGACGTCAAGCTCGACGTGGCCGCTCACTCGTTCTCCGGCTCCGCCAAGGCGAAGCTCGAGGCCGCGGGCGGTTCCGCCAAGCAGCTCTGACGAGCCGCACACGCACTACTCACCGAGGGGGTGGGTCCGGATCATCCGGGCCCACCCCCTCGGCGTCGTTACGGCCACGCGAGCTGTACGCGCGGCTGTTTGGGCGCCGGTGCGCGCGCTTGGTAGGCTGCCCTGGTTGCCGTGTGCCCTGTGGGGCGCCCGTCGGCTGTGTTCCTCTCGAGATCGAAAGTAGGTCGGATGCTCTCCGCCTTGGCTAACGCGCTGAAGACCCCGGATCTTCGCCGGAAGATCCTCTTCACGCTGGGCATCATCGTCGTGTTCCGTCTGGGATCGACGGTCCCCTCGCCGAACGTGAACATCTCGCGCATCGACCAGTGTCTGGCGTTGGCGCAGCAGGGCGACGCCGCCGGCCTGTACTCGATGATCAACCTGTTCTCGGGCGGTGCGCTGCTGCAGCTGACGATCTTCGCGCTGGGCATCATGCCCTACATCACGGCGTCGATCATCCTGCAGCTGCTGACGGTCGTGATCCCACGCCTGGAGGCCCTCAAGAAGGAGGGCGGCACCGGGCAGCAGAAGATCACCGAGTACACCCGCTACCTGACGCTGGTCCTCGCTGTCCTCAACGCCACCGCGTTCGTGACCCTGGCCCGCACCGGGCAGCTGTTCCAGGGCTGCGACGGCATCCTCTACTCCGATGAGCTGCTGCCGCTCATCACCATGGTGCTCGTCATGACGGCCGGCACCGGCATCATCATGTGGATGGGCGAGCTCATCACCGAGCGCGGCATCGGCAACGGCATGTCGATCCTCATCTTCACCCAGATCGCCGCCAGCTTCCCCTCGGGCCTGTGGTCCATCAAGCAGAGCCACCAGGGCGTGACGGGCTGGGTCCTGTTCTTCCTCGTCATCGGCATCGGCCTGCTGGTCATGCTCGGCATCATCTGGGTCGAGCAGGGGCAGCGCCGCATCCCGGTCCAGTACGCCAAGCGCATGGTCGGGCGCCGCCTCGTCGGCGGTTCCACGACCTACATCCCGCTCAAGGTCAACCAGTCCGGCGTCATCCCCGTCATCTTCGCCTCGTCGATCCTCTACCTGCCGGTGCTGTACTCGACGTTCCGGCCGGACGGTGCGGTGTCGCTGTGGATCCAGCAGAACTTCACCGGGCAGGGCTCCTACTCGTGGGTCTACAACCTCACGCAGTTCGTCCTGATCATCGCCTTCTGCTACTTCTACGTCTCGATCACCTTCAACCCCGAAGAGGTCTCGGACAACATGAAGAAGTACGGCGGCTTCATCCCGGGCATCCGCGCCGGCAAGCCGACCGAGCGGTACCTGGCGTATGTGCTGTCGCGGCTGACGGCGCCGGGCTCGCTGTACCTGGCGACCATCGCGCTGATCCCGACGATCGCCTTCATGGCGGTCGGTGCTCAGCAGAACTTCCCCTTCGGCGGTACCTCGATCCTCATCATCGTGGGCGTCGCGCTGGACACGGTCAAGAAGATCGAGAGCCAGCTGCAGCAGCGCAACTATGAAGGATTCCTGCGATGAGGCTGCTGATCATGGGGGCGCCGGGCGCGGGCAAGGGCACGCAGGCGACTGCGCTGGCCGAGCGGTACGGCGTTCCTGCGATCTCGACCGGCGACATCTTCCGTTACCACATCAAGAACCAGACACCCCTCGGCGTCAAGGTCAAGGCGATCATCGACGCCGGGGAATACGTCCCCGACGACGTGACCGAGGAGATCGTGGCGTCGCGCCTGGCGGAGCCGGACTGCGAGCCGGGCTTCCTGCTCGACGGGTTCCCGCGCACGATGCACCAGGTGCACTTCCTCGACCGCTACCTGGCCGAGCGCGGCCAGCAGCTCGACGCGGTGGTCTCGCTGCACGTCGAGCCGGAGGCCCTCGTCGAGCGGCTGCTCGCGCGTGCCGCGAAGGAGGGCCGGGCCGACGACAACTCGGACACCATCCGCCGCCGCATGGAGGTCTACGCCGGCCAGACGGCGCCGCTGCTCTTCCACTACGAGAACAAGGGCCTCCTGGTGGACGTGGAGGGTACCGGCTCCGTGGACGAGGTCCGCGAGCGCATGTTCCAGCTCGTGGACGCGCGCACCGCGTGACGATCGAGGTCAAGACCGCGGAGCAGTTGCTCCTCATGCGCCGGGCCGGCCTGGTGGTGGCGGAGGGCCTAGCGGCGATGTGCGGGGCGGCGGCGGTCGGCGTGACCACCGGCGAGCTCGACGCCGTCGGCCGCGAGGTCCTCGCCCGCAACGGGGCCATCTCCTCGTTCCTCAACTACGGCGAGGACTGGGGCAACGGCTTCCCCGGCGTGGCGTGCATCTCCGTCAACGAGGAGCTCGTCCACGGCGTCCCGGGGGAGCGGGTCCTCCGTGACGGTGACGTGGTGTCCATCGACTTCGGCGCCATCGTCCAGGGCTGGCACGGCGACGCCGCCCGGACGATCATCGTGGGTACGCCCGACGAGGCGGACCTCGCGCTCATCGACGCCACGCGCGACGCCATGTGGGCGGGCGCCTTGGCGATGCGGCCGGAGGGCCGGGTCGGCGACGTGTCGCGGGCCATCGAGGAGCACGTCAAGTCGCTGCCGCGCCGCTACGGCACGCTCAAGGAGTACACCGGTCACGGGATCGGCTCCGAGATGCACATGGAGCCCGATGTGCCGAACTGGCACCGGCGCCGCCCCACGCCCCGGCTCACCGTCGGCATGGCGTTAGCCATCGAGCCGATGCTCACCCGGGGCCTGCACCAGACCCTCGAACTCGACGACGGCTGGACCGTGATCAGTCGGGACGGCTCCCGCGGGGCGCACTGGGAGAACACCGTCGCCATCACCGAACGCGGTCTGTGGGTGCTCACGGAGCCTGACGGCGGCGAGGCGTCGCTCGGCGACCGCTTCGGTCCGCTCGCGGACTGAGCGCGCCGGTTGCCGCCGGCCGTATGCTGGGTGCCATGGCGCTTCCTCCGTCCTCGAAGTACCTCCAGCGCGCGGGTGACCCCGTCGACGAGGTCGAGCGCGAGTCCATCACCTCCCGGCTGAACGGCGCCTTCGCCGACGGCCGGATCACCCACGACGAGTACGCGCACGCCATGGATGTCGTCTACGACGCGCGGACCCTCGGCGATCTCGTGCCCGTGGTCGAGCGGCTGCCCGCGGCCGCCACGTCCGTGCCCGCGATCGTCGAGCAGAGCGGTCCCCCCGCCGGAAACGTGACGACGACGCGGGACCTGGTGCCGTTGGCCATCGGCGCGGGCGTGGTCGGGGTCACCCTGACCGCGGTCCTGCTGCTGCTCGTCGTCCTGCTGTTCCTCTGAGCCGGCTCCACCGGCTGACGAGGAGGCGACCAATGATGTGGCAGGCGACCCCGGGCCCCGCCGATGACGCGGCGGTGCCCCGGCACGCCGCGGAGCCGGTCACTGCCGCGCCGCCGTTGGCGATCCGGGTCGGGGCCGCGGCGGTCTCGCTGACGGTGGTGGCCGCCCTGGCCGTCGTAGGCTGGTCGGTGGTCACCGGCAACCCTCGCCAGGCGGCCGAGCCGGCACCGCCGCCCTCCGCGACACCGTCCGCGTCGCCCAGCGTCAGCCCCGCGCCAGGGCCGGACGAGTGGCGGCTCCCGGAGCGGACTTGGGCTCCGCTACCGCCCGCCGATCCGGCCTCCCCGCTGTACGGGGCGCAGAGCACGGCACTCGACGCCCTGAGCCCCGTCGCGCTGGAGGGCTGCCCGACGCCCACCGCACCCGTGGGGGAGGAGCAGTGGCGGCTCGCCGTCGCGGAGCAGTGGACCTGTGTCCACGCGTCGTGGGCCCCCGTGTTCGCCCAGCTGGGCTGGCCGGCGGACCAACCGGCGCTCGAGTTCTTCGCGGGGGAGGGCACCGACAGCGATTGCGGCTACCTCGAGGCGCCGGCGTTCTACTGCGCCTCCGGGTCCGGCCACGTCTACTTCGGCGACGGGCACTACGCGATGGCCACCGCCTGGGTGCTGTCGGTCAACGAGATGGTCAACCACGAGTACGGGCACCACCTGCAGCATCTGTCCGGCGTGACGGCGGCGAAGCTGCAGTCGCCGCACAGCGCAGAACTGGAGCGGCGGGCCGAGCTGCAGGCGACCTGCTGGGCGGCCACCATGACCATGCACAACACCGCGCTGGCGTTCGACGACGCCGCGCTGGCCTCCTGGATGGCGCGCCTGGACACCATGCTCGTCGACGGCGTGCACGGGTCCCGGGAGTCGATCCGCTATTGGGGCACTCGCGGCCTCTATGCGGAGACGCTGGGTGACTGCAACACGTGGGTGGTGGCGGCCGACGCGGTCGACTGAGTCAGTGGCGGGCCCCCGCGTCGGACGCGAGCGCGAACGTGCCCCGGGCCCGACGCACTCCCTGCACCGGGTGATCGGGCAGGAGTTCGGCCAGGAAGCCGTAGTCGCGCAGGAGGTACGCGGCCTTGAGGTCGCCGCCCGTGGCCCGGGCCGAGGTGAGGCGCCACCAGTCGGTGATGTCGCCCCAGCCGGGCGCGGCGAGCGACCCGCCGAACTGACGCACCGCCAGTGACGAGCTCAGGCTGGCGAACCGCAGACGGTGTTCCAGGGGCCATCCGGCCAGGGTTCCCAGGATGATCGAGGCGGCGAAGACGTCTCCGGCGCCGGTGGGATCGATGGCGTCGACGGCGACCGCCGGGCAGTACGCCTCCTCGCCCGTTGCCTGGTCGATGGCGAACGACCCGTGGACCCCGTCGGTGACGACGGCCAGCGGGACTCGCTCGGCGAGGCGCCGAACCGCGTCGGTGGGCCGGTCAGTGCGCGTGTAGTGCATCGCCTCGACGGCGTTGGGGGTGAAGGCGTGGCAGTCGTCGAGCAGTCGCAGCACCGCCTGGTCCCACACCCCCGTGTCGTCGAAGCCCACGTCGGCGAAGACGAGCGACCCGCGCTCCTTGAGGGTGTGCCACCAGGACCCGCCCTCCTTGAGGTCGACGGCCACCGCGCGGGCGGCGGGCGCGGCCACGAGCGCAGGTTCCAGGGACTCGGGGAGCGGATGCATGTGCGTGACCATGCTGCGGTCGTCGGCGTAGGCCATCGACACCGTCAGCGCGGAGTGGAAGTTGGGGAACCGCCGCGAGGCGCTGAGATCGATCCGCTCCTGCCCGCTCAGGGTGTCCCACATCCAGTCGGCGTACGTGTCGTCCCCGAACCCCGCCACCAGGCCGGTGCGCAGCCCGAGCCGGGCGGTGGCGGTCGCCAGGTTGGCGATCCCGCCCGGGCAGGACCCCATGCCGGCGCTGTACAGCTCCTCGCCGGGCAGCGGGAGGCGGGGGAGGCCGGTGAAGATCAGGTCGAAGAAGATGGTGCCCGTGGTGAGGACGTCCAGCGGCGGATCCCCGGCCGAGCGCTGAGCCTCGAGCGGGTCCCACGGGGAGCACTCGGCGCAGACGGGGACCTCGTCGTGCGTGTGGTCGTGGTCAGTCATTCCTTGGCCGCCCCTTCCAGCATGCCGGTGATGAAGTAGCGCTGGAGCAGCAGGAAGACGACGATGATGGGCGCGGCGATGATGACGCCCGCGGCCGCGATCAGCGCGTTGTCGGCGGTGTACTGCCCCTTGAAGATGGCCAGCCCGAGCGGGGCGGTGCGCCACTGGGCGCCGGGGCTCATGATCAGCGGGATGAGGAACTCGTTCCACGTCCACATGAACATCAGCACGGCCACGGTCGCGATCGACGGCAGCGACGGCGGGACGACCACGCGCCACAGCGTCCGCATCCCGCCGGCGCCGTCGATGGCAGCCGCCTCGACGAGGTTGGGGGGCAGTGCCCGGAACTGGGCGCGCATCCAGAACGTCCCGAAGGCCACGGACTGGGCGATCTGCGGAAACGCCACCGCCCAGATGGTGTCGGTCAGGCCCAGCGTCCGCAGGTCGAAGAACAGCGGGATGACGATGGCCTCGGCGGGCACCATGAGCCCGAGCAGGAACAGGTAGAACAGGACGGTCGACCCCGGGAAGCGCATGGTCCCGAACGCGTAGCCCGCCAGGATCGACAGCGTCAGCGCCACGGTGACGACCAGGGCTGCGACGAGGAGCGACCGGGTGAGGGCCGCCCCGAAATCGCCGATCCGCCACGCGTCGGCGATGTTGGTCCAGTGGGGCCCCGGCTCCGTCACGCCGTTCTGGGGACCCAGGGCGGTGAGCGCGATCGTCAGGATGGGGAACAGCGCGTAGGCCGCGAACAGCACCAGGATGACGTAGTTGAGGACCTTCTCGCCCGTGCCGACCCTCATCGCCCGACCACCCGCTCCTCGCCGATGCGCGAGATGACGACGTTGATGCCGAACACGAGCATCGTCAGGACGATCGCGACGGCCGACGCCGAGCCGACCTCCTTGAGGTTGAACGCCCGGTTGTAGACCTCATACGAGGGCACCGTCGTGGCGGTTCCCGGGCCGCCCGACGTCGTGACATAGACGAGGTCGAACGTCTTCAGCGCCGCGATGATCGTGAGCACCAGGGCTGTGGTGATTTCGGCCTTGACGCTCGGCAGGCTGATGGCGAAGAACTCGCGCACCGGCCCGGCGCCGTCGAGCCGCGCCGCCTCGTAGAGGTCGTTGGGGATCCTGCCCATCCCGGCGAGGAGGAGCAGCATGACGAGGCCGGTCGACAGCCAGAAGCCGATCATGCCGACGGCGGGCAGGGCGAGGTTCGGATCCCCCAGCCAGCCGCGGGCCAGTTCACCGAGCCCGAGTGCTCGCAGCACGTCGTTGAGCAGGCCCGTCGGGGAGTAGATCTGGTGCCACGCGACGGCGACGACCACCAGGGCGATCACCTGCGGCATGAAGATCACGACGCGGAAGAAGCCGAGGCCACGGACGCGACCACGGCGCAGGATGGCCGCCAGCACCAGCCCGACGACGAGCGGCAGGATCGAATAGAAGACGATCAGCGTCAGCGCGTGGCCGACGGCGTCGCGGAAGCGCCGGTCTCCGAGCAGATCGACGTAGTTGCCGAGCCCGACGAACTCGGAGGGTCCGAAGCCGGGCCAGTCATAGAGCGAGAACTGACCGGCCCGGATCAGGGGATACAACAGGAAGAGTCCGTAGACCAGGAACGCGGGCAGGACGTAGAGGTACGGCGTCATCCGGCGGTGGATGACGGCCGACGGCCTGACCCGCCTCCTGGCGTCAGCCACCGACGAACGCCTGGTAGTCGGCCTCGAAGTCCGCGAGGACGTCCTGGGCGGACTTCTGGCCGCCCAGCACCTCCTGCAGGCCGGTGCCGGCGGTGTCGCTGAACGTCGGTGTCGCGTAGTCGAGGTAGGGCAACAGCGTGCCCTCCTGCGAGACGGTGTCGAACGCCTCGTAGATGTCCTTCTGCACCCCGGACTCGGGCGCGAGTTCCGCGGTCCGCAGCACGGGCATGCCGCCGTTGTCGGCGATGATCTGCATCGCCTCCTCGCTGGTGATGAAGTCGATGTAGGCCGCAGCGGCCGCGACGTTCTTGGCCTTGGCGGGGATCGAGAAGGGGATGCCGGTGCCACCGGTGGTGGCGAGCTTCCCGTCGACGGCCGGGGGAGGGGGCATGAAGCGCAGGTCCTCGCCCATCACGGCCTCCATGTCGGTGGCCAGCCAGGAGCCGCCCGGCAGGAAGACGCCGGTGCCCTGCGTGAACTCCGTCCACGCCGGGTCGTAGTCGAGTCCGTTGGGGGAGGCGCCGAAGTAGCCCTCGGTGCCCCACGTGGCGAACTGCTCCATGGCGGCCACGTTCGCCTCATCGGTCCAGGTGGCGCCCGCGTTGCCCATTCCGAGCTTCACGATGGTCTCCGGCTCGACGTAGTGCGCCTGCAGCGGCCCGAAGACGTGGAGAGCCGGCCATTTCTCGATGTTGCCGAGCACCATCGGCTGCTCGCCGGCGGCCTTGGCCTCGTCGAGCAGCGCCAGGTAGTCCTCCCACGTCGCGGGCGCTTCGGCGCCGAGCGCGTCGAGCTTCTTCTGGGAGTAGAACAGCCCCACGATCTCGCCCGTCTGCGGCAGTCCGTAGAGGTTGCCCTCGCCGAACGTGGTCGCGTCGCCCGAGTAGCGGACCTTGCTCAGCACCGACGCCGGGAAGCGGTCCTCCCAGCCGTACTGGGCGGCGTAGGGGCTGAGATCCACGAGCTGACCGGCCTTGACGAACTGCCCCATGTCACCGCGGGCGTTGTTGACCTGCACCACGTCCGGGACGTCGTTGCCGCTGAGTGCCAGCGACACCTGAGCCTTGAGGTCGTCGAACGACTGGCTCGTACGGTTGACCGTGATGTTGGGGTACTTCTCCTCGAAGGCGGCGATCAGTGCGACGAGGGCGTCGTTCTGGCTCCCGCGCACCTCCTGGTCCCAGACGACCAGCTCGACGTCGCCGAGCTCGGCCGGGTCGGTGCCCTCGGGCGCCGCGCCGGTGGCGCTGCCGGAGGCGCTGGGGGCCGACTCGCCCGGGGCGCACGCCGAGACGACGGCGGCCCCGGCCAGGCCGGCGCCGAGCAGCAGGCGACGACGGGTGATCGGGTGAAGCTTCATGGTCCCTCCTCGGACATCGATATGCGCGATTCTGCCACGACATGCATGGACTTGATCGGTGTCGAGTACATTTTGTGTCCTAGTAAGGGGGAGCGACATGTTGACCGACGTGCGGCACCAGCAGATGGCGGACCTGGTCCGCCGTCGCGGGGCGCTGTCGGTGCAGGAGGCCGCCCGGCACTTCGGCGTGTCGCAGGCGACCGCGCGGCGCGATCTGGATCAGCTGGCCGAGCGCGGCCAACTCGACCGGGTGCGCGGCGGCGCCCGCGCCCCGCGGCACCACATCAGGCCGGAGGCCGACGCGGCGGCCTTCGCCGTCGTGGCCGAGCAGGAGACCGTCGAGAAGCGGGCCATCGGCCGGCGGGCGGCGTCGCTCGTCCGCGACGGCGACGTGGTGGCCCTCGACATCGGGACCACGGTCTTCGCCATGTGCGAGCATCTCCGCGACCGCGACATCACCGTCGTCACCGCCTCACTGGCCGTCGTCCGTGCGCTCGCGGCCGCGCCGCGGATCGACCTGGTCGTCATGGGCGGCGTGCTGCGCCCGAACTACGAGTCGCTGGTCGGCGTCCTCACCGAGTCCTGTCTCCGGCAGGTCCGCGTCGACATCGCCTTCCTCGGCGCCTCGGGTGTGCGCCACGACGGCGCGGTCCTGGACTCCACGCCGAGCGAGGTGCCCGTCAAGCGCGCCATGATCGACATCGCGACGCGCGCCTGGCTGCTCGCGGACCACGCGAAGTTCCCCGGCATCGGGTTCCTGGAGGTCGCCCCGGTGTCCGCCTTCGCCGGCCTGATCACGGACCGGGCCCCCCTGCCCACTGACCTGGCACTGTCCCCGGACTCCGACCTGGAGGTCGTCATCGCATGAAACTCGTCATCCTCGGCGGCGGTGGATTCCGCGTCCCGCTCGTCTACGACGCCGTCGCCACCAACGCGCTCGCCGCGGCCGGGCGGCCCGCCGTCGACATCCGGGAGATCGTGTTGCACGACGCGTCGCTCGAGCGGCTCGACGCCATCGCGCGCGTCATCGCCGAGCGCTCGCGGCAGCTGGACCGCCCGCCGGCCGTGCGCGTCACCACGGATCTGCGCGACGCGCTGCGCGGGGCCCACTTCGTCTTCGCCGCCGTCCGCGTCGGTGGAGCGGAGGGGCGCATCGCGGACGAGCGGGTCGCGCTCGACCTCGGCCTCCTCGGCCAGGAGACCATCGGCCCCGGCGGCCTGGCCTACGCCCTGCGCACCATCCCGGTGATGCGCCAGGTGGCCGAGACGATCGCCGATGTCGCGCCCGAGGCCTGGACCATCAACTTCACCAACCCCGCCGGCATCGTCACCGAGGTGATGCGCGGCGTGCTGGGGGACCGGGTGGTGGGCATCTGCGACACCCCCATCGGGCTCGTCCGTCGCGTGTCGCGCCTGCTCGGCGTCTCACTCGAACACGACCGGGACCGCGTGGCCTACGACTACGTCGGCCTCAACCACCTCGGCTGGCTGCGCTCGGTGACGGTCGACGGCGTGGACCGCCTGCCGGAGATCCTCGCCTCGGACGACCTGCTCGACCACATCGAGGAGGCTCGCCTCATCGGCGAGGACTGGGTGCGGGCCGTCGGAGCCCTCCCCAACGAGTACCTCTACTACTACTGGAAGACCGACGAGGCGATCGCGGCCATCAGCGCGGCGGCCCAGACCCGTGGCCAGTTCCTGCACGCCCAACAGGGCCGCTTCTACGACGACGCAGCGTGCTGCGCCTCGCCCCTCGACTCGTGGCGGGCCGCTCTCCACGAGCGCGAGGCCACTTACATGGCGGAGGCCCGCGGCGGGGCTGAGGAGCGGCGTGAGGAGGACGTGGCCGGCGGGGGATACCAGGAGGTGGCGCTGCGCCTCATGACGGCCCTCGCCACCGGGGAGCCCGAGCGCATGATCCTCGATGTCGGCAACGGCGCCCCCGGCGGGCGAATCATCCCGGAACTGCCCGATGACCTGGTGGTCGAGGTCGGCTGCGTCGTCGATGGCGACGGAGTGCACCCGCAGCCGGTCGCGCCCGTCACCCTGCCGCAGCTGGCTCAGATGACGGCCGTGCGCGCCTCCGAGCGGGCCATCGCCCAGGCGGCGCTCACCGGTAGCCGGGAGCGCGCCTGGGAGGGGTTCTCCATCCACCCCCTGGTGTCGTCGCCGCGTCTGGGCCGGCAGCTGGTGGACGGCTATGCCGCGGCGCACCCGGCCATCGACCGACTGCTGCGCTGAGGGTCAGTCGGCCGACAGGGATCCGAGGACCGGGTTCCACTCCTCGATGGAGCGCTCCGCGATGAGGTTGGCGGTCCAGAACGGGTCCAGGTCCAGCAGCTGCTCGAGCTCGTCGGCGGAGCCGGCGCGCATGATCAGCAGGGCGCCCGGCAGCTCACTGTCGACGTAGGGGCCGCTCACCACGAGGGGGCCGCCGAGCAGCGTCGACAGGTAGGCGCGGTGGTGGGGCCGCTCGGCGTCGAGGGCCCGGGCGTCGTCGATGTAGGTGTACTGGACGGCGAAGTAGCTCATCCCCCCAGGCTAATGGGCGGGCACACGAGGGGCGCCGCGGCCACGCAGGTTTGGTCACGCCGCGACGGCGGGCGTAGAATAGCTGTTCGATACCATCCGGCGCGCACCAGGCGTGCCGTGTGACGAGAGAGAGTACATGGCGAAGAAAGAAGGAGCCCTCGAACTCGAGGGCACCGTGGTCGAGGCCCTGCCCAACGCGATGTTCCGCGTGGAGTTGGCCAACGGCCACAAGGTGCTGACGACCATCAGCGGCAAGATGCGTCAGCACTACATCCGCATCCTGCCGGCCGACCGTGTGGTCGTCGAGCTGTCCCCGTATGACCTGACCCGCGGCCGCATCGTCTACCGGCACAAGTGAGTCGCGCGGCCGAGCGCTCGAGCCGGCCGGAGAGAGGGCACCCCGCACGCGCGGTGGCGCCCTTTTTTCATGCCCGGCGACGGCAGAGGCTGATTTGGGGAAGTGTGGGCGTGTCGCGTAGAGTGGTGCGTCGGTCGTCTATGCCCGGACACGCGTGCGTGCCCAGGCCGGCGGCCAAGTCATCCACCACAAGATTGGGGCGCTCGTGCGCTCCCAGTCGCCGATTGAAAAGGTTGCTCGAATGAAGGTTCAGCCGAGCGTCAAGAAGATCTGCGACAAGTGCAAGGTCATCCGCCGGCACGGTCGTGTGATGGTGATCTGCGAGAACCCGCGCCACAAGCAGCGTCAGGGCTGACCCGGGGCTCACGCCCCAGGCACGCAGACCACCGCGGGACGGGTCGATCGCCCACTCCGCCGACAACTGAAAGCAACGTGATCGCAAGGATCTCCTTCGGGAGATTCCCACCCTTGGACGAAGGCCAAGGCCCCGTCGGTGCCAGCAGGCACCACAGGCGGCGGGGACGCGTCACGCCACACACCTTCGCGGTCCGCGACCGGGCTCCAGAGTGAGTCAGGACCGACATTTCTAGAAAGGTAACCGCCTGATGGCACGCCTCGTTGGTGTCGACCTGCCGCGCGACAAGCGCTTGGAGGTCGCCCTCACCTACATCTTCGGCGTCGGGAAGACCCGCGCCGCCGAGACCCTCGCTGCTACCGGGATCAGTGGAGACGTCCGAGTCCACCAGCTCACCGAGGACCAGCTCGTCGCCCTGCGCGACCACATCGAAGGCAACTACGAGATCGAGGGTGACCTCCGTCGCACCGTTGCCGCCGACATCCGCCGCAAGGTCGAGATCGGCAACTACCAGGGCCGTCGCCACCGCAGTGGTCTGCCGGTTCGTGGTCAGCGCACGCGCACCAATGCGCGCACCCGCAAGGGCAAGAAGAAGGCCGTCGCTGGCAAGAAGAAGGCGCGCTGATCCGCGCCCCTCGTTGAGGACTTAAGGAGACTTCATGGCTACTGCAAGCCGTAAGGCGGCCGCCAAGACCAAGGTGCGCCGCAAGGAGAAGAAGAATGTGCTCGCCGGTCAGGCGCATATCAAGAGCACGTTCAACAACACCATCATCTCGATCACCGATCCGACCGGCGCCGTCATCTCGTGGGCGTCCGCCGGTACCGTCGGCTTCAAGGGCTCGCGCAAGTCGACCCCGTTCGCCGCGCAGATGGCCGCCGAGGCCGCTGGCCGTCGCGCGATGGAGCACGGCATGAAGCGTGTCGACGTGTTCGTCAAGGGCCCCGGCTCCGGCCGCGAGACCGCGATCCGCTCGCTGGGCGCCGTCGGCCTCGAGGTCGGCGCGATCTCAGACGTGACCCCGACGCCGCACAACGGCTGCCGCCCGCCCAAGCGTCGTCGCGTCTGATCGCCCGAGAGAAGAAGGACTAGCAATTATGGCTCGTTACACCGGCCCTTTGACCAAGAAGTCCCGTCGTCTCGGGACCGACCTGGTCGGCAATGACAAGGCGTTCGAGCGCCGTCCGTACCCCCCGGGTATGCACGGCCGTGGACGCACCAAGGATTCTGAGTACTCGCTGCAGCTCAAGGAGAAGCAGAAGGCTCGTTTCGCGTACGGCGTGCTGGAGAAGCAGTTCCGCCGCTACTACGAGGAGGCCGACCGGCATCCGGGCAAGACGGGTGACCGTCTGCTCCAGATCCTGGAGTCGCGTCTCGACAACGTCGTGTACCGCTCGGGCTTCGCGTCCACGCGTCGGCAGGCCCGCCAGCTTGTCGTCCACGGCCACTTCCTGGTCAACGGCCAGCGCGTGAACATCCCGTCGTACCGCGTGCGCGCCCACGACATCATCGACGTCGCCGAGAAGTCCATGACCCTCGCGCCGTTCGTGATCGCGCGGGAGACCCACCACGAGCGCTCCGTTCCGGGGTGGCTCGAGGCGCGTCCGAACCGCATGCGCATCCTCGTGCACCAGCTCCCCGTCCGCGAGCAGATCGTCGTGGATGTCCAGGAGCAGATGATCGTCGAGCTCTACTCAAAGTAACCACTGTGCGGCCGCGGGCCGGTCGGGAACACCGGCCGGCCCGACGCCGCGGGCCGTCAGGCCACCGTTCGCGCCATCAGATAGCGGTTGGCGCGGGAAGGAACCCTCATGCTCATCGCACAGCGTCCCACCCTCTCCGAGGAAGTCGTCTCGGACTACCGGTCGCGGTTCATCATCGAGCCGCTGGAGCCGGGCTTCGGCTACACCCTCGGCAACTCGCTGCGTCGCACCCTGCTGTCGTCCATCCCGGGCGCGGCCGTGACCAGCATCAAGGTCGAGGGCAACCAGCACGAGTTCTCCACCGTCGAAGGTGTCGTCGAAGACGTCACCGAGATCATCCTCAACCTCAAGGGCCTCGTGCTCTCGTCGGAGGAGGACGAGCCGGTGGTCATGTACCTCCGCAAGGCCGGCGCGGGTGCCGTCACCGCTGGTGACATCCAGCCCCCCGCAGGCGTGGAGATCCACAACCCCGAGCTGCACATCGCCACCCTCGGCGACAACGGCAAGCTCGAGATGGAACTCGTCGTGGAGCGCGGCCGCGGCTACGTCTCCAGCGTGCAGAACAAGGACCCGGAGGCCGAGATCGGCCGCATCCCGGTGGACTCGATCTACTCGCCGGTGCTCAAGGTGACGTACAAGGTCGAGGCCACCCGTGTCGCGCAGCGCACGGACTTCGACCGCCTCATCGTCGATGTCGAGACCAAGCCCTCGATCGCCCCGCGTGACGCGGTGGCCTCGGCCGGGCGCACCCTCGTCGAGCTGTTCGGCCTCGCCCGGGAGCTCAACGTCGACGCCGAGGGCATCGAGATCGGCCCGTCCCCCGTGGACGAGCAGATCGCGGAGTCGCTCAACCTCCCCGTCGAGGATCTGGAACTCTCGGTGCGCTCGTACAACTGCCTCAAGCGTGAAGGCATCCACACCGTCGGTGAGCTCGTCGCCCGCAGCGAAGAGGATCTGCTCGACATCCGCAACTTCGGTTCCAAGTCGATCGACGAGGTCAAGGAGACCCTCGCCGGCCTCGGTCTGGCGCTTCGTGACTCGCAGCCGGGCTTCGACCCGCTGCAGGCCATCGAGCGGTACGACGAGGACAACGACGAGGACGGCGACTTCGCCGAGACCGAGCAGTACTGACCGCCCACCACCCGAGAATCCTGGAGATCCACAGCAATGCCCAAGCCAACCAAGGGCGCTCGTCTGGGCGGCAGCCCCACCCACGAGCGCATCATCCTGCGCAACCTGGCCACCCAGCTCTTCGAGCACGGCCGCATTACCACCACCGAGACCCGCGCCCGCCGCGTCCAGCCGCTGGCCGAGAAGCTCATCACCAAGGCGAAGCGGGGTGACCTCCACTCGCGCCGTCTGGTGCTCAGCTCCATCACGGACAAGGAGGTCGTCCGCCACCTGTTCGACGACATCGCGCCGTCGCTCGAGGGCCGCGAGGGTGGCTACACCCGGATCACGAAGATCGGCAACCGTAAGGGTGACAACGCCCCGCTGGCCCTGATCGAGATCATCACCGAGGCGGTGACCCCGAAGCCGAAGGCAGCCGCCCCGGCCCAGGAGAAGCCCGCGGCCGTCGAGACCGAGGCTGAGGCCGAGGAGACCGAGGCGCCCGCCGACGAGGCTGAGGTCGCCGACGCCGAGGCCACCGAGGAGGAGACGGCCGAGGAGGCCGCCGCCGACGAGGACGCCAAGTAAGAACGCTGTACGCGAGGAGGGCCCCCATGGGGCCCTCCTTTCGTTGTGGGGACCTTGGTTCCGCGGCGGCGACGCTCGCAGATAAGGTGTGAGCCACGTTCGAGAAGGAGACGACGATGTTGCGACGTGCAGTCACGGGAGCGGCCCTGGCCGCGGCCCTGCTGATGGCCGGCTGCGGGACCAGTGCCGAGCCCACCGCCACCACCCCGGCGGCCACCGGTACCGAGGAGAAGCCGTCGGTGTCGGTCGGTGCCGTCACCATCGTGTCCCACCCGTCGCTGGACGCCGTGTACGAGGGCATCAAGGAGGGCCTGGCGGACGCGGGCTACGTCGACGGAGAGAACCTCACGCTCGAGTTCCAGAACCCGCAGGGGGACCAGGCGACCCTCACCAACATCGCCAACACCTACGCCGCCTCCGACCACGACATCTTCGTGGCGCTCGCGACGCCCCCGGCGCAGGCCCTGGCGCAGGTCATCCAGGACCGACCCATCGTGTTCGCGTCGGTCACGGACCCCGTCGCGGCCGGCCTGGTCGACGACCTCGAGGCACCGGGGGCTAACGTGACCGGCACCAGCGACCAGCTGCCCACCGACAGGCAGCTCCAGGTCATCCAGCAGATCCTGCCCGACGTCGAGACGGTGGGGATCGTGTACTCCTCGGCCGAGGTCAACGCGCAGGTGCAGGCCGAGGCCGCGATCGAGGCCGGCAAGGAGCTCGGCATCGAGGTCCTCACCGCCACTATCACCAACTCGTCCGAGGTGCAGCAGGCGGCAGAGTCGCTCGACGTCGACGCCTACTTCGTCGTGGTCGACAACACCGTCGTCTCCGCGATGGAGTCCATGGTGCAGGTGGCCGAACAGCGGCAGCGTCTCCTCGTGACGTCCGACCCCGACTCGGTGCAGCGCGGCGCCGCCGCGGCGCTCGCGACGGACTACCGGGCGCAGGGGGTGCAGACCGCGGGAATGATCGCGCGCATCATCGAGGGCGCGGACCCGGCCTCGACCCCCGTCGAGTTCGCCGAGTCGCTCGAGCTGTCGGTCAATCCCGCCGCCGCGGAGCGCATGGGCGTCACCCTGCCCGACGAGGTGCTCGAGCAGGCCGCGACCACCTACTGACCCGAGCGCGGCGCCCCCGGGCGCACTCACTACTCTTAGCCCAGCGAACCCGCCCCCCAAGGAGAATCATGAAGCTCAAGGCCCTCGCGCTCGGCGCCGTCGGAACCCTCGCCCTCACCGCGTGTGGCGGCGCGTCCCCGGCGGACACCTCGTCGGCTCCGGCCGCCACCTCGTCGGCCGCGAGCTCGGCCGCCGAGACCACCGGCGGCGCTCCCGAGTCGATCAAAGTCGGCGTCGCGACGATCGTCGCGCACCCCGCGCTCGATGCGGCGCAACAGGGCTTCATCGACGCCCTCGCGGAGGCGGGCTACGTCGAGGGGGAGAACGCCGAGTTCGATCTCCAGAACGCCCAGGGCGACCAGTCGACCCTGACCAACATCGCCAACACCTTCGCTTCGTCGGACTACGACGGCTTCCTCGCCATCGCCACCCCGACCGCGCAGGCGCTGGCCAACGTCGTCACCGACCGGCCCATCGTGTTCGCGGCAGTCACCGACCCCGTCGCCGCCGGCCTGGTCAGCTCGTGGGAGGCGCCCGACGCCAACATCACCGGTGTCTCGGACCTCAACCCGATGAAGGAGCAGCTCGAGCTCATCAAGGAGGCGCTGCCCGAGGTTGCCACCGTCGGCATCGTCTACTCCTCCGGCGAGGTGAACTCCGAGGTCCAGGTCACCGAGGCCGAGGAGGCCGCCGCCGAGCTGGGTATCGAGATCCTCTCTGCGACCGTCACCAACTCAGCCGAGGTGCAGCAGGCCGGTGAGTCGCTGGACGTCGACGCCTACCTCATCCCGACCGACAACACCGTGGTGTCGGCCGCCGAGTCGCTCATCCAGGTGGCCGAGCAGAAGCAGGTCCCGGTCTTCGCCTCCGACGAGTCGACGATGGAGCGCGGCGCCGCCGCCGGCCTCTCGGTCAACTACACCCAGCAGGGCAAGGACGCCGCCGCGGTGTTCCTGCAGCTGCTCGAGGGCACCCCGGCGTCGGACATCCCGGTCGAGACGCAGAAGCAGTTCGACCTGTTCGTCAACGTGGCGGCCGCCGAGAAGCAGGGCCTGACGCTGCCCGAGGCCATCGTTTCGCGCGCCACCAAGCAGTTCTGAGGTTCGACACACCCATGATCATCGCGCTGGAGATCGGTCTCCTCTACGCCGTCATGGCGCTGGGGGTGTACCTCACCTATCGGGTGCTGGACTTCCCGGACCTGACGGTGGACGGGTCGTTCACGACGGGGGCCGCGACGTCGGCGATCCTGCTCGTCAACGGCGTCGCGATCCCCTTCGCGATGATCGCGGGCGTCGTGGCCGGCATGATCGCCGGCGCAGTCACGGGCCTGCTGCACGTCTGGGGCAAGATCAACCCGCTCCTGGCAGGCATCCTCACGCAGATCGCGCTGTACTCCATCAACCTGCGGATCATGGGCAACAAGGCCAACGTGCCGCTGCTGCGCCAGGAGACGCTGTTCTCCGAGCTCCGCGCCGACCGGTTGCTGGGCACCTGGTTCTCCGTCGCAGTGTTCGCCGTCGTGGTGCTGGTCATCGGCGGCCTCGTCTACTGGTTCCTGGGCACCAGTTACGGCGTCGCGATGCGCGCCACGGGTGACAACGAGCTGATGGCGCAGTCGCAGGGCATCAACACCGGCACCACCAAGATCGTGGGGCTCATGCTGTCCAACGGTCTGGTGGCGCTCTGCGGCACCCTCGTGGCCCAGTACCAGGGCTTCTCGGACATCTCGATGGGCATCGGCCTCATCGTCGCGGGCCTGGCCTCCGTCATCGTCGGGCAGGCGATCTTCGGGATGACGGCTGTCTGGCAGGCCGTCACGGCGGCGGCGCTGGGCTCTGTCATCTACCGCGGCGTGATCCAGATCGCGCTCAACAACGGCTTCAACCCCAACGACATGAAGCTCATCTCCGCCGTGCTCGTCGTCCTCGCCCTCGTGCTGCCGGCCTGGGGACCGCTGCGGCGCCTCCGGGTCCAGCGACGGCGCGCGAAGGCGATCCCGGAAGGGGCGGCCGCCTGATGCTGACGCTGACGAACATCACCAAGCGGTTCTTCCCCGGGACCGTCAACGAGCGGGTCGCGCTCGACGACCTCACCCTCACGCTGCACGAGGGCGACTTCGTCACCGTGATCGGCTCCAACGGGGCCGGGAAGTCGACGATGCTCAACGTGGTCGCCGGGCGCTACCTGCCTGAGGGCGGGCGGGTGGTCATCGACGGCTCGGATGTGACGCGCATGCCCGAGCACCGGCGCGCCCGGTGGGTGGCGCGGGTCTTCCAGGACCCGATGGCGGGCACGTCGCCGCACCTGACCATCGAGGAGAACCTGGCCATCGCCTTCGAACGCGGCAAGCGCCGCGGGCTGGGCATGGCGGTGACGAAGCCCAAGCGGGCCGTCTTCCGCGAGGCGCTGACCACGCTCGAGCTCGGCCTGGAGGATCGGCTGGAGATGCGCGTGGGGATGCTGTCGGGCGGGCAGCGGCAGGCGCTCAGCCTGCTCATGGCCACGTACGCGCAGCCGTCGATCCTGCTGCTGGATGAGCACACCGCTGCGCTGGACCCGTCGCGCGCCGAGCTGATCACGCGCCTCACGGGCGAGGCGGTCGCCCGCCACCGGCTCACGACCCTCATGGTCACCCACAACATGCACCAGGCCATCGAGCTGGGCAACCGCCTCATCATGATGCACGAGGGCCGGATCGTCCTCGAGGTGGACGAGGCGGAGAAGAAGACCATCACGGCAGAGCGGCTGCTCGAGGAGTTCTCGAAGATCAAGGGCGCCAGCCTGGCCGATCGCACGCTGCTCGACTGAGCCCGCAGACGAACGACGGGGCCCCGGGGATCATCTCCCCGGGGCCCCGTCGCGTGCGTCGGTCAGACGAGACCGGCGGAGGCGGCCTTCGCCCGGGCGAAGCGCTCGGTGACGTCGGTCCAGTTGACGACGTTCCACCAGGCGGTGACGTAGTCACCCTTGACGTTCTTGTACTGCAGGTAGAAGGCGTGCTCCCACATGTCGAGCTGCAGCAGCGGGATCTGCCCCGCCGGCAGGTTGCCCTGCTGGTCGAACAGCTGGTTGATGTTCATCCGCTGGCCCAGCGTGTCCCACACGAGCATCGACCAGCCGGAGCCCTGGATGCCGTTGGCGACGGCGTTGAAGTGCTTCTGGAACCCGTCGAAGCTGCCGAAGTACTCGTCGATCGCGGAGGCGAGCTCGCCGTCGGGGCGGCCGCCGCCGTCGGGCGACATGTTCTTCCAGAACACTGAGTGGTTGATGTGGCCGCCGAGGTGGAACGCGGCGTCCTTGCTCAGCTTGTTGACCGCTCCGAGGTCGCCCTTCTCGCGGGCGGCGGCGAGCTGCTCGAGCGCGTCGTTGATGCCCTTGACGTAGGCGGCATGGTGCTTGCTGTGGTGCAGCTCCATGATCTCCGGGGCGATGTGGGGGGCCAGTGCCCCATAGTCGTAGTCGAGGTCCGGGAGGGTGTAGGTCATAGCTCACTCCTTGCAGCTGAGGACTCGCGCCGGTGGGCGCGCTGACAGTGTCATCCTATGCGCGATCTGTAGTTCGTGGTTCAACCATCGGGCGTTCGCTGGTCCGCTGACGGCTGAACATGCTCAGTCGAGGCAGAACTCGTTGCCCTCCGGATCGGCCATCACGAGGAATCCATGACTCATCGGGGGGTCGGGCTCGAAGCGGGCCGTGCGCGTGGCGCCCAGCCCGACCAGCCGCTCGGCCTCCCGCTCGAGGGCGGCCATGCGTTCCTCGCCGGTGAGTCCGGGAGCCGCCCGGACGTCGATGTGCAGCCGGTTCTTCGCGCGCTTGGGCTCGGGCACCTTCTGGATGAAGATCCGGGGGCGTCTGCCCTCGGGATCGACCAGGGCCATGGCGTCGTCCCAGCGATCTTCGGGCAGGCCTGATGACGCGAGGAACTCCAGCCAGGCGGCCACGGTCTCGTCGACGGGGCCGATCGTGCCGCCGGGCGGCGGGTCTACGGCGTAGCCGAGCGCCTCGGCCCAGAACAGCCCCAGGCGGCGGGGAGAGGCGGCGTCGAACGTCAGTTGCAGGTCAGGAGCGTGCATCGATGGGTCCTCCTCGGCAGCAGACTGCCACACCGCCCCGTCGCGCGGAAGATCTCACGCGGACCGGGGCGATACCTCCAGGACACGGAATCCCTTGGCGGAGGCGACACGCTCGGTCGGATGGCCCTGCTCGATCAGCCAGCGCTGCAGCGAATCGCCGCCGAGGTTCTTGGACACCACCAGGCGCGCGACGCCCCCGGGGGCGAGGCGGGGCAGCCACGCGAACAGCAGGGCGTGCAGCGCCTGCTTGCCGATGCGGATGGGCGGGTTGGACCAGATCTGGTCGTAGGTCCGATCCGGCGGGACGTGATCCGGTGTGCCGGCGCGCACGCGGTCCCCGACTCCGGCCCGCTCGGCGTTCGCCTGCGTGAGGGTCACGGCGAGCTCGTTGACGTCGACGGCGTCGACGGTGACCGCCGGACCGGCGACGGCGAGCGCGACCGCGATGGGCCCGAAGCCGCAGCCCAGGTCCAGCAGGTGTCCGCCGGTGGGTGGCTCGAACGTGCGCAGCAGGACGGAGGTGCCCAGGTCCAGCCGCGAGCCGGAGAACACGCCGCCCGCCGTGGTGAAGGAGAGGTCGTGGCCCCAGACGGTCGCTGTGACCTCGCGGGTGGGGCCGGCCTGGTCCGGGGTGTGGAAGTAGTGGCTCACGCGTCCTCCAGGGTCCGTACGGCGCGGGCGGCGCGGGCGCGGGCCGCGAGGGCGTCGTCGGCGGGGTAGCCGACCTCTTCGAGCGTCAGGCCGTGGGCCGGCATGACCAGCACCTCGCCGTGCCGCGTGGGAGCGGCGGCGACCCGCTTGATCCAGGCGAGGTCCCTCCGCCCGGATGCCACCGACGTCAGCGCGCCCACCACCGAGCGCACCATCGAGTGGCAGAACGCGTCGGCCAGCAGGTGGATCTCGACGACGCCGTCGTCACGTTGCTCGGCGCGCAGTTCCCGCAGGTCGCGGATCGTGGTGGCGCCGGCGCGCGGCTTGCAGAAGGGGGCGAAGTCGTGCAGCCCGGTGAGGGCCGCGGCCGCGGTGTTGAGGGCCTCGAGGTCGAGGTGGTGCGCGACGGGTGCGATGTGGCGGCGCAGCAGCGGGTCCGGGACGGTGTCCGAGGGCGCGACCCGGTAGCAGTAGCGCCGCCAGATGGCGGAGAACCGCGCGTCGAATCCCTCGGGGGCGGGTGCCACGCTGCGGACGACGAGGTCCGCGGGCAGCACGCGGCGCAGCCGCCGCTGCAGATCCGCGGCGACGCCCTCCCCGCCCAGGTCGGCGTCGACGTGACACACCTGACCGCGCGCGTGGACGCCGGCGTCGGTGCGGCCCGCCACGACGATGTGCGGCGGCCCGGGCAGCCGCATCACCTGGGCGATCCACTCCGTGAGGACTCCCTCGACGGTGCGCAGCCCCGGTTGCGCGGCCCAGCCGTGGAAGTCCGTTCCGTCGTAGGCGAGGTCGATCCTAAGCCGCATCAGCCCTCCGATAGGTGAGGTCGTACACCCGGCGCCCCGCGGCGAGGCCCTTGGCCTCGTACTTGGTCACCGGGCGCTCGGCCAGGCGCGGCGCCCAGCCGTCGTGGACGTTGACGAGCCCCGGGTGCGCGTCCAGGTGCTCGCGCATCCACAGCGCGTAGTCCTCCCAGTCCGTGGCCAGGCGCCAGAGACCCGCCGGCGCCAGCTTCGCGACGACGACGTCGGCGAAGTCCTGCCCCACCAGCCGGCGCTTGTGGTGGCGCTTCTTGTGCCACGGGTCCGCGAAGAAGGTCCACAGTTCGGTGACCGAACCGTCGTCGAAGAGCTTCGCGAGCCCCTGGGCGCCGTCGGCGACGACCACCCGCACGTTCTCGAGGCCCTCTCGGCCCAGCCGGCCGAGGGTGGACGCGACGGCGGGCTCGAACACCTCGAACGCCACGACGTTCGCGTCCGGGCGGGCGGCGGCCATCGGCGCCAGCGAGTCGCCCGCGCCCGAGCCGATCTCGACGATCAGCGGCGCGGCGCGCCCGAACTCCTGCGCCCAGTCGACGTCGGCGCCGTCGGCGACGGACGTCGACAGGCTCCCGCGGGGGACGTCGACGACGAAGCGGTCCCGGTACCGGTCCCAGGACCTCATCTGGGACTCGTTCATCCGGGTGCTGCGGCGCACGAAGCTGACGACGTCGCGGTGCAGTCGAGGGGGCAACGGATCCACCCGCCCAGACTAGTGCCCATGGAGGAGGGGCTGCGCATACGCTGGAGGTGCACCGCGATACGTGAGGAGAGACATGCGCACGCTGCTCAACATCATCTGGGTCGTCTTCGGAGGTATCTGGCTGGCTCTGGGGTACTTCCTGGCGGGCATCCTGGCCTGCCTGCTCATCGTCACCATCCCCGCGGGCATCGCCTCGTTCCGGATGGCGCGCTACGTGCTGTGGCCGTTCGGCAGGAGCGTCGAGCCCAAGCCGGGCGCCGGGGCCGGGTCGGCGATCATGAACGTGGTGTGGTTCCTCATCGCGGGCTGGTGGCTGGCGCTCGCCCACGTCGCGACCGCGCTCGCGCAGACGCTGACGATCGTCGGCATCGCCAACGCCTACGTGAGCCTGAAGATGATCCCGGTCACGTGCTTCCCGTTCGGGAAGCGGATCGTGGACAACGGCACCATCTTCTGACGCCCGGCCGTTTCTAGCCGTCGCGCCGGCGCAGGCGAAGATCGTTCCAGGCGCCCGGCTCGTCCAGCGTCGCCGTCGACACGGCAACCCCGCGGCGGGACACGGAGGCGACGGCCACCAGGAGACTGAGCGTCGGATAGCCGTGGGGCCGGTTGTCGCGGATGATGGCACGGTCGTCGGTGGGCGACAGCCGCGACGCCGACTCCGCCAAGACATCCAGCCACCCCTCCCACCACGGCCCGGGGCCGTCCGTCGGGGCCTCGGCGAAGCGCTCCAGCCACGCGGCGATGCGGGGCGTGGCGGGGTCGTCCACGTCGTCGTGCGCGATCATGTGCGTGCCCGGCTCGAGGTCGGTGACGCGCGGCACCCCGCCCTCCCACGATGCGACCGTGGCCGCGCCGGGGGCCGTCGTGACGAGGTTGAAGCCGAGCGTCGTCAGGGGCCGGGGGAGCGGTCTGCCGGCGACGGCGTCGAGAGGCAGCGACCCGCGCGACGTCGGCAACGGCACGTCCGCCCCGCCGGCCCGGTTGAGCAGGACAGCCAGGCGCTTGTCGTCGGCCGCGAGCCACGCGCCGCCCGCCAGGTCGTCGCGGACGCCACGCACACCCGGGTGCTCGGGCCACCACGGGCCCAGCGGGCGCCAGGGCCGTGCCGGGTCCTCGTCGCGCACCGCGAGGAGGCGGACGGGCCCGCCGTCGGGTTCGGGTACACGGACGACGACAGTGCACATGCCGGGAAGGCTACCCGCGACGCGGGACGGCTGCGAGAATCGGCCGCATGGTCATCGTCGTAGGGGTCACGGGCGGCATCGCCGCATACAAGGCCGTCCAACTGGTCCGGTCGTTCGTCCTGGACGGACACGAGGTGCACGTGGTGCCCACCGACGACGCGCTGCGGTTCGTCGGGCGGCCCACGTGGGAGGCGATCTCGCGCAACCGGGTCACCACGTCGGTCCACGACGACGTGCCCGAGGTGCGCCACGTGGCGCTCGGGCAGCGGGCCGATCTGGTGGTCGTCGCCCCCGCGACGGCCAACACGCTCGCCGCGATGGCGGCCGGGCTCGCCTCGGATCTGCTCGGCACGACCCTGCTCGCGACGCGGGCCCCCGTACTCGTCGCGCCCGCGATGCACACCGAGATGTGGCTGCACCCCGCGACGCAGGCCAACATCGCGACGCTGCGCTCGCGCGGCGTCCAGGTCGTGGGCCCGGCCGACGGGCCGCTCACCGGCGGCGACTCGGGGCCGGGGCGGATGAGCGAGCCGGAGGACATCCACGCGGCGGCGCAGGCGCTGCTTCGCGGGCGGCGTGACCTGGCGGGCGTGACGGTCGCGGTGTCCGCCGGCGGGACGCGCGAGCCGATCGATCCGGTGCGCTATCTCGGCAACCGGTCCAGCGGCCGTCAGGGCGTCGCGGTCGCGGTCGCGGCCGCCGAGCGCGGGGCCCGGGTGCTGCTGGCGGCGTGCAACGTCGAGGCCGAGGTGCTGCGCCCGGCCGACGCCGCCGGGGTCGAGGTGCGGCGGGCGGGATCCGCGGCGGAGCTGTCGGAGGTCATGCGGGAGGTGGCGGAGCGCGCCGACGCCGTGATCATGGCGGCCGCGGTGGCCGATTACCGCGTGGACGCCGTGTCCGAGCGGAAGCTGACCAAGGAGGACGGGGAGCCGCCGGTGCTGCGGCTGGTCGAGAACGAGGACATCGTCGCGGGACTGGCCGCGCGCCGTCGGCCCGGTCAGGTGGTGGTGGCGTTCGCCGCCGAAACCGCCGTCGGCGAGGAACTGCTGGCGCGGGCGTCGCGGAAGCGCCGCCGCAAGGGCGTGGACCTCATCGTGGTCAACGAGGTCGGCTGGGGGAAGGGCTTCGAGGTCGCGGAGAACCGGCTGCTGATCCTGGGGGCCGACGATGTCGTCGTGGCCGACGTCGAGGGCAGCAAGCGCGACGTCGCGGAGGCCGTGGTGGACGCGGTCGGTGTCGCGGTGTCCGCCGCGCGCGGGGTGGGGTGAGCCGGGCCCCGGCCGGACGCAACCGACCGACCGGGGCCCGCCCGCTCAGGACTTGGGCCAGAGCTCCCGCGGCATCAGCTCGTAACCGTGGAACTCGCGGGTGAAGCTCCCGGTGCCCTGCGCGAGCCCGCGCAGATCGATCGGGTAGCTGATCAGCTCCGACTGGGGGACCAGCGCCTCGATGATCGCGTGGTGCTCGGCGTCGCCGTCGCTGCCCAGCACCTGGCCGCGCCGGCCCGACAGGTCGGTGAGCACCGGCCCGACGAAGGCCTCGTGCACCGTGACGGTCACCTTGTCGACCGGCTCAAGCAGGGCCATGGTCTTGTCCGAGGCCGCCTCCTTGATCGCCAGCGCTCCCGCCGTCTGGAAGGCCATGTCGGAGGAGTCGACCGAGTGTGACTTCCCGTCATAGAGGGTCACCGCCACGTCGACGATCGGGTAGCCGCTGAGCGCGCCGTGGGCCAGCTGGGCCTGGATGCCCTTGTCCACCGACGGGATGAACTGCCGCGGCACCGCGCCGCCCACCACCTTGTCGATGAACTGGTAGCCGGCGCCGCGCTCCAAGGGCTGGATCTCCACGTCGACGACCGCGTACTGACCGTGGCCGCCCGACTGCTTCACGTGCCGGCCGTGAGACTTGACCGGCGCGATGAAGGTTTCCCGCAGGGGCACCATGACGGGCTCCTCGGAGATCGACAACCCGTAGCGGTTGCGCAACCGCGACAGCAGCAGTTCCTTGTGCGCCTGACCCATCACCCACACCAACTGCTGGTCGGTCTCGGGGTGGCGCTCGATCCGCACCGTCATGTCCTCGACGGCCAGGCGCTGCAGGGCACCGCCGAGCTTGTCCTCGTCGCCGCGGGTGTCCGCCTTGATTGCCACGGGGAGCAGGGGCTCGGGCAGTTGCCACGGCCGGACGAGGGCGGGGCGCTCGATCGACGACAGCGTGTCGCCGGTCTCCGCCCGCGACAGCTTCGCGACGTAGACGATCTCGCCGGCGATCGCGACGTCCTTGGGGGCCGGGTCGACGCCGATGGGCGCGGACAGCGGCCCCACCCGATCGGTCTCGTCGTGGTCCGGGTGAGCCGGGTCGGTGTGCCCGGTGAAGAGCTCCCGGTGCCCCGAGACGTGCACCTGGTCGTCCGTGCGCAGCGTGCCCGAGAAGATGCGCACCATGCTGAGGCGTCCGGCGTACTGGTCGCTGGTGGTGCGGATCACCTGCGCCACCAGCGGGGCGGAGGGGTCGCAGTCCGAACCGGGGAGCGTCGCCCCGCCGGGGGTCATCACGGGCGGGATGGTGTGGGTGGAGGCGGCGGGGAAGCCGCGTTCGATCCACCGCAGGAGCTCCTCGGTGCCGACGTCGCTGGTCGTGTGCGCCGGCAGCACGGGGAAGAACCGGGCGCCGATGATGGCGCGGTTGAGGACCTGGTAGACCTCCGCGACCGCGATCTCCTCGCCCTCGAGGTACCGCTCCATGAGGTCCTCGTCCTCGATCTCGGTGATGAGGGCCTCAAGGAAGGGGGCGCGCTGGTCGGCGATGAGCTCCGCCTCCTCGGGGGTCGCGTCGCGCGAGACCCGGGTGCCGGAGGAGTAGTCGTGGATGCGCTTGTTCAGCAGCGAGATGTTGCCGATGCTCCGGTCCCCGGCGCGCATGGGCAGCAGCGCCGCGACGACGCCGTCGCCGAACGCCTCCCGGCATGCGGCCACCATCTGGTCGAAGTCCGAGCGGCCCTGGTCCAGCTTGGTGATCGCGATGATGCGCGGCATGGCCACCCGGTCGCACTCCTGCCAGAGGCTGACCGTCGAGGGCTGGATCTCCTCGCCCGCCGGGATGGCGAACACCGCGGCGTCGGCGGCGCGCAGCCCGGCGCGCAGTTCCCCGACGTAGTCCGGGTGCCCGGGCGCGTCGAGCAGGTTGATCTGCACGTCGGAGGCCGGGATGGATGCCAACGTGAGCGAGGCCGCTCTCTCAGGGGTGTCCTTCTCCCCGCGGTAGCCCTCGACGCGGGCACGTAGCAGGTGCTCGAAGAGGGTCGTCTTGCCGGAGCCGCTGCCGCCAACGAGGATGACGTTGCGGATCGCGTCCGGGCCGGTGATGTTGATGTGTGAGCTCGTCTTTGAGGCCATGGACAGACCTTAGTACCCACCCAGTGCGCTGTGGGCGGGGCCCCCATGCATTGACTACGACAAATCCCTTCCCAGTGACCCTCCGGCCATGACACGATCATCGTCGATACGTTTCGACAATCTCTGGAGGATTCATGCAACGACGCAGATCACCCCTGGCGCGCTGGCTCGCGCTCGCGGTCGCCGTCGTCCTGGGGGTGGGGCTGGGGCCGAGCGCCCAGGCCGCCCCGCCGCCCGACCCGGACCCGGTTCCGACGGCGCTGGGCGCCGAGCGGATCGTGGCCGACATGCAGCCCGGCTGGAACCTGGGCAACACGCTCGACGCCGTCGGCGCCGACGAGACCGCCTGGGGCAACCCCCGCGTCACCCCGGAGCTGCTCCGCGCGGTGCGCGCCGAGGGCTTCCGCAGCATCCGGATCCCGGTCACGTGGGGGCAGCACGACGGCGGGGCCCCGGACCACACCATCGACCCCGCCGTGCTGGACCGCGTCGCTGAGGTGGTCGACCTCGCGCTCGACGCCGGCCTGACCGTGCTCCTCAACCTGCACCACGACTCCTGGATGTGGCTCAACCAGTACCCGACTCAGCCCGAGGCCAAGGACCGGTTCCTGGCGCTGTGGCGGCAGATCGCCGACCGCTTCCGCGACTACCCCCGCACGCTCCTGCTGGAGAGCATCAACGAGCCGCAGTTCGCCGGCGTCGACGACGCACGCGCCTACGAGCTGCTCAACGACCTCAACATGGCCTTCGTCGACGAGGTGCGGGCCAGCGGCGGCGGCAACGCGCAGCGCGTCCTGGTGCTCCCCACGCTCCACACGGATGCGGGGCAGGCACGCCTGGACGCGCTGGTTGACACGCTCGATGAGCTCGACGACGACAACATCGCCGCCACCTTCCACTACTACGGCTACTGGCCGTTCAGCGTGAACGTCGCGGGCGGATACCGCTTCGACGACACCGCCCGCGCCGACATGCTCGGCGCGTTCGACCGCGTGAAGACCTCCTTGGTCGACCGTGGCGTCCCGGTCATCCTGGGGGAGTACGGACTGCTCGGGTTCGACCGGCACACCGGCACCATCGAGCAGGGGGAGAAGCTCCGGTTCTTCGAACTGTTCGGCTGGCTCGCCAGGACGCACGACGTGACGACCATGTGGTGGGACAACGGTCAGCATCTCGACCGCGTCGCCCACACCTGGCGCGATCCGCAGCTCTTCGACCACATCGCCACCAGCTGGACGACCCGCTCCGGCACCGCGACCACCGACCAGCTGTTCGTGCGGCAGGGCTCACCCGCGGACCAGACCGTCACCCTGGAACCGCACGGCCACGAGTTCACCGGTGTATGGCTCGACGGCCGCCGGCTCAAGCGCTCGGACGACTACACGCTCGACGGCGACCAGCTCACGCTGCACGGGTCGCTCCTCGCCGCCCTGGCTGGCTCCGGGGACTACGGCGTTCGCGCGGCGCTGGAGGTGGGCTTCAGCCGCGGCGTCCCGTGGACCGTCCAGGTGATCCGCGCCGACGCCCCCGTCCTGTCCGCCGCCGCGACTGCCGACCCGGCCGACGGCTTCGCCATCCCCACCCGGTTCAACGGCGACCGGTTGGCCACGATGGAGGCGGTGTACCCCGACGGCGCCTTCGCCGGACCGCACAGCTGGACCTCCTACAAGGAGTTCGACGCCGCGTTCGCCCCCGACGAGGCCGGCGACCGCATCCTGCTGCGGCCGGCGTTCCTCGCCGAACTCGCCCAGCCGTCGACGGTCCTGCTCACGTTCCACTTCTGGAGCGGCGAGCGGGTCGCCTACACGCTCGAGGTGGGCGAGGGCGGCGTCGTCGGCACGCCAGGTCACCCCGCCGCGTGACACACTGTCCGGGTGCCGTCGTCGCGTGCGGCGGGGCACCCGGGCCCCTCGGGCCCCGGCGTTTTGACCGGCCGCCTCCCGGAACGTAAGCTAGGCAGCTGTTGCGCGCGTGAATCGACCCTGCCTCGGCACGGCCGGCGGGCAACCCCCATCAGTTTCCAAACCGAATGGAAGTGGGATTGTGTCCACGTACACCCCAAAGCCGGGCGAAATCGCCCGCAACTGGCACGTCATCGATGCCGAGAACGTGATCCTGGGCCGCCTGGCCGTCCAGGTCGCGAACCTCCTGCGCGGCAAGCACAAGCCGCAGTTCGCGCCGCATGTCGACACGGGTGACTTCGTCATCGTCATCAACGCGTCCAAGATCGCTCTCTCCGGGAGCAAGCGCACCGACTCCATGCGCTACACGCACTCCGGCCGCCCGGGTGGCCTCCGCACCGTCGCCATCGGCGAACTGCTGGAGCGGGACCCGCGCCGCGCCGTCGAGCGCGCCGTGTGGGGCATGCTCCCGAAGAACAAGCTCAGCCGCCAGATGCTGAGCAAGCTCAAGGTCTACGCGGGCCCCGAGCACCCCCACGCTGCCCAGCAGCCGCAGCCCTTCGAGATCACCCAGATCGCCCAGTGAGCGAGAGCGAGACGCATCCCATGAGCCAGACTGACATCGACGAGACCGTCGCCGAGGAGATCACGCCCTTCGTCGACGACGAGAACCGCGAGATCGCCTACCGTTCCGACGCCAACCCCGCCGCCGCGGCCGGGTCGGACGTCCGCCCCGCCGTCGTCGCCCCCGGCGCGGCCACCGGCCGCCGCAAGGAGGCCATCGCCCGCGTCCGCATCGTGCCGGGCTCCGGCACCTGGACCATCAACGGCCGCACCCTCGAGGACTACTTCCCGAACAAGGTGCATCAGCAGCTGGTGAGCGACCCGTTCACCACGGCCGGTGTCGCGGGGTCCTACGACGTCATCGCCCGCATCCACGGCGGCGGCATCACCGGCCAGGCCGGTGCGCTGCGGCTCGGCGTGGCCCGCGCCCTCAACGAGGTCGACGCCGAAGCGTCGCGCCCCGCGCTGAAGAAGGCCGGCATGCTGACCCGTGACGCCCGCATCAAGGAGCGCAAGAAGGCCGGTCTCAAGAAGGCCCGCAAGGCTCCTCAGTACAGCAAGCGCTGACCTCAGCCGCTGCACGCGCCCGTCCCGCACCGCGGGGCGGGCGCGTCCGCGTTCCGGGCGCGAGCCGTGCGGGGATTCGCTCACCGTCTCTGCGCGACGGTATTGTCACCTGCGTGGCACGACTCTTTGGCACCGACGGCGTCCGTGGCGTCGCGAACAGCGAACTGACCGCCGAGCTGGCGCTCGACCTCTCGGTCGCGGCGGCGCACATCCTGGGGGAGGCCGGCGCGTTCGCCGGGCACCGCCCCCTGGCGGTCGTCGGCCGTGACCCTCGGGCCAGCGGCGAGTTCCTCGAGGCCGCCGTCGTGGCCGGGCTCGCGTCGGCCGGCATCGACGTCGTGCGGTTGGGTGTCCTGCCCACGCCGGGCGTGGCGTTCCTCGTCAACGAGCTGGACGCCGACCTCGGCGTCATGATCTCCGCCTCGCACAACCCCATGCCCGACAACGGGATCAAGTTCTTCTCCAAGGGCGGCGTCAAGCTCGACGACTACCTCGAGGACGCCATCGAGGCCCGTATGGGCGAGACCTGGACGCGCCCGACGGGGTCCGCCGTGGGCCGCATCCGCAACGACCTGGGCGCCGTCGAGGCCTACGTCGCCCACCTGGTGGGGTCGCTGGGCGAGGACGCCTCGCTGCAGGGCCTCAAGATCGTCATCGACTGCGCCAACGGTGCGGCGTCGACCACCGCCCTCGAGGCGTTCGCGGCCCAGGGCGCTCAGATCATCCCGATCCACGCGGAGCCGGACGGCCTCAACATCAACGACAACTGCGGCTCCACCCACATGGGGGATCTCATCGCGCGCGTCCGGTCCGAGGGCGCCGACATGGGTATCGCGCTCGACGGCGACGCCGACCGCTGCCTCGCGGTGGACCACGAGGGCACCGTCGTCGACGGCGACCACATCCTCGCCATCCTCGCCGTCGCGATGAAGGACGAACACCGGCTCCACTCCGACACGCTCGTCGCCACCGTCATGAGCAACCTGGGTCTCATCAACGCGATGCGCGAGCACGGGATCCGGGTCGACCAGACGAAGGTGGGCGACCGCTACGTCCTGGAGTCGATGAACGCCAACGGCTTCGCACTGGGCGGCGAGCAGTCCGGCCACGTCATCATCGCCGAGTTCGCCAACACGGGTGACGGCACCCTCACGGGCCTGCACCTCGCGGCCCGGATGGTGGCCACCGGCAAGTCGCTGAAGGAACTCGCTTCCATCATGACGGTGCTGCCCCAGGTGATCATCAATGTCCGCGGCGTCGACAAGCTGCGCGCCGGCATCGACAACCACGTGCAGCGGGCCGTCGCGGCCGCCGCCCGGGAACTCGGCGACACCGGCCGCGTCCTGCTGCGCCCCTCCGGCACCGAGCCCGTGGTCCGCGTCATGGTCGAGGCGCCCACGGACGAGCAGGCCCGGCGCATTGCCGACGACCTGGCCGAGACGGTGCGCACGCGTCTCGCGCTCTGAGGCACGACGGGACCCCGCCCGAGTATCCTGGGGCGCACCCAACTGGATAAGGACGCCCGATGCTCGCTGACCCTGCCGACCAACGCACGCTGCTCACGCTCGCGGACCTCGACACCGAGGTGGCCCGGGTGCAGCACGCCGCCAGGTCGCTGCCGCAGCACAAGACCATCGCCGAGCTGATGGCAGCCCGGCAGCAGCTGACCGACGAGCTGGTGGCGTCGGTGACCGACGTCGACGACCTGCAGGTGGCGGTGACGAAGGCGGAGGCGGACCTGACGCCCGTCCGGGCGCGGCTCGAGCGCGACGAGAAGCGGATCAACGACGGCTCCGTCAGCGACGGCAAGATCCTGCGCTCCCTCCAGGAGGAGGTCGAGCACCTCAAGCGTCGCATCGGCGACCTCGAGGACAGCGAGCTGGAGCTCATGGGGCGCCTGGAGGACGCGACGGCGCACCGCGACCGCATCGCGGTCCGCAAGCGCGAGATCGAGGAGAAGCTCCGCGCCGCCGTCGCCGAGCGCGACACCGCGGTGACCAAGCTCAGCCAGGAAGCGAAGGACCTCACCGCCACGCGGGCCCCCATCGCCGCCCGCGTCCCCGCCGCGCTGCTCACGCTGTACGAGAAGCTGCGGGCCTCCTCCGGCCTCGGCGCGGCCGCGCTCAAGCAGGGCCGCTGTGGCGGATGCCAGCTGCAGCTGACCGTCTCGGATCTCGACACCTACCGCCGCGCCGCCGCCAACCAGGTGTTGCGCTGCGTCGAGTGCGACCGGATCCTTGTCCGCACGCCGGAGTCCGGCCTCTGATGCCGTCACCGCACCTCGACATTCACGACATCCCGGCCGAGGTGCGGGAGGGCCTGCTCCTGCTGCAACGCCGGCTCGAGATCCCGCGGGCCTTCTCTGCCGAGGTCGAGGCGGAGGCGGCCCGAGCCGCCGAACTTCCGCCGTCGGGGCACGCGGACCTCACCGACGTCGAGTTCGTGACGATCGACCCGCCCACCTCCACCGATCTGGACCAGGTCGTGCAGATCGAACGCGACGGAGACGGCTACCTCGTGCGCTACGCCATCTCCGACGTCGCGCACTTCGTGCGTCCCGGCACCGCCTTGGAGGCCGAGACCCACCGCCGGGGCCAGACGCTGTACGCACCCGGCGCCCGCGTCCCGCTGCATCCATCGGTCCTGGCCGAGGGCGCGGCGTCGCTGCTCGCCGACGGCCGTCCGCGCCCCGCGATGGTGTGGGAGCACCGGCTGGATCGCGATGGGCATCCGCGGGAGGTGTCGCTGACCCGGGGGATGGTGCTCAGCCGCGCCAAGCTCAACTATGAGGGGGTGCAGCGCGACGTCGACGCGGGCACGGCCCACCCGAGTGTCGCGCTGCTGCCCGAGGTGGGCAGGCTGCGCCGGGAGATCGAGATCGCCCGTGGGGGCGTGTCCCTGGATCTGCCCGAGCAGGAGATCGAGGCGCACAGCGGCGGCTGGACGCTGGAGTTCCGGTCCCTGGTGCCGGTGGAGAACCACAACGCCCAGATCTCGCTCCTGACCGGCTTCGCCGCGGCCGACATCATGCTCCGCGGGCGCGTGGGCATCGTCCGGACACTTCCGCCCGCGGAGGAGTGGTCGCTGGAGAAGCTGCGGCGCTCCGTGCGGGCCCTCGGCGTCGACTGGCCGCGCGGGATGGACTACCCGGAGTTCGTGCGGTCGCTGTCGCCCGACGACCCCCGCGAGCTGGCGGCGCTGACGCGCGGCACCATGCTGTTCCGGGGCGCCGGATACGTGGCCTTCGACGGCGAGCTGCCCGCCGGCAACCTCGAGCACTCCGCGCTGGCAGCCCCCTATGCGCACACGACCGCTCCGCTGCGTCGGCTCGTCGACCGCTATGTCCTGGAGGTCTGCCATGCCCTCCTCAACGACCTCGAGGTGCCGGAGTGGGCGCGGGCCGGGCTCCCCGCGCTGCCCGACGAGATGGCCGACTCCGGGCGCACCGCCCGCGCCTACGAGAACGGGGTGCTCGACCTGGCCGAGGCGCTCGTACTCAAGGATCACGTCGGGCGGATCTTCACCGGCGTCGTCACCGACGTCCACCCCAAGACCGGCATCGGCACCGTGCAGGTGCCGGACCCCGCCGTCGAGCTGCGGGTAGCGGCCGAGCGGGACGAGGTCGGCTCGGAGATCCGGGTCCGCATCGACGCGGTCGACGTCCCGGCCGGGAAGGTCACCCTCTCGCGGCCGTGACGGTCGCGGTGTCAGGTTCTGCCGGGTAGTCCCGGCGAAACCTGACACGGGAGGTCCCGGGGGCGCCGCCGACACGTCGCAGCCGGCGGCCCCGTCGACTCGTCCAGCGCTCCTCTGTACCTGGCGATCCGGCACGGGGAGGTGGTGAGGGGTCAACACTCGCTGCTGGAATCGCCACTCCAACGCACTCTCAATGCCCCGGGCAGCGGCTGAGCAGAGCAACCTGAGGGTAGCCGAGTGGCGGACCCGATGGCGCCCATCCAGCTCGGCCAACAGCCGCGGGCCCGTCGTGCGACCAAGGGCGAGCGCGCCCGTGACGGCCGCAACGGCCTCGTCTTCTGTCGAGTGGTCCGAGATGTCCAACAGGGATTCCTCGAGAGTGGTCCGAGGAAGATGGCCGCGCCCCGTACGGACCCCTCGAAGGAATCGCACCTGGAACTCACCGACGGTGAGGTCATCATGCCGGTGGCGCGCCCACACCCTCAGGACGCCGGGGGCGTCACGCATGGCTCCGTGGAGATACGCCGCCCCCTCAGCGCCGAGCACCGCCGAGCTGCCGCCGCGCAGCAGGCCCGCCCACGCCGCCGACTCCCAGGCGGCCGGACCCGTCAGGTACAGCCCGTTGCCGACCCGCTGCCAGTCCCGGGCGAGCCGGGCGAGGCCGTGCCGGGTAATGCCGTGCGCCTCGAGCTGCCGCGTCGTGAGCACGCCCGCCTGAGCGGCGGCCAGTCGCCGGAGGGCGGGGGTGACTGTCTGCGCGTGACGCATGGACTGAGTCTCGCCGTCGAGTGATCGTCGGACCAGGGCGCAGCACCGCCCGGACAACACAGGCCTCCGATCGGACAACACGGGGTCACTCAGTGTCAGGTTCTGCCGGGTAGTCTCGGCGAAACCTGACACGGGAGGCGGGAGTGGTGGACGAGTCGGCCGGTAAGCCGGATTCTGTCGACGGATGATCATCTATCTGAGGCCCGCCGTTGCCGACGGGCTCATGCGACCTACCCGGGCGCCTCGCGCGAGCAGCGCTCGATCGGCGTCCGCGGCCGGTCCGAAGACCGGCCTTCTTGGTCTTGCTCCGAGTGGGGTTTACCGAGCCGCCCCAGTCACCTGGAGCGCTGGTGGTCTCTTACACCACCGTTTCACCCTTACCTGTCGCCAGGCGGTCTGTTTTCTGTGGCACTGTCCCGCGGGTCACCCCGGGTGGGCGTTACCCACCACCCTGCTCTGTGGAGTCCGGACTTTCCTCAGCCACCGAAGTGGCCGCGATCATCTGGCCGACTCGTCCGCCCCCCATGGTACCGGCTGTCGCGCCGGCCCGCCGCCCCGCCGCCGGGCGCTAGGGTTACGGGCGTGACCGTCCCGACCGAAGGCCCGAGCGTCGGCATCAGCGCCGTCGTCGACGCCGTGGAGCGGCTCGGCGCCGACGGGCTGGCCGCCGCCCGCACCGAGCTGGTCCGGCTCGTCGAGGACGAGGGCATCCGATACGGCGGCGAGGGCGGGCGCCACTGGTCGATCGACCCGCTGCCCCTGCTGCTGCAAGCGGAGGAGTGGGCCACCCTGGAGGCGGGGCTGGCCCAGCGGGCGCGCCTGCTGGACCTGGTGCTGGGCGACCTCTACGGCGAGCAGCGCCTCCTCAGCTCCGGCGCCGTCCCGGCCGAGGCCGTGTGGGGCCATCCCGGGTTCCTCCACCGTGCCGCGGGCGTCCCGGCGCCCGGCGAGGGCTGGCTCCCGCTGCTGGCGACCGACGTCGGCCGCGACGCCGCGACGGGCACGTGGCTCGTCCTCGCCGACCGTGCCGACGCGCCCGCCGGCGTCGGCTACGCCATGGCGACCCGGCGCCTCACCACCCGCGTCATGGCCGACCTGCACCACGACGCGCCTCCCGCGCGGATGCGCTCGTTCTTCTCGGCGATGCGGGCCGGCGTCCAGCAGGCCGCACCCCGCACGGACCACACGCCGCGCGGCGTGCTGCTCTGGTCCGGCGCCGCCGACGAGACGGCCTACGAGCAGGGCTTCCTCGCCACGCTCCTGGGCTACACCCTCGTCGAGGCCGAAGACCTGCTAGTCCGCGACGGACAGGTGTGGCTCACGTCTGCCGAGGGTCGCGCGCTGGTCGACGTCATCCTGCGCCGCGTGCCGTCGGATCTGGCCGACCCCCTCGAGTTCCGCAGCGACTCCCAGCTGGGCGTTGCGGGCCTGCTCGAGGCCGCGCGGCTGGGCACGGTGGCCACGCTCAACCCGCTGGGCAGCGGCGTGGTGGAGAACCCGGCCCTGCTGGGGCTGCTGCCCGCCCTGGCGCCGCAGCTGCTGGGTGAGGACCTCGCGCTGGCCACCCCGGAGACGTGGTGGTGCGGCGATCCGGCCCAGCGCAGCCATGTGCTGACGCACCTCGACTCCCTCGTGATCAAACCCATCAACCGCGACCGCGCCCCGAGCCGCGCCGGCTGGGAACTCGACGCCGCCGGCCGCGACGCCGTCCGCGCCCGGATCGCCGCCGAGCCGTGGGCCTGGTGCGGCCAGGCGCCGGTCGAGCTCTCGACCGAGCCCGTCGTCGGCGACCACGGCCTCGAGCCGCGCCGCGTCGTCGTGCGCACCTTCGGTGCCCGCGTCGACGGCGAGCACGTGTTCCTGCCCGGCGGGCTGGCCCGTGCGGCCCGCGGCCCGGACTTCCGCATCGCGTCGGCCGACGGCGCCCTCGCCAAGGACGTGTGGGTCCTCGACCCGGCGGAGGCGCAGGAGACGTGGGCGCGCACGTTCGACGGCGGCGGCGCCGTGGTGCAGCGCGTCCAGGCTCCCGCGCCACGCGTGGCCGACAACCTCGTGTGGTTCGGGCGCTACGCCGAGCGGGCAGACGGCACCGCCCGCCTGCTCCGGGTCGCCGCCGACCTCGCCCAGGACCACGGGCGCCGGCCGGGGTCGCGGGGGGCGCAGACCCTCGCCGCCATGCTCGACGCCGGCGAGCGTCTGACGGGGCTCGAGCTGTCCAGCGGCGACGTCACCGCCGCCCTGACCCACCTCCGGCACGCGATGTCGCGGACGGCCACCACCGGGACGGTCGCGCACTCCGTGCGCCGCCTCGTCGACGCGGCCAACCAGGTCCCGGACATCATGTCGGGCGACGTGTGGCACGTGCTCAGCCGGCTGGAGCGGCTCGTGGCCGGCGCCCCCCGCCGCCACGACCTCGCCGGGGTGCTGGGCGACGTCGTCACGCAGACCCTCGCCGTCGCGGGCATCAACGCCGAGAGCCTCACCCGTGACGTCACGTGGGCCTTCGTCGACGCCGGCACCCGGCTGGAGCGCGCGCAGCGGACCGTCGCGCTGGTCCAGCACGCGTTCGGGGTGTCCCGGGCGCTCGTCGTCGAGAACCAGGTGGCCGAGTCGCTGCTCGCCGCCTGCGAGTCGGCCATCACGTACCGCCGCCGTGCGGCATCGGGCGAGGCACATGACCGCCCGGCGGTGGCGGCCGCCCAGCTGCTCTTGGCCGACCGCACGAACCCCCGGTCCGCCGCCTACCAGATGGACCGGCTCGCCGAGGACCTGGGCCTGGTGGGCGACGACGAGCTCGCGGCGCGCGCGGACGAGCTGGCCGGGGGACTGGCCGCCTCCGACCTGGAGGAGCTCTTCGCCGGCCCGCGGGACCGCGTCGTGGACGCCGCCGTCGTCTGGCAGGCGGCGCTGCGCGACCTGGCCGACGCCCTGCACCGCCGGCACCTCACCCGGTCGGCCCCGCGGCGCGCGACGCTGTCGGACTGGTGGTCGGGCCCGGCGGAGGAGCACTGATGCAGAAGGCCCAACACCTCGGCCCACGCCGCTACTTCGTCAAGCACCGCACCAGCTACGAGTACCCGGAGCCGGTGACGCAGTGCTACGAGCGTGGATTCCTCACCCCCCGCGACACGCCGTCGCAGCAGGTCCGCGCCGAGGGGCTGCGCGTCACGCCCGGCCCTCTGCTGCACACCCGGCACGTGGACCGGTTCGGCAACGAGTCGCACTTCCTGGAGATCCACTACCCCCACACGCACCTGGAGGTGGTGAAGGAGGCCGTCGTCGACGTGTCCTGGCCGGAGGTCGACATGGCGGCCCTGGACCGGTGGACTCTTCAGGCGGCGTCGCGGGCACTCGCCGACACGGCGGCGTTCCGCCTGGACCGGGCGATGTTCGGGCTGCCCTCGCGCATGGCGCGGGTCGCGGACGCCGGCGGGCTGGCCGCCTACGCCGAGACCGTCGTCGCCCCGGACCTCGGGTTCGGCGCGGCGCTGGCGGAGCTGACCGCCGGCATCCGGCGGGACTTCGCCTACCGTCCGGGCGTCACGTCGGTGCGCACCACCGTCGACGAGCTGCTCCAGCTGCGCGCCGGCGTCTGCCAGGACTTCACGCACGTCGCGCTGGCGGTGCTGCGGTGGCTGGGTATCCCTGCCCGCTACGTCTCGGGGTACATCGAGACGGTCCCGGCGCCCGGCACCGAGAAGCTGGAGGGCGCCGACGCCTCGCACGCCTGGCTGTCGGCCCTGGCGCCCGACGGCACCTGGGTGGACATCGACCCGACCAACGGCCAGTTCGCCGACTCCCGCTACATCGTCACCGCCTGGGGCCGCGACTACGCCGACGTGTCGCCGCTGCGCGGCGTCATCGTGACCGAGGCCGCGACGTCCCGGCTCAGCGTCGGGGTCGACGTCGTCCCGATGGACGGCGACGAGGTCCCTCAGGTGAGCGTGACGAAGCTGAACCTGTCGTCGTAGGGCAGGTCGCCGTCGACGGAGGCGTCCACGGCGAGGCGCGTCAGCCGCGTGCGGCCGCCCAGGGTGGTCATGAACGCCGTGTCGGCGGCGTCGCGGCCGGTGCAGATGCGCACCATGGGCTGCCGCGGCGCGAGACCCGTGGCGTCGAGCAGATACCAGCGCCCGTCGTGGTACGCCTCCGCGACGGCGTGGAAGTCCATGGGCCGCAGGCCCGGCGCGTAGACCGAGACGAGCCGCGCGGGCATGTTGAGGCCGCGGAGGAACGCGACCACGAGGTGCGCGGAGTCGCGGCACACGCCGGCGCGGCTCAGGTATGTCTCGAGGGCGCCGTCGACGACCCGGCTCGATCCCGGCCGGTAGGTGACCTTGGTGCGCACCCACTGCGTCACTGCGCTCATCAACTCGTAGCCGGTGAGCCCGGCGAAGTGGGTGTGGCTGAGGTTGGCGAGCCGGTCGGAGTCGCAGTAGCGCGACGGGCGGGTGTAGAGGATCTCGTCGATGCCCTGGATCTCCGCCTCCGGCGAGGGGGACGCGACCGTGGCCCGGTAGTCGACGTGCAGCGTGCCGACCGGAGCCTCGCGGATGCGGTGCAGCCGGCTGCCGGACGGGGCGATGAGCTCCTCGGCCTCGACCTCGCGGTCCCCGACGCGGAAGGTCAGCTCCTCCTCGATGTCCGGGTAGTCGCTGCTCACCGCGACCGAGAACACGAGGTGCGCCGGTGCGCTGACCTCCACCTCGAGGTGGCTGGAGGCGTGACGGACGGTCACTCGGCGGTGCCCGGCAGCGTCAGGATCTCCGCGCCGTCGTCGGTGACGACGATGGTGTGCTCCCACTGAGCGACCCGCGACTTGTCGGTGGTCACCACCGTCCAGTCGTCGTCCCAGACGTCGGTCTCGTGCGTGCCGAGGGTGAGCATCGGTTCGATGGTGAACGTCATGCCGGGCTGCATGACGGTGGTCATCCGCGGCTCGTCGTAGTGCAGCACCACGAGGCCGGAGTGGAAGACGCTGTGGACGCCGTGGCCGGTGTAGTCGCGCACGACGCCGTAGCCGAAGCGCTTGGCGTAGGACTCGATGACGCGCCCGATCACCGAGATGGGGCGCCCGGGCCGGACGGCCTTGATGGCGCGGTTGAGCGCCTCGAGCGTGCGCTCGGTCAGGAGCCGAGACTCCTCGTCGACGTCGCCGCAGTAGAACGTGCCGCAGTTATCGCCGTGGACGCCGTCCTTGTACGCGGTCACGTCGATCTTGACCAGGTCGCCGTCCTCGAGCCGGCGCAGGTCGGGGATGCCGTGGCACACGACCTCGTTGACCGACGTGCAGATCGACTTGGGGAAGCCGCGGTAGCCCAGCGCCGACGGGTAGGCGCCGTGGTCGAGCATGTACTCGTGCGCGACGGCGTCGAGCTCGTCCGTCGTGACGCCCGGGGCGATGGCCTTGGCCGCCTCGTACATGGCCTCCGACGCGATGCGCCCGGCGACCCGCATCTTCTCGATGGTCTCGGCCGTCTGCACGTCCGAGCCGGTGTAGCGCTTGGGCGCCGGCCGCCCGACGTACTCGGGGCGCGGGATGCTCCGCGGCACGTCGCGCAGCGGGGTGATGGGGTGCGGGGTCACGAGGCTCACGATCCGCCAGTCTAGTGGCGCGGGCTCAGCCGTCGAAGCGCAGCGACGCCAGGGACCGGTCCACCTCGCGCTGGTTCTCCTCGTGCCCGATGGTCACGCACGAGACGTAGACGGCGAAGCGGTCCTCGTCGTCGGTGGGCACGATGATGATGTCGACGACGTCGCCCTCGATGCCGTTGTGGCGCTGGTTGTTGACGTAGATGTTCGACGTGAGGCGCCAGCCGATGCGGTCGGACACCACGTAGTCCTGGTTGATGAGGATCTCGCGCCGCTCGAAGCCGAAGAACATGCCCGACGACGCCATGCAGGTGACGAACTGCTCCGCGGCCACGCTCATCACGGGGGAGAAGCCGTCGGAGACCTTGATATAGCCGACGTTGACGTTGCTCATCCAGCCCGGCGCGATGTCGCGGATCATGCCGTTGGAGTCGTGCAGCCACGCGATCCAGGCGGGGGAGTCCACCCAGCCCCGGCCGTCGGGCGGCTCGATCGACAGGCCGCCGCCGTGCAGGCGGCCGTCGACGATCTCGCTGCGCGGATCCTGCAGGGTGGAGGGGCACTCGATGGGCTCCCCGAAGCCGCTCTCCACGGGTTCGGGGGTGGGGGTCTCGGAGGTCTCGAGTTCGTTCCACTGCGTGCCGGTGGGGCGGGCGGACCGCGGGTCCTCGGGCGTGGCGGCGAACGGGTTGGCGCCGCGCGGGAAGAGGATCATGGCTCCGACGACGGTGGCCACGACGAGCAGGGCGACGACGAGCCACGTCGTCATGCCGCGACCCTGCCGCGGCGGGTCGTCGACCCAGCGTCGGCCGTCCCAGTAGCGCCGACCCTGGGGCGCCGTCGGATCCGCGTACCACCCCGGCTCTGCCATGCGTTCCATCGTAGGTGCTCGCTGGAGCCCCTTCGACCGCGCCCCGGCGCCCGCCACGCGCGGTTGAAGCATGGGACGACATGCGGAAACGGCGGAGTGCGGGCAGACTGGGGGCATGGATAGGCAGACTGAGTTCGTCCTTCGCTCGATGGAGGAACGCGGCATCCGTTTCGTGCGGCTCTGGTTCACCGACGTGCTGGGGTCGCTGAAGTCGGTCGCCATCGCGCCCGCCGAGGTGGAGGGCGCCATCGCGGAGGGCGTGGGCTTCGACGGCTCGGCGATTGAGGGGTTCGCGCGTGTCTACGAATCGGACATGGTCGCGCACCCGGACCCGTCGACGTTCCAGGTGCTGCCGTGGCGGCAGTCCGGCCGGTCGACCGCCCGGATGCTGTGCGACATCAAGCTGCCCGACGGGTCGCCCAGCTTCGCCGACCCGCGGTTCGTGCTCAAGCGGGCCCTGCAGAAGGCCGGCTCCATGGGCTTCACGTTCTACATCCACCCCGAGATCGAGTTCTTCCTGCTGCGCTCCCTCATGCCGCCGGTCCCGCTGGACGAGGGCGGCTACTTCGACCACACGACGCTGGGCGACGGCACCGACTTCCGTCGCGACGCCATCACGATGCTGGAACAGATGGGCATCTCGGTGGAGTTCAGCCACCACGAGGCGGCGCCCGGCCAGCATGAGATCGACCTGCGCTACGCCGACGCGCTGACGATGGCGGACAACGTCATGACCTTCCGGGTGGTGATCCGCGAGGTGGCGGTGAGCCAGGGCATCCACGCCTCCTTCATGCCCAAGCCCTTCTCGGAGCACCCAGGCTCGGGCATGCACACGCACATGTCGCTGTTCGAGGGCGACACCAACGCCTTCTACGACGCCACCGACGAGTACAACCTGTCGAAGACCGCCAAGCAGTTCATCGCCGGCCTGCTGCGGCACGCTCCGGAGATCACGGCCGTCACCAACCAGTGGGTCAACTCGTACAAGCGGCTCATCGGCGGCGGCGAGGCCCCGTCGTACGCCTGCTGGGGTCGCGCCAACCGGTCGGCGCTCATCCGCATCCCGCAGTTCACGCCCGGCAAGACGTCGTCGGCGCGCATCGAGTACCGGGCCGTGGACGCAGCCGTCAACCCGTACCTCGCGTACGCCGTCATGCTCAACGCGGGCCTCAAGGGCATCGAGGAGGAGTACCCGCTGCCGGAGGAGACCGAGGACGACGTGTGGCGCCTCACCGACCGTGAGCGGCAGGCCATCGGCATCCGGGAGCTGCCGCGGAACCTCGACGAGGCTCTGCGCCTCATGGAGGAGAGCGAGCTGGTCGCCGAGACGCTGGGCGAGCACGTGTTCGAGTACTTCCTGCGCAACAAGCACGAGGAGTTCGCGGCCTACCGCAAGCAGGTCACGCCCTGGGAGCTGGACCGGCACATCCGCGTGATGTGACCGGCCGCGCCCGCCGGGCGGCTGGCCGGGCGGAGGTCAGAGCGGGAAGGCGCGGGCGGCCTCGGCTGCGTGCGCGCCGGACGCGTTGATCCGGGCGTCGCCCCAGGAGAGCCGGCCGGTGGCCAGCCCGACGAACGTCTCCGGCGACATCTCCACGACGTTGGGCGGAGTGCCGCGCGTGTGCACCGGTCCGGTGCCGAAGCCGATCTGCACCGCGGCGTACGGCGGGACGCGCACCTCGATCGTCGGACCCGGGTGGCGTTCGCCCAGCAGGCCGCAGCCGGCGCGGCAGACCGCGGCGAGCAGTTCGCGGGGCAGCGGCTCGGCATCGGCGGCCGCGCGCAGCAGCAGGCGCGTGAGGTCCGGGCGGCGTCGGGCGAGTTCGGCGTCGAGCGCCGGGTCCGCGGCGCCGAGGCGTTCCCGGAGCGCGGCGACGACGGCTGGGGTGGGCTTGAACATGGCCGCCCCAGGATATCCGCCCCTGCCGGGTGCCGCCCGTGGCTAGTCTGGGCCGGTGAGCAGGTACCAGTCGCAGACGGGGGAGTTCGCCCGCCGCGGCTTCGACTCGGCCACGGCCAGCGCCGCGATCTGGGAGAAGTGGCAGCGGCGCATCGACGGTGACCCGCCGCTCGACCTGGCCATCTTCGAACCCGTCGCAGACCGGGACTTGGCGCTGGACTCTCTGGAGCGCATCTCGTCGGCGGACCCCGCGCTCTTCGAACGCATCGCGGCCGACCCCGCCTGGCTGGGTCGGGTCGTGCTGGTGCTCGGCGGCTCGTCCGTGCTGGCGCAGACGCTGGTGCGCCACCCGGAGGAGGCCGAGATCCTCCGCGAGGAGCCGGGACCGCGCGGCCGCGACGGGTGGATGGACTTCTTCACCGCGCGCGTCGAACCTGTCGACGGTGTCGCCTCCGGCAACGGCGACGCCCTGCGCCTGGCCAACCGCGTCGCGCTCATCGCCATCGCCGCCCGCGACCTCGGTGCCCCCGACCCGCTCGCCGTCGCCGACGACATCGCGCGCGAGCTGGCCCACGTTGCCGACGCCGTCCTCGAGCTGTCGCTGGCGTACGCCCGCGCCGAGGTCCCCGGATGGGAGAAGGCCCGACTCGCCGTCCTGGCGCTGGGCAAGACCGGCGCCGAGGAGCTCAACTACATCTCCGACGTCGACGTGCTCTACGTCGCCGAGCCGGCCGACGGCGCGGACGCGGATGAGGCGGTCACCGTCGCCACCCGCCTCGCCGCAGCCCAGGCTCGGCTCTGCTCCGCCCACACCGCGGAGGGCACGATCTGGCAGGTCGACTCCGCGCTGCGCCCCGAGGGAAAGGCCGGTCCGCTGGTCCGCACGCTGGCGAGCTGCCGCGCCTACTACGAGCGGTGGGCGAAGAACTGGGAGTTCCAGGCCATGCTGAAGGCGCGGCCGGCAGCCGGAGATCTGGCCCTCGGCCAGGCGTTCGTCGACCTCGTGTGGCCCATGGTGTGGCAGGCGGGGGAGCGGCCGGAGTTCCTGGCCGAGGTCCGCGCGATGCGCGAACGCGTCATCTCCCTCATCCCCGCCAAGCAGGCCGAGGTCGAGATCAAGCTCGGCTCGGGTGGGCTCCGCGACACCGAGTTCTCCGTGCAGCTGCTGCAGCTCGTGCACGGCCGCGCCGACGAACGGCTCCGCGTGCGCGGCACCTTCTCCGGGCTGAGGGCGCTCGTGGGCAGCGGCTACATCGGCCGCGCCGACGGCGCCGAGATGGCCGACGCCTACCGCTTCCAGCGCGCGCTGGAGCACCGCGTCCAGCTGCGTCGGCTGCGGCGCACGCACCTGGTGCCCGACGACGAGACCGCCCTCAGCCACGTGGCCAGGTCGCTGGGCCTGACGTCGGACGAGCTGCGGACCCGGTGGCGCGACTCCACGCGCCGCGTTCGCCGGCTGCAGCAGCGCATCTTCTTCTCACCGCTGCTCGACGCCGTCAGCCACGTGCCGGCCGAGGGGCTGCGGCTGACGCCCGAGGCCGCGACCACCCGCATGCACGCGCTGGGCTTCGCGGATCCGCAGGCGGCGCTGGGGCACATCCAGTCGCTCATCCGCGGCACTGACCGCCGCGCCGAGATCCAGCGGCAGCTGCTGCCCGCGATGCTGGAGTGGTTCGCCGAGGGACCGAACCCCGACTTCGGCCTGCTGGCGTTTCGGCAGCTGTCCGAGGCGCTGGGCACCACGTCGTGGTACCTGCGGACGCTGCGCGACGAGGGCTACATGGCCCACCGGCTGGCGCGCATCGCGTCGACCAGCCGCTACGTCGTCGACCTCCTCAAGCGCAACCCCGACCACATCCAGATGCTGGCGGGCAACGACGACCTGCGCCCCCGCACCGCCGAGGAGCTGACCGAGGCCATGACGCGGGCGGCCGCCCGCCAGGACGACCCGGACAAGGCCGTCGCGTCCGTGCGGGCACTGCGCCGGGCGGAGCTGTGCCGGATCGCGCTCAGCGACGTGCTCGGGCTGGCCGACCTGGCCGCCGTCGGCACGGCCCTGAGCGACCTCGCGTCGGCCACCGTCGACGCCGGATTGCAGGTCGCGCGTCGCCGCGTCACCGCGCCCGAGGTGGGGGTCATCGCCCTGGGCCGGTGGGGCGGCCGCGAGATGGGGTACGCCTCCGACGCGGACTGCATGTTCGTCGTCGCCGACGGCACGGAGGGGGAGGACCTGACGCGCGCGACGGAGCTGATCCGCTACGCCACCGAGATCATCGGCAAGCCCGGACCGGACCCGGCGCTGGTCATCGACACGGACCTACGCCCCGAGGGCAAGGGCGGCCCCCAGGCGCGCACGGTGTCGTCGTACGCGGCGTACTACGGGAAGTGGGCCTCCACCTGGGAGGCGCAGATGCTGCTGCGGGCGCGGCCCGGGGCGGGGGACCGGGCGCTCGCCGAGGCGGTCCTCGACGCCGTCGAGGGGTTCCGCTATCCCGAGGGCGGCCTCACCCGGGAGCAGGTGGGCGAGATCCGGAGGCTGAAGTCGCGGATGGAGACCGAGCGCATCCCCAAGGGTGTGCCGCGCGAACGGCATCTGAAGCTCGGGCCGGGAGGGTTGTCGGACGTCGAGTGGACCGTGCAGCTGCTGCAGCTGCGGCACGCCTACGATCACCCCGGGCTACGGACGACGTCGACGCTGCCGGCGCTGCGGCTGCTGGCGCAGCTCGAACTCCTGCCGCAGGGCCAGGCTGTGCGTCTCGAGGAGGCGTGGGTCCGGGCCAGCTCCCTGCGCGACGCCATCATGCTCGTGCGCGGCCGCGCCGGGGACGCGCTGCCCGCAGACTTCCGTGAGCTCGCCGCGATCTCCGTGCTGCTGGGGTACGGACCAGGGGAGGCCTCCCGGCTCCTCGACGACACCCGCCGCCTCCTGCGCCGAGCCGGCGACGTCGTCGACGCCGTGTTCTGGAAGGGCTGAGCGGGGCCGCCGCGGCCGGGTGCTAGGATCGCCGCAAACGTGTTCCGGGGTCGGTGAAAGTCCGAACCGGCGGTGATAGTCCGCGACCCCCGCGGCCCGCATGGGCCAACGGGTTGACTCGGTGAAATTCCGAGACCGACAGTCAAAGTCTGGATGGGAGGCAACACGCTTGCGCGACGGCGCGCGCACTGAACGTGCGCGCATTCAGCCGTCGTACCTGCGCGTACCCCGGACCTGACGAAGGACCGGGACGATATGACCCTTGAGGAGCGCCGCAGGGCCCGCAGCCTCGCCCACCTGGGCGTGTGGTCGGCCTATCCCGCGCGCACCCGCCCCTCCGCCGGACGGTGGAAGCCGGCGGCGGCCGCCCTCGGCGGCGTGCTGCTGCTGTGGTGGGCGGTCACGGCCGGCGGCCTCATCGCCCCGCTCTACCTGCCCAACCCCCTCGACGTCGTCGCCAGGATGGGCACGCAGCTGACCACCGGCGTCGCCTGGCGCTACCTGGCGCCGACGCTGGGCGCCGCACTCCTCGGCGCGCTCATCGCGGTCGCGGTCGCCCTCCCGCTCGGCGTGGTCATCACGCACTCGCGGCTGTTCGCCGCCGTCGTCGAACCCTTTGTCGCCATCTCCCAGACCGTGCCGCTCGTCGCGATCGCGCCCCTGCTCGTGCTGTGGATCGGCTACGGCACCGTGCCCATCGCGGTCCTGTGCGCCATCATCGCGTTCTTCCCCATGGTCACCACCACAGTGGTCGGACTCCGGTCGCTCGACATGCGCGTCGTCGAGAACGCGCTGCTCGACGGGGCCGGTGCCTGGCAGCGCCTCGTCCACATCGAAGGACCCATGGCCGCGCCCGCCATCCTCGCGGGCGTCCGCGGGGGCGTGGTGCTCACCATGACCGGGGCCGTGGTGGGCGAGCTCGTCATGGGCGGCGCCGGCCTCGGCACGCTCCTCACCCTCACCCGCGAGGCGGCCGACACGGCCGGCCTGTTCGCCGTCGTCGCGTGGATCAGCCTCACCGCCCTCACCCTGCACGGCCTCGTCCACGCCCTGGAACGAGCCGCCGTCGCCCGACTCCAAGGAGAAACCACATGATCAGCCGCCGTTCCGTTCTGCTGGGCGGGCTCGCCGCCGCCGGTGCCACCGGTCTCGCCGCCTGCTCCGGCGCCTCGCCGGCCGCGTCGCCGTCCGCCGACGGCAAGCTCACCGTCGGACTCACCTACATCCCCAACGTGCAGTTCAGCGCCTTCTACCTGGGCGTGGCCGAGGGACTGTTCGCCAAGCAGGGACTCGACGTGACGCTGCGGCACCACGGCCAGCAGGAGGACGTCTTCGGTGCCGTGCTCGCCCGAGAGGAACACGTGGTGTTCGCGTCCGCGGACGAGGCGATGGTCGCCGCGGCCGCCGGGCAGGACCTGCGCACGTTCGCCACCAGCTACCAGACCTACCCGCTGGAGGTCATGGGCGGCGGCGACCTCGGGCTGTCCGCCGACGACGGGTTGGCCGTCCTCGCCGGCCGGACGCTCGGCATCCCGGGCCACTACGGATCCAGCTACTACGCGGCGCTCGCCGCCATCCATGAGGCGGGACTCACGGAGGCCGACGTGACGCTGATGGACATCGGCTACACGCAGCTCAGCGCGCTGGCCGCCCGGCAGGTGGACTTCATCATGGGGTTCCGCAACAACGAGCTGGTCCAGCTGCGGGCGCAGGGGGAGTCCGTGCTCTCGATCCCCATCTCGGATCCCGCATCGCCCCGGCTTGTCGGGCCGAGCCTGGTCACGGTCGGGACCGAGGTGTCCGACGACGTGCTGGCCGCCGTGGCCCGGGGCATGCGGGAGGCCGAGGAGGCCGTCATCGCGGACCCGGAGGCCGCGCTGGACGCGACGGCGGAGCAGGTGCCGGCGCTGAGTGACCCCGCGCAGCGGGAGTCCGCGGCGCGGGTGTTGGCCGCGACCACCGAGCTGTGGACCCGGGGCGGGGCCGTCGACGTGTCGCTGGACACCGCCGCGTTCGCCCGGATGGCGGAGTTCCTCGTCGAGGCCGGCATCATCGAGCGCGCACCCGAGCAGGCGTACGTCGAGCTGGACCTGTCCTGACGGTGACGACCCTTCGAGACGGCCGGCGCCGCTGCGCGGCCGGGCCTCCTCAGGGAGCGATATGTGAGGAGGTCGTTGCGCAGCGCCGATACGGTGACGACCCTTCGAGACGGCCGGCGCCGCTGCGCGGCCGGGCCTCCTCAGGGAGCGATATCTGAGGAGGTCGGCGCGCTAGCGCCGATCGTCTTCTTCCGGTCCCTGAGGAGATCGGCGCGCAGCGCCGATCGTCTCGAAGGGTCGTGACGCGACCCTCCCGCAGACCGGGACCGCGGTCCTCAGATCTCGACGAGCGTGCGGCCGTGCCGCGCGCCTGCCAGCAGCTCCTCGCCGGCGGCGATGACCCCTGGGAGCCCCACCCGGTCGGTCATCGCGTCGAGCTGGTCGACGTCGACGCCCCGCGCGAGCACGCGCCACGCGTCGGCGCGGTCCTCGACCCCGGCCCAGACCGAGTCGATGCCCGCCAGGGTGACGCCCCGCAGGATGAACGGCATGACGGTGGCGGGTAGCTCGTGGGACGCGGCCAGGCCGCACGCGGCGACCACGCCGTGCGGCTGGGTCTGCGCGATGGCGTTGGCCAGGATCTGCCCGCCCACGGAGTCGACGACCCCGGCATAGAGCGCCTTCTGCAGCGGCCGCCCCGGCTCGCCCAGCGCCTGGCGCCCGACGATCGAGCTGGCCCCCAGGTCCCGCAGGTAGTCGCCGAACCGGTCCTCGCGGCCGGTCAGCGCAGCGACGTCGAACCCGGCGGCCGCGAGCAGCATCACCGCGACGGACCCCACGCCGCCCGTCGCGCCGGTGACCAGCACCGGGCCCGAGTCCGGCGACACGCCGTCCATGACCAGGCGCAGCACCGCGAGTGCCGCCGTGTAGCCGGCGGTGCCGAGGGCGGCGGCCCGCTCCGGGGTGAGGCCGTCGGGCACGGGGACGGCGAGGTCGGCGTCGGCCCTGGCCAGCTCGGCGTACCCGCCGTGCCTGGTCTCCGAGAGCCCGGCGCCGTTGAGCACCAGCCACTGTCCCGGTGTCCAGCGCTCGTCCGCCGACTCGACGACGCGGCCGACCAGATCGATGCCGGCGATGAGCGGCTTCTGCCGGACCACGCCAGGGCGGCCGGTGACGGCCAACGCGTCCTTGTAGTTGAGGTCGGAATAGACCACCTCGACGAGGACGCCCTCGTCCGCGAGGAGTTCCTCGCATCCGTCCTCGAGAGCCACTCCGCTGTCCCGCACCACGATTCCACGCATGCCCCCAGCCTAGGGGGTCGCGACGGCGGCTCGGCCTGGGGTTACTCGGCGGCGTGCGCCGCCCGGTCGGCCTCGAGACGCGCCGGCCACCAGATGCGCGGGCCGATGTCGTAGCTGAGCGCGGGCACGAGCAGCGTCCGGACCAGGAACGTGTCGACCAGGACGCCGAATGCCACGATGAAGGCCAGTTGCAGCAGGAAGAGGATGGGCAGGACGGCGAGGGCGGCGAACGTGGCGGCAAGCACCAGGCCCGCCGAGGTGATGACGCCGCCGGTCACTGCGAGGCCGCGGAGGATGCCGGGGCGGGTGCCGTGCACGAGCGACTCCTCCCGCACGCGGGTCATGAGGAAGATGTTGTAGTCGATGCCGAGCGCCACCAGGAACACGAACCCGTAGAGCGGCACCGACGGGTCCGCGCCGGGCAGGTCCAGCACGTGGTTGAACACCAACGCCGCCGTCCCCATGGCCGTGCCGAACGACAGGACCGTGGTGAGGATGAGCAGCACCGGGGCCAGGACGCTGCGCAGCAGCACGATGAGGATGAGCAGGATCACCACCAGCACCAGGGGGATGATGAGGTTGCGGTCGCGGATGGAGGTGTCGCGGGTGTCGATGTTGGTGGCGGTCTCGCCGCCGATCTGCGCGCGGCCGTCGAGGTCTGCGCGGAGGGCGCGGACGGTGTCGCCGGCCTCGTCGCTGTCCGGGGCGTCGGCCAGTGTGGCCAGCAGCATGACCTGGCCGTCGCTGACGGTCGGGGCGGGGGCGGGCGTTCCGGGCGGGCCCAGCGGCTGCACACCGTCGGCCGTCACGGGGGCGGTGCCGGCGGGGGAGTCCGCGGCCACGACGGAGACGGAGTCGACGCCGTCGGAGGACAGGAGCAGGTCGGTGACCTCCTGCAGGCGGGCCTCGTCCGTGAGGACGCGGGCCGGATTGCCGGAGCCGGCCGGGAAGTGCTCGGCGAGCTCGGCCTGACCGTCGCGGGCCTCGGAGGCGCCCAGGACGAACTCGCTGGGCGGCACGCCGTCGGCTTTGAGGGTGGGGACGAAAGCGGCCCCCGCGGCGAGCGCCAGCGCGCACACCACCCAGACGACGCGCGGCCTCGCGGCGACGAGGCGGGCCGCCTGCGCATAGATGCCGGTGGTCACCTCGGCGTCCTCGTCGCGGTTCGGGTCGAACCGGGGGCGGCGAGGCCAGTACGACGCACGGCCCATGAGGTAGAGCAGGCTCGGCAGCAGGGTGAGGGCCGCGAGCATGGCGAAGATGATGCCGATCGCCGCGACGGGGCCCAGGGACCGGCTGGAGCCGAGGTCGCTGAGGAGCAGGCACATGAGGCCGGCGATGACCGTGCCGCCGGAGGCGAGGATCGGCTCGACGACGCCCTTGAGGGCCGCGCGCGTGGCGTCGGCTTTGGACGGGTGGCGCTTGAGTTCCTCGGCGTAGCGGGCCGTGTACAGCAGCGAGTAGTCGGTGGCGGCGCCGATCACCAGGATGAAGAGGATGCCCTGCGTCTGCCCCGTGAGGGTGACGATCTCCGCCTTGGCGAGCCACCAGTTGGCCAACAGCGCGACCGCGAGCGCGAACAGGCTGGTCGCCAGCACAGTGAAGGGCAGGATCAGCGAGCGGTACACCACCAGCAGGATGACGAGCACCACGGCCAGTGCCACGGCCAGGAGCAGGCCGTCGATGCCGCTGAATGCCTCGGTGATGTCGGCGGTGAACCCGGCCGGGCCCGTGACGTAGGTGGTCACGCCGTCGGACAGGCCCCCGGGCAGGTCCTCGCGGATGACGTCCACCACCTCGGCGATGCTGGCCTCGGCGTCGACGCCGGCGAACACCTGGGCCGCCAGCCCGTCCTCCGACGGGATGAGCGGGGAGACCGACTCGACGCCCTCGATGTCGGCCAGCGTCGCGGCGCGCTCCTGAAGCTCGGTCAGGACGTCAGGGGAGAGGGCATCGTCGCTGGAGAACAGCACGATCGCGGGCAGCGTCGAGGAGTCGACGAAGTCCAGGTAGCGGTCGCCGACGACGGTGGCCTCCGCGCTGGTGGGGAGGAACGTCGACTGGTCGTTCGTGGCCACCTCCTCGATGCGGCCGAAGTAGGGGCCGCCGATCCCCGCCGCGGCGAGCCAGGTGAGGATGAGGAGGACGGGGATCGCGAGGCGCGCGAGACGGGTCGTGGACACGGGCTCAGCCTAGGGGCGCGTGGCGGGGTCGCGGGTGGTCGCGGGGTCCGTCGAACGGTTGATGTCGCGGGGGCCGTCGAACCAACGCCCTCCCCGCGACGGCGACGCCACCACCCCGCGACAGCGAAAGTCCCCGCCCTGCCGAGGCAGAGCGGGGACTTCCAGCCGGTCAGCGATCAGATCGCGTAGTACAGCTCGAACTCGTGCGGGTGCGGGCGCATCGCGATGGCCTGGATCTCGGCGCGCTTGAGCTCGATCCACGTCTCGATGAGGTCCGGGGTGAACACGTCACCGACGAGCAGGAACTCGTGGTCGGCCTCGAGGTTGTCGAGCACCGCGCCCAGCGTGCCGGGGACGGTGGGGACCTGGGCGTGCTCATCCGGGGGCAGCTCGTAGAGGTCCTTGTCGATCGGCGCCATCGGCTCGATCCGGTTCTGGATGCCGTCGATGCCGGCGAGCAGCATCGCCGCGAACGCCAGGTAGGGGTTCGACGACGGGTCGGGGCAGCGGAACTCGATGCGCTTGGCCTTCGGGTTCGACCCGGTGATCGGGATGCGGATGCACGCGGAGCGGTTGCGCTGCGAGTACACCAGGTTGACCGGCGCCTCGAAGCCGGGGACCAGGCGGTGGTAGGAGTTCACCGACGGGTTGGTGAACGCCAGCAGCGCCGGCGCGTGCTTGAGCAGGCCGCCGATGTACCAGCGGGCCAGGTCGGACAGGCCGGCGTAGCCGTTCTCGTCGTAGAACAGCGGCTTGCCCTCGTTCCAGATGGACTGGTGGCAGTGCATGCCCGAGCCGTTGTCGCCGAAGATGGGCTTGGGCATGAAGGTCGCGGTCTTGCCGGCGGCCCACGCGGTGTTCTTGACGAGGTACTTGAACTTCATGACGTCGTCGGCGGACTTCAGCAGCGTGTCGAAGCGCCAGTTGATCTCGGCCTGGCCGGCGGTGCCCACCTCGTGGTGCGCGCGCTCGACCTCGAGGCCCGCGGCCTCCATGTGGCGGACGATGTCGTCGCGCAGGTCGCCGAAGTGGTCGACCGGGGCCACCGGGAAGTAGCCGCCCTTGTACTTGACCTTGTAGCCGCGGTTGCCGCCGTCCTCGACGCGGCCGGTGTTCCAGGCGCCGGCCTCCGAGTCGATGTGGTAGTACGACGAGTTCGCGGTGGTCTCGAAGCGGATGTCGTCGAAGACGTAGAACTCGGCCTCGGGCGCGAAGAAGGCGGTGTCACCGATGCCGGTCGACGCGAGGTACGCCTGCGCCTTGCGGGCGATGTTGCGCGGGTCGCGCGAGTACGGCTCCTTGGTAAGCGGGTCGTGGACGAAGAAGTTGACGTTGAGGGTCTTGGACTTGCGGAAGGGGTCCACGTACGCGGTGGTCGGGTCCGGCATCAGCGCCATGTCCGACTCGTGGATCTTCTGGAAGCCCGTGATCGACGACCCGTCGAACCCCAGTCCGTCCTCGAACACCTCCCGCCCGAACGACGACGCCGGGACGGTGAAGTGCTGCATGACCCCGGGCAGGTCGCAGAAGCGGACGTCGACGGTCTCGATGCCTTCGTCCTTGATGTAAGCCAGCAGGTCGTCTGCGCCTTGGAACATGGGCGTTCTTCCTTCAATGTCGGGTGATCGTGAGAGTGACTCTAGGCAACGTTATGTGCTCGACAGTTGCCGCCGCGTAACGGCACTGTTACAGCTTCCCCGGATCGGCAGGGTCACCGGGTGCGTCTCGGCATGGAAGACGCGGCGATGACGAGCATGCCCACCACCAGGGCGGCCAGCAGCGACACCCCGACCCATGTGGAGCCGGACACCTCCGTGTTGCCGGTGACGTCGAGCACCGCCTCGGTGGCCCAGGTCATGGGCAGCACGCGCGCGACGGCGGCCAGCGCGTCGGGCATCTGGTCGACGGGCGCGAACAGGCCGCAGAGGAACAGCTGGGGCCCGATGAAGAGCGGCATGAACTGGACGGCCTGGAACTCGGTGCGGGCGAAGGCGCTGGCCAGCAGCCCGAACGACACCCCCACCAGCGCATCGAGCAGCGAGATCAGCAGCAGCACCCACAGCGGCCCGTCGATCTCCACGCCGTAGACCCACAGCACGAACGTCGCAAGCAGCGACGCCTGCAGCACGCCCAGCGCGCCGAACACCAGACCGTACGACGCCAGCAGGTTCCACCGGCTCAGCGGCGTGGTGAGCAGGCGCTCCAACGTGCCACTCGTGCGTTCGCGCAGCATCGTGATGGAGGTGACGAGGAACATCAGCATCATGGGCAGGACCGCGAGCATCGTCGGACCGATCTGGTCGAACGCGGACGGCGCGCCTGGTGGGGTGGGCAGGTCGATCATCACGAAGTAGAGCAGGGAGATGAACACCACCGGCAGGAACATCACGAGCGCGATGGTCCGCGGGTCGGCGTGCAGCTGCGCGACGATGCGGCCGACGGTGGCAAGGGGGCGGCCCCGCCGGGTGACGGCGGCGTGCTGTGCGGGAGCGGCGTGCCGCGGCGTGGTCATGCGCCGGCCTCCGCCCGCACGAGCGTCAGGAATGCGGCCTCGGGGGTCGGGGCGCCGGTGCGCTCCTGCAGGTCGTCCATGGGGCCGTCTGCGAGGAAGTGGCCATCGCGCATGAGCAGGACCGAGTCGCACCGCGTCGCCTCGTCCATCACGTGGCTGGAGACAAGCAGCGTCGTCCCGGAGTCGGCGAGCCCGCGGAAGTGGGACCACAGCGACTCGCGGGTCAGCGGGTCCAGGCCGACGGTGGGCTCGTCCAGGATCAGCACCTCGGGGCGGCCGACGAGCGCGCAGGCGAGCGACGCGCGGCTGGCCTCACCGCCCGACAGGGTTTCGACGCGCCGCCCCGCCAGGGGCGTGAGGTCGACGGCGGCGATCGCCTCCTCGGCGGCCGCATCGGGCAGCCCGTGGAGCCGGGCGAAGTAGCGGACGTTCGCGCGGACGGGGATGTCGCGGTAGATGCTCAGCGACTGACTGGTGTAGGCGACGCGGCGACGCAGGTCTGGATGCCCCGCAGGCAGGCCCAGCAGTTCCAGGCGCCCTGAGGTGATGTGCTGGACCCCCACCATCGTGCGCATGAGAGTGGTCTTGCCGCACCCGGACGGGCCGAACAGGCCGGTGACCGACCCGGGGGCCAGCGTGAAGCTGACGCCGTGGAGGACTTCGTGGGAGGCGCGGTGGACGACCAGGTCTGTGGCCGCCGCGGCGGGGTGTGCCATGCCCCGGAATCTACTCCCGGGCCGTGTAGGGCGCGCCCGGACACCCCGCAACGACGACGGCGCCCCGCCCGGTCGCCGCAGCGACGGGGACGGGGCGCCGTCGGGAGACTCAGGCGGAGAACTGCGGCCGCGCGGAGTAGGTGGCCTCGTCGAGGATGCCCTCGCGCTTAGCGACGACGGCCGGCACGAGCGCCTGGCCGGTGACGTTGAGCGCGGTGCGGCCCATGTCGACGATCGGCTCGACGGCCAGCAGCAGGCCGACGCCCTCGAGCGGCAGGCCGAGCGTCGACAGGGTCAGCGTCAGCATGACGGTCGCGCCGGTCGTTCCGGCGGTGGCCGAGGAGCCCAGTACCGCGACGAACGCGATGAGCAGGTAGTGCGTGAGACCGAGGTCGATGCCGTAGAACTGTGCGACGAAGATCGACGCCAGGGCCGGGAACACCGCGGCGCAGCCGTCCATCTTCGTGGTCGCGCCCAACGGCACGGCGAAGCTGGCGTACTGACGCGGCACCCCGACGTTGCGCTCGACGACCTGCTCGGTGACCGGCATGGTGCCCATCGAGGAGCGGGTGACGAAGCCCAGCGAGATGGCCGGCCACACGTTGCGGTAGAACTCACGCACGCCCAGGCCGTGGAACTTGAGTATGGCCGGGTACACGACTGCCCACACGATGAACAGGCCGATGTACAGCGCGGCGACGAACGTGCCGAGCGACGCCAGCGAGGACCAGCCGTAGGTGGCCACGGCGCGGCCGATGAGGGCGGCGGTGCCGATGGGGGCGAGCCGGATGATCCACCACAGCACCTTCTGGATGACCGAGAGCGCGGACTCCATGAAACCGACGAAGGGCGCGGCCTTGTCGCCGACCTTGACCGCCGCGATCCCGAAGAGGATCGAGATGAGCAGGACCTGCAGCACGGAGAAGCTGGGCGACGCGGCGAAGCCGGACTCGGCGTCGCCGGAGATCCGCACGCCGAGGCCGAAGATGTTGTTGGGGATCAGGCCGGTGAGGAAGGCGGTCCACGAGCCGATGCGGCCGGGTGCTGCCGCCGCCTCAGCGTCGACGCCGGCGGTGAGCCACGGCGAGGAGATGAGCCCGACGCCGATGCCGACGATCACGCTGGCCAGAGCCGTGATGGCGAACCAGATGAGCGTCTGGACCGCCAGCCGGGCGGCGTTGGTGACCTCGCGCAGGCGGGCGATCGAGGAGATGACGGCCGTGACGACGAGCGGGACGACCAGGAGCGTCAGGAGGCTGACGTACGCGCCGCCGACCTCGTAGAGCAGCCCGGCGAGCCAGTTGCGCTCCTCGCCGTCGGGGCCGATGGCCACGGCGATCAGGCCGAGGACGACGCCGGCGACCAGGCCGACGACGATCTGGAAGCCGAGGTTGGTGTAGAAGGGCTTGCGCGGCGGGGCGGTCGTTTCGGGCGCGCGCTCAGAACTGATGGTTGACATGGTTTTCCTCTGCTGGGTGTGCGGAAGTGGGGTCGCGGCGGAGCGGGTCAGCGACAGCCGCTGACCGTGACGCGACACAGGTCAACCCAGAGGCGACCGACGAGCACAGGCATGCGCATACCCTCCCACGGTGTCTCGGCTAGGAGCAACATCGTTCGCCGACGGCACAACGGGCGAGCGCTGCTAGGCTCGCGGCCGTGACCGCCGCCCCCGTCGACCATCCCGGAGCCTCGCTCGGGCTCCCGCCCTCCGGCCCTGGATCCCTCGCCTCGTGGCGGGCGCGCGTGGCGGCCATGATCGGCGACTGGGCCGCCAGCATGATCGTCGCCATCGCCCTGTTCGGGTTCGACGTCATGACGGGTTCCGGGTGGGAGTCGTTCATGATCCTCGCGGTGTACTTCGTCGAGGCCAGCCTGCTGACGGCGCTCGCGGGTGGGTCGTTCGGGCAGCTGATCGCGCGGATCGGCATCGTGAGGGTCGACGGCGGGCCGCTCGGCTGGTGGCGCCCCGTCGTGCGCACGGCGCTGAAGTGTCTGGTGATCCCCGCCATGGTGGTCGGCGCCGAGCGGCGGGCCCTGACCGACCTGCTCCTGGGCACCGTCGTCGTCAACCGCCGCTAACCCCCCGCCCCTACCCCCGATCCCTGAGGAGATCGGCGCGGAGCGTCGATCGTCTTTCCCGATCCCTGAGGAGATCGGCGCGGAGCGTCGACCGTCTTTCCCGGTCCCTGAGGAGATCGGCGCGGAGCGTCGACCGTCTTTCCCGGTCCCTGAGGAGATCGGCGCGGAGCGTCGATCGTCTCGAAGGGTCGTGACATTCGCTTCATCGCAGACCTGGGCCCAGCTCCGGGGCTGCGCGGTGGGGGCCGGGCCGCCCACGTCGCCGGCGCCGACGCTTCGCGTTGGTGCGCCGTCGTCGACGCCCACCCAACCTGCCCCGGCCCCCACCGCGCATCCCCTCCATCTCGAGGTCCCCACCGGTCCCTGAGGACGGCGCGGAGCGTCGATCGTCTCTCCCGATCCCTGAGGAGATCGGCGCGGAGCGTCGATCGTCTCGAAGGGTCGTTACTCTCGCTTTCGATCAGTCTCGTGCGAACGGCTGGCGCCCCGTCGCGCCAGCCGACTCACCTCGTCGAACCGTCCCGCGATGAGTGCCGCCTTCTTGGCTCGACTCCATCCGTGCAGCCGACGTTCCATGTCGTACGCCTCGCCGATGTTGTCGAACTCCTGGGCCCAGACCAACTTGACGGGAAGTCGCTTGGCCGTGAAACGCGACCCGGAGCCGATCCCGTGCTCCCAGGCCCGTTGGTCCAGGTCCCGCGTCGAGCCCACGTAGTAAAAGCCGTCTGCGCATTCGAGGATGTAGGTCCATGCCATGCCCGTCATGTCACCAGGGACCAAGGGCAGTTGGGACCCCTTCCGCTGTGGTGTGGATAACAGCGCGTAGTGCGAACTCGAGTCTGTGGGAAACGAAACGTGACGACCCTTCGAGACGGCCGCCGCTCCGCGACGGGCCTCCTCAGGGATCGGGGGACGCTCCGCCGAGAGATAGGGGACGCGCGGTGGGGGCCGGGGCAGGTTGGGTGGGCGTCGACGACGGCGCGCCTATGCGAAGCGTCGGCGCCGGCGGCGTGGGCGGCCCGGCCCCCACTGAGTGGCACCGGAGCTGGCCCCAGGTCTGCGACGAGGCGAACGTTACGACCCTTCGAGACGGCCGTCGCTGCGCGACGGGCCTCCTCAGGGATCGGGGGGCACCGGAGCTGGCCCCAGGTCTGCGACGAGGCGAACGTTACGACCCTTCGAGACGGCCGTCGCTGCGCGACGGGCCTCCTCAGGGAGCGAGGGTCACGGCCGTCGCTGCGTGACGGCCTCCTCAGCGAGCGGGGATGAACTGCTTAGTCGGCGGTCTCCAGCCACGCTTCCTCGAGGCGCTCGTGGCGCGCCTCGGCGTCGCGCAACTGCGCATCCAGCTCGGCCAGGCGGGCGAAGTCCGTCGCCGCCTCCGCCATCGTCGCGTGCAGCCGCTCGATCTCGGCGGCGACCTTCTCCAGCTGTCCCTCGATGCGCGCCAGGTCCTTCTTCCTCTGCCGTTCCGCGGCGGCGTCGGAGCGGGACGCCTCGACGGCGGCCCCTCCCGCCGGGCGCGAACCGGCGGCGTCCTTCGACCGCGCCCGGCGGTCGAGGTACTCGTCGACCCCGCCCGGCAGCAGCACGCAGGACCCGTCCCCGAGCAGCGCGTAGGTGTAGTCGGTGATGCGCTCGAGGAAGTAGCGGTCGTGGCTGACGACGATGAGCGTCCCCGGCCACCGGTCGAGGTAGTCCTCGATGACGGTGAGGGTGTCGATGTCGAGGTCGTTGGTGGGCTCGTCGAGGATCAGCACGTTCGGCTCCGCGAGCAGCAGGCGCAGGAACTGCAGCCGACGCCGCTCACCGCCGCTGAGGTCGCCGATGCGGGCCACCAGTTTGTCGCCGGTGAACCCGAACTCCTCCAGCAGCGACGACGCGCTCGCCTCGCGACCGGTCGCGAGCTTCGTCTCCTCCTTGAGCCGCTTGACGGACTCCAGCACGCGGTCCTCGTCGTCCAGCTCGCCCACGGTCTGCGACAGGTAGCCGAGCCGCAGCGTCTTGCCGCGCTTGACCTTGCCGCCCTGCGGGGAGCGGTCCCCGGAGAGCAGGTCCAGCAGCGTGGTCTTGCCGGCGCCGTTGACGCCGACCAGCCCGATGCGGTCGCCCGGCCCGATCGACCACGTGAGCCGGTCCAGCAGCGTCCGATCATCGACGGCGTACTGGACGTTGATGAGGTCGAACACGTCCTTGCCGAGGCGGGTGACCGCGAACTGCTGCAGGGCCAGCTTGTCGCGGGGCTCGGGCTCGTCGGCGATGAGCACGTTGGCGGCGTCGATGCGGAACTTCGGCTTCGACGTGCGCGCCGGCGCGCCGCGCCGCAGCCACGCCAGCTCCTTGCGGGCGAGGTTCCGCCGCCGCGACTCGTTGGCCGCCGCCTGTCGCTGCCGTTCGACGCGCGCCAGGACGTACGCGGCGTAACCACCCTCGTAGGCGTCGACCACGCCGTCGTGCACCTCCCAGATCCGGGTGCAGATGGCGTCGAGGAACCAGCGGTCGTGGCTGACCACGAGCATCGCCAGTCCGGCGCGGGTCCGCGCCTGCAGGTGCGTCGCGAGGAACGCGATGGCCTCGACGTCGAGGTGGTTGGTCGGCTCGTCGAGGACGACGAGGTCGTGGTGGCCGAGCAGCACCGCGACGAGGCCCACCCGCCGCCGCTCGCCACCCGACAGGGTGTCGAGCCGGCGGTCGAGGTCGAGATCGGCCACGAGCGCTTCGACGACGGCGCGCTTGTCCGCGTCGGCCGCCCACACGTGGTCGGGCTCACCGTCGACGATCCAGTCCCGGATGGTCTGGGCGTCGTCGCCGATCGTGGCCTGCGTGAGCACGCCGATCGACGAGTTCGTCGCGACCGTGACGCGGCCGGAGTCCGGCTCCAGTTCGCCGGTGAGGATCCGCAGCAGCGTGGTCTTCCCGTCGCCGTTACGGCCGACGACGCCGATGACCTCCCCGGCGCCCAGTCCGAGGGACACGCTGTCGAGCAGGATGCGGGTCCCGAAGCCGTGACTGACGCCTTCGAGGTTGACGAGATTGGCCACGGATCAGCGGCCGCGCATCGCGGACCGGGCGCCCTTCATCTGGATCGGCCCGCGCGGAATCGGTGCCTTGGGCCGCATCGCGTCGAGCGCACGCAGCCGCTGGTTCACCTCGGTGATCTTGGCGGCCGACAGCTTGTTCGGCAGCTTCTTGATGTGGTCGGCGAGCTTGTCGAGCGGGATCTGGCCGGAGCCCTTGCCCATCTGCACGATAACGACGTCCACGCCGTAGGCGACCTGCTCGTGCTTCTTCTTCTCGCTGGCCAGCAGCGGCTTGAGCCGGCCGGGGTCCCCCTCGCCGATCAGCACGAGGCCGCCGGGGCCGAGCGTGCGGTGGACGGCGTCCAGCTGCCGGGTGGCGGTGATGACGGGGGTGGAGATCCACTTCTTAGGCAGCATCTGCAGGGCCACCTCCGCCGAGCCGGCCTGCCCGTCGAAGCGACGGTAGACGGCCTTGCGGGCACGCCACGTGAACACCGACAGGGCGCCGAGCACGCCGGCCGAGATGCCGACGATGCCCCACACGATCCACGCGTCGAGCACGATGCCCAGGATCAGCAGCGCCAGGAACGGCACGACGAAGCCGGCCAGCATCAACCACGGCAGCACGGTGTCGTACTGCACGGTGATCCGGTACGTCTCACGCAGCTGCCGCCACCAACCCCAGTCGGCCGGGTTGGTGGAATTCTTCTTCGCGAGCTTCGCGGCCTTCAGCTCCGCCTTCTGCTTGGCCGCCAGGGCCTTGGCTTTTTCGCTGGCCATCGATCTACTCCGTCTCAACCTTCATCATGCGGGCATCCATCGCGGTGCGGTACAGGCGACCGGCGCGGTAGGAGGACCGGACCAGCGGCCCGGACAGCACGCCAGAATATCCGATCCCTCTCGCCTCCTCCGCCAGGTCCTCGAACTCCTCGGGCGTGACCCACCGGTCGATCGGGTGGAGGGTCGCGTTGGGGCGCAGGTACTGGGTGATCGTGATGAGCTCGGCGCCGGCGTCGTACAGGTCCCGCAACGCCTGGCTGATCTCCTCGCGGGTCTCGCCCATGCCGAGGATGAGGTTGGACTTGGTCACCAGCCCGGCCTCCCGCGACATCGTCAGCACGCGCAGCGACCGGTCGTAGCGGAAGCCGGGCCGGATCCGCTTGAAGATCCGCGGCACGGTCTCGACGTTGTGCGCGAACACCTCAGGGCGGGCCTCGAACAGCTGGTCCAGCAGCTCGGCCTTGCCGGAAAAATCGGGGGCGAGCATCTCGACGCCCACACCGGGGTTGAGGGCGTGGATCTGCCGGATGGTTTCGGCATACAACCAGGCGCCCTCGTCGGGGAGGTCGTCGCGGCAGACGCCGGTGACGGTGGCGTAGCGCAGCCCCATCTTCCTCACCGACGCCGCGACCCGCAGCGGCTCCGACGGGTCGTACCCCTCGGGCTTGGCCGACTCGATCTGGCAGAAGTCGCAGCGGCGCGTGCACTGGTCTCCGCCGATGAGGAAGGTGGACTCGCGGTCCTCCCAGCACTCGTAGATGTTGGGGCAGCCGGCCTCCTGGCACACGGTGTGGAGGTCGCCGTCGCGCACGATGTTCTGAAGGTCCGAATAGTTGGGGCCCATCTTGGCGGTGGTGCGGATCCACGACGGCTTCCGCTCGATCGGGGTCTCGGCGTTCTTCGCCTCGACACGGAGGAGGCGACGTCCATCGGGCTGCACTGCGGTCACCCGGACAGCCTACCCCGGCCGTTCGGGAACCCCCTGATCGCGACGTTAGGCTGAGCGGGTGCTCAGACCCGCCACCCCGCAGACGTCGGGGCTGTTGCTCCTGGTGGTGGCCGGGGTCGCGTGGGGGACGTCGGGCACGCTGGGAACGCTCCTCAACCGCGCCTCGGAGCTCGGGTTCCTGCCCGTGGCGGGCTATCGGATCCTCATCGGAGGGCTGCTGCTGCTCGCGGCGGCCGGTTTCACGGGCCGCGTCCGGCTGCCGCGACACCGATCCGGGCGGCTGCGGGTGCTGGCGATGGCCGCCTGCGCCGCGGTGTACCAGTTCGGCTTCTTCAGCGCCGTCGGGCTGCTGGGCGTGTCGATCGCGACGCTGGTGACGGTCGGCTCGGCCCCCGTGCTGGTGCTGATGGTCGATCTCGTCACCGGGCGGCAGCGGCTCACGCGCCGGCTGGGGCTGGCGCTGGTGTGCACCGCCGTCGGGCTGCTGCTGTTCATGGGGACACCGCCCGACGGCGTCACGACGGCGGCCGCCCTGCGCGGGGGTGCACTGGCCCTCCTCGCCGGCGCCGCGTTCGCGGCCATCAGCCTGCTGGGTGCGCGTCCGGAGCGGGACTACGACGACGCCACCGGGTCCGGCCTGGCGTTTCTGCTCGGCGGGGCCGTGGTGCTGGGGGTGGCCCTGGTGACGGGGGAGCAGGTGACGATCGACCCGGCCCCGGACGCCGTCGCGCTGGTGGTGGCCCTCGGGCTCATCCCGTCGGCCGTCGCCTATCTGGCCTACCTGAGGGGGCTGCGGACGCAGAGCTCCACGACCGGGGTGATGGTCGCGCTGCTCGAGCCGCTGACTGGGGCGGCGCTCGCGTTCCTGGTGTTGGGGGAGCGGCTCGGCCCCACGGGGCTGGCGGGCGCCGTGCTGCTGCTGGCCGCCGTCGTGCTGGCGTCCCTGCGGCCGGGTGTCCCGGCACACGCCGCGGAGCGACTCAGTCGAGCAGCGGGGTCAGCGCCCGGGTGAGGGGGTCGCGGAGGTCGTCGGCGACCCCGGTCACGGTCCAGTCCCCGCCCAGTTCCTCGACGATCGACGTCACGCCGGCGTCGGCGATGCCGCAGGGGATGATGTTGCCGAACCGCTCGGCGGAGCTCAGCACGTTGAGCGCGAAGCCGTGCATGGTGGTCCGCCGCGCCACCCGCACGCCGATGGCGCAGATCTTGCGCTCCGGGCGGCCTGCGCCGGCGGGCAGCCACACGCCCGTGCGGCCGTCGACGCGGCCGGTCTCCAGGCCGTAGCCGGCCAGCAGGTCGATGACGGCGGACTCCAAGGCGCGCACGTAGTCGACGACGCCCACGCCGTCGCGCAGCCGGACGATCGGGTAGCCCACCAGCTGGCCCGGCCCGTGGTAGGTGATCAGCCCGCCGCGGTCCACATCGATGACTGGCGTGCCGTCCTGCGGCCGCTGCTCCGGGGTGGTGCGCCGGCCGGCCGTGTAGACGGGGGCGTGCTCGACGTAGATGATCCGGCCGGGGGCGCCGGCCGCGACGGCCTCGTGCAGCTCGCGCTGCCGCTGCCAGGTCTCCTCGTAGTCGGCGTGATACTCGCCCAGACCCCGGTACTCGAACGCCACCATGGGCCCGATGGTAGCGCCGCCGTCAGACGAGGGCCGCGGCCAGCGTGACCAGCGGCGGGGCCAGCAGCAGGGCCGGCAGGAGGTCGCCCACCGGGATCTGCTTGAGGTCCAACAGCCGCAGGCCGAGCGCCAGCAGCACGACGCCGCCCGTCGCGGTGAGCGCGTCCACCTGGGCGGTGGTGAGCACGTCGCCGACGAAGTAGCCGACGGCGGTCAGCGATCCCTGGATGAGCGCGACGGCGCCGGCGGACGCCAGGACCCCCCAGCCGAGGGTCGACGCGAACGCCATGGCGGCGAAGCCGTCCAGCACGGACTTGACCAGCAGCTGGTCGGCGCCGCGCCCCAGCCCGTCGGACAGGGAGCCCAGGATGGCGAGCGGGCCGACGCAGAACAGGAGCGTCGCGGTGACCATGCCGTCCACGAAGCGCGCCGCGTCCCCGGACGCGGTGAAGCGGGCGCGTACCCAGCCCGCCCCCTGCTCGAGCCGGTCCTCGACGCGCAACCACGACCCGAGCAGCGCCCCGACGAGCAGGGCGGCCAGGACGACGAGCATGGCGGTGCCGTCGACCGCCTCGCGCAGCGCCTCAGAGTTCATGGCCACCACCGACATGCCGCCCAACACCAGCGTGACGAGCCCGAGGACCGCGGTCACCGTCGACTTAGTGGTCTCCGGGATCCGGTTGCCCAGGGCTATCCCGATGAGAGACCCCACCACGACGGTGATGACGTTGACGACGGTCCCGGCTCCGATGAACACGCCCGCCATCCAACCAGATGGGGCAGGCTGAACCACACACGGGTCCACCTAGTTTGTCTTAGGTTTGTCTAACCTTTAGGCTGGCGGTTGACGGCGACGGGAAGGAGCGGCATGCGACGATTCCTCGCGGAGCCGCGCGCGTTCCTGGCCGCCGCGTTGCTGCACCCGGTGGAGCGCACCCGGGTCGAGACCTCCGGCCAGCGGCTTCGGCGGCGCGTCGTCGTCGCCCTGACGATCGTCGCCGGCGCGGTAGCGGTGGGGTTCGCGCTGGCGATTCCGCCGGGCCAGAGCGAGTTCTACCTGGCAACCGTGGGCGTCGCGGCGCTGTGGGTCGTGGGGGCGCTGGCCTCGGGCCCGCTGTATCTGGGGGAGGGTCGCGCGCGCGACGGCGGCCGCAGCCGCGGCGTCGTCCAAGGCGTGCTGCTCGGCCTCATGCTGCTGGGGGTCTTCCTCGCCGGAGCCCTCGTCGTGGACCGGATCCCGCTCCTGGCCGGGCCCGTCGAGGACCTCCTCGACCACGCGCGCTTCGGCTCCCTGTGGATCGTGGCGCTCATCACGGCGGTCAACGGGATCGCAGAGGAACTGTTCTTCCGCGGTGCGGTCTACGCGTCGCTGCCGCGCAGCGTCAACGGCATCGGCTCCACCGCCCTGTACGCCGCCTCGACGCTCTTCACCGGCGTCCCCCTGCTGACCTTCGCCGCGATCTGCCTCGGACTGCTCACTGCCGCGCAACGCCGAGTCACCGGCGGTGTCCTCGGGCCGATTGCCTCACATCTCACGTGGTCACTCGGCATGCTGTTCCTATTGCCGCCAACGCTCGCCCTGGGAGGCTGACGTGCCCCGCACCGCACTCGTCACCGGCGCCACCGGATACATCGGCGCCGCGCTCGTACCCGTCCTCCTCGACGACGGCTGGCACGTCCGCGTGCTCGCCCGGTCGCCGCACAAGCTCGACCCCGCGTGGCGGGACCGCGTCGAGGTGGTCACCGGCGACGCGGGAGACTTCGCCGACGTCGTGCGGGCCCTCACGGGCGCCGACGTCGCGTACTACCTGCTCCACTCCATGGACGGCAAGGGCGACTACCGGACCCGTGACCGGGAACTGGCGGCCACGTTCGCCGAGGCCGCCCGCGACGCCGCCGTCGGCCGGATCGTCTACCTCAGTGGGCTGCACCCGCGCGGGCCGCTGTCGGACCACTTGGCTTCCCGCGTCGAGGTCGGGGAGATCCTCCTGGGCTCCGGAGTGCCGACGGCCGTGCTGCAGGCGGGCGTGGTGCTGGGCGCCGGCTCGGCCTCGTTCGACATGCTGCGCCACCTCACGGAGCGGCTGCCGGTGGCGGTGGGGCCGCGCTGGCTGCGCAACCGCATCCAGCCCATCGCCGTCGACGACGTCCTGTTCTACCTGCGCAGCGCCGCCGACCTGCCGCCCGAGGTCAACCGCACGATCGACGTCGGCATGGACGAGCGCATGACGTACATCGACATGATGCGCCGCTACGCGCAGGTGACCGGGCTGCGCCCGCGGCACATCTGGACGCTGCCGGTCCTCACGCCGGGCCTCGCGTCGCACTGGGTGGGTCTGGTCACCCCCGTGGACGCCGGGATCGCCCGGCCGCTGGTCGGCAGCCTCATCCACGACGCCGTCAAGGACGACGACGACGCCCGCGCCCTGCTCGGGGAGCCGCCCGGCGGCACCATCGGGTTCGACGAGGCCGTCAGGCGCGCCACGGCCGGCATCGATCCGCACTGGTGGAGCCGGACGCTGCGCGGCGGCGTCGCGGGCTTCGGCCTCTCGGCTGGTTTGGCGGTGGCCTCCACAATCCTGTCGGTCACCATCGCTAGGCTCGTGCGCGATCGGCGAAGGGGGGAAGCCGCATGATCGACGACCGTCTGACTCAGGCGTTCGACAGGGGGGCCAAGCGCTACGACCTGCTGGTGGCGCTCAACCCGGGTTACCACCGCGAGCTGCGCCGCGCCGCGGAGGCGCTGATCGGCCGGCTCGGTGACCGGGAAGGACTGCGGCTGCTGGACCTGGCCTGTGGGTCCGGGGCGTCGACGCAGGCGCTGCTGAACGCGTCGCCGCCTGGCACCGAGATCCTCGGCCTCGACGCGTCCCGCGGGATGCTGGCGCAGGCGCGTGCCAAGCACTGGCCGGGCCGCGTCACGTTCGACCAGGCGCGGGCCGGCGAGATCGACCTCGACCGCATCGACGGGGGCCGAGACGGAGTCCTGACCTGCTACCTCTTCCGCAACGTGCCGGAGGAGGACCGGGACCGGGCCGTGGCGGAGGTGTTCGCGCTCCTGAGGCCGGGCGGCTGGCTCGTCGTGCAGGAGTACTCCGTCGCGGGGGACCCGGCGGCCGCCTTCGTCTGGGACGCCGTCAGCCGCGGCGTGATCATCCCGCTCGGGTCGGTGCTCGACGGCGGCCCGGAGCTCTACCGCTACCTGCGCCGCAGCGTCCACGACTTCGATTCCGTCGACCGGTTCATGCAGCGGCTCGCCGCCGCCGGCTTCGTCGACATCGCCCACCGCACCGCCGCCGGGTGGCAGCGCGGCATCCTCCACACCTTCGTCGCCCACAAGCCCGAGGAGCACGCATGAGCCAGTACCCCGGCCGAGACCGCCGCGCCGTCCGACATCGCGGCCCCTCCGGAACGCCGCGCGTGCGGGACCCCCGCACGGCGCTGGTGGTCGGCGGGGGAATCGCGGGCCTGACCGCCGCCACGGCGCTCGCGGAGCGCGGCGTGGGGGTCACGTTGCTGGAGTCCGGGGATCGCCTCGGCGGCAGGGTGGCCGCTTGGCCGCTGGACGACGGCCGCACCATGAGCCGCGGCTTCCACGCCTTCTTCCGCCAGTACTACAACTTGCGCGCTCTGCTCGCGCGGATCGATCCGCAGCTCGGGTTCCTCGTGCCGATCGAGGACTACCCGCTCCAGCGCCCCGACGGCCTGCGGGACTCCTTCACCGGGCTGGCGACCACCCCACCCTGGTCCGTCATGCAGTTCGTGCTGCGCAGCCCCTCCTTCACCCTGGGCTCGCTGGCCAAGGTCGACGTGGCGGCCGCGCTGGAACTGCTGCGCGTCCGGTTCCCCGACACCTACTCCGCCTACGACGGCGAGTCCGCGGCGCAGTTCCTCGACCGCCTCCGCTTCCCGCAGGACGCGCGTGATCTGGCCTTGGAGGTCTTCGCCCGGTCCTTCTTCGCCGACCCGAAGGAGTTCGCCGCCGGGGAGCTCGTCGCCATGTTCCACACCTACTTCATGGGCTCGGCCGAGGGGCTGCTGTTCGACGTGCCCGACGACGACTACGACACCGCCCTGTGGGCGCCGCTGGGCCGGCACGTGGCCGGCCTGGGCGTGGACGTGCAGCTCGGCCGCACCGTCGAGTCCATCGGGCTGGCCCAGGGGTCCGCGTGCGTCGTCGTCGACGGCGAGCAGCTCGACGCGGACGCCGTCGTGCTCGCCACCGACCCGCGCAGCAGCCGGGCTCTCATCGGCGAGCTGGGCGGCTCCGGGCTGGGCGGCTGGCAGCGTCGCGTGGCGGGGACGGTCAACGCGCCGCCGTTCGTCGTGGTGCGCCTGTGGCTGGACCGGCCGGTGGATGCCGAACGACCGGCCTTCGTCGGCACCTCCGGCTACGGTCCGCTGGACAACGTGTCGGTGCTGGAGCGGTTCGAGGACGGCGCCGCGCGGTGGGCTGAGGCCAACGGCGGCTCGGTCGTGGAGCTGCACGCCTACGCCTGCGCGCCCGAAGTGGCCACCGACGGCGCCGCCCGCGACGCCGTCGTGGAGCGGCTCGAGAGCGAGTTGCACCGGATCTTCCCCGAGACCAGGACGGCCGGCGTCGCCCACCGCGAGGTGCTGGTGCGCGACGACTGCACGCTGATCGGCCCGCAGCGCTGGATGGACCGGCCCGGTGTCCGCACACCGTCGCCCCGCCTGGTGCTGGCGGGGGACTGGGTGCGGTGCGACTATCCGGTGGCGCTCATGGAGCGCGCCGCGACGACGGGCTTCGTCGCCGCCAACGCGCTGCTGGAGGGCTGGGGCGCCCAGGGGCATGACCTCTGCACCGTGCCGATGACGGGCATCCTGGCCCGCTGACCGGGACTAGACGGGCAGGGAGCCGCTGAGCGCCCGCAACGTCACGGCGGCCTTCTCCCGGCCCGGCACCCGGATGCGGCCATGGAACACGTCGTAGCCGGCGTCCTCGATCCGGTCGAGGATCCGCCGGTACAGCACCAGGGCCGTGCCGACGCAGCGCCGCGACGCGGGGGGCAGCATGTCGAGCCCCGGCAGGGCCTCGGCGTACAGGGCCCGGTTGCGGGCCACCTGTTCGGCCATCATGGCCTGCCACTGCGGCGTCACCCGGCGTTCCCACGGGTCGACCCCGTGCCGGGCGAGATCCTCCTGGGGCAGATAGACGCGCCCGCGGTCGAGGTCCTCGTCGACGTCGCGGAGGAAGTTCGTGAGCTGGAACGCGTGGCCGAGCGCTCGGGCGGGTTCCTTGGCGTCCTGCGTGTAGGGCTCCAGGACGGGCAGCATCATCTCGCCGATGACGGCGGCCGAGCCCTCCATGTAGCCGTCGCGGAGGTCCGACCAGGTGGCCCACGACGAGGTGGTGAGGTCCGCGGCCATCGCGTCGAAGAAGCGCTCGAAGCATTCGGGGTCCGTGCCGCGGCGCCCGATGCTCTCGACGATGGCGGACATGACCGGCTGCTCGGCCTCCCCGCGGGCCAGCGCGTCGAAGAACGTGTGCCGGAACGCCTCCAGCCGCTCGGCCGACGTGCCGTCGCGCGGGACGGCGCAGTCCTCGGTCTGCACCTTCTCGGGCTCGTCGACGATGTCGTCGGCGAGGCGGCACAGGGCGTAGACGGTGTAGACGTCGCGGCGCTGCTGCTGGGGCAGGAGCCGCGCGCCCCAGTAGTACGTGGTGCCGTAGTCGCGGGTGAGCTGCGCGCAGCGCCGGTACCCCGCCTCCTGGGCCGCGCTCATCGGCCCAGCTCCGCGACGCGGGCGGCGGCCAGCTTGCCGGACACCAGGACCATGGGGATCCCGACACCGGGGGTGGTTCCCGAGCCGGCGAACACCAGGCCCGGGACGCGACGGTCCACGTTGCGGGGGCGGAACGGGCCGGTCTGCGGGAAGGTGTGGGCGAGCGCGAACGGCGTGCCGGCCGCCATGCCCTGCCGCTCCCAGTCGACCGGCGTGACGAGCTCCTCCGTCACGATGTCGGTGGGGTAGCCCAGCCGCTCGAGCGTGCCGAGCATGCGCTCGCGCAGCCGCGGCCCCTCCGTCGCCCAGTCCATTCGGCCGACGTGCAGGTTCGGCACCGGTTCGAGGTAGTACAGCGTGTGGTGCCCGGCCAGGGCGGCCGCGGGGTCGTCCAGCGACGGCACGGACAGGAACCGCGACGGGTCCGTCATCGCTACCCCGTCGTCGAGCAGCTCGCGGAACGACTCGTCCCAGGCGCGACCGAAGTAGATGTTGTGGTGGCCGACCCCCTGGGGGAGGTCGCCCTTCACCCCGACGTGCCAGACCAGCGCGCTGGGCGAGTACTTCCCGCGGCGCGCCACCCGGGGCGCCGGCAGGCCGGGGAGTAGACGCTCATAGGCCACGGGCAGGTCGGCGGTGACGACGACGGCGTCCGCGGGGACGAGCGAGCCGTCAGCCAGCCGCACGCCCGACGCCGACCCGTCGCCGCGACGCTCCACCCGGTCCACCGGGCTGGAGTAGCGGATCTCGACGCCCGCGTCGGTGGCCGCGGCGGCCATGGCGCGCGGGACCGCGTGCATGCCCCCCTCAGGGAAGAAGACGCCCTCGA
>Ga0209347_1000224_pt1 | contig 156526 bp, 119 predicted proteins | sample AutmiccommuBRH23_FD_187382 | JGI IMG/M metagenome (GOLD analysis project Ga0209347, IMG submission 187382) | Deep subsurface microbial communities from Mt. Terri, Switzerland - Autotrophic microbial communities BRH/23 (SPAdes) (version 2) | ecosystem: Environmental > Aquatic > Deep subsurface... | reverse complement strand
TTTGACTCCAATAAGCAGGATAACAATTTCATGTGCCGCACTAAATATCAAAGCCATCAAAGAAAAAGTAATTAGGATTGTTGTGTTAAAGAATAGTTCAAATGTAGAGAATTGCTCTTTTCTGGTCTTCTTCGATGATAAGGCTGCAAAGCTTACGCGTTGAATTGTATTGGCAATATTTGTAGAAGCCAAATTGTTGAAGGTTTCTGCACGTGTATAATATCCCAGAGTCGCAGGATTGAAAACCTTTCCAATCACAAAATAATAGACATTGGTATATAACGAATTAATGAATCGAGAAGCAAAAAGGTTGACACCGTACTTATACATTGATTTTAGTGAATTGAAATCAAATATTAAATTGGGTCTCCATTTATTTATTAACCAAAATAGGATCAATGTCATGGCTTGTCCCAAGACCATTCTTATTACCAAGCTCATCACCCCGTATCCATTAAAAGCCATATAGACAGCAACAGAACCACTGATTAAAACAGAGACAATTGAAACAATCGTTATCGATTTAAAATCAAGAATTTTAGTAAGTATCGCCCGTTGAATTGAAGAGAATGAAACGATTAATACACTTAGTGCCGTAATTCTTATCAAGATGGTTAGTTCGTCTCTTTCGAAAAAATCAGAAATAAATGGTGCCAGCATATAAAGCAGAACATAGGTTACAACGCCTAAGAATACATTTGACCAAAATACGGTATTGTAATCTTTTTCTGTTGCATCCTGCTTATTGATTAAAGCATCACTTAAGCCGCTGTTGACAAATGTATTTGACAAGGCGATAAAAACAGATATAATCCCTACCAGGCCAAAATCTTCGGGTGTTAAAAGGCGGGCTAATATAATTCCCACACCAAAATTAACAAGTTGCTGTAGTAAATTATCGGAAAAACTCCAAAATAGACCCTTAAGGGTTTTGCTTCTTTTCATCAATTCACCCGTTTATTTCATCTCCCCCCAATACCACGCACACGCCTCTTCCAGTCCCTGTTTGACCGAGTAATCGGGTTGGTAGCCGAGGATGGTTTTTGCTTTTTCGATACTAGCCAGGGAGTGGGGCACATCGCCGGGGCGGGTGGGGCCGTATTGGAGTTCCATCTGCGCAATGGCCGGGTCGAATGGACTTAAGTTGTCTTTGAGCAGTTGGGCCAGTTGGTTGAGGGTGGTGCGCTGGCCGTAGGCGATGTTGAAGACTTCGGAGAGGGTTGTGCTACTGGCAACAGATTGCTTCGCTTCCTCCGGTCGCTCGCAATGACGGGGGCTGGCAACAGATTGCTTCGCTTCCTCCGGTCGCTCGCAATGACGGGGGCTGACAGCAGATTGCTTCGTCGTATCCTCCTCGCAATGACGCTTTGGCTGTTCAACCACCCCGTCTCCGTCGGTTGACGGAGCCACCTCCGTCGAAGGCCGGACAGGCTCTCCTCGATGAGGAGGGGAAATCCGCGCGTTTACTTGGCTGTTGTGAATACTTTCCTGGTATTGTTTTGCGCGTTCGCGTATCACTTCCGTTGGGGTAATGGCGGCGAGTTGGTTGGCCTGGAGCACGTTTTCGATGTAGGTGAAGTCGCGCGAGTAGGAGCCATCGCCATTGATGCGGGGCGATTCATGATTGATGAATTGTTTCACAAACAGGGGAATGACTGCGGCATAAGCCCCATTGGGGTCCTGGCGTCGTCCAAACACGTTGAAGTAACGCAGCCCGATGGTTTCGATGCCATAAATGTCGGAGAAATTTTTGGCAAACAGCTCATCCACGTATTTGGTAATGGCATAGGGCGACAGGGCGTTGCCAATCTGGTGTTCCACCTTGGGCAGGGCCGGGTGGTCGCCATAGGTGGAAGAGCTGGCCGCGTAAACAAAACGTTTCACCCCGGCTTCTTTGGCGGCATGCAGCATTTTTACAAAGCCGCCAATATTCACATCGGTTGTGGTCATGGGGTCGGCGATGGAGCGGGGCACACTGCCCAGCGCCGCCTGGTGCAACACGTAGTCGCAACCGGCTACCGCCCGCCGGCAATCTTCGTAGTTACGAATATCGCCTTCGATGAAGGTAAAGGCCGGGTGCTTCAGGGCTTCGGTGAGGTTCTCGCGCTTGCCGGTAGCCAGGTTGTCGAGACACACCACCTCGTTGTCCTGCTGCAACAGCCGGTCAACCAGGTTCGACCCAATGAAACCGGCTCCTCCGGTAACGAGTACTTTTTTATTGGTAATGATTTTGCTTGTGGTCATTTTTAGTGTTCGTTGTGACATCCGCAAGGGATGATAAATGCGTGTGCGAATATACGAATTTTAAGCTTGCCTCCCCGTCATTGCGAGCGCAGCGAAGCAATCTGTTTGTTATCACAGGTTTTCGTCATTGCGAGCGGAGCGAAGCAATCTGTCTGCTGGCCTGCACCGTCGCCGTTGCGAACAAAGCGAAGCAATCTGTCGGCTCAACCTTCTCACAGATTGCCGCGTCTCTCCCTCCGGTCGTTCCTCGCAATGACGATGGTAGCTGACTTCGTTTCCCGCCATGACGCTATTCAATTGCTCCTGTCAAGTCCTTCCATTCCGGATTAAAGCGGTTAATCAAGTCTAATTTCTTTTGTCGTGAGCCTCCTTTTATCTGCTTTTCTCTGGCAATAGCTTCTTCTATTCGGGTAAAACCCTCGAAATAAACCAATTTGTCCACGTTGTATTTGCTTGTAAATGCTCCTTTGAAAAAACCCGTCCGATGCTCGTACATCCGGTTCGGCAGATTGCTGGTTACACCGGTATAAAGCACCGTGTGGTTCTTATTGGTCAGTATGTAAATATATCCACCTCGTTCCATTGGTGTTTTGTTGTTTGGCTGTGTTGTCCGTGTCAGCTTCAACCCGTCATTGCGAGCGCAGCGAAGCAATCTGTTTGTTATCACAGGTTTTCGTCATTGCGAGCGGAGCGAAGCAATCTGTCGGCTCAACCCGCTGACCGATTGCCGCGTCGGCTCCGTTGCACTTCGCCTCCTCGCCATGACGATGGGAGTTGTTTGCAACAGATTGTCCGCCAGCTGGCGGATCGTTCCTCCTCCCTCGCAATGACGAGTATTTCCCTACAACCGGCCGTCCACCGCATCTTTGTCCCAGATGCCTTTGATGTCGTAAATAACAGCCTGGTGTCCGTTGCGGAGGGTGGAGAGGTCCATGGTTTTAAATTCGTTGTGGGAGACGGCCAGCACCACGGCATCGTATTTTTTCGTGCGGTAGTTCTCCACCAGCTCCAGTTGGTATTCGTGTTTCACTTCGTCGGGACTGGCCCAGGGGTCGTGCACATCCACTGTGCAACCGTATTGTTTCAGTTCGTTAATCACATCAATGGCCTTGGTGTTGCGAATGTCGGGGCAGTTCTCCTTGAAGGTGATGCCGAGCACCAGGATGTTGCTGTCTTTGACGGCATGCCCTTTTTGAATGAGCAGCTTCACGATTTGCGAGGCTACCCATTGGCCCATGCCATCGTTCATGCGTCGTCCGGCCAGGATGATTTCCGGATTATAGCCCGATTCCTGTGCTTTTTGGGCCAGGTAGTAGGGGTCAACGCCAATGCAGTGTCCGCCTACCAAGCCGGGTGAGAAGGGCAGGAAGTTCCACTTGGTTCCGGCAGCTTCCAGTACTTCCTTGGTGTCGATGCCCAGCTTGCTGAAGATCTTGGCCAACTCATTGACAAAAGCGATGTTGATGTCGCGCTGCGAGTTTTCAATGACCTTGGCCGCTTCGGCTACCTTGATCGATGTTGCCAGGTGCGTTCCGGCCACAATGACCGAACGGTACAGGGCATCTACTTTTTGGCCCACTTCCGGGGTCGAGCCCGAGGTGACCTTCTTGATCTTGGTAACGGTGTGCTCCTTATCGCCCGGGTTGATGCGTTCGGGGGAGTAGCCTACAAAAAAATCGGTGTTAAAGGTCAGTCCCGAGACCTGTTCCAGTACCGGTACGCAGTCCTCTTCGGTAGCTCCGGGATAGACGGTGGATTCGTAAATCACAATGTCGTTTTTCTTCAAAACCGAACCGACCGTCTCGGATGCCTTAATCAATGGCGTGAGCACCGGGCGGTTGTTTTTATCCGTGGGTGTGGGAACGGTAACAATGAAATAGTTGCAGTCTGCCAGGCTTTCGGTGGAAGTGGTCAGGCTTAGGCCGGTGCCCGCTTCAGCATGAAGTACGGATTTCAGGTTGTCGTCTGCTACTTCCAGGGTCGCATCGTGTCCATTGTTCAGTTCATCCACCCGCTTTGGGTTGATGTCGAATCCCACGACGGGGTACTTTTTTGCAAATTCAACGGCCAGCGGTAATCCTACATAGCCCAAGCCGATTACGGCAATTTTAGTGTCTGTTGATGTCATTGGGTTTTGATCTTTTGTTGTTTTCCCGGCGATTTTTTATTGTCGGGCGAATTTAGGGAAAATAATTCAGTTGTCAGTTGTCAGTTGTCAGTTGTTGGTTGTCAGTTGTCAGTTGTTGGTTGTCAGTTGTCGTGCGTTCGTACCTTCGTGTCTTGGTCATTGATAGTCATTCTATTGTCATTGGTTATTGGTTGTCGGTTGCGGCCGTCATTGCGAGGACGAGCAATCGGGAGAAGCAATCTGTAGGCTCAACCCGCTAACGGATTGCTTTCCGTCAAAAGCCGGACAGGCTATTCCGCTTCGCTTCAACTCCTTCGCAATGACGGTAGGAGTTTTAGGCAACAGATTGTCCGCCAGCTGGCGGATCGTCCTCGCAATGACGCTACTGGCTGGCTGCTGTGCCTCCCTTTCTTGTTTCTTCTTCCTTGTTCGGTGTTTTTTATTTCTTGTGCCCCTGTTTAACCGCTACGCGGTAACGGGTTTCGCGGGCTCTCTTGATTCTACAATACGGTAACCGCTACGCGGTAAATTGCGGCTCTCTGCCTACTGCGACTTCTTCGTGCGTTCGTACCTTCGTGTCTTCGTCATTTATAGTCATTCAATTGTCATTGGTTATTGGTTGTCGGTTGTTGGTTATTGGTTGTCAGTTGTTGGTTATTGGTTGTTGGTTATTGGCTTTAGCGGTCTGTGTCGCAGGTTTCGCTGTCCGACTCGCGGGTTTAGCGGTCTGTGTCGCAGGTTTCGATGCCCGACTCGCGGGTTTAGCGGTCTGTCTCGCAGTCTTCTCCGGGTTTTTGCCTCCTTTCGACGGGCTTCTGCATGCTTTAGAATCACTTCTACACGCTTTAGCAACGGTTTTGCATGCTTTAGACGGACTTCTGCATGCTTTAGCAATGCTTTTGCACCTTTTAGAATGACTTTTGCGTGTTTTATTTTGCTTTTGATCCTTTTTGCGGGTCGAAGCCGGGTTTTTGGTTGTTTTTGCTTGTTTCTTGTTGCGATTTTAGGTTTTGGGTTTGTTTTTGGCTTTGAACAAGCCCGGAGTAGCCGTCCAAGGTAGGATATCTATCGGGCTACGCGGGCTTGTTGTTGGTTGACGGTGGTTTTGGGCAGCGGTCGGGAAGTCAGCAGTGGGAGTTGCTGCTTTCCGGGGTCGCGCCCGCAGCCCTATTCTCCAGGCACGGGATCCTCATAGCTTGCTTGGGGTGCCGACTTGGTGGCTGTTGTTTTTTTGCCGCTGGTTTGTCGCACCTGTTTCATGAGCTTGGAGAAGGTGTACTCTTGCAGGCGTCCGGGGTCGACATCGGTGTAAAGGATTTTCCCGATGCTGAGGATTTCCTGGATCTGGCCGTAGAGTTGGTTCATGATTTCGACATTCTCCTCAATCAGCATCCGGCGGTTGGACAAAATTTGGTATTGCTGCTGGTTGAGCTGGTTGAGGTTTTCGCCCGTGGTGTCGAAAAAACCGGTGATTTCTTCGGTGAGTCCCACGGGTGTGAGCTGGCTGCTGAAGCGATCCAGGTTGGTGTTGATCAACTGGAGGGCGTCGAGCACCTTTTCGGTGTCCTTGCTGCGCAATCCGCTACGTAAAGCTTTGATGCCAAAATCGGCTGCCGACAGGGGCAGGTCGTTTTTGGCCAGCTTGAGGTAGCCATCGAGGTGCCGCAAGGGCATCAGGATGGATTGCATGAGCGCATACAGTTGGTTGGTGATCTGTTTGAGCTCGGCAGACTCGGTTTCGGGTGCCACCAATTGCCGGCAGGCCGCAATGCGGTCGGTGAATTGGGTGGCGTAAGCCGCGTCGAACTTGGGCGAGAAAGCGGTAAAATCGGCTAAATCGCGCTCAAAGCCAAAGGCGACATACTGCGCAACGACGGGTAATTCCTCGTCTTTGCAATTGTAACTTCTGGGGTTGTTTTTTCCCATGTTGTACAGATTTTAGTTCATATGTTGGTTTTCCTACCTTTCGATTGGGTGCTGGATGCTGGATGCTGGATGCTTGATGCTTGATGCTAGATGCTGGATGCTGGATGCTTGATGCTAGATGCTGGATACTGGATGCTTGATGCTTGATGCTTGATACTGGATGCTTGATGCTTGATACTGGATGCTTGCCCCCAACAATCGGAGCGTCATTCCGATCCGTCAGTGGCCGGACAGGGTTCCGTCGGTTCACCACAGCTCGTCATCGCGAGCGGAATGTAATGGAGCGTGGCGATCTGTCTGCTGGCCTGCACCGTCGTTATGATTGGTCTTCGGCAGGTTGTCCGCCAGCTGGCGGATCGTTCCTCGCAATGATGCTGGCGACTAGCTGCCTACTGGTACTGTTTACTGCGACTTCTTCTTATTTTTTGTGCCCCTGTTTAACCGCTACGCGGTAATGGGTTTTGCGGGCTCTCTTGTTTCTACAATACGGTAACCGCTACGCGGTAGCTTTCAATTGCTCTTCTGCTGGTGGTTGGACTTTGGATTTTGGCCCATGGACTTTGGAATTTTCTCCGTGTTCCTCTGTGCATTCCTCCGTGCAACTCTGTGGTTAAATCTTGATCCTCGATGTTTGCGACCACAGGGAGTCCCGATTGCTCGGGAATCCTTGATATCTGCCCCCAACAATCGGAGCGTCATTCCGATCCGTCAGTGGCCGGACAGGGTTCCGTCGGTTCACCACACCTCGTCATCGCGAGCGAAATGTAATGGAGCGTGGCGATCTGTCTGCTGGGCTGCACCGTCGTTATGATTGGTCTTCGGCAGGTTGTCCGCCAGCAGGCGGATCGTTCCTCGCAATGATGCTGGCGACTAGCTGCCTACTGGTACTATTTACTGCGACTTCTTCTTATTTTTTGTGCCCCTGTTTAACCGCTACGCGGTAATGGGTTTTGCGGGCTCTCTTGTTTCTACAATACGGTAACCGCTACGCGGTAGCTTTCAATTGCTCTTCCGCTGGTGGTTGGAAACTTGAAACTTTAAACTTTAAACTTCTTCGCGCCTTGGCGCCTTTGCGTTATCGGGACAAGTTTTGTGTTTAAATCTTGCGGCCCACGAGCTGTCGGGGCAGGCTGATTACTGCGACTGGGACTGTTCTCCCTGCTAGGCCGTAATCAGATCGAGTCCCTCTATCTTTTCAAAATCTTTGATATTATGGGTTATCAGAGCGCAATTATGAACAAGACAAGTTGCTGCGATAATGGCGTCGGGTAATTTGATGGAATGTGTTTTCCGTATTTGAATCGTTTTCCGAATGACCTTTTCGTCCAGGTCCAGCACCGTTGATCCGGCCACAAAAGATTCTAAAACAATCGTTTCCTGTTTTGTCAGCTTACTGAAGCCTAACAGTTCGATCTGGTTAATGACTGAAATATAATAGTTCCCGGAGAGAATACGATCGATCCGTTTTTCTGACTCTTTGGATAAGGCCAATCCCAGGTAATAAATCACTACATTGGTATCTATCAAATAGTCCTGTCCTTCCATTCGTTTCTTGAATTTTCGATTTCATGGGCCAGTTCAATTGCCCGATCGTGTGAAATTGAACCTTTCAACTGAAGCAGGGGATTCTTCTCCGACTTTCCGGTATGAATCAGCTTAATCATGTTGGCCTTCTCAAGACTTTTCAGAATAGCCAAAGCATTCTTGTTTTTCAATTCAATTTTTATCGTTTCCATTCGTGCAGCATTTTGATACGAAATTACGAAAAACCTTTGATTGTTTTCCCCATTAGGGTTTATTCGTTGACGGTGTGCACAGTTGTCGGTTGTGCGTTGGCTTTCTCCGGCAGCTGCCGGACCAGGGGTCGCGTGGGGCTATTGATATTTTTTTCCCCACCGGGGAACTTCTTCTTCGCGTCTTTGCGTTATCGGGACAAGTTTTGTGTTTAAATCTTGAAACTCGGTTCTACGCTCCTCCGTCATTGCTTGGACTTTGGATTTTGGCCCATGGGATTTGGAATTTTCTCCGTGTTCCTCTGTGCATTCCTCCGTGCAACTCTGTGGTTAAATCTTGATCCTCGATGTTTGCGACCGCAGGGAGTCCCGATTGCTCGGGAATCCTTGATATCTGCCCCCAACAATCGGAGCGTCATTCCGATCCGTCAGTTCACCACACCTCGTCATCGCGAGCGGAATGTAATGGAGCGTGGCGATCTGTCTGCTGGCCTGCACCGTCGTTATGATTGGTCTTCGGCAGGTTGTCCGCCAGCTGGCGGATCGTTCCTCGCAATGACGCTGGCGGATTGCTGCCTACTGGTACTATTTACTGCGACTTCTTCATGAGTGCATAAGTGCATGAGTTCGTGCCTTCGTGTTCCTCCCGTTACCGGGACAAGTTGAGTGCATTGCTCCGTGTAACTCCCGTTGGTCGCAGTTGGGCTGTTTGTCATTTGATGGTCAATGGTTGTTGATGGCAGTTTTGAAGTTTGCAAGGCTGATTATTTCAGTCTTTCCGATTGTCTTCATTTCAAGTAAATCCAAATCACCGGTAACCAGGTAATCGGCTTTTCCATCGATGGCGAGGTTCAGCAGAAAGTTGTCTTTGGGATCCCGGCATGCCTGTATGTTCGATTGTATCGCAACTAACTGACTGTATCGTTCGATTAACTGGATCAACTGGTCCACATCGGTTGCAGGGAAAAGATCTCTAAGCTTTGGTTTCTGGATAACGGTTAAAAATTCGGACAGCAGGTCGAAGCTAAAAAGCAACTGCATTTTTTGTTGGTAGAGTAGCTTGTCGAGCCAACTGAGCTTTTTCGAAATGAGAAAACTAATCCAAATATTGGTGTCAAGAATGACCTTGGGTTGATTTCCTTTCATAACGTTCGGTCCTTGCTTCTTCAACAATTTTCGTGATTTCATCGAGTGAGGGGGATTCGGCAGAATAGCTCCGCAATTTTTTTAGTAACAGGCGAAATTTTTGATCTGAATCACGCTCTTCGGTAATCTGAATCAGCTTCAAGTCAACCAAGCCTTGAATGATCTTTTTGGCTTTTGGATTTAATATTTTGATTTTAAGCGCTTCCATGCTTGTTTAAATTTGTGACTAAAGGTATGAATTCGATCTGACACGTCCAATTGTTGCTTAATAAGCACATGAGTTCATGAGTGGGGCATTGCCTGTGCCTTTTCTTCGCGCCTTTGCGTTTAAATTTTCTCTTTGAGTTCTTTGAGAAACCTCTGTGTTCTCTCGTTACCGGGACAAGTTTTGTGGTTAGAACTGGATGCTTGATACTAGATGTTGGATACTAGATGTTTGATACTGGATCCTCGATGCTGGGCACTTGCACTCTTTTCCGTCCGCGGCGGCGCTGGTGCTTTTTACGGGTTTTGGTTCGCGGCCTACTTCTTTTACCCCAAACCCCTAAAGGGGCTTTCGCTCCGAGCATGGGGTGATGTTGTTCGGTGCGGCGGATACCCCTTTAGGGGTCAGGGGTGCGCGCGGGCCGGGTTCCTCCGTCATTGGTTGGACTTTGGATTTTGGCCCATGGGATTTGGAATTTTCTCCGTGTTCCTCTGTGCATTCCTCCGTGCAACTCTGTGGTTAAATCTTGTTCTCTTTTCCGTCCGCCGAAGCGATGGTGCTTTTTATTTTAGCGATTCAATAAATTCGGCAGGAGTGAATACGTCTAATCCCGATTTTGTGAAATCAGTTTTGTTTCTTGTAATAATTGTCGCTATTTCGTTACTCCTGGCCGCCGATACCTGGACGGCATCTTCAAAATCATTTAACTCCATGTTAATGGCAGCGATAATTACATTTTTATCTACCCCCAATACTTCAACGATTTCCAATAGGTTCAGAATAAATTGAATGGCGATCTCATTTCCCCGGTCTTTTTTAGCGATATAATAAATATCGGTGATGGTTGAAGCCGTGACATGTGCCTTGATTTTCTTTCGGTCAATCAACTCAAATAATTTCGCTGACAAATCAAAGAAAGGCTTGCGGTTCAAAGCAATATCCAAGATGATATTGGTATCAAAAAGGACCTGCTTCATTTATACTTTTTGATGAGATAGTCGTAACGACTGTTTTCAATATCAGGAGAATGCAGGAAACCAGCCCATCGGGCAACAAAATCTTTTGCCTTCAGCTTTTTCCTGAGCCGATGTGCTTTAGGGACCAAAGTAACTTCAACTTCTTTATCATGAAGGGCCAAGCTGTCGGGAACCTTGATCTTTCCGGTCTTCGATATTTTTGTCTTAAAGCGGTAGGTGTTCATCCTGTTTTTTTTTTAGCTCCATTCAAAGTTATAATAAATGCTGGAACAAAAAATGCGAAATGTTTGGGTTTTTGTGTCGTTGCCAGTCTTGTGAAATATTCACCTGGTTAAATCTTCTTTCTCTTTTCCGTCCGCCGCGGTGATGGTGCGTTTTGCAGGCGATGGTTCGCGGCCGGCGACCAACGGGAGTCCCGATTGCTCGGGATAAGGAGGGGGTGCGTCTGATCCCCGGGGTGCCGCTCTCCGGCAGTAGCCGGTTCGCTCTGCCCCGGGCTATTGCTGTAACCCTTTCAGGGTTTATTCTTTGGTGGTTTTCAATTGCTCTTCTGCTGGTGGTTGGACTTTGGATTTTGGCCCATGGACTTTGGAATTTTCTCCGTGTTCCTCTGTGCATTCCTCCGTGTTCTCTGTGGTTAAATCTTGATCCTCGATGTTTGCGACCGCAGGGAGTCCCGATTGCTCGGGAATCCTTGATATCTGCCCCCAACAATCGGAGCGTCATTCCGATCCGTCAGTGGCCGGACAGGGTTCCGTCGGTTCACCACACCTCGTCATCGCGAGCGGAATGTAATGGAGCGTGGCGATCTGTCTGCTGGGCTGCACCGTCGTTATGATTGGTCTTCGGCAGGTTGTCCGCCAGCTGGCGGATCGTTTCCGCAATGATGCTGGCGACTAGCTGCCTACTGGTACTGTTTACTGCGACTTCTTCTTATTTTTTGTGCCCCTGTTTAACCGCTACGCGGTAATGGGTTTTGCGGGCTCTCTTGTTTCTACAATACGGTAACCGCTACGCGGTAGCTTTCAATTGCTCCTCTGCTGGTGGTTGGAAACTTGAAACTTTAAACTTGAAACTTCAAACTTGAAACCTCTCCGCGTCTTGGCGTTTAAATCTTGCTACTGGCAGCTTGCGGCTTTCTGCTGCCTGCTGCGACCCACGAGGTATCGGGGCAGGCTGTTCACTGATCACTGTCCACTTCCCCTACTTCTCCGCGTAATATCCTTTTCCGTAGGCATATTTATAGGAGTAGCTGTACCCGTAGCCATCGAGCTTAATGTCGTTGATGACCAAAGCGGCGTTGGGCATGACCCCTTTGCCGGTGATTTCGTTGATGAACTTCAGCTGGTCTTTGTTGCTCACCCCATAGCGCAGGATGAACAGGTTCAGGTCCGTATAGCGGCAGGTGATCAGTCCGTCGGTGACCATGGATACCGGCGCATTATCGAAAATGATGTAGTCGAATTCCTTTTTCGCCCAGTCCATGAGTTCCTGCATCCGCGGACGTTCCAGCAGCTCCGCGGGGTTGGGCGGGATGGGGCCCGAAGGGATCACCCACAGGTTGTCGATCAGGCTGGGCTGGGTGATGTCGTTCGTATTGGATTGCCCCACCAGGTAGTTGCTTAAGCCGTTGTTGTTGTTGAGGTTAAACAGTTGGTGCAGGCGAGGCTTCCGCATATCGGCCCCGATCAGCAGCGTCTTTTTCTCGTTCATGGCCAGGATGGAGGCCAGGTTGGTGGAGTTGAAGGTCTTTCCTTCGCCCGGGCTGATGGAGTGAATACCGATGACCTTTTGTCCCGGCTCGCTAAACTTGTACTGCAGGTTGGTGCGGATGGTCCGGTACGACTCGGAGATGGGGGCTGTGGGATGATCGATCACCACCAACTCGCTCTTGTTGCGGCTGTGCAGTACATTGCCAATGATGGTGAGTTTGGTGAGTCGTTCCACATCTTCCTGTAAGTGGATCTTGCTGTTGAGCTGGTCGGCCAGCAGTATGACAATCACCGGCAAGGCCAAGCCCAGGAAGGCGCCGAAGATGAGCAGGATCAGGTTGCCGCGTCCCGTGGGTACGATGCGCTCCATGCGTGCCGGGTCGATGATCTGGATGTCGACGACCGCTGCCGCCAGGGCGATTTCAATTTCCGCCCGTTTCTGTAACAGGAAGGTATAAATTTCGCTGGTCAGCTGGTATTTTCGCTGGATGTTGATCATCTGCTGTTCCTGTCCCGGCAGGTTATTCAGGTCGCTGTTGATGCGGGTCTGGCGGGCATCGAGACTGCGAATGCTGATCTGCGCGTTGTCGATCAGGTTTAGCAGGTTTTCGCGCAGCTGCTCATTGACCTGGGCAATTTCCTTGTTCAGCAGCACCAGCGTGGGGTTGTTTTCGTAGGCGCTGAACGACAACACTTCGCGGCGGCTGTACAGTTCGCCCAGCCGAAGCACCAGGGCATTCAGCGAGGGGTCTTGAATACCCACCACCGATGGGGTTGAGATTTGGTTGATGTTTTCGTCCTTCTCCAAATAGGTGAGCAGGTTGCGGAAATATTCGAGCTGAATTTGCTGCTGCGATTTCTGGCGTTCAATCTCACTCAACTGTTCCATCACCAGGGTGCCCTGCGCACTCAGGTCGATGATCTGGTTGCGCGAGCGGAACTCGGTGAAGGTGGTTCCGGCAACGTTCAGCGAGTCGGAAATGCCGGACAGCTGTTTGTCGATAAATTCGAGCGAGCGTTTCTGGGTTTGCGTTTGCAGCTCGAGTTTCAGGTCGAGGTACACCCGGATCAGCTCGTTCAGGTAATGGATGTTGCGCAGGGGCTCCGCGCCTTCCAGGCTCAGGCGGATCACTTCGCCCTGCTTATCGGTTTGCACTACCTGGATTTGTTTCAGGTAGTTGAAGGTTTGCTTGTTGATGTTTTGAAAGACGAAGCGGAATTCGCGGTCTTCAAGCTTTTCAGCTCCTTCTTTGGGGTGAAGGGTGAAGTTGAAAAACTCATTTTGGAACGGTTCGCCCAAGGTCAGTGTTTCCGAGAAGCTGATATCCACCTCCTCGTTGTTGACCAGGCCGGTACCATCCGCTTCAATGCGGTATTGGTTGTTCTCTTTCGGAGTCAGCCTTAGGTAAACCCCCTCGGCATTGACTCCGGTATCGGTTTCCTGCACCAGGAAAGGTTCTTTGGAATACAGGCCCCTCCAGATCAGAAAGTCGTCTTCGTACCAAGCCGTACGCCAGTTCAGGTTATCCACCACCCGGTGATTCAGGGTGTACGATTTCAACAGTTCAATCTCATTGTTGATGGTCACCTTGCCGAGGCCGGGCATTTCATTTTCAAACAGGCTGCCCAGGTTCAGGGCGTTCTTGTCTTCGGGAACGATGATGCTGGAGTCGATCTTGTAGGTCTGGGGCGTGAACTGGCCGAACAGATAACCGCCGGCAGCACCCAGAAAGGTGAGCCCGACCAGCCAGTACCAGTTTTGCAGGAGCAGAAAAAACAGGCGCTTGTAGTTGATGACCTTTTCTTCGTCTTGTACCTGGAGCAGGTCGTTGATATCAATCTTCATGATTTATCGGGTTGATGGGATTGTTTCTTTATGATTGTACTTATTGGTGACGCTGTTGATTGGACTTGGTTTTTTTTAAAGCAAAAATCCGAACACGGCCAGCAAAATGCTAAACGAAGAGAAGATCAACGAATAAGCCTGGCTGTTTAGCTGAAAGTTTTTGTATTGATCGGGTTCCACAAACACGTAATCGTTGGGGTAGAGGTAAAAGGCCTCTGACATCCAGGATTCTTTATTGGATAAATCGAGCTTAATCACTTTCTTGCCGTTTTCCATGGGGCGGATGATGGTAATCTTGTGAATGTCGGCAAAATCGGTGTTGCCGTTGGCCATGCCCAGGGCACTGAGCAGGGTAAAGTCGTTGTTGTAGTTATAATATACGCCGGGGTTTTTTACTTCGCCCAGCACGGTCACCATATAATTCAGCAGCTTGACTTTCACGATGGCATCTTTCATGTATTTGTCGGCCTGGGCCTGTACAATGGCTTCAATTTTCGACTGTGGGTTTCCGGCTACCGGTATCAGCCCCAGAATGGGCAGGCGCAGGTTACCGTTACGGTCCACCTCAAAGCCATACAGGTAGGCACCCTGTGGCGTGGTAAACTTCTGAAATGAATTGTAGCTCTGGGTGCTCATGCCGGCTTCGGGGTTAAATAAGGCGTTTACCTCGGCATTCATTGACTTGATACTCACATAGAGGATATCGCCGGGTTTGACCTGGTATTCGGTCACCGAGTCGGGCAAGGCTTGCAGGACTTCTTCGTGGTAAGTATCCTGCATGTACACGAGTTCCTGACTGTTGCGGCAGGAGAACAGGGCGAGCATCAACACAAAGCTGATAAGTATGCTCAAACGACGGTTATTCATGGGTTGTTTATTTAGATGATATGTTTTGATGCTGATTTTAACGAAGGGTAAAGATATTCATTTTTACCAGACCCTTAAAAGCTACTTCCACCATTTCCATTTTGATCCGGAAGGCTGGTCTTTGGGAGCGGCTTCGGGATGAATAAGCTGATAGATTTCGGTCCACGATGGCATGCCGCCGATGTTACGGTCGTCGATATACAGATCGGCCAGGATCTTCCGGCTGATTTGGTCGTTCATTTTCTCCTCTGGGTAGTTTTTGTTGATGGCGTAAAACTCGAGGCCGCGTTCCTTGCAGAAGTTTACTGCGTCGTCGAGCTGCTGCCCGCAGCGATAGGTCCAGAGAATCAGGCGATGGCCTTTTTCCTGCAAGGTTTTTAAGGTGTGCGTCGCAAACGGAAGTTCATTTCCAATCGCCGGAAATTTATGCTCTACAATGGTGCCGTCAAAATCAACAGCGATGGTCAGTGGCTTAATCATATGGGTATGTATTATTTTAATCTGGCTTATTTATGACATGATTGGTGCCGGACACCCGGCATCCTGTTTTTCCTTTTCGGGGCTTGCCCAAGCCTGCTTGTCGCGTCTGAGTCCTTTCGTTTTTGCTGTCCATCCTCCGGTCGTCTTGCCTGGGTTCAAAGGTCACCCATTCTTGCGTTACAGCTGGCATGCTTGTCGGGTGGGGTGCTTGGCACACGATGGTGCGAGGGTGGAAGGTTGAATTTGTCAGATTTGCTTGCTAGTGTGGACTTTGTGCTGGCTTGAGTGAAGGACTCCGGATTCATGAAGCAGCACCAGATTTTATAGGGCTGGCACAGCTTCGCCTCCTCAGTCCCATTTTCTGAGTTTTCCCGGATGCCGTTGGGACCAAAAAATTACCGGCATAATCCGGTCTCCTTCTCAAATGGCAAAAATAGAAAATCCGACCTGCGAGCCTAGAATTTTTTAAAAAATTTCATGAACTGCACTTTTTGGGGCCTAAAAGTGCTTGTATCTCATACGAACGATACTTTTGCCCTCTTTTTGAGGCCTAAAAAAGAGCCTTAAATAGACCCTCTAGAAAACATAAGATCAGAAAAAACGTCATTTTTTTCGTTCTCCGAAGAAAATTGTGAAAAAATGGAGTGGAAAAGTTTCGCTGGAATGAGGTCGAAAATGGATGCGAATGCTTGGATCGGCACAAACGCTTTTTGACCATTCCAGGATTCTTTGTGGTAGGTTCTGTATTTTGCGGAAACCGTTGTGGCGATTTTAATCCTGGCGATCGCCGTTGGCCTTCATCGGGCGTGGCGTGAAACCCTTTTATGCTTGCATTTGAAACCTTGGTTTTTTCCATTTAAACCTCAGTAGCCAACGATTAAGGAAGAGACAAAAGCTTGTTCACCTTATTTGATGAAGACGGAATAGCTTCCACCAATGCTTGATGTTGATCTTGCTGTGACTTCATTATCGATAAAACAATGAAAGCAACGATGAGAATAATTTTTACTCCACCGGAAATCTAAACTGATCCCTGATCCTTCTTCGCCTTGGTGCCGTGCTAATTTCCAGGGGGTGCTGAAAAGCAAAAGGAGTTGCAAACATTGGGTTTGCAACTCCTTTTTTATCGGGCGGAGAGAGAGGGATTCGAACCCCCGGATCCGTGAAGATCAACGGTTTTCAAGACCGCCGCATTCGACCACTCTGCCATCTCTCCGTAGATGTGGCGGCAAAAGTATAGGAATTTTTTAAAACTCAAAAATATTAGCCGGAAAAAAACTTTGGAAATGAAAAAAAAAAAAGTTCAATAAAGGTTGCATAATTGAATCATATTTTAGAATTTTATGAAGCGTAAAATTTAAGCTTTTGAAAGCATTGATTTTACTAAGGTTTTAGAAAGTTTGAATTCTTTTTTCACACCTTCAGACAAGACATTAATTATTATAAAATTATTTTAATCATTTATTTTTTAATCCTAAACAAGTTTTCTTATGAACAAAGCTCAATTAATTGACTCAATTGCTGAAAAAGCTGGTCTGACTAAAGCGGATGCTAAAAAAGCATTGGATGCTTTCGTAGAATCTACAACTGATGCTCTGAAAAACGGTGACCGTGTGGCGTTGATCGGATTTGGATCTTTTGCCGTATCTACACGGAGTGCAAGAACCGGAAGAAACCCACAAACTGGTGCTCCTATTGAAATTTCTGAGAAGAAAGTCGTCAAATTCAAGCCAGGTGCTGAATTGAGCGATGCCGTATAATGCGAGTCTTTATAAAAAGATAAAAAAAGGGAGGTTAAAAAACCTCCCTTTTTGATTGCTGTTTGTTTTGGTTCACTTCTTTTTAGGCAGTACGTCAATGTCGAGTGCGCCTGTGATTTTGCCAATGTTTTCCGGATCAATCATGCCCCGAATGCTAATCAGTGCGTTGTCATCGCCGCCAACAACCAGGAGCAATTCCGAGAACTTGCCGCCTCCGGCATCCCTGGCAAAAAAACGGACAACCTCATTGGCTTCGGTCACTTCCATCAAAACCTCATAGTCGTGATTTTTGAAGAAGCCATCCGCTTCCAGTTCTTTGTAAAAGTCGAGCGAGCGATTCAGTTCGTCGTCATCGACTGCTAAAATACGCACGCCTTCCAAGCCGGACAGCACATCCGCTTCGGCAGATCCACTATCGATTTTACTGGCAAAACTCAAAAGTGCACCGCTAATATTTACCGTGGTCAGCCCTTGTTTGTTGGCATATTTATCAAACAACTTGTCCACCGGGCTTTTTTGTGCCATTCCCAAGAGCGGAATGAGACAGATGATCATCCATACGAGCTTTTTCATGGTTCTTGTTTTTTTAATTTTTTATTGATTGTTTCCATTTCCTGTATTTCCTGAAATCCTTTGTCAAGTTTATTCAGACTTTTATTGAGTGGCTGAGAGGCCCTGTTGATTTTTTGCACCGGCTCAAGGCCTTCCATTCCCTTTTGATAATGCCCTGCCATATATTGCAGTACAGATACGGCTTCGGCGTAAGCCTGATCCGGATCGGAGAAGCTGTCCTCCCATTGGCTATCGTTTGTGTACAGATTGACGGCCAGTAAGGCAACCAAAAGCGCAGCCGCAATTCCGCTTATCGTTTGCCACAGCCAGCGATGGTGTGTCTTGTCGCGCGTCTCCCTCTCCAGAATATAGTCCATAATTTCTTCTTCCAGCCCTTCATCCCGGTGCTCGGCTGAAAGCTCGCTTAGTCCGGTAAAAAGAGACTGGTATGGCTTGAGTTCGGGAGCAACTGTTTGGGAGTTAAAGTAGTCGGTTAACAACTGCTCTTCCTGTTCGCTGCTCGTCCCCTCAAAGTATTTTTGCAGTATTTGTTTGACTTCTTTCAGTTCCATATGCTTGGTATTTAAATAGTTCATCTCTTACTTTTTTTCGTGCCCGCGAAAGATTAACACGAATGGCGTTGACCTGTAGTTGGGTTTGTTCGGCTATTTCATCGTAGTTTAATTGTTCAATGTCCCGCATCCGCATAATCTTTTGCTGCAATTCCGGCAAATCCGCAATCAGTTTTTTGATCAATGTGGCTGCTTCTGACCGATCCAGTTCATCGCTTAGGTTGCTTTGGTTTTCATTTTGCCAGCCCGTTTGTTGTTCTTCCAGCGAGAAGGTTCGGTTAGCGCGGAGCAGGTCGTAGCTTTTGTTCCGAGTCATTCGCATGGCAAAGGCTTCCACGTTGTCAACCCCCTCGAGCATATCCCGCTTTTGCCAGAGTTTGAGGAAGACGTCTTGCACCACATCGCGTGCTTCTTCATCATTTTCAGTAAACCGCCTGGCGTACCGACGAAGCTTGTTACTCAATGGCAGAACCCGTGTCTTAAATTCTTTGGCTAGCATGTTCTAATCACATTCTGTTCTTCTTTCAAAATTAAGACGTTGGTCGATGTCTTTCATTACATGGGGCAGGTATTTTATTAAGCAAGAATTGATAAAGTGCTGGTCTGCCTTGCACAAAGCGCCGAAAAACACAAACACCCGGCACTCCAATGGCCAGGCGTTTGCGTTGTTCGGGCACGGCGGATGAAGCCGTTGTTTACGGAGCCCACGGGAAATGCTCATTTCCTTTGCTGCTTCCTTTCCCTGAATGAATGGGAATGGCGATACCGAACATGACCCGGCCAATGAGCCCCGAAGAAACCTCATCCGAAATCAGGTTGGGGGTACCGTCCATAAATTCGGAACTTACGCCCGATACTTCGGCAGCCAGATTCAAGGTCAGGCCGTTTTTCAAGGCGAATCTTGATCCAATGGCCAGGGCAAACTGCACGGCTTGCTCGGTGTCTTGGTAGGGCGGCTCGTAGAATTCGGGATCCGTCGTTTCGTTTGGAATCCACACGGAAGGCAATTGTTCCGGTTTGGGATTGTTCATAAAGCTTGTGTCGGTATAAACGAGCTCGGGTGAGTGAAAATTTAGTCCTGCGCTGAGTTCAAGGTAGGGCTGAAAGAACTGCTGGTCGCGTGCCCCCGAGGTAAATTTTCGGAAGTAATAGCGCAAAAACAGGCTTGGTGCGATGGCTGTTGTGTTGTATTCGATGGGGACGGTGGGGTAGTAGTCAATTCCAAATGCCGGATGGTCGATTTCTGATTGGAATGCAGCCAGGTCTTGTACCATCACCGAATCGTCGGAGCTGCTAAGGCTGTAAAATGCAACACCCAGTCCCAGTTCGAAGTGGCTCCCGATGGTTCTCGACACCGCGAGGTCGCCGCTCAGCCCCATGCCATGCTGAAAATCACTTTCCAAGGTTGCCAGGCCGGGCCCCACTTCGTTGAGCATGGTGGCGACGCCCACACGTGGTGTCAAATACCATTGGTTACTGCCTTTCCCTTGGGCGAATAATAAGTTGGTTGAGAATAAAGTGAAAACGATAACAATGAATTGTGTGTTGAGGCGTGTTCTTTTCATTATTCAAGTTTTATAGTTTGGCTAGCGTAATGATAGCAAAAAAATGGCTGTATGTTGATATTTCTGAGCGCTTTTTTAAGAATGGCGTGCTGTTTCCGGGGCTAACAAGTGTCGCTGAAAGTCACTGGGTCCGGTACTGGTCGATTCTGATCCTTCCCCTTGGCCTTTTCCATGCTTCCATGTAAAAAGCCCAGACGTGGAATTAGTTCCACATATCCACAGTTGGAGGCCCTTTTGAACGGTTGAAAAGCTTGGGTTTTTAGATGTCCGGGTGTCGTGAGCAAGCGGATCACAGCTGCATGCCAGCTACTTATCGTTTGAAGCGTTAAGTTTGGCAAGGTTTTTTCATCTTAAAAGACGTATTGAACCAACAAGGAGAAATCGCATGATGAGAGAGACACAAGATACAGCAACAAGAAATCCGCTTCGGCGGAACGAAACGTACCTGCTCGAACTGCTGGAACGCCGATGGAGCCCACGTAGTTTTTCAGATGAAGAAATACCGCAGGAGATTATCGTGGAAATATTTGACGCCGGACGAAGCATGATGTCCTGTTTCAACGAGCAACCCTGGCGAGTGATTTTTGCCTCGCAAGCGGACAGTCACTACAACAAGCTGTTTGACTGCCTGGGCGAGTTTAATCAGCAGTGGGTAAAAACCGCGCCTTGCGTGGGCGTGGTGCTGGGCAAAAAACACTTCACAAAAAAAGAAAAGCTCAACCGGCACCGTTTTTATGATGCCGGAGCCTTTATGGCTGCATCAACTTTGCGGGCAACCAGTTTAGATTTGTATGTGCACCAGATGGCGGGCTTTTCGCCTGAGAAGGTCACGGAAAATCTCCAAGTTCCCGAAGAGTTTGAACCCATCACCATGTTTGTTATCGGCAAGAAGGCAGATCCGGAGCAACTGCCAGAAAAACTTCAGAAACAGGAACACAAAAAATCAGATCGAAATGAAGTCGATGAATTTCTCTTTGGCGATCCATGGGGTGTTCCCTATACATCGTCATCCAAACAAGCTCAATCAGAAAAATAAACCATTAAAGCGTTAAAATCATGAATCGGAATAATCAGTACAGTACATTGGTCGAGGCCATTGAAAACCTGGTCAGGCGAGGATACACACACAACTATCGGGTGAACCAATACGGACAGTTGGAAGAAAGCAAGACCGTTCATTATCTGCCTTCGGAGGTCGAGTTGCATGAATTTCATCGATTTGAAGGCGAGACCAACCCGTCAGACATGAGTATTGTGTATGCCGTAAAAACCAAGTCGGGTAACAAAGGAACCGTGGTGGATTCGTATGGCGTGGACGGTTCTGAAGTGACTTCAAAGTTTATGAATAATATTGAACAGCGGCAATTTGATGACTAATGCTGGTTGCCATTTTTTGGCGTGGCAGCTGTAGAATAGCCTGCAGTAAAATTATTAATCCCTTAAATATAAACAAGATGAGTGCAATAACAGACAAAATCAAAGGAAACTGGAATACCATAAGAGGCCGGCTCAAACAAGAGTACGGGGAACTGACGGAAGATGATTTGACTTATGAAGAAGGTTTGGAAGAGGAGTTGATTGGACGAATTCAGAAGAAAACCGGAAAGACAAAAGAAGAATTGAAAAATTTTATTGACCGATTGTAAAAACAGTTTACCATGAATTCATTGAAAGGAAAAAAAGTGGCGATACTGGCAACGCATGGTTTTGAGGAATCGGAACTATTCGAACCGAAGCATGCTTTGGAAGAAAGTGGAGCCGATGTTCATATCATTGCGCCTGATACCGGAAAGATTACGGCCTGGAAACACGGCGAATGGAGTCGCAAAGCCGATGTTGACAAAGTTTTGGCAGAAGCTGACGTGGCTGATTACGATGCACTGATGCTTCCTGGCGGCGTGATTAACCCCGATAAGCTTCGGCGCGATCCGACAGCGGTTAAACTTGTGCACGATTTTGTGGCCAGCGGCAAACCCGTGGCTGCCATTTGTCACGGACCACAATTGCTGATTGATGCCGAAGTTGTGAAAGGAAAGGTGATGACTTCATTTTTCTCGATAAAAAAAGACCTGCAAAATGCTGGAGCCAACTGGGTTGATCAGGAAGTTGTCATTGATCAAAACCTGATCACATCGCGCAAACCCGATGATATTGATGCGTTCAGCAACAAATTGATTGAAACTATTGCTGGTGACAAACATTAGCTAAATATAGATTGCAGCCTAAAAGCTTCAATCTTTTTTTAACCAACTGAGAAAATTACATGATGCCTGGAAAAGCATTTTCATCACGCATAAAAAACGAGGACCAATACGAAGCCCTTCGCGATAAAGGTTACAGTAAGGAAAAAGCAGCACGCATTGCCAATACGCCCGACTCGGGCAAGAAAGGCGGCAGCAGCCAGAAATATGAAGAGTGGACAAAACAACAGCTTTACAGTAAGGCGAAAGAAGTGGGAATTGATGGCCGTAGCAAGATGTCAAAAAGCGAGCTGATCCACGCCCTTCGAAACAACTGAAGCGATGAATCAGTCATCGACTGACTGAGCCATTGGAAACATCGAAATCCCAAAAAAAGTGAGCCTGGATGATCAGTCGAACCAGCCAAATCCCTTATCTTTGGTTGAAAATGAAACGTATGCAGAAACTGGTTGTCCTTCCATTTTTAATCCTTCTGCTGGCTTGTACCAGTTCTCCTGAAAGGAAAATTATCACCGTTAATGGCCTCATCCAACCAGAAAAGTTAGGAAAAACATTGCCGCATGAACACATCTTGGTTGATTTTTCGGGGGCTGAAAATTACCATCCCGAAAACTACAATCGCCAGGAGGCATTTGACCGGATTTTGCCCGAACTGGAAAAACTGAAACAATACGGGGTGGAATCGTTTGTGGACTGTACCCCCCAGTTTGTGGGGCGCGATGTTGTTTTGCTGAAAAGGCTTGCTGATGAAACAGGTTTAAATATCCTCACCAACACCGGCTTTTATGGAGCTCAAAACAATAAGTTTATTCCCAAACATGTATTCGATATGCCAGCCGAAGCGATTGCCGAATTTTATATTGCTGAGTTTGAGCAGGGCATTGAAGGGACAGGCGTGCGTCCCGGATTTATCAAGACCGCCGTTGATCGGAAACCCTTGTCGGATTTTCATGCAAAACTGGTGCGTGCTGCGGCCCTGGCCCACAAAGCTACCGGGCTCACCATTATGTCGCATACCGGTCCGGCGCTGCCTGCTTTTCAGCAGTTGGAAATTCTCGAACAGGAAGGTGTTGCCCCCGAAGCCTTGATTTGGACGCACGCGAGCGATGAAAAAGATTGGGCGAATTTGGTCAAGATCGCCCAAAGGGGTGCCTGGGTTTCGCTCGATAAATATGGTTGGGATGAAGATTACCTGAAAGGCGAAGTGTTGGTTTATCTGAAAGAACAAGGCGTGCTGAATCGAATTTTGATTTCGCACGATGCCGGCTGGTACGAGCCTGCAAAACCCGATCGACCGATCCAGCCCTACACGCCCATCTTTGAAATCCTGCTGCCCAAACTGGAAGCCCAAGGATTTACATCCGCCGAGATTGACCAACTGCTGGTTAAAAATCCGGCCAAGGCCTTTACCGTCAGCAAACGATTTTTGAACCCTTCAAACTAAATGGTCATGAAAAAATTCTCGTATCTCCTCATCTTTCTTTTAGCGGCCGCTACGCTTTTTACAGCCTGTGCCACACAATCGGTTGGAAATGTAACCGACCCGCCCGGGTTTTTACACGGCCTGCTGCACGGGTTTATTATCTTGTTCAGTTTTATCGCCAGTTTGTTTACCGATTACGAAATTTATGCTTTCCCCAACAGCGGGTTTTGGTATAATCTCGGGTTCCTGTTTGGCACGATGTTATTCTGGGGCGGGGGTGGAGCCAGCTCGAAAAGACGGAAATGCTAACATCAGTGTCCTTCGTATGAACACGCAGCAAGCTACTGTCCAAAAAAGATACCATTCGAAAATAGGACTTGGTATTGTGGTATTTATCGTTGCAGTCATTGGATTGACCCTTTTGCCCTTGCTCTTCTCCGGAGCCTGGTTCGGAGTGGGGTTAATTTTGCCATTGGCGGGTTTTATTGTGCACCTTTTGCGACTACGCACTACACCATATCGGGGAACTCGCTGGTGATCAACAGCGGATTCTTATTCAAAAAAAGGATTCAGATTGATCAGATTGAGCAAATCAGGTCAAGCCGTTCTCTCATCAGTTCGCCAGCCTGTTCCCTTGATCGGACTGAAATAAAATACAGCCATTCCAAAACGATTTTACTATCGCCCAAAGATCAGTCCGGCTTCGTTAATCATCTCAAATCGATTAACGGGCAAATTGTGATACAGGTTTGAAATCAATGTTCTTTTTGTGTAAACGATCGGTGGGTAGCAATTGATTTTAGTCTGCTGATTAAGGAATGTTTAAACCTTGCCGGCCAAGGGGGCGGGGCATGCCTGATTCAGAATTAAGCCGCTAGCTTTGTCTCCCAAATTTGGAATGGACATGTGGGTACTTCTGGCTTTGTTGTCGGCTTTTTTACTTGGGATTTACGACGTCTTCAAAAAACTATCGGTCAATGGGAATGCGGTGTTTCCGGTACTACTGATTTCGGCCATGACCGGAGCCCTTTTGTTTGTGCCGCCAACCGTGGGGTCGTGGCTTTTTCCAGCCTTTTTTCAATCCATCCACTTGTATGTGCCGCCCATTACGGCCCACGAACATGGCCTTATTTTTTTAAAAACCATGCTGGTCGTTTCCAGTTGGATTTTGGGGTTCACCGCTTTAAAAAACCTGCCCATCACCATTGTGACACCTATCCGCGCTACCGGCCCCATCTGGACATTGATTGGGGCTATTTTGATTTTTCACGAAAGCCTGAACTTGTTGCAGTGGCTGGGAGTTGTTACCACGCTGGTTTTCTTTTACTTGCTTTCCACAGCCGGAAAATTGGAAGGCATTCACTTTGGAAGAAACATCTGGATTTTTCTCATCATTGGCGCCACACTGCTTGGTGCTTCGAGCGGCTTGTACGACAAATATATCATTCGAAAAATTGACCGGCTGGCCGTGCAGGCCTGGTTTTCCTTTTACCAGGTTGTGGTCATGCTCCCGGTTTTAGTCGCTGTTCGCTGGTCGCGGCCAAAGAGCAAACGTATTCCCTTTGAATGGCGTTGGAGCATTCCGGCCATCGGTGTGTTTTTGCTGCTGGCCGACTTCGCCTACTTCTACGCCCTGAGCTACGAAGATTCCATGATTTCGATCATTTCGGCCTTACGCCGCGGTGGTGTTGTCATAGCCTTTATTACTGGTGCTTTTTTGTTTCGCGAACACAATATTCGCCAAAAGGGCCTCTACCTACTTGGAATTTTAGTGGGAATTTTGTTGATTAGTTTGGGAAGTTGATTTTTCCAGAAGGAAGCCAACTTCTCCAGATCTATTTCTAAATATAATCGACGATGAATCGGATTCAACTTTACCAGGGCGATATTACCGAAATGCATGTAGACGCCATTGTGAATGCTGCCAATAAAAGTTTGCTTGGTGGAGGTGGGGTCGATGGAGCCATTCACCGGGTAGCGGGGCCCAAATTGCTCGAAGAATGTAAAAAACTGAACGGCTGCGAAACCGGGCAGGCCAAAATAACCCTGGCTTATCGCCTGCCGTGCCGTTTCGTGATTCACACGGTTGGGCCCGTTTGGCATGGCGGCCAAATTGGAGAACCCGCGCAGCTGGCTTCGGCTTACCAAAGTAGCCTGCAACTGGCTAAAAAGCACCAACTGAAGACGGTGGCTTTTCCCAATATCAGCACTGGCGTGTATGCGTTTCCAAAACAGCAGGCTGCTGAAATCGCCATCCGCACGGTTCATAATTTTTTGGAAACTGATGATTGGTTTGAAGAAATCACCTTTTGCGTTTACGATGACGAAAATTATGGGATTTATGAAGAAATACTGAATCAGGACGGCTGATTATCGGCTACAAAACAAAATCGTGTCGTTCACGTTTTGATTGGTACAAATGAAATTTGAATTCTCAAAATGAGAAAAAACAATGACTGTCTCATTTTACATACGAACAAATTTATTCTCATTTTTAGCACTTTATAAACTTTAGCTCATTAGCGGCACAACAATTGCCTAATCATGCAAAAAACAAGTAACATTCTTTCAATGATGAAAACAGCCCGGATCGCATCCATCCTGGTTTTTGTTTGCTTTGTTGGCTTAACAACAGCCAATGCCCAACGCGATTATCGGACCGGCATCGGATTCAGGGCAGGCCCAATGGCCGGACTCACTGTCCGGCATTTTATTTCGCAGCAAGAGGCCGTCGAACTGAGTATGTCGTCGCGTTGGAACGGCTCTGTTTTTCACGGTTTATACGAAAGACATCACAATGTAATGAAAGACAGCAGGCTCAATTGGTTTTACGGCGGTGGAATTCATGTTGGACACTGGAATTTGGAAAGCAACCTTCACCCTTGGTTTAGCGAAGACGGGAGCTATACAGCCTTTGGAATTGATGGGATTGCCGGTTTGGAATACTGTCTGGTGGATGCGCCAATCAGCTTTTCGCTCGACTGGAAGCCCATGTTTAATGTGATCAACAAAACCCGGTTTCGGATGGATGATGTGGGACTGACCATCCGCGTGTTTTTTGGGAATGCCTGAAACTTGGCGACGCGATTCATTGAAATGAAAGACTCAAAACGAGCAGATACATGAAAAGAGTAAAAATTGAATTCCAGGTAACGCTTTTAACGGCACTGATTGTTGCGGCCGTGATTTTTTCAGGATTTCTGGTGTATCAAAGTTTGTCACAAATCGTGAATTCAATTCACAAGGAAGCGCGTCCCGATTACAAACTTTTGCTGATTAAGGACATTGAGTCGAGTTTGACCGAAGTTGAAAATACCGTTCGGTTGTACACGTTAACACGCGATGAAAAATATTTTCATCCCTATCAACAAATCAATGAGGCGATTCAAGAAAGACTGACCGCCCTTGAAGACTATTCGCAAATTAGCGAAGAAGAAAAAATTCAAATTGATTCCATTCGTTCGCTGACCAGCGAAAAGCTGGCGGTATGGAAAGAAATTCTGGCCCTTCATGCCAGCAGAAAAGAGGCCCATGAATCATTTTCAGAATTGTACAGCCGGATAGACAGCTCACGGGAAGTACCCGACACGACCATTGTGGCTGTGCCCGAGACCGAAGCATCGGAGCCGGACGAAAAGGTGGGCCTGTTGAAACGGATTTTTGGCGGTAAAAAGAAAGACAAAGATACCTTGGAGGTGGAGCAAGTACAAGTTGCTGTGGCTGACACGAATAAGATTGAAAAGGAAACCATTAAACAAGAAATTGCTGAATTTGAACAACGCATAAAAGCAACAACCGAAACACTGTCGGTGAAGGAGAAGGCCTTGCTCGAAAAAAATATTGAGCTCACCGAACTACTCAAGTCGCAGATCAACGAGCTGGAAAGCAAGGAGCAAAGACAACTGCTTGTCAAAACCCAGGAAGCCGACCGTCTGGCAGCAATTACCTACAAACGTTTGGCCCTTTTTACGATCGGTGCGGTCGTTTTATTGTTGCTGGTTTTAATTATTTTTTACCGGTACCTCAATAAATCGCGTGCCTACCAAACCATCTTGCGCGAAGCCAAGACGGATGCCGAAAAGCTGGCCCGGGCCAAGGAGCTGTTTGTAGCCACGGTGAGCCACGAAATGCGTACACCCATCAACGCAATTTATGGATTGACCGAACAGCTGATGATGAAGGCCAATGACGCCAAGCAAAAGAAAGACCTGGAAATTATTTATAGTTCAACGGGCCACCTGATTTCGCTGGTGAATGACACGTTGGATTTTTCGAAAATCGAAAGTCAGAAACTTCAACTCAACAAGGTTGATTTCGCCCTTGATCAACTGCTGGAAGAGGTTATCACCCTAAACAAAGGGAACGCCAAAGCCAAGCAGCTCAAGTTAGAACTCGACACCAATAACCTGCCACCAATGGTTTTGCTGGGCGATGCTTTCCGGTTAAAGCAAATTCTGATCAACTTGATCAATAACGCCATTAAATTTACCGACTCGGGAAGTGTTACCCTGAAAGCTTTCCAGCATCACCAGGCAAAATCGAGTGCCGTTTGGATCGAGTTTCAGGTGATTGATACGGGGATTGGTATTTCGAAAGAAAACCACAGCATGGTTTTCGATGATTTTGTGCAGCTGGAAACCGACATGACCAAGAAACAAGGTGGAGCCGGGCTTGGACTTTCCATTGTGAAAAAGCTGGTCGATCTTCAGGGAGGAACCATTGCTATTGACAGTGAACTCAATCAAGGAACCAAGATCTCATTTAAAATGCCTTACCAAAAGGGGAATCCTGAGAATATAGCCTTGCCGGAGACCAAAGAAACAAGCATTCCCCGGAACTTTGAAAATCTTTCGGCCCTGATTGTGGATGACGAAAATTTTAACCGTTACCTGCTCAAGGGCATTCTGGAGAAATGGAATATCCGGGTGAGCGAGTGTGTGAACGGGCAAGATGCGGTTGACTTATGCAAGACCGCACATTTCGACCTTATTTTTATGGACGTGCGCATGCCTGTTTTGGATGGCATGGAAGCCAGCAAGCAGATTATTGCCCGGGATGAGCAAACCAAAATTATTGCCTTAACAGCCACCAGCCGGACCGATGATATTGATAAGTGTGAGCAAGCCGGCATGCACAATTTCCTGTCGAAACCGTTTGCCGAAAAGGAGCTTTTGCAGGTGATGCAAGAAACACTGGCCACCGAAAAGCCATCGCCAGCCGAACCGGCAAGCGATGTCAACACGCACTCGTCAATCGATTTGAGTGACCTGGAGCGGATGGCCAATGGAAACACAGCCTTTGTAACCGAGATGGTGGAGATTTTTATCCAGTCAAGCGAAAATGGCCTTCGGGAAATTCAAAAGAACCTGCTTGAGAAAAACTGGGGCCTGGTGCGTGAATATGCCCACAAGATGGCCGCCCCTGCAAAACACATCAAAGCCATGACCTTGTATAGCAAAATCAAGGAAATGGAATATGAGGCCGACGCCTCGCAGAATGAACAGAAAATTGCCCGATTGGTTCAGGAAGTGGAACAGGAAGTACGCAAGGCCAACAGCTACCTGAAAACCCTGTTGAATGGCCGCGACTAAGCCTGCCGAAGATTCGTAAAAACGTCATTTTAAGAATTCCATTCTCAAATTGATAAACGCCGGCAGGGGTGCCGGATTGGCAACATCCTTAAAATCAGATAAAAGTTAAATTCAAGGTGGTCGATTTTGCCTTTGGCACTGCTCTTGCAAGCTTGGAGTAACAAATTGCTTATTGCAAAAAACAACCAACATGATGAAAGAAGTTAGTCAAAAAGAACGCCGTACATTTCTCGATTTATTTTTCCCGTCTACGGAGAAGTATTCGGTGGTGGTGGTCGATGATGACGAATATTTCAACAAAATGATGGTTGAAGTGCTCAACGATTTTTCTTCAAACTTAAAAATTCTATATGATGCAAAAATCAAGCTGTACTCGTTTAAGACGGCCGAAAGCTTCATACAAAGTTTTCAGAATAACCAATTTAGAAATACCCGGGCGGTTTACTTTATCGACTATTTCCTGGGTAACAATAAAAATGCGGCCGACATCTTGAGGAAAATTGAAAGCGACAAGCGCAATCGTGTGGTTGTGATCTCTGAAAAAAAGAATTATCAAACAGCGCAACAGACGCTTGAATTGGGTGCCACGCAATTTATCAGGAAAGACCAGTTTACAAATTTCATGTGTACCACCTTGCTCGAAGAATTTGTTCGGGAAGATGCGTCAAATTATTGAAAATGAATATTTCGTCAGCTCTATATATTCTGTTTTAATTAAATCCCCTTGGGTCCCTTCCCGGCCCGGGGGATTTTTCATTCTTCACTTTTGAAGCAAGATTGGAGCGAAATCCATCCATTTTCACAAATTATTTCCATACTATTGTATTCGAAAAAGAAAAGATCAAATTGATCGAAATTGCTGTGTAGCGTATGGACAATAATAAACCCTTTAAAATCTTTGTTGTTGAAGATGACGATTGGTACAGCCGCCTGCTCATCCACAATCTGTCGTTGATTCCGGACTACGAAATCGAATCCTACGCCAGTGGAAAAGACTGTATCAAAAATCTGAGTAAGGAACCCGACGTGGTGACTTTGGATTATCGTCTTCCTGACATGAAAGGACTGGACGTACTCAAAGAAATTAAAGCGATTAACGAGGATATTCAGGTGATCCTGATCTCGGAGCAGGACGACATTGAAGTGGTGGTTGAACTGCTGAAACACGGCGCCTACGACTACATCGTCAAATCATCCGACATCAAAGAGCGCTTGCTCAACACGGTGAACAATATTCGGAAAGGAAGCCGGTTGAAAAAGGAAATTGTTTCTCTCCGGCAGGAAGTCAAGAAAAAATACAGCTATCAAAATACCATCATTGGCAACAGTCCGGCAGCCGAACGGATTTTTTCGTTGATCGAAAAAGCCACCCGAACAAACATCTCTGTAACCATTACGGGTGAGACCGGAACCGGCAAAGAGCTGGTAGCCAAAGCGATTCATTACAATTCGAACCGGGCGAAGAAACCGTTCGTACCGGTGAACGTGGCGGCTATTCCAAAAGATTTAATTGAAAGCGAATTGTTTGGGCACGAAAAAGGCTCGTTCACCGGCGCCAGTGCGCGGCGCATCGGAAAATTTGAAGAAGCCAACGGAGGTACGCTGTTTTTGGATGAAATGGCGGAAATGGATATTTCGCTTCAGGCCAAGCTTTTACGAGCCTTGCAGGAAAAGGAAATTACGCGTGTGGGAAGCAATGAATCAGTAAAAGTTGATTGCCGGATCATTATTGCCACCAATAAGAACCTGATCGAAGAAGTTAACGAAGGTAATTTCAGACAAGATTTATACTACCGGCTTTATGGACTTCCCATCGAGCTGCCACCATTGCGTGACCGCGGAAACGATGTGATTATGCTGGCCAAGCATTTTATTCAGACATTTTGTAAGGAAAACCAGCTTGCCGAGCGAACGCTCAGCGCTTCCGCCAGCCGAAAGTTGCTTTCGTACTCCTTTCCTGGCAATATTCGCGAGCTGAAATCGATTATTGAACTGGCAGTCACGCTGTCTGATACCGATGAAATTTCCGAAGAAAGCTTGGTGTTTGGTGGTCAAAATATGATGGACAGCCTGTTGGTTGAAGAAAGGAGCATGCGCGAATACAACATCGAGATCGTCAATCGCTTTTTAGCCAAGTATGACAATAACATTAAGCTGGTAGCCGATAAACTGGACATTGGCGTGGCAACCATCTACCGGATGTTGAAAGAAGAGAAAAACCTGAATTAGTTTGGCTTACCGATTATCAAATTGCGAAACATCGGTTCAATTTGATAGGAAAATCTACCGTATATTTTTATTCGTTTTTGCTTAATGAGCTGATACATAGCTGATTGGTGCTTTCGGTATTTTCTGGCATGTCCATTGCCTAAAGCTCTCCATAAAAAACTAAATGAATGGAGGAATAGATCATGGAAAATACAAGAAAGAACCAACTAGGAATTATTATTGCTGCCGTCATTATTGTCATATTCGCAGCTGTGGGAACCATTTACGTGTACACCCAGAAGCAATCGGAAGTTGACTCGTTGGCAACGGAGAATTCAAGTCTCAATGAAGTGCTTGAAGAGCGTGACTCGATTGTGAACGAGTTGGTAACCGCTTTCAACGATATTGAAAACAACTTGAAATTCATCAAGGAAAAGCGCAAGCAATTATCGATTGAACAGAACAAAGAAGGTGGTGTTGACCAGAAAGAAGCCATTATTGCCGACATCAACCTGATGAATCAAATGTTGGAAGAAAGTAGCAAGCATATTGAAGATCTGGAGAAGAAATTGAAAAGCTCCGGAATTCAGCTCAACAGTTTCAAACAAAAAATTGCCGCACTTACCGAAACCGTAAATGACCAAAGTGCTGAGATGGATGATCTCCGAAGGGTGATTGAAGAGAAAGATATGATGGTCGCAGATTTGAACGAAAAAGTGGAAACGATGGAGTTTGAAATTGCCAAGCAAACCGACACCATTGAAAGTAAGCTGAATGTGATTGACCAGAAGACAACAGAATTGAATACGGCGCATATTGCCTACGGAACCTACAAGGAGCTGAAAGAGAAAGGCTTGTTGACCAAGGAGGGTGGTTTTTTGTGGATTGGACAGAATAAAACCATCCAGGAGAATTTCGATGATGAATATTTCACAGAGTTGGATATCCGGGAAACGAAAACCATTCCGTTACACTCAAAAAGAGCAACGATTATCTCAGAACATCCGGCCAACTCTTACACCATGGTTGAAGAAGACGGCCAGATTTCCTACCTTCAAATCGAAGATCCGGAAGAATTTTGGAAAATCTCTAAATACGCCATTATCGAAGTGAAATAGCATTTCACAGCAATGGAGACTGCCAGTTGCAGCAATCCGTGAAAAAGGAACACATGCAATCTTCACGTATATTTTACAACACTTATAGTGCCATCAGAACAGAGGTTCAGATGGCACTTTTGTTTTTTTAGCCCGAAGCGTTTCACGATTTCAACGTTCATGCAAAACCGGAAATCCGATTTCACGGAAGGATTAATAGCCGAATCGTTGTCGCAGTCTTTGGCTCGTTTTAATTCAGTAGGTTCAGGTTTTCATCAAATTGATAAACCTGATCTCTCTCTGTGTGTTCAAGCTCGAAACGATTGTTATTGTATTCGAGAATGAAGGGACTGCCCAGTTTCGAGAGGACTTCCACCTTGATCAGGCGATGCTGTTTCCAGGTCATGGACACTTCAAATCCGCCGCGCGCCAACAGTCCGCTCACTTGTCCATCTTTCCAATCCGCTGGAAGAGCCGGCAAAAGGCTGATGTTTCCGGTGTGACTTTGGAGCAGCATCTCCGCAATTCCGGCTGTCGCACCAAAGTTGGCATCCATTTGAAATGGTGGATGTTGGCCAAATAGATTAGGCGAGGTACTTTTTGCCAACACGGTGTTCAAACTTTCCCGGGCCTTTTCGGCTTCGTGTAAACGCGCATACTGGCTGATCAACCAGGCAGCACTCCATCCTGTGTGCCCGCCTCCGTTTTCAATTCGATAGTCAAGCGATTTTTTGGCTGCCGCTGCCCATTCAGGTGTTTTCGCCATGGAGATTTGAAATCCGGGGTGAACAGCAAACAAATGCGAAATATGCCGGTGCCCCGGTTCTGCCTCCGGAAATTCTTCCGCCCATTCCATCAATCGGCCATCGGAGCCAATTTCCGGGCCGGCAAGTTGTGACTTGGCTTCGGTCACCCGGTCAATCAATTCATTGTTAACGCCCAACGCGTTTGCCGCCATCTGAAAGTCTGTGAACAATTGCCAAATCACCTGCTGATCGTGCGCAGGCCCCATGCTAATCTGACATCGGCTGCCATCGGGTGCGATAAACGTATTTTCGGGTGAAACGGCCGGCCCGGAAACCAATTTGCCTGATTCCGGGTCTTCTACCAGCCAATCGAGGTAAAAACGCACTGAAGATTCCAGTACCGGATACATTCTCTTCAGAAAATCCTGATCGCCGGTAAACGCATAATGTTCAGCAATGTGTGTACTGATCCACGCGCCAGCTCCTGTGTGCATTCCCCAACTGGCAGCCTCGCCGGGCGAGGTGTAGCCCCAAATATTGGTGATGGGATGAACCACCCATCCATCCAAATCATACTGGGTGCGGGCGGTCTTGGTTCCCGGTTCAACAAGCGATTCAATCAGGTCGAACAAGGGTAGGTGCATGTCGGAAAGGTTGGTGACTTCAGCTGGCCAGTAGTTCATCTCCACATTCACATCGGTGTGATAATCGCCATTCCAAGGGGTTTGAATTTTGTTGGCCCAAATCCCCTGTAAGTTAGCCGGCAAGGTTCCGGGACGCGATGATGAAATCAACAGGTAGCGCCCGTACTGGAACATCAGCTCAACCAGGTGTGGGTCAGCGGGGTTTTGCTTGAATTGAGTGATGCGTTCATCTGTAGGCACCGGAGTGATTTCGCCGGGTGTCAAATCAAGATTAACACGCTGAAAATATTGCTGATATTCGGAGATGTGCGCGCGTTTCAGTTCCTCGAAAGATTTGGTAGCCGCCCGCTCAAGGTTCTGACTGGTAATCGTTTCATAATCCCGCCCGCTGTAATTGGGATATTCCAACAAGTGGTTGGTTGATGCAGAAAGGAGCAGGGTCACTTCGTCAGCATTTTCAACAATCATCTGATCACCCTCAAAACGTACTTCGCCGTTTTTACTTACCGCCTTCAATCGGGCCATGTATTGCAAACCTTCGCCGCCTTTTCCATCAGAAAGCGCACCGGCCATCACCAGTTGCTCGTTTTCGGCAAAGGTTTGGTAACGTTCGGGACGCGTCAGGGTGCCCCTGAAAGAAATTTGTCCCGGCTTGTCGGCAGTAAAACGGGCAACCATCACTTGGTCTGGGGAGCTGGTGAAAATTTCACGTTGATAATCGACACCATCCTGCGTGTAGCGAACACGAACCACGGCCTCATTCAAATCCAGTTCCCGATGGTAGTTTTCGTACTTGGCTGACTTGCCGTGATCGATCCACAAATCGCCCAGGGTTTGAAAACAGCCAAACGGAACTTCGGCGCCGTTGCCATGGCCTGATCCGGCTCCTTTGCATACCATCGTTTGGTTGGTCAGCTCGGTAGCCTCTTTATATTTGCCCTCAAAAAGCAGCTGTCGGATTTTAGGCAGGGCTGCAGCCGCCTCCGGATTATCATTGTCGGCCGGACTGCCCGACCACATGCTTTCTTCGTTGAGCTGGATGCGCTCTTTATTTACATCGCCAAAAACCATCAAGCCCAGCGAGCCGTTGCCCAATGGCAAGGCCTTCAACCATTCGGGATCATCTTTCCAGCCGTTGGGATCGTCCGCAACCGAAGCATCAGCCGGTTGATTGTACCACAGTTTGAGATGGGGTTGTACGCTTTCACTGGTCTCGGGCTGACATGAGCAGAACAGAAAAAGTGCAATCAGAAGAAGGTAGCATTGGTGAAGTTTCATGGATATGTGTTTAAGTTTTGGCAATGAAGTTAAGTTTATTTGTTGTTCTATTCGTTTGTTTTCAATTTCCCGGTTAAGGTTACCGGGTTTTGCCCTTGGCTTGTGATGGTTACTTTCACTTGATTTTCAGTATCCGGAACGAAGCTTTGGTTGCTGATCAGCTGAATTGTTGTTTTTTCAAACGGTTCCAAAACAGGGAGTTCTCCGGAAGCAATCTTTACAGACTGTCCTTTCTGCAACTGTTCAACCTTAAGCGTGCTGATTTGGGATTGCACTTGTCCAAAATTCTGAACTTCAATTTGCAGTTTGCAGCCGGGCTCCAGCTTATCGGCAATCGGCAGGCGAGCCGACAATGCGGCTTCATTGTAGTTGAGCCATGGTAGCCGGGCATATCCAAAGAGTAGCTTTCCCTGGCTGGTCTTCCCTAGTAATTTTGCAACAAAATTATCTTCCGACAAACCATTTCCTTCTCCATCGAATACGAGAATCAAGTCATCGCCTGATTTTTCAGTTCGAAGCAATTTGCTGCCCCGTCCAAAGTTAACTTCTTCGGAAGCTCCAAAATGCAAGGAGCTTAAATCGATATCCGAATGAGGATCAAATCCTTCTTCAGCCTGAATACGCAACCGGATTTCAGGCGTATCCGAACCAATCTTCTCTTCATTCAGCATGGTGATGAGTTTGCCAACCGTTAAAGGGATGCTGATATTTTTGGAGCTGTGCCGGTCGTTGGGCTTGTCCTCGCTTTTCAAGGTATCGATCACCGCAAAGTTTGCTTGCACCGCTCTGCCATACTGATCTTGCAGCATTTTGATCCGTTCGTATTTAAACCAATCCTCGGTGGTTCCATCCTCGTAGTTGGTAATTCCCGGAATGTAGGCTTCGCCGGGATCAACTTTCCAGTGAATGCCATCTTTCGAGCGCAAGTAGTAAGCGATGCGGCCGTACCAGTCGTTTACAATCATGTGGTATTGAATGTTGGTTTTCCAGATAACCGGATCTTCAAAACGCCCGTCAACATCGGGATAAACACGCTTATCAGTGACCTGGTGATACGGAGAAACACCATCTTTGCTGAACCAAATCCCGCCACCGCGGCATACCATGATGAACGAACCGTCTTCGCGCCTGGCAAACGACAGGTTGGAAAGCCCCTCGATAATAGGCCGGTCGCGATTGTCAAATTCAAACGTGTTATAAGTCCAGGGCCCGTTCACATTGTCGGCAATATAGTATCCGTCAATCACATAAACGACGATCCGGCCGTTGGCGAGGCGGAAGGCTTCAGGATTGTGTCCTTTCCCAATGGTTGCTGTCACCTGGTATGGACCAAGCGGATTATCCGACTGGGCTTTAACCACGATGGAATTAGGCCATTCACCATGTCCTTTGGGAGAATCTTCGCGCCAACGGCAAACAAACAGATGGTATTTGCCATCCTCTCCTTGAAACACGTTGCCGCCCCAGTAGGACCATTCGCTATCCTCAATGCCATTGTCAATGTACCGCGGAACGACATTGTCGGCTCCCCAGGTATCGTCCGTTAATTCTCCAACGACAGGGATTGGGAGAAAGCGATCCATAAATCGGCCGCCATAGACTAAATTGCTCCATTCGGCAGGCCGCTCAAGTTGCTTAAACTGGGCAGCGGATTGCCACGAGAGACCAATCAAAACAATAAGAAAGTAGATTTTTAACATGATCTTTTTTTGCATATTGAGCCTTTGAAAATAGAAAAAAATGAGAGACGAAAACGATTTTCATTCTCGTCTCTCCTTATTTTACTGATTATTGATAATCCGGATTCTGGACAAGCGTTCCGTGATTTTTGTCAATTTCATCCTGAGGAATCGGCCAGTGGTAAAATTTATCCTCCCAATGATAGGGTAAATTTCCATCGGTCACACTATTCAACACCTCACCCGCGATGTGCCATCTTTTCAGGTCGATGTAGCGCAGTCCCTCAAAAGCAAGTTCTATTCTTCTCTCATGCCTGATTCTTTCGCGCATTTCTTCTTTTGAAAGCCCTTCGGGAAGATCGGGGAGATCCACCCGATCGCGAATCGCATTCATCGCATTGTATACCGTTTCGTCGGGACCGGAAATCTCGTTTTGTGCTTCGGCATACATTAGCAACACTTCAGCAAGCCGGATAACTACGGTATTTTGTTGACTTAAGGTTGAATAACCATAAGGCAAGTTTCCCGGATCCAGAAACTTCTTCAGCCCATAGCCGGTAGGTCGGCTGTTGGAAGGATTATGGACATTTCCATTTCCCCAATCAACAAAATCGACAAAAACGGTTTTACTTAGTCTGGCATCCCTATTCTCAAAAGGATTCTCAGTGTCTGTTAAGGGTGATTCGCCCCAAGGTAAGCCATCGCTGCATTCGAAGGCATCGACGAAACTTTGCAGTGGACTAACCACAAGCCAGTCGCCATAAATTAAATCGGTTCCGTAGGTCGGTACATTGTCAGGTGCCAGGTAGTTCACGGAAAATATGATTTCCTCGTTGCCACTTTGTCCGGCATCCTGAAACAAATTTTCAAACTCCGGGCTCAACGAATAGTGAGGCATAATGTCGAGACAAAGGTCGCGAACATCGGCCAACATCGTGTTATCAGGTGTTCCATTTTCGCCATAGGCGGCGTAAATCAAGACCCTTGCTTTTAAAGCTTGTGCTGTTGATTGCGTGACGTGTCCCGCATTCTCATAATACGGAACGGTATTCAGATTGGCAATGGCGAAGTCCAGGTCTGCAATCACCTGCGTCAATATCTGCGCGGCATCAACTTTGGGCTGCTCCTGGTTTTCCAATGTCAATGGTTCCAAAATAAGCGGCACATCTCCATAAAAACAATACAGTTGAAAATAATAGTATGCTCTTAGAAAACGAACTTCGGCTTCCGCTTTGTTCTTCTCGGCATCAGGAAAATCAGTTCCTTCATACGTGCTCAATTCACTGAGAAAGATATTCCCGCGAGCAATAGCCTGATAGCAAAACCGGTAAACGCCAGTCACATAACCTCCGGTGGTTGAGCTAATATCGCCGGAGACAATTTGCTTTGAACCACCATAACCGTGCTGTCCAAAGCTATTGTCGGTAATGTTATCCCAGTTTGGCATCACATATCCCCACATTCCTGCCGGCGGAGTATCCCAAGGGCCTCCGGTTGAACCATGCATATAACCGTAGTTGGCCGTCAAGGCCATATCAAAATCAGACTTGCTTTGCCAAAAAGTACTCGAGGAGATCTGATCCAAGGGCTGCTTATCCAGGTAATCCTCGCATCCACTCAGTGCTATGACGGACAAAATGATGATTAGTAACTTATATCTTTTCATGTCTGTATTTTTTAAAATTTAACATTCACCCCAAACGAATAGATTTTATTCTGTGGGTAATTCACGAAAGCACCACTACCTCCCCGCTCAGGATCCAATCCCGGATAATCAGTAATCGTGAACAGATTGTCTCCTGAAAAATAAATCCGAAACTGATTAACCCCAATCCGGTCAAAAAATGTTCCGGGCAAGGTATAGCCAACAGTCAGGTTCTTCAATCGTAAATAAGATCCATCCTGCAAATACCAGGAAGAATTTCTTCTGATCCGTTCGGGCGCTCCCCATCCCCAGTAAATCCGGGGCATGGAAGTCGATGGGTTTGTTTCAGTCCAACGGTCGCGCCAATCGGTGGTTGGGGGCGACCCCTGAACAAATGGAATGGTACCCCAGTCATTGACAAAGTACTTCACATCCGCAACGCCTTGCAGCTGGGTCGACAAGTCGAATCCCTTCCAGTTGGCAGAAAAATTAAAGGAATAGTTAAACGCAGGATACCTGCCCGAGAGTGCAACCCGGTCGTCATTGTCAATGACTTCATCCCCATTTTGATCCTTAAACTTCAAATCGCCTGGTACAGTCGCATCATTAAACTGCTTGGGTGAATTGGCAATTTCCTGCTCGGATTGGAAGATCCCAATCCATTCCAACATATAATAGGAGTCCCACTCATAGCCTTCCTCGCGTAAGGAGTACCCACTAATTTCGCGTTCACCGAAATCGACCAGTTCATTTTTATAATGATCAATATTAAAGCCCACCTGATAGTTCAAACCTGTAAGTGAACCTGAGTTAATCTGATTTGCGTATAGCAAGCTTAATTCAACCCCGGTATTTTCCATGGTTCCGTTGTTAACAGTTGGCGGATTTAAACCGACCGCATTGGTTACTTGCGAAGATCTTAGGATATCGGTTGTGCTCTTTTTGTACCAATCAAATGTGACATTGAACCCTTCGAATGCGGTCAGATCAAAGCCAAAATCAGTGATGCTGGTTGTTTCCCACATGATATTTTCATTGGAAAGGCGGGTTTGTGCAACACCTGAAGAGAGATTCGCATCGTCAAAGGAGTAGTTACCTGTTAAGTCAAGTATCGACTGGTAAGGATAAAGACCAATATTTTGATTTCCCAACTGGCCATAAGACCCCCTGATTTTAAGGCTGTTCAGCCAGCCAGCATTCAGGTTTTGAAAGAACTGTTCTTCAGAAATTCGCCATCCGGCAGAGAAGGATGGAAAGGCTCCCCATCTTGAATCAGGAGATAGTCTCGAAGTGCCATCATAACGGAGGTTTGCCTCCAACAAATACCGGTCTTTATAGTTATAACCCAATCGACCAAAGAACGACATCAATGCCCATTCGGTTTTTGTTCCATTGGCTTGCTGAACAGCCGGGCTGCCCGCATCCAGTTCTCTTAGCATGTCACTCGGATAATCTTTGCGATATCCTCGCAAGTATTGATAGACATTATCTTCAACGCTGTAACCACCCTGTGCTGTAACCGTGTGTCCATCTCCAAATTCCTGTTCGAAATTCAAATAGGTGTAGAAGTTTTTGTACTCTGTTTGGTCATCCTGAACAATTAGTCCGGCTCCTCCAACATCCAAATAGGTCATAAATTCGTTGGTGCGGAAATTATACAACGGAACCTGGGGCCTAAAATCATTGTATTTACTGAAGTTTAAATTTATTGCAGCCTTGGTGTACCAGGTCAATCCTTTTAAGAGTTGAACATCCAGCCAGCCCTGAGACGAGATCACATAATCATCGGTATTCCGGTTAACCTTATTGTCGATAATGGCCATCGGGCTTTTGTTGTTGTACTCAAAGTCATAAGCTTTAAACGTGTATCGGCCACTTCCGTCGGCTAGTTGGGGCGAATAGGTAGGGGCTTGCGACATAGCAGCCAGGAAGGTATCGGTGGCGCCTTGACGGGGAGCTGATTTTATTCCTTTCTTAACCGAAAAATTTCCGCCAAACTTGATGTGTTCGTTAACCCGTGAGCTCAAGTTGACCCGGATATTGTATTTTTCATAGTCAAATCCTTTCATGACCCCTTCTTGATTTACATAGCCTAGCGAAACATTGAAAGTGGTTCCATTGCTTCCTCCGCTAAAACTCAGGTTGTGGGTTTGCGTTGGTGCAGGACTAAATAAAAGGTCAAGCCAATCGGTGTTCGGGTACAGATTTCGATCGGTGGCATTGCGATAGGCACTGATGATGTCGTCGGTGTATAAACCCGAAGTCAGTCCCGAATTTAGCCTCGCTTCGTTAAACAATTCCATGTATTCGACAGAGTTGGTAACCAGATCAAACAATTTAGTGGGGGTGTGAATGGCATAATTCCCATTGTAATTCATGGTAATTTTCCCTTCCTGCCCTTTTTTTGTTGTAACCAGAATAACTCCGTTTGCTGCGCGGGCACCATAAATGGATGCCGAAGCGGCATCTTTCAAAACAGAAATGCTTTCAATGTTATTGGGATTTAAATCGGCCAGGCTGCCCTGAACGCCATCGACCAGAACCAACGGATTTGATCCGGCACTACTAAAAGTTCCCGTTCCCCGAATACGTATTGAGACGCCTTCGTTGCCAGGTTCACCCGAGTTTTGGACAATCTGAACTCCAGGCATTTGTCCTTGCAGCATGGTTTCAACATTCGTCACGGGTCGTTTGACCAAGTCATCTCCTTTCACCGACGCAACAGATCCTGTCAAATTAATTTTTTTCTGAGTACCGTAGCCTATCGCGACAACTTCTTCCAGACCAATGGTTTCATCCATCAGGGTTATGTCAAGCCGGGATTGACTTCCGACCAAGATCTCCTGAGCTTTCATTCCGACAAACGAAATGACCAAAGTTGCATCGGAAGACACATTGGGCAGTGAGAAGCTTCCCTCAAAATCAGTTATGGTCCCCATGGTCGTACCTTTCACAACCACGGTAGCTCCAGGTATTGGTTCGCCCGAACTGTTGGTTACGCTTCCGGTCACAGTTCTTGTTTGTTGGACGGTGCTAAACTGATTATTTGCCCGAAGGATCACTTGACGGCCAATAATTTCGTAATTAATCGACTTGTCTTCAAACACTTGATCAAGTACTTCCTTGATCGTGGCGTTGGACACATGAACGGAGGTCAGGCTGTTCACATCAACCTCTTCATTGTAAAAGAAGCGGAATTCGCTTTGATCTTCTATTTTTCGAAGAATATCTACAATTTTTTCATCCTTATGCTCCAAACTTAGTTTAGTGTTCTGAGAGTAAAGATCGGCCGCAAAACTGCTGAAAACCGTTAGAATAATCATGGCCAATGTCAGTTTCATTCGCTTTAGATTTTGATACAGAAATGGCATCATGCCATCACAACATCGTTTTTTTTTCATAATTTTACAATTTGAAATGAGTAATTTGATTTAAGTCAAGTTATTCCAAAGGCAGGATCTCGCACATCCTGTCTTTGTTTTTTCATTAAGGCTCTGCTATGGTCAACATTCTTTTCTTCTTGTCATAGGCATATTTTATTGGTTTCGTTTTATTAATGTATTCCATGACTTCGTCAAGCGATTCTTCAAAAACTTGTCCGGTAAACCGGATCGAAGCCATGCTTTGATCCAAAATGATCGTGATATCAAAGTGCCTTTCCAGTCTTTTGGCGAGATCGCCTAAAGGTTCATTTTCGAAGGCGATTACCCCATTCATCCATGAGGAGGCGATTTCAGGATCAATTTCCTTGATTATTATTGCTTCCCCCTTCGACAAAACTAATTGCTGCCCGGGGAGCAACACCTTTTGATCCAGATGGTTCGAAAACTGAATTTTTCCTTCTGTTAATGTTGTCTTGAATGGCAAATTATTATAGGCGCGTACGTTGAATGAGGTGCCCAATACCTGAATGGAACCAAATTCTGAATTCACAATAAAGGGAGTATCGCCTTTTTTTACCTCGAAAAATGCTTCGCCGGACAAGTTTACTTCCCGGTGATTGTTGTCGAAATTTGCTGGAAGCCAAAGATTTGTGCCCGCATTGATCCAAACTTTAGAGCCATCAGCTAAAGTGAGTTCTGTTTTTTCACCATTCGGAACGTGAATCTCATTGACTTGATGACTTCGTGGGGTAAACAGTCCGCCAGGCGAAAGAAGAAATTTCTGACTAAGCACTCCAAATGAGAATATAAGCAAAATAGCCGCTGCATATTTCATGAACTGTAGAAACCTTACTTTTTGAGGTTTTTGGATCCGCTTTTTAAGACGGACGAATGACTTTTCAATGGTAAGATCATTGGTTTGCTGGTCATGAGAAGCTAAAGACCAGGCATTTTTTATTCGATGATATTCGCGCTGAAGATGTTCGTCACGCTTTAATTTTTGGAGAATCTCTTTTTTTTCCTCATCATTCAGGTTGCCGGAAATCAATGCGATTATTTGTCTTTCTAGTTCCATGGTTGGGTGTTTTCAAAGGTATAATCCACCAGAGCGGAAATACCCTTGCTCTGTTTGAATTTTTTTATGAATTTAATTCAAACAGCAACTAAATATGGTGAATCAGGAACGAAACCAGCGGGAGGTAATCTTTCAATGATACTCTAAAAGCTTTGATGGCTTTGGTCATGTGTCCCTCCACCGTTTTGGGTGAAATGGATAGTTTTTCTGCAATTTCATGATTTCTGCAGTGTTGAAAACGACTCAGTTCAAATACCAGCCTGCACTGGGGCGACAGTGTGTCCAAAGTCTTCTGTATGATTTGTTCGATTTCGGAAAATAGGATATTGGATGTTTCCAACTTATCAAGCGCGCCTGCATGAAGCTCGAGTTCAAACTCACTCAATTGTGACGATAGAAATATGGCTTGCTTGTATCGCTGGTCCCGCAGTTTTTTCAGGCTATTGTTTTTAGCAATGGTGTACAAGTAGGCATTTAAATTGGTGTTTTTCTGTAAGCTCGACTTTTTCTCCCACAGGGTAAGAAAAGTGTCCTGAAGTACATTTTCAACAAGATCTTTATTCGGAATATATTCGGCAACGAAATGATACAGCCGCGAGTAAAAGTGATTGTAAACAACTTTAAACGAAGCTTCGTCTCCATCTTCAAGTAATTCTAAAAGTTGGGTGTTGTTTCGTATCATGAATGGCGCACAGTTCGTTTGAGTAGAGGCAAAATTAGAAAATAACAAGGAACAACAAACCTTTGTGCTTTTAAACACTATGAATTTATTTACGGGTTGAAGCAGAAATTGGCGGGAACAAAAAAAGAGCTGCTCCGAAGAACAACTCTTTTGCACGGGAGGAGCGACTCGAACGCCCGACACCTGGTTTTGGAGACCAGTGCTCTACCAACTGAGCTACACCCGTGTTTGAATGCGAGTGCAAATATAGTAATTCCTGAAAAACTACCTAGAAAAATAAATTCGATTTGTCAAAAAAACAGTGTTGTCCGTCGTTGGCCGCTGGACATTGGTTATTGCACATTCAATTGTAAATCGTAAATAATTAAATCATAAATGGTTGAATGGTCTAAGGCAAAATGGTTGAATGGTTTCTTCCATTGATGAAACATGGAGAATTGCGACTGCAACTGGTTGCCATTTTCTCATTTTCACACACGCTCGCACTCCCCATTTCTCGTCATCACAGCCCCAGAATCAGATCAATCAGTTTTTCGTCGTGGTCCAGCTTCATTTTTTTTCGCAGGCGGTAGCGGTGGTTTTCAACACCCCGTACAGAGATTCCTAAAAGTGGGGCAATTTCCTTGGAAGCCAGGTTCATGCGAAGAAAGGCACACAAGCGAAGGTCTTTGGCTGTTAATTCGGGGTACATTTCCTTAATCTTGTTCAGAAATTGCTCGTGAGCCCGTTCGAAATTGGTTTCAAACACTTGCCAGTCATCCTGGCTGGTAATGTTTTCTTCAATTTTGCGGGTCAGGTGGTAGTAATATTTGTCGGGGTAGCGCGATCCCATCTGCTCTTTTTGCCGGGCTGCAATTTCCTTAATTTCGAGCAGCAACTCGTTTTTCTTGATGATTGACATGGTCGAGTTGGCCAGTTCCTTGCTCTTGTGCTGGATTTCGTTTCGCAACTTCTCATTTCGGAGTCGAATGATTTCCTTTTCACGTTTTTCGTGCTCCAGCCGCTCTTTTTTCCGGGTTTGTTGGATTCCCCAGGTTCGGAAGCCAAACAAAATACCAATAAAAGCGAACAAGTAAGCTGTTCGTGCATAACTGGTCAGGTACCAGGGGGGAGCCACTTCGATGTGTAATGAATTCACCTGACTTTCATTTCCCCATTGGTCCACAGCTTTCACCAGCAGTTCATATTCGCCGGAAGGGAGCCGGTCGAAGCTAATCTGTGGGGTTGCTTGTGGTTCACTCCACTCTTGTTCCAGCCCTTTCATCAATGACTGAAAATAGATGGGATTGTGGGTAAACAGAGGAAAGCAATAGATTAGCTGTAGGTTGCGATATTTGTATCGAACAAAGATGTCGTCTTTGTCAATTGCTCCACGCGTGGTGTGCTGGCGATTGCTGGTCAGTTTCAGGCTGCGCAGTTGAGGCTGAAATTTCAGGATCGCAGAGCTGGAATCAGCTGCTTCTGCATCGAGTTGGGCAATGCCGTTTTCAAGACAAACAATGGCTTTGGTAGCGGTGAGGGGCAAAATATTTTCAAAATCATCGATCAGTTCATTTCCTGAAAATAAAGACCGGGGGTAGGTTTTTAGGTGTTCGACGGTGTTGTTGAAAATACGGAACAGGCCGATTTCACGATCGGTGATCAGCCAGTAATGATGGTCGGGGGCCGACACAATTCGTTTGGCTGCAGCGAGTTCGTTCAACTGTTCATTTAAAAAATGATAGGGAATGATCGAATCATTTAAATCGTCGTAGGTGTATAGTTTTTCTTCGGTGGTAAACACAATCCGGTTTTCGACCTTGAAAACATGCAGCGAGTGATCTTTTTTGAACACCGAATTTAGTCCATAATAGCTTTTGTTGATCACACTGTCGCGTTTGTCGTTCAGCTGAAGCCGGTAAATGCCGCGCCGCATATGGCTGGCCCAAATGTCGCCGAGGTGATCGATCTCTATGTAACGAATCAGGTCAACAAAACCTTTCAAGGTTCCATCCTGGGTGTAAGCGCCATTTTGTTGTTTGAGCCGGATGATACTCGAATAGGTTGAAGCCAGCAGGTAACCCGCTTTCATCGGATCCTGCCGGATTGAAAATCCACCCGACTGCCTGGAAATGAACTGCTGCTCTCCTGCCTTTAGTTGAATCACCCCGTCGTTGTGTCCGGCAAACAAGTGGCCGTCGTGGAGCTGAATGTCCCAAACCTGGTCCTGGCTTTCAGGCACTAGCTGATATTGGGACTGATCATCATACAAGCTGCGGACGAATAAGCCCTGGTTGGTTCCGAGGTAGATCTGGTCTTCAAAAATGGCCGCATCATACACTGCCCCAATGTTGGGAATAGTTTCAATCATAAAGCCCTGGTTGCCGGCGTTGGATATAAAATCGATACCACTGTCGAGCGCCAGCCAAATGTTGTTGAATTGATCGGTCGAAATTCCTAGCACCGTGTTGTTTTGGAGTCCGTTGGCAGTGTTGTAATTGTTTATTGGGTTGCCACGCTCATCAAATATGAGTACCCCGTCCATAATGGTGCCAATAATGAAATGACCCTGACCATCCATATAACCTCGGTTCACTTCATTTTTTCTGAAATACTGATGCCAATCCCGGTTCCATTGTGTTATAGAACTTCCGTCCCAAATAAAGATTCCGTTTGAATTGGTGCCAATCATGAGTTGATCCTCCTGGTAGGGGAGAATAAAACGAATCATGATGTTCTCAAATAGCGGCGATTGGATGTGGGGGACGGCTTTCCCGTTTTCAATTCTAAAAATACCCTGATTTCGCACGGCAAGTAGAATGTCGTTGCCTACCCGGTGCATGGTATTGGTAAAGCCCGGTAACTCAATCGGTGTAATCCGTTCATTGTGGTACATCAGTACACTGTTGAACGAGTGGAAATAAACTGCATCGTCGAGCAAGGCGATATTCCAAAACTCTTCGTTGTCTGAAAAATACTGTTCCGCCAGCTTATTTAAAGAGTGGTAGTGGAGTTCGCCTGTATTGTCCGCTTCCCAGTAGCCCAATTCGCGATAGCCGCTGGTGTAAATCAGCGAGTCTGATGCAGCCAGAACTGATCTTAATACGGTTTCGTTCGGAAGCGGATAGAGCTTCCAGTTAATACCATCGAACTCCAGTAAGCCATTGTGATTGGCAAAGTACATAAACCCGTTGTGACAGCGGTCAACAGCCCAATTTTGTTTGGCGGCCTGGTAGGTTTCCTTCTGAAAATTTCTCACGTTATTGACCGTCGGTTGACCGTATAACCTGTTTTCCTTGAAAAGCATTGGGCCTGCCACAACACACCCGATGATTACCAGCAGTAGGATATAACTTTTCATTGCCTTCGGTTCTTTAATCCATAAAACACATTGCTTCGGACAGAAAAGGTCTCTATTTCTGTTGGACAGCCGGTCCTTAAGCAGGAATTTACGCCTGCGAAAGTAACAATTTATTGTTTTTCTCAGTATTTCTTCATGTGAAGTAAACGATAAAATAATGCTGAGATCATATGTTTTAACAAATTTTAGCAAAAACATGTTGTACAATATACGACTGTGGAATTGCAATAAATATAAAACTGAAAAATATATGAATCTGATTAATAGCAATTAAAACAGCGAGCAATTTTTTGGTGTGAGTAAATGATGAGGTGAAAAATCAACTTCATCGCTCTGTGTGAATTAGAAGTGTGTGTGAAATTTTCTTAAACGCAAGGCCAGGTCGTAGCTTAGCGTCACAAACTGATCAAAAAAGTATACTATGAAAAAACTAATGTTTCTTTTTTACTTGATTTTTTCAGTGACTGTTGTTTTCGCCCAGCAAATTGCGGTGACTGGAACAGTAACTGAAGCAGCAACCGGAGAACCGATTCCCGGGGTTAGCGTCATTATCCAGGGAACCACTTCGGGAACCATTACAGATTTTGACGGGAACTACACCATTCAGGCATCAGGCTCTGATGTTTTGGTTTTTAGTTTTGTTGGTCTGACTTCTCAGGAAGTGCCAATCAACAATCGTGCAACGATCAACATCCAGTTGGAGCAATCTACTGAATTGGTTGACGAGGTTGTGGTTGTCGGTTACGGACAATTAAAGGTCAAAGACCTGACATCGTCCATTTCGACGGTCAACTCTGAAGAAATTGCCAAATCACCTTCGGGACAGGCGATGCAGACATTGCAAGGTAAAGTTGCGGGTATGCAAGTTGTGAGTAATGGTGCGCCGGGAGATTCACCAACGATTCGCGTTCGCGGTATTGGTTCTTATCCGGGAAGCAACAACGAAGCTCCTCTTTATGTGGTTGATGGGATGTTCTTCGACAACATCGACTTTTTGAATACGGCCGACATTGCTTCCATATCGGTTTTGAAAGATGCTTCGGCAGCAGCAATTTACGGTGTTCGCGCGGCCAACGGCGTGGTTTTGATCGAAACCAAATCGGGAAAAAATAATCAGAAGGCCCAAGTAGTTTACGATGGTTACTATGGGGTTCAGGTGGCTCAGAACGTTTTAAAAATGGCCAATGCCGAACAGTTTACCACCATGGCCATGGAGTCGGGATCCGCACCTGATATTGGTAATATTGCGACGGCCATGCAACGCTATGGGCGGAGCCGGATTAACCCAAATGTGCCTGATGTGAATACCGACTGGTATGATGAGATTATCCGGGTCGCACCGATTCAGAATCATAGTATTGACGTTTCGGGTGGCGGCGAAGATGCTTCCTACTCCATAGGTTCCAGTTACTTCGGGCAAGAAGGAATTCTGGATATGAAAAATGAGTATGAACGCTTCAACTTACGTTCAAAAATTGATTATAAAGCAACCGATTGGCTGACTATCGGCGGGAACATGATCTTCAGCAATGCACTGAAATATGGACAGTCGGCTGATGCCTGGAGTTTGGCATATTGGGCCGTTCCAATTCTTCCTATCTATGATGAATCCAATACCGATGCCTGGCCTGTGAATTACGCCAGCGCGCAACATCTTGGCTACCGGGGTGGTCAGAACCCCATGCCAAGCCTGGATTTTAACAACAACCGGCTGAAGATTCGTAAGATGCTGGCTAACTTTTATGCCCAGTTCCATTTGATTCCGAAAAAGTTGGATTTTAAAACAACTTATAACCACAGTTTTACAGCACTTAACGAACGCAACGTACAGTTGCCTTATTATTTTAGCGATGGGTTTCAGCGCGAGAATGCCGGGATTACGAGAAAAACGGAAACTTTCTCCAATCAAATTTGGGACAATGTGCTTACTTACAATGACCAGTTTGATCATCATAGCCTGACGGTTATGGGCGGTGCATCCTTTCGCGATGAAGCGTGGGAGATGTTGACGGCCAGAGGTCTTGATTTCCCCTATGAAAACGAAGAGTCCTGGTATATCGATCAGTCCGACCGGGGCAGCCTTCCGGTGGACGCGGTTAATGACGGCGGTAGCAGACAGTACGGCATGTCGTATTTTGGTCGGGTATCCTATAATTACGATGACCGCTATCTGGTGTATGGAACCATGCGTGCCGACGGGAGTTCAAAATATCAGGAAAAATGGGGCTATTTTCCCACAATTGGTGCTGGTTGGGTTGTATCAGAAGAAGACTTTATGAATATTCCTGCCATTGATTTTCTGAAGGTGCGTGCCAGCTGGGGAGAGCTCGGAAATGATAAAATTCGTGCAAGCGACGGGGCCCGGACCACTCAGGTTGTAACAGTTGCAATTAACGATGAACTTGTTTCAGGGACCACCACTTCCAGTACTTTTTCTTACCTGGAATGGGAGGTCACCGAAGAAACCAATGTGGGAATTACTTCCCGGCTATTTGATAGTCGGCTGTCTGTTGAACTGGACTACTACGTTCGCGATACAAAAAATGCCGCAATCAATGTGAGTATTCCCTCGGTTGGAGGCAATGTGCTTCGTAATGTTGGCGTTATCCGAAATCAGGGCTTTGAAGCAGCCTTGAACTGGAGCAATCAGATTTCGCCAGACTTTAGTTATTCTGTGGGCGCCAATATTTCAACCTTGAAAAACGAAGTTCGCGACCTTTACGGACAGCAGTACATTGATGGCGGATCGGCCGAGTTTCGTCAACGGTCAATGATCGGAGAGCCGCTACTTGCCTTCTTCGGTTACGAGGTTGTTGGTGTTTATCAGAACGATGCTGAAATTCAGGCTGACCCGATAGCCGTGGCCAATAATTTGGAACCGGGAGACTTAAAATTTCGTGACCAAGACGGCGACAAGGATATTGATAGTGACGATCGCGTGGTGTTGGGCTCGTATTTCCCATCATTCATGTACGGTGCCAACCTGGGAATTACCTACAAGAGCCTGGAGTTTTCAACCAATATCGCCGGACAGTCCGGAAATAAAATCCTGAACCGTAAGCGGGGTGAAGTTATCTGGACCTCCGATCTGAATATGGATGCCGATTTGGCCATTAACCGTTGGCATGGGGAAGGTACTTCAAACAGCTATCCATCGTCAAAAGGCTTACGCAAAGGCTGGAACCAGAGTATGAGCGAGTATTTGGTGGAGGATGGTTCATTTTTCCGCGTACAAAATATCCAACTGGCGTATAATCTGGCCGGAAAAGAAATCATGGGAACAATGATGCCAGATGCGAGAATCTCCTTTACTGCCGAGCGGCCAATTACCGTGTTCAAGTACAACGGTTTTAATCCGGAAGTAGCTAACGGAATTGACCGACAAACTTATCCTATTCCGGGAGTATACACGATTGGGCTGAATGTGAAATTTTAAAAGATTTAAAACTTAGAATTATGAAACGAATTAATCATACAATCAAGCTCATCGGTGTTGTTGCGATGCTGTTGGCTTTTACAGCCTGCCACGATTTGCTTGATGAGCCGGCTGAAAACAGAACTTTTACTGAAGAGACGGACTATACGGAGAGCTCCAATATGATTTCGCCCCTTATTGGAACTTACGCTGCCTTTTACTCGCGCGGTTGGGAAAACTTTCCGCTAATATCGGTAAGGGGAGATGACGTTAATCACGGTGGACTCGGTGATCAGCAGGATTTTGCAGAAACCGACATGTTCCGTTACAACAAGGATTACTGGATGTACAACTCCCTGTGGGAAGGCCTGTACAGCGATATTTATGCCGCCCAATCGGCCATGATCGAGTTTGAGTTATACAAGGAAAACGGAGCCAATGCAGCAACAGCAGATCAATATATTGCTGAAGCGAAAACCATGCAGGCCTTTTTGCTCTTTCAACTGGCAAGGGTGTGGGGCGATGTATTCATTCCAGCTACTCCCGATCCGGCGGATTTGTTAGTGGCCGACTTATCGACGAAACAAGAGGTAATGCAGTTTATTTCTGATCAAATGGATGAGGCGATTGGTAACTTGCCGGCTGTTCATCCGAACGAACGAACGGATGTTCGCGGAGGAGTAACCCGCTATACTGCTTTGGCAATGAAGGCGCTAGCCAATTTGGAGATGGAGAATTACCAGGCGGTTGCTGATGCAACCTCTCAAATTATTAGTTCAGGGAAATTCAGTCTGGAGGCTGATTATTACAACCTGTTCAAGATTCCCGGTAAGTTGAATGACGAAAATATACTCGAATTTCAATATTCCGATTTTGGTCAGGGATCGGGTACGGCCATAACTTACCTGTTTGCATTCTTCGGTCCTGAAAACTGGACACCGGCTGTAACCGGGGCTGGTAGCGGCTGGGGTTTTTACGAGCCCAGTCTGAAGTGGATCAAATTCATGTTGGATCGCGGAGAAAGAACACGTTTGGAAACGAGTGTGTTGTTTACGAACCGGGGCATCGCGGCGATCAAAGACGATCCGAATTATGCAACTTTGCCCGATTGGATATCGAATACAACACCGTCGGGTGACCTTATCAATGACTATGCCCGTGCGATGTTTGCCAGCGGGAAACACTACCTGCCGTCCAATCAGTTAACTCCGGGAAGAACGGGCTATGGCACAAATAAAAACTTGATTGGTATTCGCTATGCCGAAATTTTGCTGATGCATGCCGAGGCACTGGTTCAAGGAGCAAGCAGCTCCGCCATGACAGCTGACGCTGCTGTGAATGCCGTAAGATCGCGTGCTGGCTTATCTCCCTTGTCCGGTGTAACACTGGATCAGGTGGTGGATGAAAAGTTTGCGGAACTGGCCATGGAGTGGGGAACACGATACTACGACTTGATTCGGCTCGAACGGTACAACGAGTTAAACTATGATGGCCGGACATTTTCAGCCAATCTGACCTATCTGCCATATCCGCAAAACCAGGTTGATCAACTGCCAATTCTGGGAGGTACTCAAGAGTAATTTTAAGCATCACTAAAACTTGAACAAGATGAAAATATTCAAACAAATAATACTGATCGTTCTCGCTGTCTTTTTTATAACTGCGTGTAACGATGGCATTGACCCAATTACAAGGATTGAACCGGGTCCGGATGAGGCGGCTCCAGTGGTCACTTTGATTTCACCTTCAGGTGATGTCAATGCGCCAACTGATGTGTCCGAAGTCGACATTCGATTCGAAGCGACGGATGACATAGAATTGAAAACAGTCAGCGTACAGTTGAATGGTACATCATTGGGATCGTACGATAGTTTCAACGATTATAGAAGATTTATTGGAGAATATTCCGAAGAGCTTGCTCTTGGCGATCATGTTCTGGAGATTGTAGTCACAGATATGGCCGGGAAATCCACTACCAAAACTGTGAATTTCAAGAAGGTTAATACCATCCGGGATTTGATGAATGAAGCAGCGTTCCATCTGGCCTTTAATGGTGACTATGTGGATGAAGTTAGTGCTACAGCAGCAACTGTTGTGGGTACGCCTTCGCTGGGCACAGCGGGTGTTGATGGTGGATGCTATGTTGGCGCCGCGGATTCTTACCTGACTTTTGATGCCACAGGGCTTCAGTCTGCTGAATTTAGCGCGAGCTTCTTCCTGAATATTACCGCTACACAGGCGACAGACAGAGCTGGAATTCTGGTGATGAGCCCGGAAAATCCAAATTTCGACGATAGCCGGAAGTTCGGTTTCAGGTTCTTCAGAGAAAATGGAGGTGGATTGCAGCAATTTAAATTGAATGCTGGAAATGGGACGGCTGAAAAATGGTTTGATGGAGGCGTCGCTGCTCGTGTAAATCCGGCAACCACTGAGTGGGTACATTTTGTGTTCACGGTCTCATCAACGGGAGCTAAAGTCTACATTGATGGAGTCGTTGTTAAAGAAGACACATTCGATGGAATAGACTGGACGGGTTGTAATTTGCTGTCTATTATGTCCGGTGCTCCACGGTTTGCTAATTGGAACCACCTGTCCGATGAAAGTAAAATGGACGAGCTTTTGATTTATGACAGGGTGCTTACACAAGCAGAGATTGATCTGCTGGGTTTGCTTAATAATTAAACAGGTGTTGGTCATTTATCAATCATCTCAAATGCCCCAAATTGGATGATTGGCATCACTTACAGAAGCAAGTATGCTCGACGAGCTACGCCTGTTTAACAAAGCGCTTACGCAAGAAGAAGTTGAGGCGATCATGGGGAATTAGAGAAAAAAGGGTATAGTTTAGTTAGGTTTTTTTTTAGAAAAGGCTGCTTGGAAAGTATCCGGGCAGCCTTTCATTTAACAGCTAATCATTTTAGTAATGAGAAAAACAAGAAATAGGCCGGTAGTTTTTATGCTGGTCAGTCTGTTGATTCTGCTTGCGATGGCTTGTTCAAATCCGAAACAGGACAATGAGGGGCAAGTGGAAAGCAAGTGGGCAGGATTAAGCGATAACGAACTGCTAGATACAATTCAATATCAAACCTTCCAATATTTTTGGGATGCTGCCGAACCCAACTCCGGCATGGCGCGCGAGCGGATTCACATGGACGGCGTCTATCCGCAGAATGATCAGGATGTGATTACCCTTGGCGGTTCTGGCTTTGGCGTGATGGCCATTTTGGTGGGCATCGAACGCGGATACATTACGCGTGAACAAGCGCTGACCCGTTACCAAACCATTGTTGGTTTTTTGGCTACGGCCGACCGTTTCCACGGTGCCTGGCCGCACTGGCTCGAAGGAAAAACCGGTAAGGTGAAGCCTTTCAGTAAAAAAGACGACGGCGGAGACCTGGTGGAAACAGCGTTTATGATTCAGGGCTTGCTCACTGTGGCCGAATATTTTAAGGATGGCAATGCCGAAGAAAAACAACTGGTGGCCGACATTAACCAACTGTGGAAAGAAGTAGAATGGGACTGGTACACCCAGGGCGAAGAGGTACTTTACTGGCACTGGTCGCCCAACTACGGATGGGAGATGAATTTTCCGGTTGGAGGTTACAACGAGTGCCTGATCATGTATGTGTTGGCGGCTTCATCGCCCACACACCCGATTGAACCGGCTGTTTACCACAAAGGTTGGGCGAAGGACGGCAAAATCGCTGAAGACACGATGTACTATGGCATGAGTTCCGTTCTCAATTTTTATGAGCACAATGATGATCCGACCGGGCCGCTTTTCTGGGCGCATTACTCCTATCTGGGCTTGAACCCCAAAGGCTTGGTTGATCAGTATGCCGACTATTGGAAGCTGAACCAGAACCACGCGCTGATGCACTACGAGTATGCGTTGGACAATCCGAAAGGCTTTGAAGGTTATGGCGAAAACCAGTGGGGGCTTACTTCAAGCTACTCCATGCGGGGTTATGCGGGTCATCATCCCGGTGACGCTGATTTAGGTGTCATTTCACCGACAGCCGCTTTATCGTCGTTTCCCTATACACCTAAAGAATCGATGCAGTTTTTGCGTTACCTCTACACCGAAGCCGATTCGCTCATTGGCCCCTACGGCCCCTATGACGCCTACAGCCATTCAAGTAACTGGTATTTGCCTCGTTACCTGGCCATCGACCAGGGACCCATTCCGGTGATGGTTGAAAACTACCGTAGCAGCTTGCTTTGGGATCTGTTCATGAAAAACGAGGATATCAGAAATGGTCTGAAAAAACTGGGGTTTAGCAGTCCCGAGATGAATTGATGAATTCGTTCTGAAAATATTGCTGTCGATTAATAGAATGGGCTAAAGCCCTATGGATCGGGGCGAATCAATAACCCCGGGCTAGATAAAACCGGGCCGATTGGCTTCCAGAATCATGGCGGCATCAACCCCAAAACCGGAAAATTGCAGGGTGCTTCCAGTTTGGTGCAGTTCCGGAATATTTGGATAAAGGAATTATAGAAGAAAGATGGGGAGAAAGTGAGAACATGAGAAGGGGAGAGGGTGAGAAAGAGAGATGGGGAGAATGGGAGGACATTAGCGGGTGTGAAGATGTGAAGTTGAGATGAGAAACTCTGCGTTACTCTGTGTAGAAACTCCGTGTTCTCTGTGGTTAACATACTGCGAGCGTAGTAGTGTTTATTGGTTTAATGGGAAGGTCTTGAAATGAAAATTTTGAAATATAAAATAGGTTTATTGATCGTTTCTCTGGTCTTTCTTTCATTTTTTGGAAGGAGCCAGGAAGTGTCCTTTTTTACCGAAGGAACTACGAGCACCTATTACGACCAGGGGCTGGTCGATTTAAATAACCTGGGTGAAAGTACGTTCGAGCACACCTATCCACCGGGTGCACCGCAGTATAACGACAAGGTGCCCTGTTCGACGACAGCGTTTAGGGGAGCCACTTCGTTGAAGTTTAACTATACCTCGGCCTTAAACGGTAACTGGCGGGCAAGCATTTACCGGGCGGAATGGACTACAGCTGATCTTTCGGCACTGGATTCCCTTTCATTCTATGTTTATTCTGAAACCGAACTGCCCAATACCGCCTTACCATTGATTGGTTTGCGAGGGGTGAATGGCAATGGTTCCGGAGATGTGAATACGGCGCTTTATGCCTTGGCTGACTACAACGAAACAATTCAGGCAGGCGTTTGGACGCGCGTTGTATTTCCGCTACAGATTATTTTTGACGAAAACGAAACACTGGACTTTTCTCAAACCAAGGCGGTCATTTTCAATCAATCCGAGTCAGATAATAGTTCGCGCTTAATATTGATTGACGAATTGTCCGCTTTCAAGGCTCTGGATGAAATTCCGGTAGTTGAGGAATTTTCGGCTGTAGGTTACGACAGTCATGCCCACCTGGGTTGGGCTCATCCTGCAGATGGTTTGACTTACCGCATTTATGCTTCGTTTGATGACGGGCAGTCGTTTGAGCTGCGCGCCGAAACAACGGCCGATTTTTACCTGGATTTTGTGCCGGAGTCCGGAAAAAATAGTACGGTGGCCTATCGCATCGTGACGGCCCTGCAAGAAAGCGAGTCTGCTGCCGCCGAAGCCACGGCAACGATTCGCGATTTTTCTGATGACGAATTGCTGGACATGGTTCAGCAATATACCTTCAACTACTTTTGGGATGGCGCACACCAGGCAACCGGCATGGCTTTGGAACGTTCGAACGGGAATGGACGCACCGTCGCATCGGGAGCCACCGGCATGGGGCTGATGGCCATGATTGTGGCACACGAGCGGGAGTACCGTCCAAAGGAAGAGGTAAAAAACCGGATTTTAATGATCCTTGAATTTCTGAAAAATTGCGACCGCCACCACGGAGCCTGGTCGCACTGGTACAATGCCGATACCTATCGTACCCAGCCTTTTTCTGCTGATGATGACGGCGGCGACTTGGTAGAAACTTCGTTTGTGGCGCAGGGACTGATTGCTCTGAAAAATTATTTTACCGGTTCGGATGAAAAATCTGTGCTCATCCGGCAGCAAGCGGATCAGCTTTGGAAGGAAATTGACTGGAGCTGGTATCGCAATGGCGATCAGAATGTGTTGTACTGGCATTGGTCGCCCACTGTTGATTTTCAGAAAAACATGAAGGTAACCGGATGGAATGAATGCCTGGTGACTTACGTGATGGGAGCAGCTTCACCCACGCACGGCATACCCAAAGCGGTTTATCACCAGGGCTGGGCGCGCAACGGCAACATGGTCAATCCAAGAACGTACTACAACTACGAAATTAACCTGTCGCCAAACTACGGAGGTCCGCTTTTCTGGATTCATTACAGCCACCTCGGAATCAATCCAAACGGGCTGAAGGACCAGTATGCCGATTACTGGCAGGAGCATGTGAATACCGCCCGCATTCATTATGCGTACGCCGTACAAAATCCGCAGGGGCACACCAACTACAGCAGCAAATCGTGGGGCCTGACAGCCAGTGACAGCCCGGATGGATATACCGCCCATCAGCCGGTGGCTAACGACAATGGCACGATCAGCCCAACTGCCGCACTGGCCAGTATGCCTTACACGCCAACGGAATCCATGCAGGCGCTAAAATATTTTTATCGTGAACGCGGACAGGAACTCTTTGGAAGATACGGACCGTATGATGCGTTTAACGATGACCGGGATTGGGTTCAGGAAGCTTACATCGGAATTGATCAGGGGCCCATCGTGGTAATGATTGAAAACCACCGGACAGGTTTGTTGTGGGACCAGGTGATGAAAGATACAGATGTGAAAGCTGGCTTGGATAAGCTCGGGTTTCAATACCAGTTTGCAACCAGCAGCAATGATTTGGAAAAGCCCCGAAAACTGAATTTCTATCCAAATCCAGTGTCGGGGAAAGTTTATTTTGATCTTTCCGGGTTCAGTCAAAATACTCCGGTCAATTTAAAATGCTTTTCGTTGGATGGGCGCTTGGTTCATGTGGAGAATTTGACTCAGAAAGGTTCAGAAGCAGCGTTTGATTGCTCGGATTTAAGGAACGGAATTTACCTGCTTCAGCTAAGTAGTGGTAACAAACTGTCTCAAGGTAAATTGATTGTTCAGCAATAAGGAAATAAACAGGAATGAGTGATTTTAAAAAAAAAAGTAAATAGATGAGACGAAGAGGCTTTTTGATAACGATTTTGGTTTTGGCGAGCTTTGCCTTTGGGCAGTTTGCACAGGCGCAGTTGGTTCAGTCAACAACCTATTGTAATCCCTTGGATATCGACTATACCTACATGGTTTACAATTCACACCGGAATATTTCGTACCGTTCAGGCGCCGATCCGGCGGTCGTTGAATTCAGGGGCGAATACTACCTGTTTGTGACCCGTTCGTTCGGGTACTGGCGGTCGACCGACTTGGTGAACTGGGATTTTATTAAGCCGGGCCAGTGGTTTTTCGAAGGATGCAATGCGCCTACCGCGTTCAATTACAAAGATTCGCTTATTTACTTTGCCGGCGATCCGGCCGGCTACGGGAGTATTCTTTATTCGGATGATCCGAAGAGCGGGAAATGGACGCCAACTGCTTCAATCACCCATAATATTCAGGACTCGGAATTGTTTATTGACGATGACGGGAAAACCTATTTGTATTGGGGATCGTCAAACGTTCACCCCATCCGGGTGAAGGAGTTGAACAAAGATGACCGGATGCTGGAAACCGGCGTTCAAAAAGACCTGATCAATTTGGTCGAGGAGGAGCATGGTTGGGAACGATTTGGTGAGAATAATTTCCATCCGACGCTGAAGGAAGGCTATATGGAAGGAGCCTCAATGACCAAGCACAACGGGAAATACTACTTGCAGTATGCCGCGCCGGGAACCCAGTTCAATGTATATGGCGATGGTGCGTATGTCGGTGACTCGCCGCTGGGCCCCTTCACTTACATGAAAAATAATCCGATGAGTTTCAAGCCGGGGGGCTTTACCAATGGGGCCGGACATGGCATGACCATGAAACAAAAGAACGGACAGTATTGGCATTTTGCCACCATGGCTTTGGCTTCCAACTCCCAGTGGGAACGTCGTCTGTGTATGTTTCCAACTTATTTTGACGACGAGGGCTTCATGTATTCGAATACGCATTACGGCGATTACCCGCGATTTGGTCCCGATCACCCAACCAATCCGGGCGAGCATTGTGGGTGGATGTTGCTGTCATACAAAGGGAAGGTGACCGTATCATCTGCGTTCAAACAAATTGTGAAGTTTACTTCAAACAATGATGAAGTTGCCGTGACAGAATTGCCACTCGAACAAAATGAGGATGGCGAAATTGTTTCAGAAGTACTGACTGATGAAAGTCCAAAGTCGTATTGGGTGGCAGCGGCCAACGACGATCAGCAATGGGTGAAAATTGAAATGCTCAATCCGGGAACGGTCCATGCCTTCCAATTGAACTTCCATGATCATGAATCAGGCATTTATACCCGCACCGAGGGTTTGCGGCATCGTTTTTCCATTGAGCTGTCAGACGATGGCACCAACTGGCAAACCGTTGTTGACCGCCGCGACAGCTATAAAGATTCACCCAATGCCTACATCGTACTCAATCAGCCTGTTCAGGCAAAATTTGTCCGGTACGCGAATGTCGAAGTTCCGGGCAAAAACCTGGCCTTGTCCGAAATCAGGGTATTTGGGACCGGATTGGGAAAAATCCCAAAGAAGGTTAAAGGCTTTATGGTTGAACGGCAGGAGGACCGCAGGGATGTTTCCTTTTCATGGGACGCGGTAGAGGGAGCCCAAGGGTATAACATTCGATGGGGAATTGCGCCTGACAAGTTGTACCAGTCGTGGTTGCTTTATGATGTCAATGAACATTTTATGCGCTGCCTCGACCGGGATACGCCTTATTATTTTTCCATTGAGGCCTTTAATGAAAATGGAATTTCAGAAAAATCGAAAACGATAAAAGTAGACTAAAATAAATGATCATGAAGAAGTTGATGTATATGTTCGTGGCAGCAATCCTGACGATTTCCTGTCAGCAGCAATCCACGGAATCGGATATGGATTCGTTTATTAATGAGCTAATGGGAGAGATGACGACCGAAGAGAAGATTGGTCAGTTGAATTTGATTACTCCCGGAGGAGGAATTCCAACCGGCTCAGTGGTGAGCACCGGTGTGGAGGAAAATATAAAGGCTGGCAAAGTTGGTGGCATCTTTGGCGTTTCCGGACCTGAAAAGGTTCGGCAGGCGCAGAAGCTGGCCGTTGAGGAAAGCCGTCTCGGCATTCCCATGCTTTTTGGCTCCGATGTGATTCATGGGTATAAAACGACGGTTCCAATTCCGCTGGGATTGTCGGGCAGTTGGGATCTGGAGCTGATTGAGAAAACAGCCCGAATGGCCGCCAAAGAGGCAACAGCCGACGGGATTTTCTGGAATTTCTCGCCTATGGTCGATGTTGCACGTGATCCGCGCTGGGGGCGGGTGGCCGAAGGAGCCGGCGAAGATCCGTACCTGGGCTCAAAAGTTGCCCAAGCCATGGTTCGCGGCTACCAACAAGACGATTTGAGCAGTCCGTCGACCATGATGGCAACGGTGAAACACATGGCGCTTTATGGCGCTTCGGAAGCCGGACGCGATTACAACACGGTGGATATGAGCCGCCAGCGAATGTTCAACGACTATTTGCCGCCCTACAAGGCCGCAGTTGATGCCGGTGTGGGTTGTGTGATGTCGTCGTTTAATGATGTGGATGGAATTCCCGCTTCGGGAAACAAATGGTTGCTGACTGACCTGCTGCGCGAGCAGTGGGGGTTCGATGGTTTTGTCGTGTCAGATTATACGTCGGTAAATGAAATGATTGCTCACGGGTTGGGTGATTTGCAGGCCGTTTCAGCTTTGGCACTCAAAGCCGGTTTAGATATGGATATGGTGGGCGAAGGATTTTTGACGACTTTGGAGAAATCACTGGAAGAAGGAAAAGTGAGCGAACAAGATATCAATATAGCCTGCCGTCGCGTGCTCGAAGCAAAATATAAACTGGGATTGTTTGATGACCCGTTTCGTTATGCAGACAGTTCCCGTACTGAGAAAGATATTTTGACAGATGAAAACCGCCAACTGGCCCGCGAAGCTGCTCGCCGTTCGTTTGTATTGCTGAAAAATGATGAGCAAGTATTGCCTTTGAAAAAGTCAGGAATAATTGCATTGGTAGGACCACTGGCTGACAACAAGAACAACATGCTGGGAACCTGGGCTCCTACAGGCAACCCTCAGCTTTCGATTCCGGTTTTGGAGGGAATGAAAAATGTCGCGGGTCCCGGCGTGACGATTTTACATGCCAAAGGCGCCAATATTTCGGATGACCCCGAATTTGCGGAGAAGGTGAATGTTTTTGGGCCCCGGATCGAAATTGATGAACGTTCGCCGGAGGTGATGCTGAAAGAAGCGCTGGCCGTTTCGGCGAAAGCCGACGTGGTTGTGGCCGTGATTGGTGAGGCTACCGAAATGAGTGGTGAATCGGGCAATCGGAGCAACCTCTTGCTTCCCGAGAGCCAGAAGAAACTTGTCAGGGCATTGGCGCAAACCGGCAAACCGCTGGTGCTGGTCACCATGAGCGGCCGTCCGCTGGCCTTGGTTGAGGAAAATGCGTTGGCCGCGGCGCTGCTGCAAACCTGGCACCCTGGTGTTGAAGCCGGCCACGCGGTTGCCGATGTGCTGTTCGGAGACTACAATCCTTCAGGAAAACTGACCATGACCTTCCCGCGAAATGTCGGGCAGGTACCTATTTATTACAACCACCGGACGACCGGCCGCCCACAGGACGGTGACAAGTTCGCCAAGTTTAAATCCAATTACCTTGACGTTCCCAACAGTCCCCTATTTCCGTTTGGTTATGGTCTGAGTTATACCACTTTTGAGTATAAAAACCTGAGTCTGAATCAGGCTGAGATAGCGAAGGACGAAACACTGGAAGTGCGCATTGATGTCACGAACACCGGCGACTTCGATGGCGAGGAAGTTGTTCAACTGTATGTGGGCGATTTGGTTGCTTCGGTTACCCGGCCAGTAAAAGAGCTGAAAGGCTTTAAAAAAGTGTTCCTCAAAAAAGGCGAAACACAAACCGTTAGCTTCAGCTTAAGCGCTGACGATCTCGCCTTCTATAATTTTGATATGAACCGCGTAACCGAACCCGGGCAGTTTCGGGTATTTGTGGGCGGCAATTCCAATGCTCCGAATGTGAAGGAATTTACCTTGGTGGAATAGCATGATGTGGTTAACGAAATAAAGCAATGAAACGACAAACGAATCAACTGAAAACAATGGCAATCATTGGCTTGGGAGCCGCAGGTTTTTTCCCGGCGTGCACTCCGGCTGAGCCGGAAGTCAGCCAACCCAATATTGTATTCATTATGAGTGATGATCACGCTTACCAAGCCATTAGCGCCTACAGCAATCACCTCATTGAAACGCCAAACATTGACCGGCTGGCCAAGGAAGGCATGCTGTTTACCAATGCTTGCGTGACCAACTCCATTTGTGCGCCCTCGCGGGCAACGATCCTCACCGGCAAGCATACCCATATTCACGGAAAAATTGACAATGTTTTCCCGTTCGACACGACCAATGTTACTTTTCCGCAGTTGTTCCAACAGGCAGGTTATCAAACCGCCATGTTTGGGAAATTGCATTTTGGCAACAATCCCAAAGGATTCGATGAGTTTATGATTCTTCCGGATCAGGGTGATTATTACAATCCTGACTTCATAACCAACAAGGGTGATACAACAATCATGGGCTATGTAACCGATGTGATTACCGATTTAACCTTGGACTGGCTTGGAAGCAGGCGTAAGCAAGACAAACCGTTCATGCTGATGTACCTTCACAAAGCGCCGCATCGCGAATGGATTCCGGCCGAACGCCATTACCGGGAATTCACACAGAAAACCTTTCCCGAACCTGAAACTTTGTTTGATGACTATGAGGGCCGCGGAACGGCTGCCAAGGAAGCTGAAATGAACCTGCTCAAGCACATGACCATTTCGGCTGACAACAAAATTTATCCTGATGTAGCCGATGAGCTGGGAATCAAGGAATCGTCGGACTGGGGGAAGAATGTGTTCCTGCAAAAGTACCGGCGGCTGAATCCGGAGCAAAAAGCGGCTTACGATTCGGTTTATGAGCCCATCAATGAGGCGTTTAAGGAAGCCTACCCCAACATGAGCGACGAAGATTTGATGCGTTGGAAATACCAGCGTTACATGCAGGATTACCTGGGCTGTATCGCTTCGGTTGATGAAAACGTGGGCCGCGTGCTGGATTATCTGGATGCCAACGGACTGAGTGAAAACACCATTGTGGTGTACACCTCGGATCAAGGTTTTTACCTGGGCGAGCATGGATGGTTCGACAAGCGGTTTATCTATGACGAGTCGTTTAAAACACCCTTGTTGATTCGCTGGCCCGATAAAATCAAGGCTGGATCCGTTTCCAATGAAATGGTTCAAAACCTCGACTTTGCCCAAACTTTTTTAGCGGCTGCCGGATTGCCCCAGCCCGACGATATGCAGGGCGAAAGCCTGATGCCGCTGTTGACAGGGCAAACCGACCAGTGGAATAGGGAAGCGGTTTATTACCATTATTACGAATATCCGGGTTTTCACATGGTCAAGCGGCACTACGGCATTGTAACGACCGATTACAAGTTGGCCCACTTTTATTACGATGTGGATGAGTGGGAACTATATGATCGCAAAAACGATCCGATGGAGTTAACCAATGTGGTTGACGATCCCGCTTATGCCGATGTGGTTGAAAGTTTGAAGGAACAATTGGCCGGCTTGCGTGCGCAGTATCACGATTCGGAAGATTTGGATCAGAAATTCATCGAAAAATATAAAGAAAGAGGATTGATTAAAAACTAAAACAAAACTGAGCAGCTTACCAGTTGATTTGCCCCAGTGCGTGCTGTTTCAAGAAACTGTTGGCGCGGCTAAAGTGCTTGTTTCCGAAGTAGCCCCGGCTGGCTGAAAGCGGCGAAGGATGCACCGAAGTGAGCACCAGGTGCTTGCTTTGGTCAATGAATTCGCCTTTGCGGATGGCATAACTTCCCCACAAAATAAACACCACGTGCTCTTTTTGGCTGTTGATTTGGTGAATAACCGCATCAGTAAACTGCTCCCAGCCTTTTTTCTGGTGCGAGCCGGCCTGGCCCGCCCGAACAGTCAGGGTGGCGTTTAAAAGCAAAACCCCTTGTTTAGCCCAGTCCGTCAGGTTGCCGGTGGTCGGTATTGGTTTGCCCACATCTTGCTGTAATTCCTTGAAAATGTTGCGCAGGCTTGGAGGAAAGGTAATTCCGTCGTTTACCGAAAAACACAGGCCGTGTGCCTGGCCGGGGCCATGGTATGGATCCTGTCCAAGAATGACCACTTTTACCTGATCGAATGGACATTGGTCAAACGCGTTGAAAACGAGTTTGGCAGGCGGATAGATCTTGTGCGTCCGGTATTCTTCGTGGACAAACGCACTCAGTTTCTTAAAGTAATCTTTTTCAAATTCCTGGGCCAGCACCTCTTTCCAACTGGTATCAATCTTTACATCCATCGAACAGGCTTTTAATTTCGGAGCGTTAAAATAGTACGAATGTTTCAAATTCCAAATTCCAAGTTATCCAACCACAGGCTGACGGGCGAAGAATACAGCCTAAAAGGCAGTGATTAGTCGCAGTGGACAGTCGCAGTGGAGAGAAGGCCGCGGGTATCAAGTATCCACCATCCAGTATCAAGCATCAAGCATCTAGTATCCAGCATCTAGTATCGAACATCCAGGATCGAGCAGCCAGCATCCATCCACATGCTCGCAGATCCTGAAACAAGTTCAGGATGACGCTTCTGGCGGGCGTTATTGGGCATCGAGCAGCTATCATCATTTATCCAGCATCCAGAATCAAGGATCAAGCATCCAGCATCAAGCATCCAGTATCCAGTATCCAGTATCCACCATCCACCATCCAGCATCCAGCATCCAGTATCCAGCATCAAGCATTTCCCTTTTCGCTTTGCCTTCTTCTTTGTACTTTTAGCTTTCAAATTGAATGAAGATGGAAATTGTGTATCTGCTTGCCGGGCTGGCTGTTGGATTTGTTGTCGCTTTCTTGTTGTCAAAACTGAAAGCCAAGAACTCGGAGAATGAGTTGTTAGCGGTGCGGAGTGAGTTCGAAAAGACCAAGGCCCAGTTGGAAGAGCGGGTCACCTATTTGCAGGACGACAAGGAAAAACTGACTGAACGCCTGCGCGCAAAGGAGACCGAAAGCGAGCAACAGGCGCAGCGGCTAACCAAAGCCGAGGTCGAATTTGCCAATCTCCGCGAAAAGCTGGCTACCCAAAAGCAGGAAATGGAAGAGCTTCAAAAGAAGTTCACTACGGAATTTGAAAACATCGCCCACAAAATATTGAAGCAAAATTCGCAGGATTTTACGCTCGTCAACCAAAAGAACATCGGCGAAATTCTGAATCCCTTGCGGGAGAAGATCCAGCTTTTTGAAAAGAAAGTGGAGGATACCTACGAAAAGGGCCTGAAGGATCAGACGGATTTGAAAGCCGAGCTCAAGAAGCTGCACGACCTGAACCTGAAGATTAGTGAGGAAGCCAGTAACCTGACCAAAGCCCTGAAGGGCGATGTGAAAAAGCAGGGAAACTGGGGTGAAGTGATTCTGGAACGGATTCTCGAACGTTCGGGCCTCACCGAAGGGCGCGAGTATGAAAAGCAATTCAGTGTGCTTGGCGAAAATGGTTCGCGCCTGCAGCCTGACGTGGTGATTCATTTGCCCGACCAAAAACACATTGTGGTTGACTCCAAAGTGTCGCTGGTAGCCTACGAGCGCCTGGTCAATGCGGCGGAGGAGACTGATCGCCTCGCACATGTTAAAGCGCACTTACTCAGTATCAGGAGCCACATCAAGCAGTTGGGTGAGAAGCATTACCAAAGTGCGCAAGGCATGAACAGCCCCGATTTTGTGCTGTTGTTTGTTCCCATCGAGTCTTCTTTTAGCGTAGCCATTCAGGCCGATCAGGATTTGTTTTCGTATGCCTGGGACAACAAGGTGGTGATTGTCAGTCCGTCAACTTTGCTGGCCACCTTGCGCACCATTGCGTCGATTTGGCAACAGGAAAACCAGACCCGTAATGCCATGGAGATTGCCCGGCAAGGCGGCCTGCTCTACGATAAGTTTGTCAATTTTGTGGCCGACCTGGAGAAAGTGGGCAACAACATGGAACAAACCCGGAAGAACTACGATCTGGCGATGAATAAGCTGAATGACGGGCGCGGCAACCTGATCCGCTCGGCCGAAAAGCTCCGCGAACTGGGCTCAAAAGCCAGTAAAGAACTTCCGCAGAAATATTTGGATGAATAGTTCGGGGATAAGGGCCGGCTGCGTGCCGACTGGTGCTGGCGCGGCCTGGCATTGATTGCCATTTCTGGTCATTTTATGGTCATTGATCGTTGTCAATTCCTAAGCCCACAATGACGATTTAATGACCACCAATGACCACCTAATGACGATTTAATGACTTCATGATGAGGGAGTCATTCGGATCTTCATCTCCCGAAGTTCTAATAATCACTCGTTTTCGACTTGGTATAGTCCGCGCGTTTTACGGCCCGCTTGAGGCGCGTACTGGCCCGAAAGCTGATTTCGGTCGATTTGATGAGCCGAAAACCGTCGGTCCGGGGTTCGTCCGAACCTTCGCTCTTCAGGTTCAGGCTAAATGTTCCCAGCTCGCCCAGCTCCACGGTCCGGTTGTCGAGCAGCAGTTCTGGAATCAGATCAATCAATCCCACCAGGGTGGACACCACGTCTCCGCGCGTCAACGACGATCGGAGGGCGAGTGCGTCGGCCAGTTCATCCAGCGTGGCCTTGGTACGGTCGCAGGCCCGCGCGTAATATTTGTACTGTCCTCCGCCTTTTACTCCCGGCGTCGCTTGCTTAATTAGTCGGTACTTTACGGTCATTTTCTTTCGTCCTAATAGAGGTTTAATACTTGTCGGGTATAAATTTAATACGTATTAAAAAATAAATTGATAGGTATTAAAATGTTTTTTAACAGGTATCAAAAATTATTTTGATAGGTATTAAAAAGTCAACCGAACGAATGAAAAGGATCGATCGCACACGGTGTTTTTGCCCTGATGTCGGTATTGTTTTTTTAGGAGGCCCGCTTATTGATTCAGAAACTCCACAAGAGGCCCGATAAAGCGGTCGAAGGCTTCGATGTGGGGCAAGTGGCCAATATCGTCCAGCTCTACTAACCGGGCATTGGGGATCTGCTGCTGGGTGCGTTTGCCCAACTCGGGGTAGTTGCCCATCGTTGCCCTCACCTCGTCGCTCACCAAGGGTTTTCCCAGTGCCGTGCGGTCGCGTTGGCCAATAATCAGCAGGGTGGGGGCTTCCAAATGCTTAAACTCATAGCAAACCGGCTGGGTGAAAATCATGTCGTAGGTTAGGGCGGCATTCCACGCAATACGCGGATAGTCGATGTTGAGCGTCCAGCCGGCCAACAGGTTCACCCACTCGTCGTATTCGGGTTTCCACTGGTTGTCGTAGTAGCTCTCGAGCTGGTATTTCCGGATGCCTTCGTAGGTTTTTCCCAGTTCGTTGGCATACCACCATTCCACGGGTTTGTAAGGTACTTTCAGTTTCCAGTCTTCCAGCCCAATCGGATTGACCAGGATCAATTGGTCGGTTTGTTCCGGGTACATCAGGGCGAAACGGGTGGCCAGCATCCCGCCCATGGAATGGCCCAACACAGCGATCTTTTCAATCCGAAGGGTGTCGAGCAGCGCTTTGGTGTTGGCCGCCAACTGCTGAAAGGTGTATTGGTAGTGTTCGGGTTTGGACGACTTGCCAAAGCCAATCTGGTCAGGAATGATTACCCGAAAGCCCTGTTCGGCGGCCAGCAGGGTGGCGGTTTCGCGCCAGTATGCCCCGTTAAAGTTTTTGCCGTGCAGCAGGAGCACCGCTTTGCCATTGGGCTTGGCGGGCCTCACATCCATGTAGGCCATTTGGTAGCTTTCGTTTTGGCTGTCGAGGCTGAGGTAGTTCACATCGAAAGGGTAATCGTAATTTTCGAGGTTGAGGCCCAGGGCTTTTAGGCCGGCTTGTTGGGCCGAAACGCTGATTGCACTCATGAGCGCCATCATCAGCAACAAAGTTTTATGGTATTTCATGATGTTCGTGTTTTAAAGTATGTGTAGTTTAAAACAGGAAGGTCTTCGGATGGTTTAATGGCTAATGGAGGCCAGTTGTTTTTGATTCGACTAATTGGGGGCGAGCAGGCTTTTGTCGAGTTGATCGCTTTTGTTGAACCCTTGCCGGATGGCAAACAGCAGTTGCAGGATATTGCTGAGCAGGCTGTTGAAAAAGATGATGACCATGACCATGATTTGGTACTTCACGGCCAGCAGCGGATCGGAGCCGCCGAGTATTTGGCCGGTCATCACCCCGGGAAGCGACACCAGCCCAATGGTGGCCATGGTGGCCAGGTTGGGTGCCATGGCTGTGCGGATGGCTTCTTTCAGAAAAGGACGGGCGGCTTCCTGTTTCGAAGCGCCGTTGGCCAGTAAAAACAGGTAGGTTTTTTCTTCTTTTCGAGCCATGTTGAAGAAGCTTTTCAGGGCCACGATGTTCGATTTAAGGGTGTTGCCCAGCATCAGGCCTGCAATGGGAATCAGGATATCGGCCTGGAAAATGTTGTCGATTTGTACAATGGCCCAGTTGAAATACAAGAGCGTAAGCATGGTGGGCAGCAGCATGGACAGGAAGGTGGGCAGTAATAACTTCTTTAAACGCAAGGATGAATTGCGAATGCCGGAGTGTGCCGCAAACAGTACCATGGCCAAAATGTAAGCCAGGTTCACCAACACGTGGTCGAGCAAAAAGATGTATTTGAGGTAGACGGCCACAAAGCTCAACTGAATAAGCATGCGCAGGACCGAAATGAGGAGTTGTTTGTTAAATCCGAGCCGAAATCGCCAAATAATCAGCATACTTGGGGCAATTAGTAAAAGCCCAAGCACTAAACCGCTGATGGATATGTTGGCTGCGCTCATGGTGTGAAGTTGGTAATGACTTTCATTTCAGGGATTTGCCAGGCCGGGTCGTGACTGACACAAACAACCGTTTTTTTGGTCTTCAGAACATAGTCGATGAAGCGTTGCTTCTGCTTTTCGTCCATGGCCGAGGTTGGCTCATCGAGCAACAATACAGGGCGATTGAGCAGCTGAATGAGGATCCAGCCCAGACGCTGCCGTTCGCCTCCGGAAATGACACTCGTATTTTTGGAGAGCAGGCTTTCAGGCAAATCGAAGGCCAAGAGCTTTTCACGCAGCATTGTTTCGGAATAGGGCAGGTGTTTGTTCGCCGAGAACTGAAAAATTTCCTGAAAGACTTCCGAGACTTTGCCGTTGGGAAAATCGACATCCTGGCTCAAGTAAGCAATTTGGCGCCTGATTTTTTGTGTGTTTTCCGGAGTCAGGGCCTTTTTGTTGAACAGGATTTTGCCGTCGTCCGGGTCAATAAATCCGAGGATCAACCGCAGCAAACTGGTCTTTCCACTGCCCGATTGCGCTGCCAGCAACACTTTATCGCCTTTGCCAATGCGAAGGTTGAAGTTCTTCAACAACTGCTTGTTTCCCAAGCTGAGGGACACATCTTTGAATCGTATCATGGGATGCCGGTCGAAAAAAGTAAGACAAAAAAGCCGGAACATGGTGTCCGGCTTTATTTTATATGATAAGGTAGCCGTTTTCGAATTTCACAGATTAAAAAACGGTTTCCTCATTTGCTTGTATTCATTAGTCGCTCTTAACTAGCCTTAAGCCGGTGTGCGCTGCTCGGATCAAGTTTATTCATCGCATATTCCCTGGAGATGACAAGATCTTTGATGCCATCGGAAGGACTGTCAAACATCGCATCAATCATGATGCTTTCGCAGATGGACCGCAGTCCTCGCGCTCCGAGATTAAATTCAACCGCCTTGTCCACAATAAATTCCAGCGCTTCTTCTTCAAAGGTCAGCTCAATATCGTCGAGCTTAAAGAGCTTCAGGTATTGTTTGATGATGGAATTTCGCGGCTCTGTCAGGATGTTGCGCAGCGCTTTGCGATCCAAAGGTTCCAGGTAGGCCAGTACCGGCAAACGACCGATGATCTCGGGAATCAGCCCGAAGCTTTTCAGGTCCTGGGGCGCAATGTACTGCAGCATGTTTTCGCGGTCCAGGTTGTCCACCAGCTTCTGTGCTCCAAAACCAACCACTGATGTATTTAGACGTTTGGCGATTTTCTTCTCGATACCGTCGAAAGCACCGCCACACACAAACAGGATATTTTTGGTGTTGACTGGAATCATTTTTTGTTCCGGATGTTTACGGCCTCCTTGTGGTGGCACATTCACGATCGCCCCTTCCAACAGTTTTAGCAAGCCTTGCTGAACGCCTTCGCCCGACACGTCGCGCGTGATGGAAGGATTGTCGCCTTTGCGGGCAATTTTATCCAGCTCATCAATAAACACAATGCCGCGTTCGGCTGCTTCCACGTTGTAGTCGGCAGCTTGCAGCAAGCGGGTCAGCAAGCTTTCAATATCTTCGCCCACATAACCCGCTTCGGTTAAGACTGTGGCATCGACAATGGTGAAAGGAACGTGCAACATTTTAGCAATGGTACGCGCCAGGAGGGTTTTTCCTGTTCCGGTTTGCCCCACTAAAATGATGTTGGATTTTTCGATTTCCGTTTCGTCGCTAGTCACTTTTTGGGTTAATCGCTTGTAGTGGTTGTACACAGCCACCGATAAAATCCGCTTGGCCTGGTCTTGCCCGATAACATATTGGTCCAGAAATTCCTTGATTTCCTTTGGTTTCAATAGTTTCAGTCCGTTCAGGTCAAATTCGCTATCTCTTTTTAATTCTTCCTCAACAATGGCATAAGCTTGTTCAATGCAGTGGTCGCAAATATGACCATCCATTCCGGCAATCAACAAGTTCGTGTCTTTTTTCTCTTTTCCGCAAAAAGAACATTTATCCATGATCTACTCCTCTATCTCTAATGCTTATTTACTTCTAATCAGAATATCATCGATCATACCATATTCTTTGGCTTCTTCCGAGGTCATCCAGTAGTCCCGATCCGAGTCTTTCTCGACTTTTTCGTAGGTGTTTTCTGAATGCTTGGCGATGATATCGTACAATTCTTTTTTCAGTTTTAAGATTTCGCGTGCGGTAATCTCAATGTCTGAAGCCTGCCCTTGTGTTCCGCCCATGGGTTGGTGGATCATGATGCGTGAGTGCTTCAGGGCTGAGCGTTTGCCTTTGGTTCCGGCAGTCAGCAATACGGCTCCCATCGATGCGGCCATGCCAGTACAAATAGTGGCAATGTCGGGCGAAATGTATTGCATGGTGTCGTAAATTCCCAGTCCGGCATGAACCGATCCCCCGGGGCTGTTAAAATAGATTTGAATGTCTTTGCTGGGGTCGGTCGATTCCAAGAACAGCAGCTGGGCCTGGATGATGTTGGCAATGTAATCATCTATTGGAGTTCCCAAAAAGATAATCCGGTCCATCATCAGTCTCGAAAAAACATCCATTGAAGCGACGTTCAACTGTCTTTCTTCAATAATGTAAGGGGTCAAACTGTTGGTAAACATCGAGTCAAAACGATGCAGGTTCAGACTGCTGATTCCCATGTGGCCCCGGGCGTATTTATTAAATTCTCTTTTGTCGCTCATTTTTCTTAATTCTGGGTTAAAAAAAAACTTTGTAAACTCTGGTTTTCCATGCTCATTCAACTGGATAAACAGTTCAAGAGCTGGATTCAGGGTTTACAAAGTTAGAAAATTATGCTATTTGCCTAAGCAGCAGCAGGATTATTTTTCGAGTAATTCATTAAATTCATCCTGGCTGATTGGTTTTTCATCCAGATTGACGTTTTCCTTGATCACTTCCATGATTTTATCTTCCTGAACTTTGGTGGTGATGCGACGTCTTTCGTCTTCATTTTGAAGGATTTGGTCTGCATAAGCACTCAGTTGCTCGTCGGGCATGCTGAACATCCCGTACTGGCGGAACTGCATGGCGGCAATTTCCTTGGCCATCGCCTTGACGTCTTCCTGCTTGATTTCAATTTCATTGTCTTTGGCAATGCGGTCTTTGATCAACTGCCAGCGCAAGTCTTTCATGAAATTGTCAAAGTCTTCGTCAATTTGCTCGTCGGTCAGCTCGTTATTGGTGGCTTTTAACCAGCGTTTCAGAAATTCTTCCGGCAATTCCATCTCGATTTTTTCAACCAGAATGTCACGGCTGTCAATGGTAAATTTGTAGTCGCTCGAGTATTTCAGTTGTTCTTCGATGTCAGCTTTCAACTTGTTGCGGAATTCTTCTTCGGTTTTGATCTCCGTGTCTTCGCCGAGTGCTTTTTTGAACAACTCTTCGTTGATTTCCGCTTTTTTGAAGCGAAGAATTTCAGAGATGGTGAATTTGAAGTCGCCTTCAATGTTTTCTGCTTCTTCGTGCGAAACATTCAGCATGTGGCCTACTTCGTGTTTGTTTTGGTAAACTTTAATCGGGTCGAACACGATGGTGTCGCCCACTTTTTTACCTTGAATTTCTTTTTTGACTTCTTCGTCTTTCATCACATCAACAGCAATGATGACCTGCTCGGCTTTGATGCCATTTTCCAGTTCGTTTCCTTCGGCATCCAGTTGTACGAAGTTTCCGCGAATGGTGTCTTTTTCCTCAACAACATCAACATTTTCATTTTCTCCAAAGCGGCTGGTGTACGAGTCAACTTGTTGGTCGAGCATTTTGTCGTCGACCTGAATGAGGTAGTAGGGATATTTTTTGCGCTTGTCGAATTTGACTTCCACTTCGGGAGCTACCGCTACGTCGAAGGCGAATTCGAAATCTTCGGCTGTTTCCCAGCTGAATTCCGGAGTTTTTTCTTCGTTTGGAAGTGGTTCACCCAAAATATTCAGCTTCTCATCAACAATAAATTTGGTCAGGTTTTGCGACAACATCTTGTTCACCTCTTCGGCCAGGACCGCTTTGCCGTACATTTTTTTCACTAATCCGGCAGGTACTTTCCCTGGTCTGAATCCAGGCATGTTGGCTTTTTTACGATATTCTCTCAATTGCTCATTGACGGTTGCTTCGTAGTCGCTTTTTTCAATTTTAACCGTAATAACCGCATTTAGCTCGTTGATGTTCTCTTTTGTAATATTCATATAATTCCGCTTATAATTTTGGAAAATGTTCAAGTAACCAAATAGTTAACTCTTTTTGTTGAGTTGAACTAAAGCCTATAAATCAATAAAAACCGCAGGCTCGGATTCGGCGAATCAAGCTTTGCGGTTGTTTTTCGTTTTTTGTGCGGGCGAAGGGACTCGAACCCCCACGTCAAAGACACTAGATCCTAAGTCTAGCGCGTCTACCAATTCCGCCACGCCCGCTAATTGCGGTGCAAATGTATATTATTTTTTTTTATTCCCCAAATGGTGAAATGAAACTTTTTTATGGAAAAAACAGCCTGTTTAAAAGGTTTATCTCAGGGTGAAATTCTGTCCCAGGTAAACCCGGCGGACATCCTCGTCGTTGGCCAGATCTTCGGCCGACCCGGCTTTCATTATCGATCCTTCAAACAGCAAGTAGGAGCGGTCGGTAATTGACAGGGTTTCGTGTACGTTGTGGTCGGTAATGAGCACGCCAATGTTTTTTTCCTTCAAGGTCATCACGATCTCCTGGATATCTTCTACAGCGATGGGGTCAACGCCAGCAAAAGGTTCGTCGAGCAGGATGAACTTGGGGTCAATGGCCAGGGCACGGGCAATTTCCGTTCGCCGGCGTTCGCCTCCTGAAAGCTGGAATCCTTTGCTTTTTCGGATGTGTTGCAGCCGGAATTCTTCGAGCAGCGACTCCATTTTTTCTTTCTGATAAGCTTTCGTATAATCGGTCATTTCCAACACAGCCCGCAAGTTATCTTCGATACTGAGTTGCCTGAATACCGAGGCTTCCTGCGCCAGGTAGCCGATGCCCAGCTGCGCGCGTTTGTAAACGGGCAGTTTGGTAATGTCGCGATCATCCAAAAAAACTTTGCCCGACAAGGGTTGAATCAGTCCGACAATCATGTAGAAAGAGGTGGTTTTGCCGGCTCCGTTCGGTCCCAGCAGTCCAACAATTTCTCCTTGTTCAACTTCAATTGACACGCCTTTAACAACGGTCCTTTTTCGGTATTTCTTGACTATATTTTCGCCCCTTAGTTTCATATCTTAATTTGCTTAACGCCTGTGTCTTTGAATTATTATAAAGCTTCCAGGTCTTCTTCTGCTTTTTTGTTTACCCGCCGCGAAATGACGATTCCAATTTCATACAGAAAAACAAGTGGGATACATACCATAATCTGGCTGAAAACGTCAGGCGGTGTGATGATCGCCGAAAGCAGCAACAGGGCAACGTAGGCATGGCGCCGGTAATTTTTCATTAGGTCGGGAGTCAGAATTCCCACTTTGCTCAGGAAATAGACAAAGATAGGCAATTCGAAAATAACCCCGCTGGCCAGGCTGATGGAGGTCACGGTGCCGATGTAGGACCGCATGTTGATTTGATTGACCACTTCGGCTGATATGGAGTACGAACCCAAAAAGTGAATGGAAAGAGGCACAATTAAATAGTAGCCAAATAAAACGCCTAAAATAAACAGAATGGACATGTACACCACCGCGCCGCCCGAATGTTTTCGCTCGGTTTCGTACAAAGCAGGGCTGATAAATCGCCAGATTTCATAAAAAACATAGGGCGATGCAACAATTAAGCCTCCGATGATCGACACCATGATGTGTGTCATAAAGTTGTCGGCCATTTTGATACTGATGAGTTGCAATTCTTTCGAGTTAATCATCAGATCTTGGATGCCCGTGAGGTCTGCCAGTCTGGCAAACATGCGGTTGGTCCAAAAATCGGCTGTCTTTGGATTGAATATGACTGTGTCGAAAATGAAGTTCTTGTTGATAAAAGCAAGGATCGCAAAAAAGACAATCGCCAGAAATGCCCGGATCAGATGCCAACGCAATTCTTCCAAATGTTCGAGGAATGACATTTCCTCCTGTTTGTCTTTTTTTGTCTTTTTCTTTTTGGTACTTTGCTGCTCAGAATATTTTGTGTCGGTCATATTGGCAATTTGGTTCAGAAAAAAGAATTAAAATTAGTTTTTCAAAAATCACGACAAATATAGTTTATATTACCGATTTTGCTTTTGTGTACGGTCTTAATTTTTATTAAAGGAAGAAGGCATTCTTTTTACTTTAATAAAAAGCTTGCGATTTCAATCAGATTTTATCTATCTTAGATTCTGCGATTGTGTAAAGAGAATATTTTAACGACAACAAATTCAGGCTTTAATGAATAAAGAGCTATCATTAACCGGGCAACTCCAAAAATACTTTGGTTTTGACCGGTTTAAAGGACAGCAGGAAGAGGTCATCAGGAGTGTGCTTGATGGCAACGACTCTTTTGTGTTGATGCCCACCGGGGGCGGCAAGTCATTGTGCTATCAGTTGCCGGCTTTGATTATGGAGGGGACTGCCATTGTCATATCGCCACTGATTGCCTTGATGAAAAATCAGGTCGATTCGATCCGAAGTTTTGGAACGGAAGATGGTATTGCCCATTTTTTAAATTCGTCGCTGACCAAGGTGGCGATTCAGAGTGTTAAGGAAGATGTGTTGAGTGGCAAGACCAAGCTGCTTTATGTGGCACCGGAATCTTTAACCAAGCAAGATAATATTGACTTTCTGAAGAATGTCAACATATCGTTTTATGCCATTGATGAGGCACATTGTATCTCGGAGTGGGGCCACGATTTCAGGCCCGAGTATCGGCGTATTCGCCCAATTGTTCAGGATATTGGGCCGGCGCCAATTATGGCCTTAACGGCTACGGCCACGGCCAAGGTACAGCATGATATTCAGAAAAACCTCGGCATGCTCGATGCCCGGGTGTTTAAAGCGTCGTTTAACCGGCCCAACCTGTATTATGCGGTGAAACCCAAGGTGAAACCCGAAACGCAGATCATTCGCTTTATCAAGGAAAACGAAGGCAAGTCAGGCATTATTTATTGTTTGAGCCGAAAAAAGGTGGAGGAGCTTGCCGAGGCTTTGCAGGTGAACGGAATCAAAGCGTTGGCCTATCATGCAGGTATGGACTCAGCGACCCGGTCGGGAAACCAGGATAAGTTTTTGATGGAAGACGTGGATGTGATTGTAGCGACCATCGCTTTTGGGATGGGAATTGACAAGCCCGATGTGCGTTTTGTGATGCACTACGATATTCCGAAAAGCCTGGAAGGTTACTACCAGGAAACCGGACGGGCAGGACGCGATGGCGGCGAGGGACAATGCATTGCTTTCTATTCCTACAAAGACATTCAGAAGCTGGAGAAATTTATGCAGGGCAAACCTGTGGCAGAGCAGGAAATTGGCCGGCAGTTGCTGCTGGATACCGCTTCGTATGCCGAGACGGCGATTTGTCGGCGAATTATGCTGCTCAACTATTTTGGCGAAAAACTGGAAGAGCCCTGCGGCAATTGTGACAACTGTCTCAACCCAAAAGAGCAGGTGGAGGCCAGCGATGAAGTGGTTCGCGCCCTGAAAGCCATTGCCGAAGTGAACGAAAAATACAAGGCAGAGCATATTTCTGATATTTTGACCGGAAAAGTGTCCGCTGCCGTCAAATCATTTAAGCACGATCAGCTGGCGTGTTTTGGCTCGGGCGATGACCACAGCGACCGGTTTTGGAATGCCGTCTTTCGTCAGAGTATGATTGCCGGCCTCATCAACAAGGATATCGAGAATTATGGCCTGTTGAAGATTAACGAAAAAGGGCGCCAGTTTATGGAGAAGCCGGAGTCTTTTTTGCTCGTGCGAAACCATAACTACGATGAGCTGGAAGAAGAAGCCTCATCAGCAGGAACAGGGCCGTCGGGCGGTTCGGGTGGCGACCCCGAATTGTTTGCCATGCTGAAGGATTTACGAAAAAAAGTGGCCAAAAAGCATAACTTGCCGCCATTTGTTATTTTTCAGGATCCGTCCTTGTCCGACATGTCCATCCAGTATCCGGTCAGCCTCGACGAGCTGAAGTTCATCCAGGGTGTGGGCGAAGGCAAGGCCCGCCGCTACGGAAAGGAATTTGTGGAGTTGATCAAGACCTATGTCGAAGAAAATGAAATTGAGCGGGCACAGGATCTGGTGGTCAAAACCGTGGCCAATAAGTCGAAAATGAAGGTTTTTATCATTCAAAGCATCGATCGGAAATTGTCATTTGACGATATTGCCGATTCGAAGGGCATTGAACTAAGAGACCTGATTACCGAGCTTGAAGCCATTGTTAATTCGGGAACCAAAATCAATATTGACTATTATATTGATGAGATCATTGACGAAGATCACCAGGAGGAAGTTTACGACTATTTCCGGGAAGCCGAAGATGATTCAGTGACGGCGGCACTAGACGAGTTGGGCGAAGATGAATATACGGAAGAAGACATCCGGCTGATGCGAATTAAGTTTATCTCCGAAATGGGAAACTAAGTTCAAAGCCAACAGGATAACAAAAGAGGCTGATTCGTTTTGGATCAGCCTCTTTTTGCGCACAGCCGCCAGTAACTGCTGGCAAGCTGCGGGGTTTTATGATCAGGAAATCCCGAATTTTCAGCTGCCTACTTTAGATTGGCAATTTGCTCCGTCAGTACTTTGATTTTGGCTTCGGCATCGGCCTGCTTGGCTTTTTCCTTGGCCACCACCGCTTCGGGGGCGCCGCTGACAAAGCGCTCGTTGCTCAGTTTTTTCATCACTGAATTGAGGAAGCCTTCAGTATATTTCAGCTCTTCCTCCAGTTTTTTCAGCTCTTCTTCCACGTCAATCAAGTCGCCCAAGTCGATAAAATAGCTGGATGAAAATACCCGGTAGGAAGCCGCGCCTTTCACTTCTTCGTCCACCAATTCGATAGCCGAAAGGTTCCCCATTTTAACAAGAACCGGATCGTATTTTTGGTGATAACCTTTGTCGCCGGGTTGAATTTTTAGCTCTAGCTGGTCTTTCATGGGCATGTTATTGTTTTTACGAATGGTCCGGATTCCGGCAATGGCTTCTTTCACCGACTCAAACTCATTCAGCAAAGCTTCATCCACTTCGCCAGCTTCGGGCCATTGGCTGATCATGATGCTGTCACCCGTTTTTCGTTCGCGCAGCAGTTGCCAGATTTCTTCAGAAATGAAGGGCATAAATGGATGCAACAAACGCAACACTTTGTCGAGCGCTTCCAGAACTTCTTCGTAGGTTTTTTTGTCGATGGGTTGCTGATAAGCCGGTTTCACCACTTCGAGCAGCCACGACGAAAAATCATCGCGAATGGTGGTGTAAATGGTCATCAGCGCATCCGAAATGCGAAACTTGTCGAAGTGGTCATTCATGATGGCAATTTGCTGGTTCAGCTTCTGGTTGAACCAGTCGATGGCCAGCCGCGAGTGATCGGGCTGTTTCATAAATCCGGCTACTTCCCAGCCTTGAATCAGTCGAAACGAGTTCCAGATTTTTGCGGTGAAGTTCCGTCCCTGCTCGGTTAGCGCTTCATCAAACAGCAAATCGTTTCCGGCTGGCGAGCACAGCAGCATGCCCACGCGAACGCCATCGGCTCCGTAAAGTTTGATTAAATCCAGCGGGTCGGGCGAGTTGCCAAGTGACTTGCTCATTTTGCGGCGTAGCTTGTCGCGGACGATACCGGTGAAATATACATTTTTGAATGGTTTATCCTGTCGGTATTCGTATCCGGCAATAATCATGCGGGCCACCCAGAAAAAGATGATTTCCGGAGCCGTCACCAAATCGTCGGTGGGGTAGTAGTAGTTGATGTCTTTGTTGTCGGGATCGTTGATGCCGTCAAAAACCGAGATGGGCCACAGCCATGACGAAGCCCAGGTGTCGAGTACATCTTCATCCTGTGTTAAGTCGGTCATGGTTAGTGCCGGATTACCCGATTTTTCCCGAGCAAGCGCCAAGGCTTTGTCTGCGGTTTCAGCCACTACGAAAGTTCCGTCAGCCAGGTAGTAGACCGGTATTTGATGTCCCCACCACAGTTGTCGGCTGATGCACCAGTCTTTCACGTTGCCCATCCAGTGGCGGTACAGGTTTTTAAATTTCTTGGGGTGAAACTCCACATCGTCCGACTCCACGGCTTCGAGGGCGGGCTTGGCCAATTTTTCCATCGCCAAAAACCACTGAGCCGACAGTTTGGGTTCAATCACAACATCGGTTCGTTCCGAGTAGCCAACCTTATTTTTGTAGTCTTCCACCTTCACCAAATTGCCGGCTTCTTCCAGCATGGGGACGATTTGCTTACGTGCTTCAAAACGATCTACGCCAACCAGCACTTGTGCTTTTTCGCTCAAAGTGCCATCGTCGTTGAAGGTGTCAATGGTTTCGAGATTATGGCGCATGCCGATTTCGTAGTCGTTGATGTCGTGGGCGGGCGTAATTTTCAAACAGCCGGTACCAAACTCCATGTCTACGTATTCATCCATAATAATGGGTACGCTGCGTTGTATCAATGGCACCAACACGCGTTTACCCTTGAGGTGCTGAAAACGTTCATCTTCAGGGTTCACACAAACGGCGGTATCACCCAAAATGGTTTCCGGTCGTGTGGTGGCGATGGTCACAAAATCGTCTTCTCCTTCAATTTGGTAACGGACATAATAAAGTTTTGACTGCTCTTCCTTATAAATTACTTCTTCGTCCGACACGGCAGTTTTGGCCTGCGGATCCCAGTTCACCATGCGCACGCCGCGGTAAACCAGTCCTTTGTTGTACAGGTCGACAAATACTTTGAGCACTGATTCGGAGCGGGCTTCGTCCATGGTAAAGCAAGTGCGTTCCCAGTCGCACGATGCACCGAGCTTTTTTAACTGTTCCAGAATGATTCCGCCATGCTTATCGGTCCAGTCCCAGGCATGTTTCAGAAATTCGTCGCGGGTCAAATCCTTTTTTTCAATCCCTTCGCTTTTGAGTTTGGCCACCACTTTGGCTTCGGTGGCAATGGAGGCATGGTCGGTGCCTGGCACCCAGCAGGCGTTTTTTCCGAGCATGCGTGCGCGGCGTACCAAAATATCCTGTATGGTATTGTTGAGCATGTGCCCCATGTGCAGCACCCCGGTTACATTGGGCGGTGGAATGACGATGGTGTAGGGTTCACGCTCGTCAGGCTCAGAGTGAAAATAATTTTGCTCCAGCCAATATTGGTACCACTTATCTTCAACTTCAACAGGATTATACTTGCTCGGGATTTCCATTTTGCACATTTTTTATCGAATTCTGAATTAAGGCACAAAAATATAAAAATTCCGGTAGCGCCCGTTGGTTTTTGGTTTGGTTTATCCCCGGGTGCTTCGACGCTGTGCAACCCAGCATGAAACCCTGGGGTTTGTACTTTTTCGGGCTCACGCTAAGCCAAAAGCCTAGTTTTTATTTTGCGAAACGATTGAAATAAACGAATGCCCGGTTGACCAAAAGTATAGGAAATCGAGCCTTGCCTCCAGATCAATCCGGGTGGCCTGTGAGTGGAGGTGAGTTTCGATTTGATCATTTGGACAAAGAGCAGGGGTGATATTCGTTTGATGATCTTTTCATTGTCCTTCAAATTATTTCCGACTTCAAATTTTTTAAAAATCAGGGTTTCTCTTCTTTCGGGCTTTTCGATTAAAAGGTACAACGAGTTGAGCCCACACGATGTGATTGTGGACTTGGCATTGGTCATTAGCCAGTGGAATGATCCGTATTCTTTTGAGAACAAGACAATCGTATCGTACAATTGTTTGATGTATTTTTCCGTGTAAGCATCGGAATTTTCCCGTTGATCAAACTCCGGAATAATTTTGTCGTTTGCCTTTGTATAGCCAATCGTGCTGCCATGATCGGTCATGGCAAAAACCTGTTCAGCAACGGGGACAAAGCCACTACTTAATGATCGGTTAATTCTTTCAGACCAGATGGTTTCTTCCGGGTAAAATCCAGCCAAATAGTCTCCGGCCTGATTCGGTAACAGTCGTTCGGTGAACACGCCAAAATAATATCCAAATACATCGGTGCTCCCAAGTATTGCGTTGATTGATTTTTGACAAGTTCTTGTCCAGCCTAAATCGACAATCGCCAGGTTCGCGTCTTTTTCCAGCATGCCTTCCTGCTCAAAATACTGAAGCGCCAGTTCCTTTTGTTTTTTTGCTTCGATCAGGATGGCGGGCAGAACGTTTTGATGCGTCAGCAAATCAAGGAAAAGATCAACGGTTTCTGGTGTCAGTTTTTGGTCGTAGAAAGTCTGATCAATGGCGAAAGCTTCCAGCGAAGCTTCCAGCATATTTACATTGAGGTTAATGCGCCGCATCATTTGCCGGGGGCTTCGTCCAGTGGCTCCGCCCATGATCCAGCCAAATTCCTCTTTGGTTCCGTGCTCCAGGCCGGCCAAGTATAAGGTTCTGCGCGAAGCATACAAATACGAAAATTTGATATCGGGATAGCTTGGGCCTAATGTTTTGGCTATTTGCATAAAAATGCAGGCATCACGCGCTAAAAAGTACAGGTGATTGATTCCCCGTTTGTTGGCATCTTCCAAAACACCGGCAATAAAAGGCACAAACAGTGGGGCAACCACATCGGCCACCAAATCGGTGATGGCCGACTTTTTTGAGCTAAGCCGTATTGTTCGGGCAATTCCAGCCATCAGCACGCCTTGCAACGGATTGTCGGACAAGGTTGCCGATTTAAGCCATTCCAATTCGTAGCGCGAATACTCAATGTTGCTTAGGAGTTTTGTGCGAATCCCTTTGCTTTTTGGAACCTTGTGATCGTTGTTTTTGTCGTCGCCGCAATGGTGCCACGCTTTGAAATTGATTTTTTCTTGTTCTGAAATGAAATCGAATAGTTGGCCGCTTGCTTTTGTATAACCCACTTCGTTTGAAACATACAGCTTGTCGCCTTCTTTCCAGAAACCGTGCTTGATCAACAGGTTTTTGATGAACGCCGACGGTAAATACATGTCGGATATATAGATGACAGCGACACCCAGCCTGTGGAGTTGTTCAATTTCCGTTTTTGTCGAATCAATTGGTCGCAAAACCTTTTCTTCAATCTGTAACTCCAGCTGAATAAGCTTTTCGGTGCCAAATAAATCTGAAATGCCTGAATTGATCTGGCTGTAAATCTCTTGAATGGATACGTCCTGTTTGGTTGAAGAACCGAAGGTCGAAACCGCTTGCTTTTCGGCACGAAGCCTGGCATTTACAAAATCATAAATAAGGGTGTCCGCTGCATCTTCGCCATACAGTTCGAGCGCCATCAAATAAAATACGACGCTTGGTTTTCCGCAGCTCCGAAGTAGGCAGGTGTCAAAAACATCAAAAGAATATCGTTTGAAGGAAGGTTTAAAAATGCTTTTGGTCATTTGAGTTTTCTATTTAGAATGGAACGTCATGATCAATTCTTGTTATTTGTTCACTATCACACATGAGCTATAACGTTTAAATCCCCGAACAGATGTTGATTAAGGTTACTGTTAACGATTTGATAAGATACCTGGCCGTACCTGATCCGCTCGGTGATTGACGAATTTCGTTTTTAGTTCGGTTTAAATGGATTTAAAAGAATGGCGGAGGGCACTTTTCACCTTTTCCGGGAAAGTGTTAGCTTTTTGTTTTTTGTCAGGCTGTCGGAGGCTCAGCAGACTTGCCTTTTGCTCGTTTCTCCGCGGCTGAGGCTCAGCCAGGCTGTCGCAGGTTGGTTTCTGCTCAGCTGAGGCTCAGCCAGGCTGTCGAGTGTTTATTTCTGCTCAGCTGAGGCTCGGCCAGGCTGTCGAGTGTTTATTTCTGCTCAGCTGAGGCTCAGCCAGGCTGTCGCACGTTTATTTCTGCTCAGCTGAGGCTCAGCCGACCTTCAAACTTTGTTTGTTGGCTGAGGCTTGTTTCGCAAAAAAAAAGGTGGTCTCGACAAGCAAGATCACCCCTTTGGAAATTATCAATCGGTTGGTTTTTACAAAACAGTGTCGACGGGTACGTACGGCAGGTCAAAGGCATCGGCCACTTCTTTGTACACAATTTTGCCTTCAACGACGTTCAGCCCTTTGCGCAAAGGAAGGTCGTCGGTACAAGCCTGCTTCCATCCTTTGTTGGCCAGTTGAATGGCATTGGGCAACGTGGCGTTGGTCAGCGCCAGGGTTGATGTGCGTGGCACGGCACCCGGCATGTTGGCCACGCAATAATGAATGACATCGTCAATCACAAAATTGGGATGATCGTGCGTCGTGGGTTTGGTGGTTTCAAAACAGCCACCCTGATCAACAGCCACATCCACCATCACGGTGCCCGGGCGCATGGTTGGAAGCATATCGCGCGTAATCAGCTTGGGGGCTTTGGCTCCCGGAATCAGCACCGCGCCAATAATTAATATATGCGACTGCACCATTTCGCGAATGTTGAATTCGTTGCTCATCATGGTTTTCACATTGGCGGGCATAATGTCGTCGAGGTAACGCAGGCGCTTCAGGCTGACATCCATAATGGTGACGTCGGCACCCAGGCCGGCCGCCATTTTTGCCGCTTCGGTTCCAACAATTCCGCCGCCAATAATGAGCACTTTGGCTGGAGTTACACCAGGCACACCGCCCAGCAATACGCCGTAGCCGCCGTAGGTTTTTTCAAGATATTTGGCGCCTTCCTGCACCGACATGCGTCCGGCTACTTCCGACATTGGAATAAGCAAAGGCAAAGAGCGGTCGTCAAGCTCCACGGTTTCGTAGGCCAGGCAAATGGCTTCGCGTTCCATCATCGCCTTGGTCAGTTCTTCCGAAGAAGCAAAATGAAAATAGGTGTAAAGAATCTGGCCTTTTTTGATGAGCGGATATTCCGAGGCAATGGGTTCTTTTACTTTTATAATCATGTCGGCAATGGCGTAAACGTCTTCAATGGCAGGAAGCATTTTGGCTCCGGCCAATCGGTAATCATCGTCTGTAAATCCGCTTCCAATACCAGCTGTGGCCTGTACATAAACCACATGTCCGCGTTTTACCATTTCGGCTGTTCCGGCAGGAGTCAACGCCACCCTGTTTTCGTTGTTCTTAATTTCTTTAGGTACACCAATTATCATCTTGTTTCGCTTTTAGTTTGAATTGCTTTGAGTTCAAAAGTAGCCGATTCGAATTTCGGAAAACATGACAAAAAACAAGAAAACAGGCTGTCTTATCGCCTTATTTACAAAAAAATAAGGCAGATTCTGTCTCTATTCAAAATGTTTGATAAAATAGTATTCATTTCGGTGTTTGAATATCAAATTACAAGCAAAAACATTGTTTTTATTTAAGATTGTTAATCGTATCTTTGCCGACCTAGCGAAAATATATTATTCAACATGCCAACAACATCAATTCGAGGAAACAGGATGCCTGATTCGCCAATCCGTAAGCTTGTACCGCTGTCGGATCGTGCTAAAGCAATGGGTAGAAAGGTGTACCATCTGAATATAGGGCAACCAGATTTGCCCACACCGCAGCGTGCTTTGGACGCCATTCGGAATATCGACCGGAAGATTCTGGAATATAGTCCCAGTGAAGGAATTTTGTCGTTGCGGCAAAAGCTGGCGGAATACTATCACAAGTACAGCATTTATGTTGATGTAGATGATATTATTGTGACCGCCGGAGGTAGTGAAGCGGTTACTTTCGCGTTTATGTCATGCCTTGATCCGGGCGATGAAATTATTGTTCCGGAGCCGGCCTACGCCAATTACGAAGCATTTGCCATTGTTGCAGGCGCTGTCATCAAGTCAATCCCGGCAAAGATTGAAGAGGGGTTTGCCCTGCCGCCCTTTGAAGAATTTGAGAAGCTGATCACCCCGAAAACCAAGGGGATCATGATCTGCAATCCGAATAATCCAACGGGCTATTTGTACACCCAGGAAGAGATGAAGAAGATTCGCGACCTGGTGAAAAAATACGATTTATACTTGTTTTCCGACGAGGTTTATCGCGAGTTTTGCTATACCGGCGCACCTTACATTTCGGCTTTTCATCTCGAAGGAATTGAGCAAAATGTGATTCTGATCGACTCGGTTTCGAAACGTTACAGTGAATGTGGCTTGCGAATTGGTGCCTTGATTACCAAGAATAAAGCGGTTCGCAAAAACGTAATGAAGTTTTGTCAGGCACGCTTAAGCCCGCCGCTGATTGGGCAAATTGCAGCCGAAGCTTCGCTGGAACAAACCGAGGAGTATCTGTTGAACTCGTACAACGAATACGTGAGCCGGCGAAATTTCCTGATTGACGGGCTGAACAGGATTCATGGGGTTTATTCGCCCATTCCGATGGGAGCGTTTTATACGGTGGCGCAACTGCCGGTTGATGATGCCGATGAGTTTTGCTCCTGGCTACTCAGCGATTTCGAATATGAAAATCAAACCATTTTTATGGCGCCGGCATCGGGTTTTTATACCACACCTGGCCAGGGAAAAGACCAGGTTCGGATTGCCTATGTGCTGAACAAGACAGACTTGGGAAAAGCTCTGAAAGTGTTGGAAGAGGCACTGAAGGTTTATCCGGGAAGCACGCTCAGGCGTTAGGGCGCAGGCGCATCGGCGGGATCTGATTTGTTTCGATCTAAAGTTTGAATTCTGATGATGGGAATTGGCAGACTTTTGCCGCGTTGAATTTACCCTGTTCCTTTTTATTTCCAATTGGCATGACTATTTTTAGGGCTTAATTCGAAATGTATGCCTTCAATTCAGAATAATCCAAACTTGTTGGTTCAGTATCTTCAAAAACCAGCATCCGAGTTCACCAAGGAAGACCTGATTCGCTACATTGCAGAGCGGGAGATTGAAATGGTCAATTTTCGGTATGCTGCAGAAGATGGCAAGCTGAAAACCATCAACTTTAAGGTGACCGGACACGATGAATTGGACATGATTCTGGCTACTGGTGAGCGGGTTGACGGAAGCAGTATTTTCTCCTTTCTCGAAGCCGACTCGAGCGATCTTTATCTTGTTCCACGTTACAAAACAGCCTTTCTGAATCCGTTTGCCAGCATTCCTTCCGTCGATATTTTGTGTTCCTTTTATAACCAGAATGGTGAGCCACTGGAAAGTTCGCCGGAGAATATTTTGAGGAAAGCTCAAAAGCAGTTTTTTAAGGAAACTGGCATGAAACTCAAAATGATGGGCGAACTGGAGTTTTATGTGGTGAGTGAGGCCACAGAAGCCGACGATTTTTCGGAAAACGGATACCAAAGTGCCGAGCCATTTACCCGTCATGAGAATCTTCGGGTGGAAGCCATAAAATTAATCGCGCAATGTGGTGGCATGGTGCGTTTCGGACATGCTGAAAACGGTCGTTTTTCGCAGCATGGCATGTACTTCGAGCAGCATGAAATTGAGTTTGCACCGGTTGATCCTGAAGATGCCGCCGACCAGCTAATCATTGCCAAGTGGATTCTTCGAATGCTTGGCTTGAAGTACAAAGTCAATGTGACCTTCATTCCCAAAATATCGCTTAACCAGCCTGGAAGCGGCATGCATATTCATTTTGTAGCCGAACAGGGTGGTAAAAACTGTCTGGTCGAAAATGGTGAATTAACATCGACCAGCTTGCGAATGATTGCCGGCGTTTTGGAGCTGGCACCAGCCTTGACGGCGTTTGGCAATCCAACGCCTGTTTCGTATCTGCGTTTTATGCCCGGACAAAATGTGCCCTCGCATATTTGCTGGGGAAAGCAGAACCGATCAACTTTAATTCGCGTGCCTTTGGCCTGGAGCAGTAACATTCCTTTCGGGGCAATACTGAATAACCAGGAGCAGGCAAAAATCGACTACACGTTCAGGCAAACTATTGAGTATCGTGGTTCCGACGGATCGGCCAACCCCTATCTGTTGTCGGCAGCCTTGATTGTCGGTTTTATGAAGGGGCTTTCAGACCACGAAGCAATCAAAAAATCGGACGAGTATTTTTGTGCTGGTAATCTATTTTTGAACAGTCAGCAAACGGAATCCAATGAGAAGCAATTTAATCTGTTGCCCATGTCGTGTCGCGAATCGGCTGATACGCTTGAGAGATTTCGGGAAGATTTTGAGACGAACCAGATTTTTCCGAAGTCAATTATCAATCACACCATTTTAAAGTTGCGTTCGTTCAACGACAAGGAGTTGAGTGAAAACTTGAAAACCTATGGCGAAAACCAGGATTTGCTCGATCTGATTGATGAGTATTTGAACAACATGTAAATAAGTAATATATAACGCATCATCTCATAGTAAATAAATAGAATATGACACTTATAAAATCCATTTCAGGAATCAGAGGAACCATTGGTGGAAAGCCAGGAGACGGACTCAGTCCGCTCGATGTCGTAAAATTTACAGCTTCGTACGCACGCTGGGCCATTGAAAACACGGGCAAAGATAATCCCACGGTCGTTGTGGGACGCGATGCCCGTATCTCGGGAGCGATGGTCGAGTCGTTGGTGTGCGCCACGCTTTGCGGCATGGGTTGCGATGTGGTTAACATTGGGCTGGCTACCACGCCTACAACCGAGCTGGCAGTAGTGAAGGAAAAAGCTGATGGCGGAATCATTCTGACAGCCAGCCACAATCCGGCCCAGTGGAATGCGCTGAAATTGCTGAATGGCAAAGGCGAATTTTTATCGGCCGACGAAGGGGCTAAAATTCTGGCTTTTGCCGAAGCAGAGGATTTTGTTTTCGCTGATGTTTTCGACTTGGGAGCCATTTCCGAAAAGGATTATTTGCAGGCACACATCGACCATGTGCTGAATTTGGAATTGGTGGACGTGGAAGCCATTTCGAAAGCCAATTTTAAAGTGGCTTTTGATGCTGTTAATTCAGTTGGCGGAATCGCGATCCCTGCCTTGTTGCAAGCGCTTGGAGTTAAAAGTGTTCTTCCAATTAACGAAGAACCAAGCGGACATTTTGCACACACGCCCGAGCCGCTGCCCGAGAACCTGGTTGAAACTTGCCAGCTGGTAAAAGAAAACGAGGTGGACGTTTGCTTTGTGGTTGATCCGGATGTTGACCGCCTGTCCATTGTCTGCGAAGATGGCAGCATGTTTAACGAAGAATACACCTTGGTGGCCGTGGCTGATTACATTTTGGGTAACACGCCGGGCAATACCGTATCGAATTTGTCGTCGACCAGGGCTCTGCGCGATGTGACCGAAAAACACGGTGGAAGCTATACGGCCTCAGCAGTTGGCGAGGTGAATGTGACCACCCAAATGAAAGCGACCAATGCCGTGATTGGCGGCGAAGGCAATGGGGGCGTAATTTATCCTGCTTCGCATTATGGACGCGATGCACTGGTTGGAATGGCCCTTTTTCTGACGCATCTGGCCAAATCGGGCAAAACCTGTACGGAACTGCGCAGAACCTACCCGAGCTATTTCATCTCAAAAAATAAGATCGAATTAACGCCTGAAATTGATGTGGACGAGGTGTTGGTGCAGATGAAAGAAAAATATAAGCACGAAAATGTCAATGACATCGATGGGGTGAAAATTGATTTTGAAAACGAATGGGTTCATCTCCGCAAGTCTAATACCGAGCCGATTATCCGAATTTATGCCGAAGCTAAGAATGCCAATTTGTCCCAGAAATTAGCCGAAAAAATAATCGCTGAAATAAAAGAAATCACATCCAATTAAACCAAGGCTTCCGGGCTCAGTCTATGTTTAAGAACACAAATTTTTGTGTTCTTAAACTTTTATGCGGTAGCCGATACGGGAAATTGCAACAAACAAAATCTTGTGTGGGCCGTTATTTTCGAACGTTTTCACAATATAAAAGCACTTCTGTTCTTTTTGATTGTGAAGATTTGTTCGAAAAAAATAGTCGTTGCTTATGATTGCTGGCACAAATATTGTTAAGCTGGCCACGGACTGAAAGTTGAGTTTATGGCAACTGGAGGCATTTGCGTATTGAACGGACTTGGTTCTTCCGAGTCTGGAATTCAATCTAAACCGGATAGGATCTTTGAAGATACTGATGTCAAGAAATCCAATCATAGAGCCGACTTATTGCAATCATGAAAAGAACAGCGAAAATCAAATGCCTGGAGTCGAATTTCCGTCGTGGGCATTCATTTTTTGTTGAACAATGAAAAGCAAACCAGATGACGAAAATTGTACAGAAATAAAATGAAATAATTGACAGATGAAAAACAGAAAGACACTACTCATTGCTCTCGTTCCACTTTTATTAATCGCCGGCTATCTGATCTTGCAGGGAAGCGATCAGGCGGTTACCGATATTACCGTGAAAGTTGAACGGGGACCATTTGAAATTCAGATTTATTCTTCAGGAGAACTGGAGTCAGAAAAATCTGAAAATATTACCATTCCAGAGAAAATGAATGACCGCAATTTACGGATTTATGAATTGACAATCACCGATCTGATTGATGAAGGGACTTATGTCGATTCAGGCGATTATGTCGGCACGTTGGACCACAAAGCGGTGGAAGAAGCAATTAAAAGCACCCAGGATGAGCTGGAAAGTGAGTTGACTGAATTACAGGACGCCAAGATTGATTCGAATCTCAATTTGAGTAACCAGCGCGATGTTATTATCAATGCTCAACTTGATCTGGAAGAGAAGAAGATTGTGACGGAAGAGTCGATTTACGAGTCTCCTTCCGTTCAGAAAAAAGCGCAGATGGATTATGACAAGGCGCTGCGTAAATATGAGCAGGAAAAGAACGCTTACCGCTTAAAGCGTGAGCAGGAGGAAAACCGCGTAACCCGACGGTTTATCGACTATCGGCAAACCGAAGACCGCTTGAGACAACTTCAGGAACTGTACAATACCCTCGAAATTTATGCTCCCAAAGCGGGATTACTCACCTATTACAAACAGGGCTATGGCGGGGCAACCAAGGTTGGCTCGCGGGTAACCATGTGGAACCCGGTTATCGCCACCATTCCTGATATGACCAACTTGATATCCCGAACATTTATTAACGAAATCGACATCTCGAAAGTAAAAGTTGGATTGCCGGTAAAGGTTGGTGTTGATGCTTTTCCAGACAAGGAGCTGGCCGGAGAAGTCATTTCAATGGCCAATGTAGGTCAAAACATGCCCAACAGCGATGCCAAGGTTTTCGAAGTAAAAATAAAGATTTTTGATATCGATCCTGACTTGCGACCAGCCATGACGACCAGCAACATTATTCAGGCGGTAACCCTGCAAGATACCTTGTATGTCCCCCTGGAATCGGTTTTTTCAAACGACAGTTTACAATATGTCTACAAGTCGAACAGAGGAAATCTTGTTAAACAAATTGTTTCGCTGGGCGATGCCAATGAAAATTATGTGCTGATAAGGGACGGTCTTTCCGAAGGCGATGAAGTTTTCCTTTCGTCGCCCGACGAAACCGACGATTTGAGCTACGAAGGACTTGAAATTTACACACAGTTGCTGAAAGAAAAGGAAGAGCGCGAAGCTGCTGAGAAAAAAGCAAAAGAGGCATTCGACAAAGAGGCGAGGAAAAATTCAGCTCCGATGGGTGATCCATCAGGACAGATGAGGGGCATGCAAAATCAGTCAACTTCAACCAGAAATTAGTCAGAATTATGTGGATCGAACGATATTTTCACGATGTAATCATCGGAATTCAAGCCATTTTCGACAACCGCTTAAAGTCAATGCTGACCGCACTGGGGATCATTTTTGGCGTTGCGGCGGTTATTAGCATGATGGCCATTGGAAATGGAGCTGAGCAGGAGATTTTGGAGCAGATTAAAATGGTTGGTGTTAACAACATTGTGGTTACACCAACCGCTGTGAGCGTTGACGGAAAGGATTCAGGCAGCGATCAGGACGGCGCTTCGGCCCGGTCAAAGTTCAGCAAAGGGCTGAGCTTGCTCGACGCGGAAGCCATTGCCAAGGTTATTCCGGCCGTCGACAAAGTCAGCCCGGTGATTTCATTTAACTATTCGGCCATTCTGAATGGCAGAAGTAATCCGGTAGTTCTCGAAGGCGTGGATGCCAGCTATTTCGACGTGTTTAGCATCAACCTGCAAGACGGAGAGGTTTTTAATGAATCGCAAAGCACTTTGGGCCAGCCGGTTTGTATTATTGGCGATAACATTCGCAATGTCTTTTTCAATCAGGAAGACCCCATTGGAAAAAGCATCAAGTGCGGGCAAGTTTGGCTGAAGGTGATTGGCGTTGTCGAAAAACGTGACTTCACAAGTTCGGCTTCCGACGAAATGGGAATCAGCAGTTCGGATAACAAGATTTTTGTACCGGTGCAAACCGTGTTGCTACGATTTAAAAACCGGGCACTCATTCGAGCCGATGAGGTGGAAATGGCCAATTCGCGCCAGGAAAATGGGAACAGTACCGGTGTGGTGCCAGTCATGGATCAGGATAAAAATCTGAACCAGCTCAGTAAGATCATCATTCAGGTGAAGGAAACCGAGCAACTAAGCGCAACGGCCAATGTTGTAAAACGGATGTTATACCGTCGCCATTCACAAATGTATGATTTTGAAGTGACGATTCCTGAGTTGTTGTTGAAGCAGCAACAGCGCACCAAAAATATTTTTAATGTTGTACTGGGAGCCATCGCAGGCATTTCGCTGATTGTTGGTGGTATTGGAATCATGAATATTATGCTGGCTTCGGTGATGGAACGAATTCGAGAGATTGGAACGCGACAAGCCATTGGTGCATCTCAAAAAGATATTATTGTCCAGTTTTTATCCGAATCAACCCTGATTAGTGTGTTCGGCGGCATTATCGGAATTATTTTGGGCGTGGCCCTGTCCATGATTATTACGGCGGTTTTCGAAATAAAAACCATCGTGTCCTTCTTCAGCGTCTTCATTGCCTTTGGGGTTTCGGCCGCCGTAGGAATTATTTTTGGTTATTTGCCGGCCAAGCAGGCTGCAGAAAAAGACCCGGTAGAATCACTTCGATATTAACCTGAAACCATCACGTAAAATGAAATCCAAATATTTACACGTAACCATTCTTTTCTTCTTTCTATCTTTTTTTTCCGAGGCACAGGAACAACACCTGAAGCTATCATTGGATGATGTTATTGAACTGGCCTCGCAACAGTCGCTGGATGCTTTCAGGAATGAAAATATGTTCCGGGCCAGCTATTGGGAATATCGTTATTTCAAGGCCGACCGGCTTCCCAGCCTCTCACTCGATGCCACACCGCTCGATTTTAATCGCTACCGGTCGCGCGAATATAACTTTCAAACCAACGAAGAAGAATACGTTCAGCGGGAGTACCTGAATTCTGATTTTGGTTTGGCACTCAATCAGAATGTGGCGTTAACAGGAGGAAGCCTGTTTTTGCGCTCTGATTTGGGTATCGTTAAGAACCTGGGCGACGGACAGAAAGACTCTTACCAATCCACGCCAATCAGCATTGGCTACCGGCAGGATTTGAATGGTTACAACCGGTTAAAGTGGCAGGCCAAAATTGAACCGCTGAAATACGAAAAAGCCAAAAAGGTTTTTATTGAATCGCGGGAAGAATTGGCGATCAAAGCCAATCAGCGTTTTTTTAGTTTGGTTTCCGCCGAAATTAATTTGTCGATTGCTGAGAATAACAAAGCCAGCGCCGACACTTTATACAAAATTGGGCGCGGACGTTTCCAGGTGGGAACGGTGACGCAGGACGAATTGCTAAACCTGCAACTTAGTCAACTGAAAGCCGAACAGGCCTTAAACACGACCAAGTTGGAATTGTTGCGGGCGCAGGCCGATTTAAATTCCTTTTTGGGATTGGATAAAAACACGAAGATTTCGTGCATAGTGCCCAGCGAGATTCCCAAACTTGAAGTTCAGGCGGGAGATGCTATTTCTGAAGCACTGGCCAACAATCCTGAAATTCTCGATCAAAAACAACGGCTGTTGCAGGAAGACCAGCGCGTGGCGCAGGCCAAGTCGGAAACCGGTTTGAATACCAGTATTTTTGCTTCTTACGGATTGGACCAATCGTCCAATGAATTTGAAAATGTTTACGACAACCCCGGGAAAAGTCAGCGTGTGCGCTTGGGGGTTAGTGTTCCAATCATCGATTGGGGACGTCGCAAAGGACGTTACCAAATGGCCGAGTACAGCCGTGAAGTGGTAAAAGCTACGGTGAGGCAGGCTCGCATTGATTTTGAACAGGAAATTGCGCAAACGGTCATGGAGTTTAACCTGCAAGGCGCCCAGGTGCGAAATGCCGCCTTGGCCGACACCGTGGCTCAGCAAGGTTTCGAAGTCACTTTCCAACGTTTTCTGATTGGAAAAGTGGATGTGATTAACCTAAACCAGGCCCGCAATGACCGCGAACAGGCCCGCAAAGATTATATTCTGGCACTCAGTGCCTACTGGCGTTATTATTACACCATCAGGCGACTGACGCTGTTCGATTTTGCTCAAGGAGCAGCATTGACTGAAGAGTACGAACAAATTCTGGAAAACTAAAGGGAATGAAGAAGAATAAGAAACTGTTGATTTGGGGAGTTCCTTCCCTGCTTATTTTAGCCATCATTTTGTTTTTCCTGGTGGATGGGGGAGTTGTTGCCGGAGGAAAAACCTATGTGGTTAAACGAGGCAAGTTGGATGCTGTGATTGAGAGCGTGGGCGAAGTGAAAGGAGAAAAAGCCACAGAAATTAATCTCCCACTGGTTATTCGTGATCGTGACCTCCGCGTTTATCAAATCAAAATTGTCGATATGGTTGAAGAGGGCAAAATTGTCAAAAAAGGTGATTATATTGCCCAGCTTGATCAAACCGAAATTTCAAACCGCTTGCGTGACCGCATGCAGGAGAAAGAAAAACGAGATGCCGATTTGAAAAATGCCCGGATTGACAGTACAGTTAGACTAACTCAGCTGCGTCAAGAGATCGCCAATGCAGTCCTTGATCTGGAATACAACAAAATTGATCTGGAACAATCTCAATACGAGTCGGAAGCCTATCAGCGTAAAACCCAGATGGCCTACCAAAAAGCCGAGATTCAAGTCGAAAAAAAGCGACGCGACTATTTACTGGAGCAAAATCGCTGGAAAATGCGGGTGCTCCGAGATGAACGTCGGCTGGAGTGGTTGGACGACCTGATTGCGCGGTATGAAGAGGCGATCGCGGCCACCCGGATCACGACCCCGGAAGATGGCATTGTGATGTTTGGGAAGAACTGGAATGGAAGCAAATATTCCAAAGATGATGAAATAAGCATTTGGCGCCCGCTTATTGCCACACTGCCCGATATGTCGTCCGTAATTTCGGAGACCTATGTCAAAGAAATTGATATTTCGAAACTTAGCAAAGGCGACAGCGTGAATATTACGATTGAAGCCCTGCCCAATAAATCCTATTCCGGAGAAGTAAACTACATCGCTGCCATTGGCGAAGATCACCCCGGTTTTGAGATGAAAGTGTTTAAAGTGATTGTTCGTTTTCATGACAGTGACGACGCTTTAAAGCCGGGCATGACTTGCATAAATCATATCGTCTTTGATCATTATCGAGATCATCCTCTGATCCCGGTTGATGCGGTTTACCGCGATAGCATTCAGAGCATTGTCTATCTCAAAAGTGGTGGTGAAGTTATAAAACAACCCGTCGAGCTTGGTGCTGAGAATAAGGGAATGACCGTTGTTTTGGATGGCTTGCAGGAAGGCGACCGGATTTTGATGAATCCACCGGAAGACATGCTTTAGCGTGACTGGCCTTCCGAAAGCGTCATGTGTTTGGTTTTTTGTACTTTTGTTCGCCTAAGCTAACAACCATTAAATCAAACAATGAAAAACCTTTTTCTGCTAATGGCATTCGTGCTTGTTCTGGCCGGTGCGGTGTCCGGCATGGAAAACCATCAGCCCGACAGCGTGCAGCAAACTTTTAACAAAGATTTTGTTCTTCATGTAAAAAAGACCACCGGCCCGATTCATATTGACGGAAAGCTGGATGAACCGGATTGGGTCCGGGCTGAAAAAGCCAATAACTTTTTTCGGGTTCTTCCGGTTGATACCGGGCTGGCCGATGCCAAAAGCGAAGTGGTCATGACCTACAATGATCAGGCGTTTTATTTGGCATTTACCTTTTTCGATTCTAGTCCAGGCAAGCGCATCATGGAATCATTCCGTCGCGATTTTGTCTTCGGAAATAATGACAATTTCCTGGTTTTTTTTGATACGTTTCTGGATCAAACCAATGGGTTTTCCTTCGGCACTTCGGCGTCGGGTGCCAAGTGGGACGGAATCATGCATGATGGAAGCGCCGTTAACCTAAACTGGGACTGCAAATGGGAGTCGAAAACCGTGCATTACGACGACCGCTGGGTGACCGAAATGCGTATCCCATTCCGATCCATTCGCTTTAAATCGGGTACCGATCGTTGGTATGTCAACTTCAGCCGGCTGGATCTGAAAATGAATGAAAAATCTTCCTGGGCTCCGGTTCCACGACAGTTTCCTACGGCTTCGCTGGCCTATACCGGCGTGTTGGACTGGGAAGAACCGCTTCCGAAGTCAAAAACCATGTTTTCGCTCATTCCCTACGTTTACGGGTCGGTGGCTAAAAATTATGAGGCCGGAAGCAAGACGGATTACCAAAAAGATGGTGGCTTCGATGCAAAAATTGGAGTCACCACTTCGATGAATTTGGATTTGACTTACAATCCGGATTTTGCGCAGGCCGAGGTCGACCAACAGGTCACCAACCTGGATCGTTTCGAATTACTGTTTCCGGAGAAAAGGCAGTTTTTTCTGGAGAATTCCGACTTGTTTGCCGGCTTTGGCTACGATGTGGTGACACCGTTTTTCTCCCGCCGTATTGGGCTCGATGCGCCTGTGCTTTTTGGCGCGAGGCTGAGCGGAAAGCTGAACAACAACTGGCGGCTGGGCCTGATGGACATGCAAACGGAAAAAACCGCCGATTTGCCTGGCCGGAACTTTGCCGTAGCTTCGGTACAACGGAAGCTGTTTGCCCGATCAAGTGCCGGATTGATTGTGGTGAATAAGGAAAATATTGACGAGCCCGGCGGTGCGCAGGATTTTAACCGGGTGCTTGGGCTTGACTACAACCTGGCTTCGAGCAATAATGCGTGGAATGGCAAATTTTTCTATCACCACTCTTTTGATGAAGACGAGCACGAAGGCGGGCAGTACGCACAGGGAGCTCACCTGGAATACAAAACGCGGAATATTGGTATCTCCTTTGCTCAAACCAGTGTGGGAACGGACTACAACGCCGAGGTTGGGTTTGTGCGTCGCAAGGGCTATAACTTTTTGGGGCCATCGTTCAGCTACACCTGGGTGCCGAACAAAAAGATTGTAGCGCATGGTGTTTTTGCTGAGAGTGAAAACTTTTACGATACCGAGTTCCGCAAAATCGATCATGAGCAAACCGTGGGGTACAATTTTGAGTTCAAAAGCAGGGCAACGGCCCAAATCGGATGGCTCGATTTTTATGTCCATCTGCTAGAAGATTTTGATCCGACCCATAAGAACGATGTCTATTTGCCGGCGGGTTCGGAGTACCGCTATGGTGGTGCGTAGGTTGAATATGCGTCGGATAACCGAAAGAATCTGAAATGGTCGGGGAGTTACACCAAAGGAACTTTTTACAATGGGCACATCGATTTGGTGGAAGGCATGTTGGGCTATCGATTTCAACCCTATGTCAATTTTACCCTGAATATGAGCTACAACAGCATTCGCCTGCCACAGCCGTTTGAAACAACCGACCTCTGGCTTATTGGCCCCAAAATGGACATCACGTTTTCAGACAAAGTATTTCTTTCAACCTTTGTTCAGTACAATGAGCAAATTGATAACATGAATGTCAATTTACGCTTTCAGTGGCGTTATGCACCGGTTTCTGATTTTTTTGTGGTTTATACGGATAATTATTTTACCGGCGACTGGGCATCGCGAAACCGGGCACTGGTCGTAAAAATTTCGTACTGGCTCAACTAGGGGCGTTGGCCGGTTGATTCGAAAGATTTTATTCGAGCCTGACCTAAACCATCCGCTGCCCTGCGCGAATCAAACGTTTAAAGATGGGCATGGTCGGCTCGTTTGTGACAAGCACATTCAAAATGGTCATGGGCTATTCTTTTGATGTCGGATTCAGAATTTTTGAAATTGATTTGGATACCTGGATGTGCTGGAAATAGATGATCGTTATGCGAATACCCGGCTACTCAAAATCTGCAATTTCAAGACTTTAAACCCGGTACAAACCAGTTATTAAATTGTTAAGGCGGTTCAATAATTTTAGGCATTTTGAAAATACATTTTATCTTTGTCAACGTTTACAATTTTTAATAAAACCAAAAAATAAAATTATGAAAGTAACAGTTGTTGGTGCAGGTGCTGTAGGTGCTAGTTGTGCTGAATATATTGCAGTTAAAGATTTCGCGGACGAGATTGTCTTGGTTGACATCAAAGAGGGATTTGCGGAGGGCAAAGCCATGGACTTGATGCAAACAGCATCGTTAAATGGTTTCGATTCAACCATTACCGGAACAACAAACGATTATTCAAAAACAGCAGGCAGCGATGTGGCCGTGATTACCAGTGGTATTCCACGTAAGCCAGGAATGACGCGGGAAGAGTTAATTGGAATCAATGCAGGCATTGTGAAAACCGTTGCCACAAGCATCATCGAACATTCTCCCAACGTGATTATCATTGTGGTAAGTAACCCGATGGATACCATGGCTTACCTGGCGCACAAAGCAACTGGTCTTCCAAAAAATCGAATCATTGGCATGGGTGGAGCCTTGGATAGTGCTCGCTTTAAGTATCGTCTGGCTGAAGCCTTGGATTGCCCGCAGTCTGATGTAGAAGGCATGGTGATCGGTGGTCACTCGGACACCGGTATGGTTCCGTTAATTGAAAAAGCAGTGCGCAACAGCGTTCCTGTTTCCGAATTTTTGTCAGAAGAAAAAATGAGCGAAGTTGTTGAGGCAACAAAAGTAGGTGGCGCTACCCTGACCAAATTGCTGGGAACCAGTGCGTGGTATGCCCCGGGTGCGGCTGTTTCTGAATTGGTGAAAGCCATCGCACTGGATTCTAAAAAGATGTTCCCTTGTTCAGCTCTATTGGAAGGTGAATACGGATTGAATGACATCTCTTTGGGTGTTCCTTGTGTGTTGGGTAAAAACGGAATTGAAAAAATCGTTGAGATTTCGCTTTCTGATGCAGAAAAAGCAAAACTGGCTGCCAGTGCCGAAGGTGTTAAGGCGGTCAATGACCTGTTGGAAGTGTAATAGTTCAATAGTTCGGAGTTAAACACTATATTTAATGCCTCTGCAAGTGCAGGGGCATTTTTTTTAATCTTTATGGCAAAAATACCGGTCGAATTAATTGAGTTGGAGCATCACAATTACCACTTGTTGGTTCAGGGTAAATTTGAGGATGGCGAAAAAGGATACTGGATTATCGATACGGGCGCGTCGAAAACCGTGTTTGATAAAAAGCTGGAGCAATATTATACGCTTGTTGAGCCCGCAAGCGACGAAGAATATCAAAGTGCCGGAATCAGTGAGGGCATGGTGGAAACAGGTGTGGGTGAACTGCAGGCGATGGCATTTGGAAAACTGAAAATCAAAGCGCAAAAAGTGGCACTGATTAACCTGGACCATGTCAACGAAATTTACCGGAAATACCGCGACGTTCGTATTTGCGGATTACTGGGAAGCGATTTGCTGAAAAAGTACCAGTGCGTGATCGACTACAAATACGAAACAATTTCATTTTCAAGACCCCGGAAGTAATATCAGCTGTTTTAAAATACCCCGTTGTTTTCGGGTGAAATTTCATGTTCGTTTCACAAAAATGAATATATTTGCGACCTGTTGATTAAAAACGGGTGAAAAGAAAGATTAACATATCAAAAAAAATAGCTTGGCGCTTGCTGACTTTTATCGTCTTAGTGGCCGGTGCGGTGGTTGTTGATAGTTTGCACGATCAACTTCCGGAACAATTGGTTAAAAACCAGCAGGATGCGTCGGAGCCGCAGTTTGATATTTCACAGGTTTTCTTTTGTAACCCGGCCAGCAGCTTCAAAATCAGAACAGGTTGCGATCGACTGTTTTCCAAAATCTTATTCACCATTGGGCAGGATAAATTTTTGACTGCCTTTCATAACCAAAAAGCATTTCATTTGCTTAAAGCGGACGCGTTGAAAGTACCTTTGCCGCAAAATCTCACGGTTCATTTTCGAAAATTCATGATTTGTCATCATTCCAGTTCCGATGACAATGCCCCGTTATCCTAAGCTTTATTCGAATTTTTCAATTCGTTTAAGGTCACTTGTGGCAGCCGGTCCCGGCCCGAATTTCAATTTCAAACAAACAAACACACACATAAAATCTAAATTTTAGACAAATGCAAAACAAAGGATTAATCAGAACTTTTGCCATTTTACTGGCTTTGGTTTGCGTTTACCAGCTGACTTTTACTTTTAAAGCCAGACAGGTAGAACGCGACGCCCGCGAATATGCTCAGGGCGATGCAACAAAAGAGCGGAATTACCTGGATTCAATTGCAGGTGAGGAAGTTTATAACCTTTTAGGAATACGCAGCTACACCTACAAAGAGGTGAAAGCACAGGAGTTGAACCTCGGTCTTGACCTGAAGGGTGGGATGAACGTGACCCTGGAAGTGTCGGTGGTCGATTTGATCAAGTCGCTGTCGAACTACAGTGCCGACGAAACTTTTAACGCAGCCATTAAGCGGGCGCAGGAAATGCAACGCGACAGCCAGGATGACTTTGTAACCCTGTTTGGACGCGCCTTCGAGGAAGTTGATCCGAACGCTCAACTGGCCGCGATTTTCAACACCCTGGAGCTGAAAAACAAAGTCAACTACAACTCTTCAAACGCCGATGTTTTGAGGGTTATTCGCCAGGAAACAGATGCAGCAATTGAAAACTCATTCAATATTATTCGTACCCGGATCGACCGTTTTGGAGTGGCCCAACCCAATGTTCAACCCCTGCAAACGCATGGCCGTATTTTGGTTGAACTTCCAGGTGTTGACAATCCGGAGCGTGTTCGCCAATTGTTGCAGGGAACTGCCAACCTTGAGTTTTGGGAAACCTGGGACAACAGCGAAGTGTATCCTTACCTGATGCAGGTGAATCAGCAACTGAAGGAAATTTTGGATCTTGAAGCTACGGCTTCCAAAGTGGACTCAACTGAAGGCGATGACGCAACAGTCGCAGAAGAAGACACAACAACCAGTGAAGAAGGTTCATTGTTGGATGAGCTGCAAACCGAAACGGATAGTTTGGGCGAATTGGATAACATGGCCGATGTCAGAAGAAACTTTCCGTTGTTTTCGGTGTTAACCCCGAGCACAACAGCCGATGGACAGTTGTTTCCAGGGCCAGTAGTCGGAACTGCCCATTCCAAAGATACTTCGACCGTTAATACATATTTGAACATGCCCCAGATCAAGTCGATCATTCCGAGGAGCATGGATTTTAAATGGACTTCAAAAGCCGTTGACGAAGGGGGAAACTTCTTCCGCCTGATCGCCATTAAAGTGACCAGCCGCGATGGCCGTGCACCACTTGAAGGCGACGTGATTGTTGATGCCCGCCAGGACTACGAGCAGTTTGGAAGCCGTCCGGAAGTGAGCATGACGATGAATGCAGAAGGTGCAAAAACATGGGCTCGTTTGACCAAAGAAAATATTGGTAAATCAATTGCCATTGTGTTGGACGACTACGTGCGTTCGTTCCCCAATGTGAATAGCGAGATTACCGGCGGACGTTCAAGCATTACCGGTTTGGAGACCGTTGAAGAAGCGAAAGACTTGGCAAACATTTTGAAATCGGGTAAAATGCCCGCACCGGCCCGCATCCTTCAGGAAGAAATTGTTGGACCTTCACTGGGGCAAGAAGCCATCAACAGCGGGATGTGGTCTTTCTTTATCGCTTTTGTGCTGGTATTGGCCTACATGCTGTTTTTCTATAGCAAACAGGCAGGTTTGACCGCCAACATGGCGCTGCTCGCTAACTTGTTCTTTGTTATTGGAGTGCTGGCTTCTTTGGGAGCTGTACTAACCTTGCCTGGTATCGCCGGGATTGTTTTGACAATCGGTATGTCGGTCGATGCCAACGTACTGATCTTTGAACGGATTCAGGAAGAACGAAAAGCCGGGAAAGGCCTGAAGTTGGCCATTGCCGATGGTTACAAAAATGCTTATTCAGCCATCATTGATGGACAGGTAACTACCTTGCTGACCGGTATTGTTCTTTACATGTTTGGTTCAGGGCCGATCAAAGGTTTTGCGACCACTTTGATTGTCGGTATTTTTACTTCATTGTTCTCAGCCATTTTTCTTACCCGTCTGATTTTTGAACGCCAGTTGGGCAAGGATGCGAAGATCACTTTCACTTCAAAAATTACCGACAACTGGTTAAGACATTCAGATATCAAATTTTTGGAGAAACGAAAAGTGGCTTACATCATTTCCGGCGCGCTGATCGTAATTTCAATTTTCTCATTCGTAACCCGCGGGTTTAACTATGGCATCGACTTCAAAGGTGGGCGTACCTATGTGGTTCGTTTTGATGAAGAAGTGAAAGTAGCAGAAGTTGGACAGGCATTGGCTGCTGTTTACGGGCAAGCTCCCGAAGTAAAGACTTTTGGTGGCGGTAACCAGGTGAAAATCACAACCGAGTATAAAATTGATGAGTTGACGGATGATGTCGATAATGAAGTAGAACAACTGATGTTGCAAGGTTTGCAGCAAGGTGGTTTTATCGATGAGATTGACATGGACAGCTTCATCAGCGAGCACCGGATGAGTTCGGCAAAAGTTGGGCCAACCATTTCCGACGACATTAAGAAGGATGCCTTAATCGCGATCTCATTCGCACTGGTCATCATCTTCCTGTATATTCTGATCCGGTTCCGGAACTGGCAGTATGGCCTTGGAGCGGTAGCTGCCCTGGCACACGACTCAATCATCGTATTAGGGATTTTCTCGCTTTTCTACGGATTTTTACCCTTCTCGCTCGAAATTGACCAGGCATTTATTGCAGCGATTCTGACCGTGTTGGGTTACTCGATCAACGACACCGTGGTTGTGTTCGACCGGATTCGCGAGTACATTGGACTGCACCCAAAACGCAACCGTGAAGAGAATGTGGATGATGCCATGAACTCGACCTTGCGTCGTACGTTCAGTACGTCGTTGAGTACTTTTGTGGTTTTGCTGGCCATCTTCCTGTTTGGCGGAACATCCATTCAAGGATTTACCTTTGCCTTGCTGGTAGGGGTTGTGGTTGGTACTTACTCTTCCTTGTTTATTGCCACACCAATTTCGTACGATACACAGCGCAGAGCATTAAAATTAGCCGCCAAAAGAAAATAATCTGGATAGATAATTGATCAGAAGCCCTGGCTCAAATGGCCGGGGCTTCTTTTTTTATTTCGAAAAATGACTTCGGTTGCCGATGTACTGAACTTGTTTGTATATTTGTTGAAAATTTTGAAAAAATGACCCTTCATATGCTATTTATTAGTGGTGGTGAAATTGTGCTGGTGATGATGTTGGCCCTTTTGTTTTTCGGATCGAAAGCCATTCCGGATATTGCCAAAACCCTGGGAAAGGGTATGCGCGAATTTAAAAAAGCGACCAACGAAATTAAGCGCGAGTTTGAAGATAACACAGGCGATTTTAAACGCGAAATCAATGATATTCGTTCAACCGTGAAATCTGAAACAAAAAAAATCAGCCAGGATATTGATCAGGTTTCTTCTAAAATGAAAGAAGAAGCAAACAAACTGAACAAAGAAGTTGAACACATTTCGGCTGAAGCGGAACGAACAACCACGCAGCTTGAAAAGGAAGTGGAGGATGCTTCGACCAAGGTGGAAAAGAAAACCGCCAATCTCGAACAAGAGATCAATGAAGTGGCTTCCAATGCGCCGCTGGAAGCGGAGGACGAAGCAAAAAATCAGAAACTTTAAGCTTACATTTCTGTTTTGTTATTTCCAGAGACTTTTATCCACACCGGGAAAAGTTAAAAAAAACGATCGTAAAGTCTTACGACAGATAATTTGAGGCTATGTCATTAATACTTCCAGGTTTAGCAATGTTGCTCAGTTTTATTCTGCTGGCACGCATTGTTGACAAGTTCTTTGTTGTTTCGCTTGACCGGATTTCCCATGATTTAAGATTGTCTTCGGATGCTGCCGGCGCCACGCTTATGGCTGTCGGATCCAGTGCTCCCGAACTTTTTGTGGCGCTTTTTTCGGTGTTGAAACCGGGAAACCACGAAGCAATCGGCATTGGCAGTATTGTCGGAAGCGCACTTTTCAACCTGTTGGGCATTGTTGGCGTGGTAGCGCTGGTAAAAAAGTCGTTGCTGACCTGGCAACCCGTTGTGCGCGATATTGTGTTCTATTTTATTGCTGTTGGCTTGTTGCTCTGGGGTATTTTCGATGGCAGCTTTAGTCTGTGGAATGCCATTGCCTTTTTGGCAATTTACTTGGTTTATGTGGTGGCCGTGGTCAAGTGGCGCAAGCTGTTTCCATACAAGGATATGGAATACACGCAGGAAGAGCCAGACGATGATTGTACCAAGAATGGAAAAGCCAACTGGCTGGATAAAGGGCTTTGTTTTATTTTTCCGAAAACCGAGCGATATTACCTGGTGTTTTTTGTTTCCATTATTCTGATTGCTGCGCTTAGCTGGGTTTTAGTAGAAGCGGCCATCGTGTTTTCGCACGTGCTGAACATTCCCGAAGCCATCATTGGATTGACTGTTTTAGCCATCGGGACCTCTGTTCCCGACCTGATTTCATCGCTGATTGTTGCCCGGCAGGGGCGCGGCGATATGGCCGTGAGCAATGCGATAGGCTCCAATATTTTTGATATTCTCGTCGGACTGGGTCTACCATTTATGATTGCGATGCTTATTTACGGTGGCGAAATTTCAGCCAGTGGACAAAACTTGTTGGAATCAACCGCAATTTTGTTTGCATCAATCCTTGTCTTTGCCCTGCTGCTGATTATCAAACGTTGGAAAATCAACTGGGTCGCCGGTGTGGTGCTAGTCGGCTTATACTTGTTTTACCTTGCTCGCGAAATCATCTTACTTTAACTATCTTTAGCGATCACAAAAATTCAATCGCTTTGATTCAGCTTCAAAATATCACAAAATCGTTTGGCAAATTGCAGGTGTTGAAAGGTATTGACCTGCAAATCCCGCAAGGAAAGCTATACAGCATTGTTGGGCCAAGTGGTGCCGGCAAGACCACGCTGTTGCAAATTATGGGCACGCTCAGTAAACCCGATTCCGGACATTTGGAAATTCGTAAGCAGGCTGTTTTTTCTTTGGGTGAAAAAAAATTGGCAGCGTTTCGTAATCGCGAAATTGGTTTTGTTTTTCAGTTCCACTACTTGCTGCCCGAGTTTACGGCGCTCGAAAATGTTTGTATTCCGGCTTTTATCGCTAAAAAATCGAAAAAGGAAGCTGAAGGTAGAGCCAAGGATTTACTTCAGTTTTTGGGATTGGAAAACCGCGTCACTCATAAACCGGCCGAACTTTCCGGCGGTGAACGTCAGCGCGTTGCTGTGGCTCGCGCCCTGATTAATGATCCTGCTGTGATTTTGGCTGATGAACCCTCGGGAAACCTCGATACCAAAAACCGCGAAGACCTGCACGACCTGTTTTTTCAACTACGCGACCAATTCAACCAAACACTGGTCATCGTCACCCACGATGAAGATTTCGCCCGCCAATCCGATAAAATCATCCGCATGCGCGATGGGTGGATTGAAGAATAGTCAGTCATTGGATAGTTGGTCATTAGAAAATTGGAGATTGGTCATTGGTAGTCATTCAGTTGTCATTTGATAGTCATTAATAGTCAATAGTTGCCAGTGCTTGGATTTTTGGAATTTGGTCCGGCAGCTGCCGGAAGGAATTTGGAATTTTTCAGCCAAGACCCGATCAGCCGGTCTTACGCCCGCAAAACATAAAGCAAATTCATGAAACACAACACAGAACTGTACGAGCTGCTGGAAGTGAAAACCCGGCAATACAACCAGCCTTCATTTATTGAAACCGATCCGATTCAGGTGCCCAAACAGTTTTCAGGCAAAGAGAATATCGAAATTGCCGGTTTTTTGGCGGCGACCATTGCCTGGGGCCAACGGCCAACGATCATCAAAAATGCTTTCCGCCTGATGAAGATGATGGATCAAAATCCGCATGAATTTTTAATGAGCACCAACGAAGTCGACTGGATCCATTTCCTGGAGTTTAAGCACCGGACCTTTAACGGAATGGATTGCCTGTTTTTTCTTCGGTCATTGAAGAATATCTACGAAAAACACGGCGGGCTTGAAGCGGTTTTTTCAAGCGGTTACCAGATCGATCAAAGCATGGCTTCGGCGCTGCGCCACTTTCGGCAAGTGTTTTTTGAGGTAGCTCATGAAAGTCGTTCGCAAAAGCATGTGTCCAATATCGACAAAGGCGCCTCGGCCAAGCGGTTGAATATGTATCTGAGGTGGATGATCAGAAAAGACGATGGTGGCGTTGATTTTGGCTTGTGGAATGAGATTCCAATATCGGCACTGCTGTTGCCGCTCGACGTTCACACCGGACGGCAGGCGCGGCAACTGGGTTTGCTTAGCCGGAAACAGGACGATTGGAAAGCCGTGCTTGAGCTGACTGAGAATTTGAGACAGTTCGATCCGATCGATCCGGTGAAGTATGATTTTGCGCTGTTTGGGATGGGCGCTTTCGAATAAAGTAACACGGCAACAAAATTATCTCCTGTAGTTTCATTTCGAATTTGTATCTTCAAATCGTTAATCTCTAAACCAAAAAAATGAAAAGAAGAAACTTCCTGAAAGGTTCGGCACTGATCGCTGGCGCTGCGGTTGCCGGACATGCCACGGCAAATGTTACTCCACCAAATTCAGAAAAAGAAATTTACGAATGGCGCGTTTACCATTTCAAAAATGGAGGGCAAAAAAGTAAAGTCGATCGTTTTTATCGCGATGCGCTCATCCCGGCGATGAACGAGCAGGGGGTGAAAGTGGGGGCTTTTGGCGAATACGGACAAACCGATCCGCCGACGGTTTACTATTTGCTGGCTTACAAATCGATGGCCGAATATCACCGGATAAAAAAGGCGATTTGGATGGATGAAAAGTTTTTGAAGCAAGCGCAAGGCTATTTCGACGACACGGCTCCTAATGCAGTTTACACCCGTTTTGAAACCTATCTGCTCGAAGCTTTCGATGCCATTCCACAGCTGCGCCAGCCCGAAAAGAGCCGTGGCCTGTTTGAATTGCGCACGTACGAAAGCAACAACGAAGAAGCCAACCAGCGCAAAATAAAGATGTTTAACGACGAGGAGTTGGCCTTGTTTGACAAGGTTGGTTTGCATGCCACCTTCTTTGGCGAGATTCTGGCCGGACCCCAGATGCCAGCCTTGGTTTACTTGCTTTGGTTTAAGGACATGGATGAGCGCGCAGCCAACTGGCAAAAGTTTGTCAGCAGTCCTGAATGGGATACGATGAAAGTGAAGCCCGAATACGCCCACACCGCCACGGTTGTGAATAAGATGTTTTTGGTACCGCTGGATTATTCGCAGATTTAAGTTGGTGGATTCGCGCAATTAGGGAGGAAGTCATTCAATTGTCATTTGTGTGCATTCTTTTGTCATTGATTGTTTCAAAGCAATTGAATGACCACCGATAACAACAGCTGGCAGATGTTTGCGCAGTAAGCGAGCATCTATTGATGTGTTTCAAAGACTGCCCTCCGGTTTCAATTTGTTAGCAGTTTGTTATTTCGTCATTTGGCAGTGAACTTTTTCTCGAATTGTTTGATATTTTAAAGTGAGTTTATCATTGTAAACGCGCAGGGTATTGACCGGTTAATGGGGTTTATCGTTTGACACCGGCTGACTTTTCGCCTAAAAAATATATTCATGATCCAGAAAATTATCACGCCATTTCAGAAGTTTGTTAAGATTGAGAGTTTCAGTGGCATCCTGCTGCTTTTTGCGACCATTTTGGCGCTGGTTTGGGCCAACTCTCCTTTTGCGCACTTGTACGAGTCGCTATGGGATTACAAAATGGGTTTCACTTCCGAAGGATTTACTTTAAGCAAACCGCTTATTTTGTGGGTGAATGATGGTTTGATGGCCATTTTCTTTTTCCTGATCGGCCTGGAAATTAAGCGCGAGCTCCTGATTGGTGAGCTCAACAGTGTCAAAAAGGCGGCTTTCCCGTTTTTTGGTGCTTTGGGTGGAATGATTGTCCCGGTGGCGCTGTTTCTGTTTTTGAATACCAATCCTGAAACTGCCCAGGGCTGGGGGATTCCAATGGCTACCGACATTGCGTTTTCGCTGGCCATTCTGAATGTTTTAGGCAAACGCGTGCCCCTTGCCTTGAAAGTATTTCTGACCGCTTTTGCCATTATCGATGATTTGGGCGCGGTGATTGCTATCGCTGTTTTTTACAGCTCGGGAATCTACTGGTCGTTGCTTTTCTATGCGTTTGGCCTGCTTGCCTTGCTGTTTTTGTTGTCGTACCTGAAAGTCTATTCAAAATATGTGTTTTTTATTGTCGGTGTTGTGGTGTGGGTTTTATTTCTGAAATCAGGGATCCATCCAACCATTGCCGGTGTGCTCATGGCCTTCACCATTCCCATCAGTCAGCGGGTTGATGTGCGGTCGTACACCGAAAGTATTAGCGGTGTGCTTCAGGGACTGAAAGTTTCCAAGGAGCAGACCGTGCCAATTTTGACGCACGATCAGATTGAACAACTTGATGAGCTGGAAGATATGACTGGCCGCGTGCAGTCGCCTTTGCAGCACCTCGAGCACCGGCTGCATAATTGGGTGGCCTATCTGGTTATTCCTGTATTTGCACTGGCCAATGCCGGAATCACCATCAGCACCGATGTTCAGCTCGATACCAGTTTAATCCTGCACATTGTTATCGGCTTGTTTGTCGGCAAAGGTGTTGGGGTGAGTCTATTCGCCATTATGGGCAAAAAGCTGAAGCTTGTTGATTTTCCTGAGGGCGTGAATTACCGAAACATCATCGGCGTGGCTCTGCTTGCCGGGGTGGGCTTTACCATGTCTATTTTTATTTCGAATCTGGCTTTTACCGATCCGGCGATTGCCGACTCAGCCAAAGTCGGAATCCTGGTGGGCTCCTTTATTTCGGGATTGGCTGGCTATAGCTTCCTGTATTTTAATAGTAAAACCAAGGCTGCGAACACGGAGGAATCCTGACCACAGTTATCAAATAGAAAACAGCAAGCTGAGCTGTCATGATCAGCAATCAGGGTTTCACTCGTTCGTGAAGCCCTGACTGCTGAATGATGGCTCTTGAATTTCCTGGTTCCGCGTCGAAATACGCTGAGCTTTTACCGGAAATGATAACTCAGGTTCAGGTAAAAACTTCGTCCCGGTGAGTAAATGGGGCGACTTTCCGCACTTCTTACCGAGCGTGACAGGTGTTCGTAATAAGCTTCATCGAACAGGTTGTGCACCGCCGCCGACAGGCTGAATTGTTTGCTGACGGCGTACGAGGCTTTCAGGTCGAGCAGGTTGAAAGCCGGCGTTTCGGTTTCGCCATAGCTTTCGGCAATCCGGTTTTGTTCAAAGGCATGGCGCAGGTTGAGTTCGGCACGCAGTCTCTTTTGTAAAAATGACCCAATCAGCCGGTAGCGGAATTCCATGGGCGGAATTTCGGGCAGTGCTTCATCGGTGGTGGTGTTTTGTCCGTGTGAATAGGCCAGCTCGGCAATGTGCTGAAAATGGTTCGTCAAACTTTGCTGCCAGCTCATTTCAAAACCCACGATTCGCGCTTTGTCGATATTCACAAACTGTCGGACTCCCGGAGCCGTCGCCATTTTGGGCTGCAAGTCGTCCCTGATTTCCGAAGAAATAAAATCGCTCAGGAATGATGAAAACAAGTTCAGGTTCAAAAGCGTTCCGCCATGTTTGTAGTCGAAAATCAAGTCGATTTGTCGATTGGTCTCGGCCTTCAGTTCCGGGTTGCCAATCAGCTCATACGGGTCGAGCCCGATGGGGAAGTAGTTGATGTAGCGTTCAGCCAGTCCGCCGCTGCGCTGCGCGGTTCCCATCCACAGGCTGATGGCCAATTGCTCCGTCAGTGTTTTCGTGCCACCCAGGCTGAGGGCGGGATTTAGCAGGTCGGAGCTCAACTTGCGGTATTGGCTGGCAAAGTCAGGATCCGGATCACCGGCTTCGGCGTGGTTCAGCTCGAGCCTGCCCGAAACGACAAGGTGGTAGCCGGCCCGCTGGTGGTGGTACTCAGCAAACAGTCCGTTCTTGAGGATTTGGGCATCCTGCCAAACATTGTCGTTGATGGTTTGTCCGGCCATGGGACCCATCAGCATCTCGCGTTGGCGTGTACCCTCCGCGTTTTCTAATCGCAGGTCTGCTCCGGCATACAGCCAGTCCTGATCAAAATCGAAACGCAGTTCGGTGCGGCCACCCAGGTTGTTGGTTTTGGCTGCCGTGTTCGAATTCACCATTCGCGGATTGAGTTCCTTGTCGCGATTGTCCATCAGGTGATCGACCCAGGTAGCATACGCGGTGGTTGACCACGACGAAAGCGCGCTTTGGTAAAAATTTGCTTCGTGCCCCAGGTTGATCAGCCAGGTGTCGTCTTTTCGCAAGTCCATGGGCAAGGCCGGGAAATCTACATCTTTGGCGTAGTTGTTTGAGACCATCAGGCTGAGCTGCTGCGTCTCGCTGATCTTCAACCCAATTTTGGTTCCCACATTGGTGCGGTAGAAATCGGCCGGAATTTCCACGCCTTCACCATCCGCATAATCCTTACCAGTGGCTAGTGAACCGAAAATGCTGAGGTCGGCCACTTTCGAGCTCAGGCCAAGCAGCGCTTCGTTGCGGCTCACTTCGCCGTTGGTTTCAAAACTGCTGCCGACACGGCCACGGAATTTCAGTTGATCTGAAAACTGCGGTGCGGCACTTTTGAAGTTGATGGTTCCGCCAAAAGCATTGCCATAGCGCAGGCTGTGCGGGCCTTTCATCAGCTCGGCCTCCACAATCATGTTGAGCGGCACCTGGCTTGAAGCCGGATCCATGCGGTTTGGGCAGCCTGCCGTGGCGCATTGGGTGCCGTCAATCACCAGGTTGATTTGGTCGTATTTGAAACCACGCAACACCGGGTCGAAGCCGTAAGCACCGCTTTTGCGAATACTGGAAATGGCGCTGAACTGCTCCAGCAAATGTCCGGCATCATGTGCCAACTGGTCCTGCACCTGAAAGGTGAGCTGTTCGTGCTCGCCGGTTTTGGGATGAATGCTGAGAAAAGTGACGGGCTGCAAATTGTGGCTGTGTGTTGCCAGCAGCAATTTGCCCTGCTCAAGCGCCCAGGCTACTTCTTCAGCTGTAAAACGGTGCTTTCCAAATTGAATGTGCGAAACAACCAGGGGAACGCCCGGAGTATAGTCCAGCGCGATGGCTCCTTCTTCCGAAGAAATTCCCTGCTGGTCGCCATAGGCATAGTTGACATTTTCGATAGGCTGACTTGTGTTTTTATCAAGAAGTATCAGGCTTCGTGTCTGTGCAAAACTGACATTTGGCAAAATCAGGATGGCAACAAGCAAAACCCAAATCTTCGTATCGTAGATCGCTTGAATGATTCGAATCATTTTTAATTGAATTAATGTTGTGTGATGGTTTAGTACGGAATCGGACTAAACGATAATGGCTCTCAAAAAATGGTAGGTCAAGCTTTGGATTTGGGCGGATGAAAAATGGCTTGGCACAGTAAAATGCCGCTGATTGGGTTTGGTGCCCAGTCGAGCGCTATCACCTGCGTTTGCATTTTCAATAAGAAGTCTTGGTCGGCTGGAAAAAGTTGAATTTCGTACTTCCTGTTTTGCGATTCGGGTGCGTCCTGTTGTTGTTCTTCATGTTCTTCCAGCTTGTCTTTCAATTGGCAGCAGCCCTGGCAGGTCGATTCGGGCAGGTCTTTTTCAATACACAGAAACTCGGCGATGTAATCCTGGTTGATTTTGAAGGAGACCAAAATCCCCAACTGGGCAAACTGGTGCATACCAAAAGCCAAAATAAGCACGAAAGATAGCACTTGCCTGATGAGCATGATTCGTCGCACAGGATTCGATTTTAAACGTTTGTGTTTTTGGTTTCTGATTCATGGACAAAGCAACGCTGAAATTGTTCAGCCGTGGAAATAGAATTCCAAGGTTCAAAATCCAAAATCCACATTCCAAATTCCAGCTTTCATTCGTATTTTAGCCGTTCAATTGAATTTGAATGTACACACAGGAACAAGCAAAGCAACTGCGCAAAGATTTTTGGATCCTATTTGGCAAGCGGTGCCAGGTGGTACCCGAACTGCAAGGCAGAAGTAAAAAGTGGGTTTTGTACGACACCAAAATTTCAGGACTTGATCTGAAGTTTGAGGTGGACCGGCAGTCGGCCAAAGTGATGATTGAGCTGAACCACCGGAACGAAAGCAAACGGCTGGATGCGTTTGAGAAGTTGCAGCGGTACAAGCCGCTTCTGGAAGCAGGCTTTGAAAATGGCTTGGTGTGGGATTTTTTGTATGTGCGCGAAAGTGGCGAAGAAGTTTGCCGCGTGTTTGTCGAGCAGCAGGGATTCGACATTCACCGGCAAAACCAATGGCCCGACATTTTTAATTTTTTGATCGACAACATGCTCAAGCTCGAATCCAATTTGATGGAGATTCGTGACGTGCTGAAGGAAGAAATTGACGGCTGATTTTTTGAAATTCGGGAAAAGTTGTTGTCCAGCCATTGAATTTATTTCCATAGCTTTGGCGAAACGACTTGTTGCCGTGGTTCATAGGAAAGCGTTTCCAGCCGGATTAAAAGATTAGAAACGAAAATCGGGATGCCACGGAAACTTTAATCAGGATGAATTCTTCAACCCACATAGATCAGCAGCTGGCCAGGCGAATCAAAAAAAGTGATGTGCAGGCGTTTGATCAGTTGTATGAACGGTATAGCCAGCGGCTGTATGGCTTTGCTTTTTCGATGCTCAAAAATAAAGAAGACGCCAAGGAGGTCGTTCAGGAAACCTTTCTGAAAATCTGGAACAAACGAACGGCCATCGACAGTTCGCGTTCGCTTCAGGCATTTTTGTTTTCTGTTTCCTATAATCTGGTCATCGACCTGTTTCGGAACCGTGCAAAAGATCAGGATTTTTTGGCTCGATTGAAGGCGCATTTTAACGAAGAAAGTTTGGCTGCCGACGAGCTTGTCCAACTGAAGGAGTTGGCCGATGAAGTGCACCGACTGGTGAATGAACTGCCCCAAAAACGACGGGCCATTTATCTGATGAGCCGCGAGGAAGGCCTGAGCCATAAGGAAATTGCCCATCAACTGGGCATCACCGAAAAAACGGTTGAAAACCAAATTACCCTTTCCTTAAAACACATCCGTGCCCGATTGAATTCAGGTAGCTTGTTGAGCCTGCTGTTCCTGGCCTTGTTTGTTTGATATCCGCTGCGGCATTTCGGAATCTTTTTTTTCAAATAGTTAAAAAACAAAACCACACCAATCAGCCGACTGGTGTGGTTTGTAAATTTGTTGTTTGATTGCAGTCTGTCAATAGACTATCTGCAACTCTGAAGTTGCCCGATTTTTTCCCATTGAGGATCCGGGTGTAAAACAATGGTCAGGTATAAACCGCTCTCGTCGTTTAGCACGGTGGCGTTGCCGTTTTTCATATCGGCCTGAACCTGGTCGGGTGTTAGTTTATACATCCCGCCGGTAATGGCGTCAATAGCCAATCCCACCAATCCGCCAAAAACGATGTTTCCGGCAATCCAGCCATCAACCTTACGGGTAAATTTCGTTTCGTAAGGCAGGTAACCATCCAGGTTAATCGCAACGGAGTGATGATCTTTCCGCGACAAATCGACGGTAACTGGTGTCTTCCCTTCGTCACGGCCATCAATTGTAACCAATGCTTTTGTCGGATTGCTTGAAATTGATACACTTTGCTTTGAGCCGTGGATGATTGTCGCACAGTTCGAAAAGGTAAATAGAAACAGGGCAACGAGGCCCAATGATAAAACTTTTTTCATGTTTAAAAGATTAAATGAAATAATTGGTTGTTTTATTAAAAGAGTGATTTTTTTCAGGTGGGGTATTGCTATGCTTTCACGCCCAGTTTTTCAAGCAGTTGGGGTTTGTCGGCCAGGGCAATTTTCGCTACCGTGTAATAAAGGCTCATCCACTCGTTAATTTCGTCCATGGCGCGGTCCCGGTCGTCAGTAGCTTGCTGCGCTTCGCCGCTTTCTTTCTTTTGAGCAGCACGCAATAAATCCAGGTTGGCTAGTTGATCCAGACCGGCCTGCAAGGTTTCGGTCGTAATATTGACCATCGCGAATTTGCTGATAACGTGGGGCGTGGATAAGGCATTTTCGTAGAAAATCCGGGCTTGATTTGCCAACTCGTCATAGCTCCATTTGCGGTTCCCATTCAGGCCAAGCATTTCCAATATTCCGTTTTCGTTAGCGAATAACTTCCGCCCTATTTTTACGTGGGGCATGTAAGTGTTGTATTTAAATGCATAGAAAGCGTCTTCAGCCGCGATCGTAGCCGAGTATTGTTCGCCGTATTCTTTCTCTTGTTTAATATTGAGCTGCCGGGCTTTTTGTAAGAGCGTCGTACCTTCTGCAATTCGTTCGGTGTCGTAATTGTAAGTTCGAGTTGCTTCCAGAATTTCAGGATCTGTTGCGTTACTTAGGGTTACTTGGAAAGCTCCCAAGCTTTTTGCGATGTTTTTGTTTGCCATAATTGTTAGTTTTAAATTTATAGTCTTATTTCAGGTTTTTGTTTAAATCTTCTTTTCCATTAACTCTTGGTCATCAAGCATGAAATTTTGGCTACCAAGCTCTAATTCTTGGATACCAAGCTCTAAATTTTGGTCCCCAAGCATGAAATTTTGGTCCCCAAGCATGAATTTTTCAATACCAAGCTCGAATTTTTGATCATCAAGCAGTAATTTTTTGATACCAAGCTCTAAATTTTCGATACCAAGCTCTAGATTTTGGTCCCCAAGCATGAAATTATTAATACCAAGCTCCAATTCTTGGTCACCAAGCCCGATTTTTTCATTTCCGCTCATACCAAATTGGAGATTTGCTGGCCGGTTTCGTCGATCAAAATCACACAAATGCATTTGTTCGCAAAATGTGTTCTTCAGTTGACGATAAGAATGAGTCTTGACCAGGATGCAACGGTCTTTGAAAGGCGCTTTTTTCATACAGGTTTTAAAGGGTTGATTTTCCTTGATTAAATTAAATGATCGGATGCTGACAAAAAAGAAAAATGTGAAAAAAGATATGAACTGATCATTTTGGGGGCAAAAACATGCTGAAACTCCGACGAACGAACTTTTTGCCCCCAAATTAGCGACCAAAAACAAGCCGTTTTCGAGCCAAACCCTAACGATTATCAGCATTGAAACGTCATTTTTTTTCTATTTTTCGGGCAAAATTTTTCAAAATTAACCCGGAAGAACATGAAGAAAATTAATCCTGTTTTATTGCTTATTCTGGCTATTTTTGTTTCCTGTAATTCATCCACCGAAACGAAAACTGCCATGGACAATCCATTTCTGAAACCATACGACACGCCTTTCGAGGTACCTCCTTTTGAGCAGATCGAAATAGCACACTATTTGCCTGCTGTCGAAGAAGGAATTAAACAACATCAACAAGAAATTGAGGCGATTACAAGTAATTCGGAAGCGCCAACTTTCGAGAACACCATCCTCGCTTTTGATGAAGCGGGCGATTTGCTGGAGCGGGTAACCACCGTTTTCTTTAACCTGAACTCGGCCAACACCAACGAAGACATGCAGGCTTTGGCCCGCGAAATTTCACCCAAAGTAACCGAGCATAGCGACAACATCATGCTGAACAAAGCTTTGTTTCAGCGGGTGAAAGCAGTGTACGACCAGCGCGAAAACCTGGACCTGGATGCCGAACAGATGCGTGTGCTGGAGAAATACTACAAAGATTTTGAACGCAGTGGTGCAAATTTGTCAGACGAAGACCAGGCGAAATTGCGTGCGCTGAACCAGGAATTGTCGAACCTACGCCTGGAGTTTGGCGAAAACCTGTTGGCCGAAACCAACAAGAACTTTCAGTTGGTGGTTGACAACGAGGCCGATTTGAGTGGCTTGCCTGAGGGTGTAATTTCTGCTGCCGCCGAAGAAGCCGACAAAGCCGGAACGGCTGGCCAATGGGTTTTTACCCTGCAAAAGCCCAGCTTGATTCCATTTCTGCAATACGCCGACAACCGCGACCTGCGCGAGAAAATTTACCGCGGCTACTTTATGCGCGGCGACAATGACAACGAGTTTGACAACAAAGAGGTGTTGGCCCAATTGGTGGAGCTGCGGCAGGAGAAAGCCGAATTGCTGGGTTTTGATAACCATGCCGTTTACATTACCGATAACAACATGGCCAAAACACCGGAAAATGTGTACGATTTTCTGTATAAACTTTGGAAACCTGCATTGGAAGTCGCCAAAGAGGAACGTGCCGAAATGCAGGCCATCGTTGATCGCGAGGGTGGCAATTTTCAGCTGGCCTCATGGGATTGGTGGTACTATGCCGAAAAACTTCGCAAAGAGAAATATGATTTGGATGAAGAGGAACTGAAACCTTACTTCAGCCTGGAAAATGTGCGCGACGGTATTTTTTATGTGTCCAACCAGTTGTATGGCATCCAGTTTGAGCGCCGCGAAGACATTCCGGTGTATCATCCCGAAGCGGAAGCCTGGGAAGTGAAGGAAGCCGATGGAACGCACGTGGGTGTTTTATACATGGATTTTCACCCGAGAGACGGGAAAAGGGTAGGGGCATGGAATACCGGCTACCGCGACCAGGCCTACAAAGACGGAGAGAAAGTTCAGTACCCGATCACTTCGATTGTGTGTAACTTTACCCGCCCAACCGGCGACACGCCCGCGCTGCTCAACTTTGATGAGGTGACCACCTTCTTCCACGAGTTCGGCCACGCCCTGCACGGATTGTTTACCGACGGCCCCTACCAGCGCACGGCAGGCAATGTGCCTCGCGACTTTGTGGAGCTGCCTTCACAAATCATGGAAAACTGGGCTGCCGAACCCGAAGTGTTAAAAGTATATGCCAAGCATTACGAAACCGGCGAGGTCATTCCGGATGAGCTGGTTCAGAAAATTGTGAACAGCGGTCATTTCAATCAAGGGTTTGCGACGGTTGAATATTTGGCTGCTGCCTTGCTCGACATGGACTGGCACACGCAGGAGTTTGCCGGCGATGTTCGCGCATTTGAAAAAACGGCGCTCGACCGCATTGGCTTGATCGAAGAGATTATTCCGCGCTACCGCAGCACCTATTTCTCGCACATTTTTGCTGGTGGTTATTCGGCTGGCTACTATGTGTACATTTGGGCCGGCGTGCTGGACACCGATGCGTTTGCAGCGTTTAAAGAGTCAGGCGATTTGTTCAATCCTGAATTGGCAGCCAAATTCCGCACTTTGTTGGCCAAATCGGGCTCCGACGAAGGCATGGTGATTTACCGCGCCTTCAGGGGACAAGATCCTTCGCCCGAATATTTGTTGCAGAAAAGGGGACTGAAATAGCCAGTAGTTGAATAATTTCAGATGAAAGAGCCTTGTGGATTGCATTCCGCAAGGCTCTTTCAATTATGATTTTATTGACGGAATACAAGCTTTAATTTCAATGGCTTTTGTAAATTGCACGCCTCAACTAATACTGACTTTGACCTGTATGAGCGAACTGCTTAAAAATCACATCAAGCTACATTTCGTTGTTTTTATTTATGGTTTCACGGCCATTCTGGGGAAACTGATTACCTTGCCAGCTGCCGAAATGGTTTGGTACCGCATGCTCATTGCTTTTGGGGCTTTGGGCTTGTTTCTCAAGTACCGCAAACGATCCATTGCCTATCCGCCGCGTGCCATTTGGCAAATGCTGGGCGTCGGCCTGGTGGTGGCTTTCCACTGGATCACCTTTTTTCATGCGGTCAAAATTTCCAATGTATCGGTCACTTTGGGGTGCCTGGCATCAACCACCTTATTCACCAGCATCCTCGAACCCATCATTGTGAAACGACGAATTATTTGGGTTGAAGTGGTGATTGGGCTGATTATTATTTTGGGCCTTTACCTCATTTTTCAATTTGAATTTCGATATAAATGGGGGATTATTACCGCACTGACGTCGGCTTTTCTGGCGGGCTTGTTTACCGTGCTCAATAAAACGTTCATCACCAAGTACAACCCGGTGGCCATCAGTTTTTACGAGATGGGTGCCGGCTTTGCTGGCATTACCCTGTTTCTTTTGCTGAGTGGGCGGTTTTCGTCGGGTTTTGTTGCGCCGGTCCCCATGGACTGGTTATGGCTGCTTATTCTGGGCATCGTTTGTACCGCCTACGCTTACGTGGTTTCCATTGATGTGATGAAGGTGTTGTCGGCCTACTCGGTGGTGCTCACCATCAATATGGAACCGGTTTATGGCATTGTGATGGCGTATTTTATTTTCAAGGATTCAGAGTATATGTCTGCCGGATTTTATATCGGTACGGCGGTCATTTTGTCTGCCGTTATACTGTACCCATTTATTCTTCGGAAACTGAACAGGCGGGTGCAGTTGGTTTAGCAGGGGGTATGTTTTCTGTTGAAATCGCGGCTTCGCACTTTCGCATTCGGTTTTAGTATCTTATCTTTACTTCCGCCATATCCTGGAAAATCCGTTGGACGATGGGTGGCACAACCTAAAACCATTAAGACCAAATTAAACCGATTGATATGCGGAGATATTTACCATTTTTGTTTTTGCTGTTTTTTGCTTCGGTAGCTTCGGCCCAGTCGTTTAGCTCATTTGGCTCTTCAAACTTGCCTCTTGTTGTGATCAACACCGGCGGAAAAGCCATTCAGGATGACCCAAAAATTGAGGCGGACATGGGAGTCATCTGGAATGGAGCTGGGAAAACGAACGCGTCAACCGATGCCTTTAATGATTACAATGGTAAAATTGGTATCGAACTTCGCGGATCTTCCTCTCAAGGTTTTCCAAAAAAATCATACGGCTTGGAATTGAAAAATGAGCTCGGCGAGGATATTGACGCCTCCTTACTGGGTATGCCAGAGGAAGAAGACTGGATTTTGTATGGTCCATACTCCGATAAATCCCTCATTCGCAACGTACTTATTTTTACGCTCGATGCCGCGCTGGGCCACTATTCGCCCCGATGCCGCTTTGTCGAATTGTTTTTGAACAACCAATACCAGGGTGTGTACGTGCTGATGGAGAAGATAAAGCGCGATGACTTTCGGCTGGATTTGGCCAAGTTAAACCCCGATGAGTTGTCGGGCGAAGATCTGACGGGTGGCTACATCATTAAAATAGACAAGACTACCGGAAGTGGAGGCAGCGGTTGGTATTCTGATTACCTGAGCAAGGCCAACCGGCGCACTTTTTTTCAATACGAAGTCCCGAAGTTTGATGAGATTCAACCCGCGCAGAAGAACTACATTCAAGATTACGTCGATTTGGTTGAAAAGGCTTTGAACGACAATAACTTTGACGGTACAAATGGCTTTCGGGAATTGGCCGATGAGGATAGTTTCATCGATTACATGATTATGAATGAGCTGTCGAAAAATGTTGACGGCTATCGGTTAAGCACTTTTTTGCACAAAGACAAAAATGGCAAGCTGAAGTTAGGCCCGATTTGGGATTTTAACCTGGCCTTTGGGAATGCCAATTATTATAATGGTGAATCGACTTCAGGTTTTCAGTTTGAAGCCAATTTGGGAAACGACGACTGGCAGAATCCGTTTTGGTGGCCGATTTTGTTCGAAGACAATACTTTTCGGCGAAAGTTGAAAGAACGATGGAGTAGCTTGCGCGAAAACCAGTTGTCTGACCAGCGAATCACAGCCGTGGTTGACAGTTTAACGAACTTGCTGGCCGATGCTCAAGGGCGCAATTTTCAGAAATGGCCGGTACTTAGCACCTGGGTTTGGCCCAACGCCTATGTTGGCAATAGCTATTCGGCAGAAGTGAGCTGGCTAAAAAGCTGGATTAACAATCGGCTCAACTGGCTCGACACAAACATTGGCGGTTTGTATGTTGGCTCGCCCGAGCTGGCGCAAATTCAGGATGTGCAGGTTTTTCCCAATCCCTTTCGGAATGAACTACATTTGGAGTTGAGTGCAAACCTTCGGGGGAATCTCAGTTGGATGATCTACACCATGCAAGGTGCCAAAATGGCTGAAAATACCTTGGAGCCTGAAAGTGGTCAGGTGACCATTTCCGATGCCAAAATTAGAATACTTCCGGCTGGCGTTTATTTTCTCCGGATCATGCAGGATGGTGAGGTGGTGCTGAATGAAAAATTGGTGAAACAATAGGCTGTGGTTGGCAATAGTTGAAATTTAGCACTGATTGGCGAAGATTGTAGGCACCAATTTCCAATTCGTGATTTAAGCCTCGTGGAAAGTCGTCCCTGAAATTTCTTCTGTTGGCGCTATTTGTAATACAGATCAGCTTATCTTTCCTGTGTTTCATCTATTGGATACGAATTGTATGATTGGATCTAAATTTATATATAAGCGAGACTGCACTTCCCTGTACTATTTAGAGTCAATTTAAATAAAGAGACACACTTATTTAATATATAATTGTTGTTGTCATTCTCATAATATTCCTATATTTTCGAAAGATCAACTAAGGCAAAATAGTAATATTTATAATTAGTCTGATTTTCAATGAACATGATCACCCTTTTAATTAGTCTCAAATAAAAATTTAGCATGAAAAAAAAGTATTTATTACTTGCGATAGGTGCAATTCTGTCGTTAAGCGCACTATGTCAGGAAAAGCAAACAAGAGTAAGCTTTTACAACGGAGATCGAATTTCGTTAAGTTTGTTCACAACCAACAAATTTTATCCTGAAGTTCAAATAGAAAGTAATCACCTGGAGATTCAGGATGCAAGGTATGCTCTCCTGATCCGGAATGAGATTCCTGTAAAAGAACTCGCTCTTTCCTGGGGGATTGGTTATAGTTACTCCGATCTATATGAAAGTTACTGTGTGTTGCCCATTGAGCTGCGGAAAACAAATGTCTTTAGCGAGCATGTGTCCCTGTCTATTGGTATTGAATTAGCCAGCGACCTAATCGAAGAAACCAGAATAAAACCCTTAATTGGCGTATCAATCAATTTTTAAATCCGTCAAAAATGAAATATTCGTAAAAAGCCAGTTTGAAAGAGCTGGCTTTTCTATGCTTACAAAACTACAGTGATTTTGCTGGTGCAATAAGATTTAATTCAATTTAAGCCTCTTTGCAGGATTTGTTTATCTTTGCCCCATCCTAAAAACAGATTCATGCAAGAGAAAATTTTGATCCTCGACTTTGGTTCGCAGTACACCCAATTGATCGGCCGACGGGTGCGCGAATTGAATATCTACTGTGAGATATATCCTTACAATCATTATCCTGAAATTGATGAAAGCGTGAAAGGCGTGATCCTGAGTGGAAGTCCTTTTTCGGTGCGCGATGAGAATGCGCCAAAGCCTGATCTTTCAAAGATAAAAGGAAAATTGCCTTTGCTGGGCGTGTGTTATGGTGCGCAATACATGGCGCATTATTTTGGAGGCGAAGTGCTGCCATCCGACTCGCGCGAATACGGAAGGGCCAACCTTGGGTTTATCGATCAGGAATGTGAACTGTTTCAAAAAATGACTTTGGGCACGCAGGTCTGGATGTCGCATGGCGACACGATTGAGCGCCTGCCCGAAAACTATAAAATCATTGCGTCAACCGCTGATGTGAAAAACGCGGCCTTTAAAATTGAAGACGAAACCACCTACGCCATTCAGTTTCACCCCGAAGTTTACCATACCACCGAAGGAAAACAGTTGCTGCAAAACTTTGCGGTCGACATTTGTGGTTGCAAACAAGACTGGACGCCGACTTCGTTTATCGAAACCACAGTGGCCGAGTTGAAGGAAAAGCTGGGCAATGATAAGGTGGTGCTCGGCTTGTCGGGCGGTGTCGATTCATCGGTTGCCGGTGTGTTGCTGCACCAGGCCATCGGCAAAAACCTGACTTGTATTTTTGTTGATAACGGCTTGTTGCGTAAGAATGAGTTCGAATCGGTATTGGATTCCTATAAAGACATGGGACTGAATGTGATTGGTGTAGATGCCAAGCAAAAGTTTTGGGACGATTTGAAAGGAGTGACTGATCCGGAAGGAAAACGAAAAATCATCGGCCGCGACTTCATCGAAGTGTTTGATGCCGAAGCGCACAAAATTCAGGATGTGAAATGGCTGGCCCAGGGAACGATTTACCCCGATGTGATTGAATCGGTTTCAGTGAATGGCCCGTCGGCAACCATCAAATCACACCACAACGTCGGTGGCCTGCCCGAAAAAATGAACCTGAAAGTGGTGGAGCCGCTCAACCTGCTTTTCAAAGATGAAGTCCGAAGGGTTGGAAAAGCCTTGAACATCAAAAAAGAATTGCTTGGCCGTCATCCTTTCCCGGGACCGGGATTGGGCATTCGTATTTTGAGCGATGTGACGCCGGAAAAAGTCCGCATTTTGCAGGAGGCCGATGCTATCTTTATTAATGGCCTGCGCGAGTGGAATTTGTATGACGATGTTTGGCAGGCTGGCGTAATGCTGCTTCCGGTGCAGTCGGTTGGCGTTATGGGCGATGAGCGTACCTACGAGAATGTGGTGGCGCTGCGTGCGGTCATGTCAACTGATGGAATGACTGCGGATTGGGTACATTTGCCTTATGAGTTTCTTGCAAAAATATCAAACGAAATCATCAACAAAGTTCGGGGAATCAATCGCGTGGTTTACGATATTAGTTCCAAACCACCGGCAACCATTGAGTGGGAATAATTCCCAGGCTTCCCCGATTTTGCGGCAAGCATCCAATTAACATAGCGAAAGCCTTATCCGAATGGAACACCAACGGATTCGGCTTAGCAATGTATTTTCTTCGATGATCAAATCATTTTGAATGATTTTGTCTCCTTTGAAGGCTGGTCTTTTATGCATGCGAGAGAAACAATTCTGACGAGACAAACTGGAGATTACGCTGTAAATGACGACCTAAATCCGATGCTGGTGCAGATTCCGGTTGTACGATTGCCAGCCAGCAAACTGAGTTTTCAAGCGGCATTTTTGTTTATCAGGAATTCAGGAATAAAACAAGCAATCTGTTAACGAAAAAATCAGCGGGAGTCAGAATCTTGCATGTGCGATTGCATAGAATGTAGGAAATTTCAAGGGAGAAATCAATGGGTAGATTTCCTACCCATGTTGATGATTAAATATGCATGATTTACGTATTGCGTTGTGTCGGATTGTTGCCGAGATTTACAGGTGTTTTGTCCATGTGCTAAATGAAAATTGAAACGGGCTGAAATTGCTTTTTGATTTTACGCGAACAAACCAGACGGGGCGTGTCCTAATGTTTCCGTGAGGTCATCAAGACGATGATTCGAGGATCGGGTGTTTCGGCTCACACAATTTTTGATGATGAAACTGAAGACGTGCTCTCAACGAATGGTTTTAATTGTGTGAAATCAAAATAAACCATAGTGCTTATACGGCATGTGGCGTAGCCATCACTACTCCGCATTCGAATTTACTCTTCTGTCAAAAAAATAATCGAAATCAAGGTCTGGAGGTTAGATTGAAGCTTACACTCTTTCTGAAGGCATAACTGCAGATTAAATCGAATGGCAATTGAATGGCAACCGTCAGTTAGTTGTCTCCCCTTTGCCAATCCCTTTATTGGAATGGGAAAAGCAGCTTTACTCTTTCGAATAGCATTGCAATATCCTAAAATTATGGGCAATACACTAATGACGTCGTCAGCTACTTACAACTGGCACGCAGTTTACACGCGCGCGAGAATGGAAAAGAAGGCATACCGTGAGCTTAAAGAAAAAGGCATTGCGTGTTATTTGCCGTTGATCTCGGTTCGAAAATATTGGGGAAAGCAATCGCGGCTTGTAGAGGAACTGTTGATTTCAGGGTATATCTTCGTCAGGGTGAGCTATCGGGAGTTTTATGAGGTTTTATTTGTGCCTGGAATTTTGGGATATATCTGCTTCGATGCAAAACCGGCTATCATTACTGACGGGCAAATGGATTGTCTGCGACTGCTCACCCAAAGTTATCAGGATAACATATTGGTAACCTCAGAAAGGATTGGCAAAGGTAGTCTCGTCCGAATCATTGATGGCCCATTAAAGAATTTTTGTGCCGAGGTGGTTGACATTCGCGGAAAATCCCGGATTCTTTTGCGACTGGCCAAGCTCGGCTGTTGTGTTCATGTTGAATTGGGTACCACCAGGGTGATGATGATTGAACACGACAAAACCTCAAAAGAGACCAATAAATCCGGTTTGGTTTCCTATTCCTGATTCACTGTGATGATTCTCACTTAGCCTATTTTGGGCCGTTTCGATTGAAAAAATCGGGCAACACTTTGAGATATACAAATGACAAGATACAATACCTATGAAAACATTTTTGTTCGGATTAGCCCTTTTCTCCTTATGTGCGTCGTCGTGCTTAACGCAGCGAAATGTTGAGTATTTGCAGAATGACAGTAATTCTGTGCGATCATTTAAAGATGCAAGTAGCGATGATTATACGTTGAGGCCTAAGGATGAGCTTTATATTCAAATCAGTAGTCTCGACGATCCTTCATCAAGTGTTTTTACCACACCAGCTATTCAGCAATCGATGAGTGCCTCCACAATTCAACCCTATGGTGCGGCCATGAATTCCTACAGCATTGATAATGCTGGAAATCTTTCGATTCCGGTGGTCGGAGTTATTCCGGCAGCCGGTAAAACCATGTCAGAAGTGAGCGTAATGATTACTGAGTCTTTGACGCAAATGCTAAACAGGCCAACTGTTTCCGTGAAATTGGTGAACCGCTATGTGTCTGTGCTTGGTGAAGTGAAGAATCCTGGATGTTATGCCTATTCTCAGGAGCGGCTGACGATTTTTGACGCCTTGGGTCTGGCCGGCGATATGACCGATTTTGGCAACCGATGCGAAGTCCTGTTGACCAGAAATCAGGATGGCGTAAATCGGCTGGTTCCGCTGGATCTGACGGGTACCGACATTCTGGAGTCAGAATATTACTACATCTCCCCAAACGATATTGTGTATGTGAAGCCGTTGACGAAAAAGTTGTGGCTAATCGGTCAAATAAATTACACCGTGATTCTTTCGACAATTACGACCGGGCTTTTTTTCTACTCGGTATTGAAGTAAAGACTAGTTTCAATTCAAAATACATTCAAAAATGATACCCAATCAAAGCACTTCGGAAGAGGTTGACAGTGACTTCAAACGTTTTATCGGGCATTTTTTACTGAACTACCGGCTCTATACGCTTTGTATTGCGCTGGCGTTGGCAATGGCAGTTGTTGCTAATTTTCTGATGGTACCACAGTACAAAGTTACCTCCTCGCTGCTCCTGAAGGACGGTGCAAAAAAGCAGAGCTCCACCGGCAATGGAACAGAGTATTTAAACAGTCGCCTGTTCGGACTCGACCAAAATTTCCAAAACGAGCTGTGGGTGTTGAAATCGAATTCTGTGATTGAGCAGTGTGTCAAAAATCTTTCACTTACCGTAGGGTATTATCAGAAAACTGGGTTTGGATACCGCAATGTCTACGGCAAAGCTCCATTTCGGGTTTTTTTGACGCCGAATCATGTGCAGCCGCTTCATGTCCGCTTTCAGTTGATACTGGATCGCCAGTCACAATTTCATCTAAAGGTGGAAGGGACGAAAGTTCAATTTGCAGCTGTTGAAACCGGTGAAATGAGTGTTGAAAAGAGAAACTGGGAATTCGAAACGAATGCAGATTTTGGCGAGTTGGTTGAAACGGAATTCCTAAGTTTTACGATTTATCCTGATTTTAATAACGAACTGAAAGAGGACAGCGAATCCACCTTTTATTTTGACTTGAAGGATGTGATGGCTGCTACAGAGGAAATAAAGGAGCAGGTTGAATACAAGGTTGTTGATAAAATGGCTACTGTTGTTGAGTTAATTTACAAAGGCTCTTCGGTCAAAAAAGGAGTAGCTGTTTTGAATGAGATTATGAACGTTTACTCCATTCAGAATCTGGAGCGTAAAAACTACAATGCCGATATTACCATCAATTATATTGAACAGCAATTGGACCAAATAGCCGACTCATTGAAATATACTGAAGACAAATTGCAGCAATTCCGATCATCCAAAAATGTACTCAATTTCGACGACCAGGCGAATAGTATCATGGGGCAGTATATGGATCTGGAAAATAAAATGGCCGAATTGGAAACCCGGAAGCGTTACTGTGCCTATATCACAGAACATCTTTCCGCTGACGAGGAGCTAACGAATATTGTGATACCATCGTCAATGGGCATTCCTGATGAAATGCTCGATAACCAACTGTCGGAATTAATGGCGGTCCAATCGCAGCGGGCAGCACTTGTTCGAAACAATCAGGATCTGAACCCGGCGGTACCGAAGTTAAACCTCCAGATTAGCAGTATCAAGCAGACAATTCTAGACAATGTCAGGGCCATTGAAACCGCAACGGATATTGCGATTGACGAGTTGAATAAACGAATGAGCCGGGTAAGTGCTGAAATAAGGTATTTGCCTGTGACGCAGCGGCAGCTTGGCGGAATTGAACGAAAGTATAAGTTAAACGATGCGATTTACAATTACCTGCTTGAAAAGCGGGCCGAAGCAAAAATTACGCTGGCTTCCAACATTCCTGATAACATGATTGTTGAATCGGCCAGATCGGCGGATCCCAATCCGGTTTCGCCCAATAAGCAATTGAACTATTTGATCGCCATGGTATTGGGAATTTCCCTTCCGTTTAGTTTCCTGTCGCTGAAAAGCATGTTTAACGATGAAATCGACTCGCAGGAATTCATTGCGCAAGTGACAGATAGACCAATATTGGGCACCATTGCACACAAGCCGCGCCGCACCAAAAAAACGACATTCAGTCAGTATCCGCCTGTTCTAAAAGAATCGTTTCGGACATTTCGGATGAATGTGGAGTTTGCGTGCAAAGGGGCGCCGAACAAAGTCATTTTGGTAACATCGTGCGTCGAAGGCGAAGGAAAATCATTCAACGCATTAAACCTTGCATCGAGCTTTGCCGAACTGGGACGACGAACCCTATTGGTTAATTTTGACCTGCGGAAACCCTCTTATTATTTTAATTCTTCGGAAACGGAGTTTCCAGGATTGACTGCTTGGTATCGCGAAAACATCCCTGTGGCGCAAATAATCAGAAAATCACCGGAAAGAAATCTGGATTTGATTCAGTCGGGAGCTCATTTTGGTGATCCCGTTGATTTTCAGTTAATCAATAGCACGAAAAAACTTTTTGAAAACCTCCGGATGATGTACGATTGTATTGTTGTCGATAGTTCGCCACTGGCGTTTGTTAGCGACACCTACTTGCTCATGGATCATGCCGATATGAAAATTATTGTGGCTCGCATGGATTATGGCAATAAGAAAATATTTCGGTTTATTATGAATGACTTGCGCCAAAAGAAAATTGAAGGTGTTGGAATCGTTCTAAATGACAATAAGGCCTACAATGACCAGCTTGGTTACGGTTACGTGAAGAAGAGCAAGCAGTCATGGTTCCGGATGCAACGATCAAGAAAGTCGCCTTCTCATCAGCCATCGTTGATTGCTAAGCTAAAATTGGCGATGTCGAATGCCAATTCGATTCATGAATGTCCGTCAGAAAATACTGGATTTTCTGGTGCAAAAGCAAAAACGTAAAATGGAAGTTGTTTTTAAAAAAGGGGAGCAAGATGAGCTTTTGTGGTTTGACAATTTATGTCGGATTGCCCGGCTATTTCTGATTTTTGTCGTTTGCTGGCTGACGGTTAAGGTCGGTCTGTCCACTGACTACTACGTATCAATAAGCGGTAGTAATACGAATTCCGGTAGCCTGGAGGCACCGTTCAGAACCATTCAGTATGGGGTGACGAAACTACAGCCTGGCGATATGCTCTATGTTCGTACCGGTGTTTATGTTGAAACAGTTTTTGTGGGGACTTCGGGCACGAAGGAAAAGCCCATAAAAATTATGGCTTACCCGGGCGATTCTCCGATCATTGACGGGATGACTCAACTTCCGCAAGACGACTATGGGAATATGGTTTTGTTGAATGGCAATTATTTGTACTTCTCGGGTTTCGAGGTGCGAAACAGTAATATCAATGGCACCCATTTGGGCGGAACAGGTGTTGTTTTGGCTGGTCAGCATAATGAAGCGCACGAGTTGAATGTACATCATGCTTGGGAAAATGGGATTCTGGCAATGGGAGATTTTTCGGTTGTCGAAAACTGTGAGGTGTGGCAATGTGCTTATTCCAACTCGGCCAATCCCGGGTCGCCGGCTTCAGGCTATTGGTCTACAGGGCTTAGTGCGGCCAGGAGCCGAACCGATGGAATTACAACCAATGCCATTTTGCGGGGTAACTTGGTGTACAACAACTGGGGCGAAGGTTTGTCCTCCTTTGAGGCAGAAGGTACGCTCATCGAAGACAATATTGTGTTTGATAATTGGTCTGTTAATCTTTACGTGTCCGATACGCGCGATGCCGTCGTGCAGCGTAACATTGTTTATAACACGCCAAACAATCTTGTGGGGCAACGTCGACCGTTCACTTTAGGCGATGAGTTGGCCAATAAACCCCGATCGGCAAACACCATTGTGATTAATAACCTGATTTACAATGCCGATTTGTGGGCCTTTTGGTCAACCGCGGTACCGGGGTCCGGGTTGGACCATGTGCTGATTGCGAACAATACGCTGGTAAACGGACAGCTGGAAATTGGGGCGAGTGTCGGTGATCAGGCGCATAACACGAGCGGCGCAATTCTCAATAATATTTTTTTCCATGAAACGGAAGATCCCTGGGAAATTAAGGGTTCGCTGGAGAATTTGACTTTCTCGAATAACCTTTGGTCGAAAACTCCTCCCGAAGATCTTCGGGGGCAGGGTGATGTGACCGGCGATCCGAAGTTGGCCCGAACCGGAGCAACGGGTGCCGGCGAACTGGCAGCCGACTATTTCAAATTGACAAAAAATTCACCTGCAATCGACCACGGACTGCCTTTGGCGCTGGTTCCGACAGATTTTTTTCAGCATAGCAAGGGCAGCCAGCCCGATATTGGCGGGCACGAATACAATCCGCCGACCGGGCTTTTTGAGTATTCGGACAGCATGACAACGCCTGATGTTTATGTTATAATTAGCCATTCACGCCTCACGATTTTTCAGAATGAACAGCATGCTTACGAGAAAATGGCCCTTTTCAACATGCTGGGCGTTGAGGTGTTGGTTGAAAATGTAGCGAACCGGATTTTTTCGGTTGATGTGTCTGGTTTGCCTGCTGGAACTTACATCGTTTTGTTGTCGGGCAAGCGTGGAAAAAAGGAAATAAAGGTGACAATTCCCACAGCTGGTTTGGGACTTTGACACGGAACATCAATCCGAATTCAAATTCAAAATATCATGATGGGATGGTTTAAAAAGTGGATATGGACTGTTTTGGATGCCATCAAGGCAAATGACGTCAGAAAAAAAATAAGTTTGAACGGAAGCCACCACCGGTTTTGTTGGTTTAGCGCGGTTACGCTATCCGATAATTCCGGCAGGCAGGATGTTATTTTGGGCGATCATGTTTGGATGTTTGGTCATTTGGCTTCGCAGAACCACGGGAAAATTGTGTTTGGTGATTATTCGAAAATTGGAGGAGAGAGCACAATTCACGCGGTGAGATCCGTCACCATTGGCGACTACACGGCTATTGGCGATCACGTGTTTATTACCGACAACAACGAACATTCCATTAATCCGGAAGATCGGTTCATCATGCGGCAAAAGGACGAGGATCATCCGTATCGATTGTGGCGTTATTCCGATTCAAAACCGGTTTCGATCGGACGAAATGTATGGATCGGTTCTCATTCACGCATCAACAAAGGCGTTACTATTGGCGATAATTCCATTGTTGCAGCTGGTGCTATCGTGACCAAGGATGTTCCGTCCAACGCCATCGCAGCCGGCAATCCCGCCCGAATTGTCAAAACATTCATTGACCAATCGCCCCGGTTAATCCCGGATTAATTTGCCAAACAAAACGGCATGGAAAGCACGGAATCAGACCAGATCCTTCGGGGGAAATTTCAGTCCGTATTTATGGTTGCCGGTAAGCTCGCAGCCTTGGTGGCGAGCTTTGGCATTCCGCTGATTCTGACCAGGCTTTTAAGTCAAAGTGACTATGGAATTTTCGCCCAGTTTTACGTTGTTGTATTTTTCTGTACCGGTATTTTCAATGTCAGTATGCAGTCGAACCTGTATTATTTTTATCCGACTGCAAGCGGGCACAGCCGGAGGACTTTAATCTTTCAAACACTGCTTTTCCTACTTGTTGTTGCAGCCATCGCCGGAGCTTTGGTGGCGATTCCGGGAATTAGCCGGTATTTGATTGGTGACGGTGAATTGATACAGTATCGGAAGTACATTCTGGCAGCTATTGTGCTGCTCATGCCGGTTTATTTGGTAGAGCCGCTGTATGTGGTTAAAAAAGATGTGCTGACAAGTTTAATTTATCCGCCTTCGGAAGTACTGCTTCGCTTTTTGCTGATCACGGGCTTGGTGTTGATTAAACCTGGCGTGCAATCAGCATTCAATGGCATTCTGATCGCGGCTGGTATTTGCCTGGTTTTCACCTTCGCTTACACCTTCAAGGAAATTGGTTTGAGAAATTTGGTCGGTGGCTTGTTGAATCATGGCCTTGCCCGCGAGCAACTCAGGTACAGTATTCCGTTCGGTACCGCGACAAGTTTAAATGTTCTGTTTCAACGTTTTGATAAAATAATTTGTATTTCGTTTTTGTCGCCAGGTGAGTTTGCCGTTTATGCGATTGCTTTTTATGGAATTCCAGGCGTTTTGCAGGTCTTCGATTCGCTGGCTCAGATTTACCTGGTCCGGATGACGGTAAAACATCAGCAGAACAAAACCAGCGAGCTGGCCTCTATTTACCGGTCGCTGGTCACCAAGACCTGCGCGTTCTCACTGCCGGTCATGTTGGTGGTGGCGCTTTATGCGCGAAAGATTATTGCCTTGCTTTTTACCGATAAGTACCTGGATGCCGTTCCCTTATTCCGGGTGTATTTGATGTCGATTTTTATTTTTATGCTCTGCTCTGGACTTATTCTGCGCGCAACAGGAAACACCAACTATACCTTGAAATCGTATCTGTACAGCGGAGTCATTATTTTACCGGCAACTTATTTCCTGATTCGTTTTTTTGGTGTTTGGGGTGCGATGACCGGAGCGCTGATTAGTTTGAGTTTGCCCAAACTGTTGAATCTGAGGTGGGAGATGCAGGTCTTGAAAAAGCAGATTAGTGAATTTTTCCCATGGAAACAATTCGGACAGATCAGTCTCATCGCTGTGGTTTCAATTTTGCCGTTTGCTGCTGCTGAGATGTTTTTCAACTATGGTTTGTTCTTTACCATGCTGCTTGGCACTGTGTATCTGGTACTTGTTTCGATGCTTGAAATAAAATACAAACTTTTTCCTGCTGATCTTGGGCCGATAAAAGCAAGCGTTTTGTCTTACTTTCGGTTTCTGAATCCGGTTTGGAAAAGGGTAGGGTACTAACCATCAACGAGTTGATTTCGGATAAATATTCTGAAGATGAAAGCCATTCAACGTATTGCCGTTCTTCTGTTTTTTTTCACCATCAATTTTGAAATGTGGGACCCGCTGTACACTGGAGGGTATTTCTCTTTGTCGCGGCTTACCGGCTTAATTTACCTGGGCTTGATGTTGCCCGCGATCATCCGGTTTCGAACGCCTGGAGAAGCTAAACCAGCGCTTCGTCCCTTGTGGTATTTCTTTCTCGTGCTCACGGTGGTTAGCTACTTCAATATGAAAGCCGAACTTGTTGACTTTTTTAATATGACTATTTTCCAAAATATTGTGCTTTTGTGGATTTTGGTGAATCACGAAACCATCGATCACTTCATTTTGGAGAAAGCCTTGTTGAGTTTTGCGGCAGGGGCGGTTGTGCTGGCTGTTCTGTTCAAGTTAGGGATTGGCATCAACTACGACCCCGTGAGTTACCGGACGACAATTTTTGAGGACAATGCCAACAATGTGGGCATAAGGATGAGTATTTCGTTAATTATCATTGCTTTGGCGATTATTCAAAACCGGTTGCAGTTGGGGCGTATTCGTTACCTGGCGCTTGCCGGTGTGCCTTTCATTTTCGAAACAATGATCGCTACTGGCTCCCGCGTGTCGTTCATCGCTTTTGTGTCGGCCTATTTCGTGTTCCTGCTTTTGTACCAGTCAAAAAGTAAGTGGGTGAAACCGGTCATCGTTTTTTGTGGTTTTGCGATCATCCTGATTATTTGGCAAGTGGTACTAAAATCGGAGATGATCACGGAACGACTGCTACAATCGCTTACGGATGGCGATTTGTCTGAGCGCGATGAAGTGTGGAGAAGAGTGCTGCCGATTTGGAATGAGAATCCGATTTGGGGAGTGGGTACAACCGGTTACGAGTACCTGACTTCCTATAATATCGGGCGTACGGTTAGTCCGCACAATGTTATTCTTGAGATCCTTTGTCTGAGCGGCGTTGTTGGCTTGTTTTTCTACCTGGTTTTTTTATTCCGGATTTTTAGGATTGGCTGGAAAACTTTCACACAGAATGGCTCTCTGCAGTCCTTGCTGTTGCTTATTCCGGTTGGCGGCCTGTTGTTAAGTGCGCAACTGTTGCAAGTGAAGATTGGGTGGGTGATTTTTGCTTACATTATCGCACACGATGTTTATCGTTGTCCAAAAGATATCGTCGGAATACCTGCCGACAAAGGCAATCTTAAATGGCTTCATTCGGGCGAATTAGCCTGATATTCGAATGAGCGAAGTCATTTTGGTATCGAATTGACGAATCAGCTACAAACCCATTTTTCGAAATGAAAATTCTTTGTGTCATTGATTATCTCGGGTCGGGCGGATCGCAACGCCAGATTGTGGAACTGGCTCTGGGATTTAAAGAAATGGGAAACGAGGTGTCGTTTCTGACCTACTACGATATTCGCTTTTACGACCAGGCACTTACCGAGCATGGGATTAGCATTCATTGTATTCCGGAAAAAAATTATCTCCGTCGTTTGTGGAAGCTGCGGAAATTTATCCGTAGCGGAAACTATGATGGTGTTGTTTCCTTCCTCGAAGGACCGTCGTTTATTTGTGAGGCAGCCGGTATTCCCTTTCGAAAGTGGAAGTTGGTGGTGAGCGAGGGAAGTGCCAATCCAAATATTTACAAGTCGGCCAGACATATTTTCTACCGCTGGTTTCATCTTTTTGCTGACTTTGTGGTGGCCAATTCTTACGCTAATATTTCGATTGTGCGGAAAGTGAATCCCTTGCTTCCGAAAGCCAAATGCCGGGTGGTGTACAACATCATCGATTTTGAAAAATGGAAGCCACGTGGGGACTATTTTCCCCGAAATGACGGAAAGCTGAACTTGCTTGTTGTGGCCAGTCATCAGTCGTTAAAAAACCTGCGTGGTTTGGTTGAGGCCCTGGCCTTGCTGGATGACAAAGAACGGCAAAAGATTCAGGTGAACTGGTATGGCGATCGGCTGACAGAACCTTATTTCGATCAGTCGCTTGTGGAGGGACAAAAGCGTTTGGTTGAGTTAAACCTCAATGGGATGATCACTTTTCATCCGGCTACGAACCCGATTCTTCCAAAATTTCAGGAGGCGGATGCCCTGGGTTTATTTAGCTATTATGAGGGCTTTCCGAATGTGGTTTGCGAAGCCATGGCATGTGCCAAACCCATCGTGTGCAGTTCGGTGTCGGATTTACCCGATTTGCTATCGCACGACAGCAATCTTCTGTGCCAGGCCTCTGATCCGAAGTCGATCAGTCAAGCGCTTCGTTATTTGATTCATCTGTCCGACGAAAAGTTGCTGGCACTGGGCTTAAAGAATGAGGCGATTGCGAAAAAACTCTTTCAAAAAGAGCAGAATGTCGTTGGTTATCTTCAATTATTGAAATGATTCGCTTGGTTTTCAGATTCATGTCAAGCTGCCATTTGGTGGCGAGTAAAGGATTCGAACGGCTGCTGATGTTTTGCTACCGGTCGCAATTTGCCTCGTGTGGGCGGAACGTTTACTTTTATCCTTTGCACTCCTATTTCTACTACAAAACCATCCATGTGGGCAACCATGTTTATATTGGACCCGGAGCTATGTTTCTGGCTTCCGACAGTCAGATTTACATTGGGGATAAGGTGCTGTTTGGTCCGAATGTCTCGATTGTCGGCGGGAATCACGCCACCCATATTCCCGGAAAATCAATGTTCGATTATCAATTGTCAGATAAATTACCGACCGATGATTTGCCCGTGAAAATAGAGTCGGATGTTTGGATTGGCACAGGTGCCACCATTTTGAAGGGCGTCCGAATTTCGCGGGGCGCGATAGTGGCAGCGGGAGCGGTGGTTACCAAGGATGTTTTGCCCTATGCCATTGTCGGCGGGGTGCCGGCCCGGACCATTCGGTTTCGCTGGAATATCAATGGCATTCGGGAGCACGAACGAAAGCTGTACTCGCCGAATGAACAGTTAACACTGGATGAATTACTCGAATGTAAGGTTGACCGATGAAAGTACTGCTTGTTTCACCATTGCCACCACCAAGTGGCGGGATACAGTCTGTTACCAGCACACTTGTCGATTTTCTGCGTGACAGAACCTCTGGAGTTGAACTGTTGGTATGCGACACGTCGCACCACCTGCGGCCCGTCACCTCCGGGTCGGTGGTTGTTCGCGTGTTTACCGGGATTCAGAATTCTGTTGCGACGGTGTGGAAGGTGTATCGGTTGCTTCGGAGGGAGCGTCCGCATGTTATTCACCTGGCCAGTAGCGCTTCGTTGGCCATGTTGAAAGATTGGATCATCGAAAGCCTTGCCCGCAGGTTTCATGTTCCGGTTGTTATGCACTGGCATTTTGGGCGTGTGCCTGAATTAAAGAGAAAAAATAACTGGGAGTGGAAGCTGATCCTTCACATCATTCGAAATAGTGCCTGCTCCGTGATCATTGATGAGCCCTCGTTTCAAATGTTAAGGGAGGAAGGGTGTCAGAATGTTTTCTATGTTCCCAATCCCTTGTCGAATGAGGCTGAGGAAGCAATGAGAAAGTGGACTGGAAATCAGCAAATACGTCCGGCGGGAAGGCTACTGTTTGTTGGGCATGTGATTCGGGAGAAAGGTGTTTTTGAATTGGTGCAGGCCTGTAAGATGGTTTCATCGGTTGAAAAACTCACCGTGATTGGGGCGTGCGAAGAGTCGCTGAAAAGAGCTTTGCTAAAAATTGCCGGTGAAAAGGGCGGTACGGAGTGGTTGGAGTTTACCGGCGAACTGGATCAAAGGCAGGTTTGGCAACACATGGCTCGTTCGCCCGTCGTGGTTTTACCCAGTTACACGGAAGGTTTTCCGATGGTTGTGCTTGAAGCCATGGCCATGGGATGTGCCGTTGTTGCCACACCGGTGGGCGCCATCCCCAAAATGCTGGCCATTGGGGAAGAACAGGTTTGCGGCATTTGCGTTCCTGTGGGCGATGTGGACAGCTTGGGCGATGCCATCTCATTTTTTGTGTCAAATGCCCTGATTGCTGCTGAATGGGGGAAAAACGGCAGTCGTCGGGTTCTTCAGAATTACACCATGAAAAGTGTTTTCTCCAAGTATTTGTCCGTGTGGGAAAGTGCGTTGATTTGTCGTCAGGCCAATTCCCTGGTTGAAATCGAAAAGGCGGAATAGTCGCTGCATTCGTTCGCCGGCAATTACAAATTGTTAAAAATCTTTTCTGAAAATTTCTCCATGGAAACAAGTGACTTGGTTGCGCTGCTTCGCGACAATGGCGCTAAGATTCGAAAAATTGAAGGGCAGTTTTTTATGCGGCACGGGTGGATCAATTATTCATTTCCGCAATTGGCCGAAGTGCCTGTTAACCGAAGACTTGTGCAGATGCTGAAATGGCGGTATCCGATTTCTGTAATCAAAATGGGTTCAAAAATAAAGAATGGGCACGAGTATATTTTAAGGACCGATAGTTATTCGCTCGAAGGGTTTCGGAAGCAAACGCGGACGACTTTTCGAAAAAGCTTGAGTACTTGCGAATTTAAGCGGCCCTTGCTTGCCGACCTGGTGAGTTTTGGCTTGCAGATTAATCGGCAAACGCTGAAATTGCAAAAACGGACCGACAACATTTTGACCGATCAAAGACTTTGGGAAAAGTACATTTCCTCCTTTTTTGATCAGCCGGACACGATTATCCAGGGCGCGTATCGCGATGGTGTGCTGATTGGATATGCAATTTGCTACAAACTGGGCGGGAAGCATTATTTTCACCTTCAACATATCGACCGGAATTATGGCACTTATTATCCCATGAATGGTTTGATGTATTGCGTGATTAACCAGGTTTTGGCAAACGAGGGATCGATTGAGGTGTCGGACGGAATTGAGTCGTTTGTACCCTTGCCGACACTCAATAAATTTAAACGCTACATGCGTTTCGAAAGGGTGCCCATCACACGGGTCTATGTGTTGCATCCGGTGCTTGTAACGATTTTTTATCCAGTTGTTTACGTTTGTGTTCATATTCTGAAAAAGCGAAGTGTAAAAAGCCAGGTGATCAGGAATATCCTTAATCTGTACTACGGACATCGGCTCTTGTCCAGGCTTGTTTCCCGTTGTGTTTGATTTTGTCATCCCAAAAATCCGCATCTCATGATTGTCATGGCTTGTGCTACTTTTCCTCCTGAACCCGTTGTGGCGGCTTCGTTAACCTATGATCTGGCGACGGAGCTGGCACGGAACTATCAAGTTCGCGTGTTAACTCCCAGGCCTTCCCGGCCGTATGGGTTTTCCTTCAGTTCCGATACTGCCAGGCGCGATCAATTCGAGCAAGTTATTCTTCCATCCTACACCTGTCCCAAGTCGTGTCTCTTGGGCCGTATGTGGGAAAGCTACAGTTTCGGAAGGCATGTTTCCCGGTATATTCGCGACAATAGCACCAGTATTGACGTCGTCTATATTTGTGCGTGGCCTTTGCTGGCTCAGTACATGATTGCAAAAACAGCCAATCGTCTGGTTTTGAAGTCCGTTGTGCATGTGGAGGATATTTACCCGGAATCACTCTCGAACAAGATTCCCGCAGTTGGGGCTATTGTTGGACGCTTACTGATGCCATTGGATGCTTTTTCCTTGAGAATGGCCACGCAGGTGGTTGCAGTGTCCGACAACATGATGACGAGGTTTATCAGCACCCGCGGAATTTCATCCAACAAAATTGCTTTGGTTTATAATTGGCAGGAAGAGGATGTCTTTTTGGAATACCGGAAGGAGCTTGCGGAACATCAGGTCGAAGAGGAACCGGACAAGGTGTTTACCTTCATGTACCTCGGAAATATTGGGCCGGTGGCTGGGGTCGATTTTGTCGTTCGAACTTTTGCTGAAGCCCGCATTCCCAACGCCCGGCTGGTGGTTGCCGGGGCCGGTTCAATGCGGGAGCAATGCCGGAAAATTGCCGATGGCTACGGATCGTGTATCGAATTTTGGGATGTCCCACAGGGAAAAGTTCCGGAAACACAGGCTCAGGCTGATGTGATGTTGTTGCCGGTGAAATGTGGCGCGGGGATGAGTTCTATTCCTTCGAAACTTTTGGCTTACCTTTTTTCGAGAAAGCCGGTCATCGCCTGCGTTGATCAGGACAGTGATACTGCCCAAACCATCAGAAAAGCTGATTGTGGTTGGGTTTTGCCACCGGAAAATCCCGACGAACTGACGAAACTAATGAAAACAGTTGTCGGTCTTCCTCAGCAAACGATGAAGCAATACGGCCTGAATGGGTTTATGTACGCCCGCAAACATTTCTCGAGACAACGAAACTTGAATAAGTTGGTTCGTTTGATTCGAAAAAACCTCTAGTTGATTTTCGGTTGCAAAATGATCAATTCTTAAAAAGCAGAAATGAGATGAGAGCTTTTCCCCCGTCCCTCGGAAAGCGACTGTTCGATTGTATCGTCAGTCTGATCGGCTTGGTGCTTCTCGGCCCACTATTCTTGGTGTTGGCGATCATAATCAAAGTATTCGATCCTGGGCCTGTATTTTTCAGGCAAGCCCGTGTGGGACAAAAGGGGAGACGATTTTACATTTATAAATTCCGATCCATGCGCGTATTTCCCGGAGCCGAGGAAGGCTCTTTTGAGGCGGGTTGCCTGACGCGTGTGACAACAGTTGGGCGGATATTGCGCAAGTCAAAGGTTGACGAGCTGCCGCAGCTTTACAATGTTCTAAAGGGCGATATGTCGCTGGTTGGACCTCGCCCGGAGGTGAGCAAGTGGGTAGCGGTTTACCCGGATCGATGGGAAAAGGTGTTGTCAGTTTCACCTGGAATAACGGATTGTGCTTCGGTTGACTATCGAAATGAAGAGGAGTTGCTGGCATCATGCCAAGATCCGGAACAGATGTATCGTGACGAGATTCTTCCGCGAAAACTATCACTTTATGAGGCCTATGTTGATCATCATTCGTTTTTTGGGGATTTGAAGTTGATTCTACGAACAATTCGCGTTTGTTTATTTTGATTTTACTTGGCGATGTACATCCCGTTTTCAAAAATTCCACTGGCTGGCAATGAACTCAAATATTTAAAAGAAGTGCTTGACAGTGGTTGGTATACCAGTTCGTCGAAAGTTCTGTTGTTTGAGCAACTATTCGCCGACTTTGTTGGAGCCAAATATGCCTGCGCTGTGAACTCGTGTACGGCTGCACTGCACTTGGCCATTGAAGCAGCAGGCGTAAAAGCCGGCGATCTGGTGGTCATCCCGGTAATGACCTTCACTGCCACTGCAGAAGTGGTTCGGTATATTGGAGCACATCCGGTTTTTGCAGATGTTGACTATGGTACCTGTCTGATGTCGCCCGAAGTTTTACAAAAAGTACTGGAAAATAATCCAGGAATCAAGGCTGTTATTCCGGTTCACTACGGGGGACAATCCTGCGTGATGACGACCAAGGATAAAACAGGTATTCTGGATATTTGCAGCAAAAAACAGGTGGTTGTTATCGAGGACGCTGCTCACGCTTTTCCGACGAAATTCGGAGACAAATATGTGGGTTCTTTTGGGAATGTTACTTGTTTTAGCTTTTACGCCAATAAGACGATCACAACGGGCGAAGGAGGCATGTTGGTCACCAACGACGAGACCTTGTATAACCGTGTGAAAGTGATGCGGCTGCACGGAATAAGCCGGGATGTTTGGGATCGTTTTACAGGGCAAGGCGCCCTCTGGGAATACGATGTTGTTGCACCCGGTTGTAAGTACAATATGCCCGATATCAATGCGGCTATTGGTCTTGCTCAATTCGAAAAGGCTGAATATTTCAGGATGCAGAGGCAGCGCTGTGCCTTATTTTACATGCGCGAGTTGCGTGATATTCCCAATATTGATTTGCCTGTTTGCCGGGAGTCGGTCGAAAACCATTCGTGGCATCTCTTCCCAATCATTATCAGGCCCGAGGCACCGGTATCACGAAATCGCTTTATCGATCTGATGAACGAGCAGGGCGTTGGAACTTCGGTTCATTACAAACCCCTGCACCGTATGACTTACTACCGGGAGGCTTACGACTTAAAAGCCGATGATTTCCCGAATGCTGAAAGAATCTGGCAGGGCACGGTTTCCTTGCCGGTGTACCCGGATTTGTCGGATGATGACTTGATGTACATCTGCCAAACCATTCGGAAAATCTTAGGCTAGTTCTTTTGTTTGCTCGTGCTTCTCTTGAATCAGAAAATATAAAAATGCAATGAAGGAAGCTTTAAAAGTTGGTGTAATATTGGATGGGCAAACGGTTAATCGTTGGGTTTACCAGTTGCTTGAGGAAATTATAGCGTCGGAATATGCGAATATTGTGACGGTGGTTTATGCGGATATCGACCAGGTGAATTCATCGCAAAAAAAGCTCCCGCAGGCATACAAATTTCATTGTTGGATCGACAAACTTGTTTTTCGGCGCCGAGCCGCACTTAGCCAACGAGTTAATCTTGGCCGATTACTGCAAGATGTTCCCGATTTGATTATTTATCCCCGGCACATAAGATTGCAAGTCGGTGATTGGCAGGGTGAACTGGATGTTTTGCTGAACTTCAGCTCCCTCGTCGTGCACGATCCAAAAGCACAGCTGGCCCGTTTCGGGATGTGGCGATTCTCTGTTGACGATCAGCAAGATGAAAGCTGCGCTTCCAGCTGTTATTGGGAGATGGTTAACCACGATCCGGTTATCGACCTGAGCCTGCGTTGTACGAATAGTGATTTAAAAAATGAAATTGTGGTTCATCGAAGCAAGCTCCCGGTCAACTATAATTCTGTTTGTGTCAATCAGCATCAGGTCTATTCGGTTGGAAAACTGGTGATTTTGCGTTTGTTGAAGGGCATTTTCAACTTTGGGCCCGATTATTTGTATCGACAGGCCAACAAGTACGACCAGTCTGTTTTTATGGTGAAAAATGCAGAGCGACTGCCAGACTCCAATTACCAGGCTTTGGCAAATTTGCTGCGGGTGTGTTGGCGGTATTTACACTTGCACCTTACTTATCGAAGTCGTTGGCGATGGTTTCTGAATTTTCGAATCGATGGTAGTCCGTTCCCCTATTTATCGGGTGCGTACCAATCGTTGGTGCCGCCTGCCGATCGGTTCTGGGCCGATCCCTTCGTTGTGTCCCGAAGCAGCAAGATTTTTGTTTTCGTTGAAGAATTTATTTATCGGGCTAAAAAAGGACACATCAGCGTTTTGGAATTGAACAACGATGGAAAGTTGATTGGCATCGAAAAAATATTGGAAAAGCCTTACCATTTGTCTTATCCCTTTGTTTTCGAGTTTGCAGATAGTTATTACATGATTCCCGAAACGTCAGAAAATGAAACAATTGAATTGTATCGTTGTGTTAGGTTTCCAAACAAATGGAGTTTTGTTGTCAACCTAATGGAACGAGTGAACGCGGTGGACACAACCCTGCTGTTTCACAACGGAATGTGGTGGCTGTTTACAGCGATCAACCAGCTTCCCGAATTCCCCGATCACCGGGAGCTATTTCTTTTTTACGCGAATCACTTGTTTGCCACCGAGTGGACTGCGCATCCATCAAATCCAATCGTAACCGATGTGCACACAGCACGGCCGGCAGGAAAGATTTTTAGGTCTGAAAACCGGATTTATCGACCTTCTCAGGATTGTGCCGGCAGATATGGACGAGCATTTAGCTTGAACGAAATAACGGTATTGAATGAACAGGAATACGCCGAACAGACGGTTTTGAAGTGTGAAGCAGACTGGAAATCCAAACTGGGAGGAACACACACCTTTAATTTTGATAAAGGAATTACTCTTATTGATGTTTATAAATTTTATAAGCGTTTTGACTTTTATTCAATTTGATCTAAAGGAAGTAAAGATGCAAAAAAATATTTATGATGCCTGTAATTTTGAGAGAACCGTTCTCGAAGAATCAAGCAGGCCGCGGGGTTTGGCGACTAAGTGGGTAATGAAGTTTCGCAATAAACTGTTTACCCTGAAAGGGCGGATAAGCTATTTTTTTTTACGTCGCACAGCACTGCGAGTGAATGATTTGTCGGCTTCTGAAAAGCAACTTTTTGAAGTTGGAGAGTGGGTAGAGGTACGCCAAAAACGCGAAATTGTGGATACCTTGGACGAGCACGGCAAATGCAAAGGGCTATATTTTATGCCGGAAATGGAAGAATATTGTGGTAAACGATTTAAGATTATCAAGAAAGCAGAGAAGATAAGACTTGAATCGACCGGAGAACTCCGGAACTTACGGACTCCTTCTTATTTCTTGGATGGAGTATACTGTAACGGTCATTTTCAGGGGGGCTGCGACCGGTTGTGTTTTCATTACTGGCGTGCTGTATGGCTGAAGCGGATTGACTAAATCAGCCTGGGTGAGGGAATCTCATTGATATGCTCAAAAGACACGTCAATGGGGTGGCTTTGTCCGGCTTTGTTTCACACGTCATAAAATCAATTCTACAAGCAAGCTAATCATGAATGATTTAATTTATAAATCTATTCGGAATTTTGTTGTACCCCGATATTTTGTGCTGTTCACTGATATCGTGATTACAGCCGGTGGCTTTTTTGCTGCATATGTTTTGCGTTTGAACTTCAACCTGACTGAGATTCCTTTCCGGCAAATGACGGAGCAGCTGATGTTTGTTATTTTGCCGCTGTATCTCATGGCATTCTTGTTTACTGGCTCATTCAAAGGAATCGTCAGACACTCTTCTATTGAAGATGCCGTTCGTTTGTGCGTGGCCATCAGCGGAGCAATGGCGATTTCGCTTCTAGTTGCCTGGTTTTCCCGAAGGTTTCTGTTACATGAGTGGTTTCTTCCCTATTCGGTTGTTTTGATTCATGCAACTATTGTCTCCGTGCTAATCATGGGGGTACGGATCGTGACAAGGGGCTTGTACTATACGTATGTCATTCATCATAAATACTACAGGCGTGTTTTAATATTTGGAGCGGGAGAGATGGGAAAGATTGCGGCAAACGTACTCGAAAATGAGCATTATACCCGGATTCATGTCATGGGCTTTATCGACGACGACAAATCCTTAATCGGCAAACGGCTCATGGGGAAACCTATTTTTTCGGAAGATTATGTATTTAGAAAAGCACTTAAACGAATGGAAATTCGCGAAGTGATTCTGGCGGTGGATAAAGGCAACATAGAATCAGCTCGTAAGAAAGCGCTTTTCGATCGTTGTTTGATGAATGGATTGGGTATTCGCGAAGTATCTCCATTCTCCGACTGGATTGAAGGAAAATTGAGGTGGAACCAAATTAATGAGGTTCGAATTGAAGATCTGCTTGGGCGCGAGCCAATCCAGTTAAATATGACAAATATTTCGAAAGGACTGAAGAATGCTGTTGTCCTGGTAACCGGGGCAGCTGGTTCAATAGGGTCGGAGATTGTAAGACAGCTTTTGTCGTTCGATTTGCAGAAAGTCGTTTTGCTGGACCAGGCCGAATCGGGACTCTATGATTTGCAAAACGAGTTAAAGACTTCATTCGCAGAGAGTCGTTTTGATATCATTGTAGCCAACGTAGTTGACCGGAGGCGCATGCGATTTCTATTCGAAAAATATCGACCCAACTATGTGTACCATGCTGCGGCGTACAAGCACGTCCCAATGATGGAGGCAGCACCCTATGAAGCCATTAGGGTGAATGTGGGAGGTACCTGTTTACTTGCAGATTTGTCAGTCGAATTTAATGTGAAGAAATTTGTGATGATTTCGACCGATAAAGCGGTTAATCCAACCAATGTTATGGGAGCGTCGAAGCGGATTTGTGAATTGTACATTCAAGCGCTTTCACAGTCGAACCACAAGGAAACACAGTTTATTACCACCCGATTTGGAAATGTGTTGGGTTCCAATGGTTCGGTAGTTCCGCTTTTCCGAAAGCAAATTGAAAGCGGAAAGCCACTGACTGTGACTCATCCCGATATTATCCGCTATTTCATGACAATCCCCGAAGCTTGCCTGTTAGTCTTGGAAGCTGGGTTTATGGGCCATGGTGGCGAAATCTTCATGTTCGATATGGGAGAACCGGTGAATATTTACAATTTGGCCGTAAGAATGATCGCTTTAGCCGGTTTGAAACCCGAGAACATTCCGATTGAAATTACAGGTTTGCGTCCTGGCGAGAAGTTGTACGAAGAGTTGTTGACCAATCACGACAATACCATTCAAACGCATCAATCGAAGATTCGGATGGCGAAAGTTTGCAAGTTGGATTTTGGGAGTGTGAAGTATGCGGTTGATGCCTTGTTGATTGCTTCACAATTTGAATCCGAGGAAGAATTGGTTTGCCGGATGAAAGCTTTGATCCCGGAATTCGTTTCCAATAACTCAAAGTTTTCAACCTGTGATGAAATGATGGGTAAAAACCACCAGCCATAAAAAATCTTTTTGATCCAGTCAAAGGAATGGGGACCTTCTTGGTGTCGTATTGTAAATAATAGTGATCCTCATATCTTATAGATGCATTCGTTCATACAGCAAGAGCAGCTCAAGCAGAGCTGCTCTTGCTGTATAGGCCGTGTTTGGAATTTTCTTAGCAAAAAAAGTGTATTTCTGTCTTGTGGTAGCCGGCTACTATCCGCCGATTGTGGAGAAGGTGGGGCGTAATCGCCCTTGCGAGCCTTCGTGATTATCTTTCACCAAAGGGTGCCATTGTTTTTTGAACACTTTTTGCTGTTTAACACTTATTAATGTGTACCTTTTGTTCCGGGGGAGATAATCTTTTATCTTTACCGGTTCGAAAATTTAAAAAGCAATGACCATGATGACGAGAATAAAGAAAACAATAGCCATTGGTTTTGCCCTGTTTTTGGGGCTGATGGCAATAGATAATTCAGCGCAGGCGCAAGATGTTCAGGCCAGCATGATGAAGTATGGCCGATTATTGCAGCTGATTGAAAGTAACTACGTGGATACGACCAATATTGAGGATTTGACGGAAAAAGCAATCGTCGAGTTGCTTTCCCAACTCGACCCGCATTCGGTGTATATTTCGAAAGAAGAGGTTGAGAAAATGAACGAGCCCTTGCAAGGGAGTTTCGAGGGCATTGGTATTTCATTCAATATTTTCAAAGATACGCTGCTGGTTGTCGCAACCATTCCCGGGGGCCCTTCTGAAAAAGTCGGCTTGCAGGCTGGCGACCGAATTATACAAGTTGACGATAAAGAGATTGCCGGCATTGGTATCGAAAATAGTGATGTTTTTGAAATGCTCCGCGGCGATAAGGGAACGCGTGTTAACCTGAAAGTCCTTCGAAATGGGCAGAAAGAGCTGATGGATTTTCGGATCATCCGTGATAAAATTCCAATTTACAGTCTGGATGCTTCTTACATGATTAACGACGAAACAGGCTATATCAAACTGAACCGTTTTTCGGCCACCACAACTGATGAGTTTTCTGATGCGATTAAAACCTTGAAGCAAAGCCCCCGGTTTAAGAATCTTGTGCTGGATTTACGTGGAAATGGCGGAGGCTACCTGAAAGCGGCCATTGAGCTGGCTGACCAATTTTTGGGTGCTTTCAAAATGATTGTGTACACCGAAGGCGAAAATAGCCGGCGGAAGGACTATAAAGCCTCCGCTCTGGGCGAGTTTGAGCAAGGAAAGTTGGTGGTTTTAATTGATGAAGGTTCGGCTTCGGCCAGTGAGATCGTGGCCGGTGCCATCCAGGATTGGGACCGCGGTGTGGTTGTTGGCCGGCGTTCGTTTGGTAAAGGCTTGGTGCAACAACCCTACTTTTTAAACGATGGCTCTATGGTTCGGTTGACAACAGCTCATTACTATACGCCAAGTGGCCGGGGAATTCAGAAAGCCTACAACGAAGGCGTTGATGCCTATCGAAGTGATTACCGCAAACGGTTTGAAGCTGGTGAGTTTTTCACCCGCGACAGCATTCATTTTGATGAGGACTTGATGTTTGAAACCCTGATCAACAAGCGAACTGTTTATGGCGGAGGTGGGGTGATGCCTGATATTTTTGTGCCAATGGACACTTCACTGAATTATGGTTATTTCAATCAAATGGTACGAAAAAATATTGTTTATACCGCCGCCTTAGATTACATGGACAGAAACCGGTTCGAGTTCACTCAAAAATATCCGGCATTTGATATTTTTCAGAAAAACTTTGTCGTTGAAGATGAGCTGGTCGATAAAATGATGGCCGAGGCAGAAAAAGAGGGGATTGAACGCGATGAGGAGAGTGCTGCTTTTGCCCGTCCCATTATTAAAGAGCAGATCCGAGCTATCGTTGCCCGTGATTTATTTGGGCAAAGCGAATATTATCAGGTGATTAACGAAGAAAATAACATGGTTAAGGAAGCACTAAAAGTTCTTAAAAATAGTTCGGAATACAATAATCTTCTGGTAGAGAACTAATTCATGACTGATTCTTTATTGACTTGGCTGACCGCTAATTACATTGAATTGCTTGGGGCCGTTCTGGGGTTTGCCTACATTTTTCTTTCCATACGGCAGCATATTTTTACCTGGCCGGTTGGCTTAATCACTTCGGCAATCTACGTGTACGTATTCTTGGTTTCGAAATTTTATGCCGACATGCTACTGCAGGTATACTACGTAGGCGTTAGTATCTATGGTTGGTATTTCTGGTTAAAGGGAAATCCGGATTCAAAAGCTGAATTGAAAGTGAGCCAGATGCCAAAGAGGTTTTACCTTCCGGTTATTGGTATCACAGTCGTTTTGTTTTTGATTTTTCTTTTTGGTTTGAAGTATTACACTGATTCGCCGGTTCCTTTTGGCGATTCGTTAACCACGGCCATGAGTATTGTTGCAACCTGGATGTTGGCTCGTAAGTATCTGGAGCATTGGTTGATTTGGATTTTTGTCGATTTTTTCTCCGCTTTTCTTTATGGCTTTAAAGGTCTTTGGCCAACCGTTGTTTTATTTCTGGTGTATACCGGCATGGCGGCTGTAGGTTATCGTAGTTGGAAAATTGATTTAAACCGGCAAAATGCGTAACCCAATCCGAATTGCCATTACCGGCCCCGAATCAACAGCTAAAAGTACCTTGGCTCGGAACTTGGCCAGTTATTTTGACGGTACGTTTTACCCGGAATATGCCCGTGAGTATTTTCAGAATCATTCCACAGATTACACTTATCACGATTTAGAACAGATAGCCAGAAAGCAGATTCAGCAATATCAGGAGTCAGAGCTTGGCGAGCCGGAACTCGTGTTTTTCGACACTTGGTTAATCATTACCAAGATTTGGTTTCAGTGGGCTTACCAAGCCGAACCGGATTGGCTGGAAACGGAAATTGACAATTTACCTATCGATCTGTATTTGTTATGTATACCCGATATCCCCTGGGAACCGGATCCGCTGCGCGAACACGGAGGCGAGGAAAGGCTGCAGTTGTTTGCTACCTACAAGGCAGAGCTGATTAAGCGTGAGCTGAAATTTGTCGAGATCGGAGGCCTAGGCGAACAGCGTGTTCAAAATGCCATTCAGGCGGTTCAGGCATTGCTTTCCGCATGATTTGTTTTTTTGTCTTCCCTTGCTTTTCAGTAATAAAAAGGGGACTTTTGTTTAAGGTTAAATCTCCAGAAAGTTTCCTGAAATCAAAAAAAGATAGTCAGATGAAAATTGCCACAGACATAACGAAACTGATAGCCAACACGCCGATGGTTGAGCTGAACAGATTGACGAAAGGCTGTTTGGCTCGGGTGATTGTGAAGCTCGAGTCGCAGAATCCGGGAGGTTCGGTAAAAGATCGGCTGGCACTGGCCATGATTGAAAGCGCTGAAAAAGAAGGCCGGATTAATAAGGATACAGTAATTATTGAACCCACCAGCGGAAATACCGGCATTGGTTTGGCTATGGTTTGTGCGGTAAAAGGATATCGGCTGAAAATTGTGATGCCCGAAAGCGTATCGGTCGAACGTCGGGTTGTGCTGAAGGCCTATGGCGCTGAGCTGGTTCTTACCTCTGCAAAAGGTGGCATGCGCGAGGCGATTGAGCAAACCGAAGAACTGGCAAGGGAGTTGGAGAATGTTTTTATTCCCATGCAGTTTGCCAATCCGGCCAATGTAGAAATGCACCGAAAAACCACAGCACTTGAAATTTGGAACGATACGGAAGGCACCGTCGATATTTTTGTGGCCGGCGCGGGAACCGGTGGAACCATTACTGGTGTGTCGGAAGTTTTAAAAGAGAAAAAGCCATCGGTTCATTGTGTTGTCGTTGAACCCAAAAACTCATCCATACTGTCAGGGAATCCTCCCGGATCACATAAAATTCAAGGAATTGGCGCCGGGTTTATTCCGAAAGTATTGAATACCAAAATTTACGATGAAGTTTTCCAGGTGTCCGACGAGGACGCATTTGAAACTGCCCGCAGGCTGGCTAAAGAAGAAGGATTGTTTTGCGGAATTTCCTCCGGAGCCAATGTCTATGCCGCTTTGGAAATCGCCAAACGAGCCGAAAACAAAGGTAAGTGCGTAGTTGTTATCCTATGCGACACCGGTGAAAGATATTTAAGTACAACCCTGTTTAATCCAGAGAAAGATGCAATCTGATTCAAAAATTCTTAGCATTTTAAATAATACAGTCGACCAGCTTTCGGCGCCACAGAGTTATGGCGAGGTTTGCCATGAACATCGATTGGGAGAACCTTTACCATCAACCGAAAAGCTGGCCAGGATTGTCAACATGATCCGCGAAATTCTTTTTCCAGGCTATTTTGGAAATACGAGTCTGCGACCAAATACCATAAAACACTACATGGGCGTTTATGTCGATGAGCTTTTTGAAGCCTTGTCGGAGCAGATCTTGGCGGGTTTATGTTTTACCTGCGAAAATCCTGACCAAGTTGATATGCAGGAACGTAATCAGCATGCTCAGCAGTTGGCTTCTGACTTTATAGCGTCGCTGCCCGAAATCCGCAGAAAGTTGGTTGGCGATGTTGAAACGGCTTTTGTGGGTGATCCGGCAGCGAAAAGCCGGAGCGAAGTCATTTTCTGCTATCCGGCCATTCGTGCCATTTCCAATTATCGGGTGGCTCACCAGCTGTTAAAACTGAATGTCCCGCTCATTCCGCGTATTATTGGCGAAATGGCCCATTCGGAAACAGGAATTGATATTCACCCCAAAGCGGAAATTGGTGAATCATTTACCATCGATCATGGAACAGGCGTGGTTATCGGCTCAACTTGCATCATTGGCAACAATGTCAAACTGTATCAGGGGGTGACATTGGGCGCAAAAAGTTTTCCCCTTGATGAAAATGGAAATCCAATTAAAGGGGTGCCGCGCCACCCAATTGTTGAGGATAATGTCATTATTTACGCCCAGGCAACCATTCTTGGGCGCATCACGGTGGGTCAAAACTCAATCATTGGCGGTAACGTGTGGGTCACCAACAATGTCCCCCCCAATTCTAAAATTGTCCAGTTTAAGGCGCGCGAAACATCGTTTAGCGATGGCGCAGGAATCTAATCACGAACGCTTGGTGAATTTCACCGATCACTTAATAAATTGAACATGCAAAATAACTTACGTTTTGTGGCAACAACGTATGCAGGCTTGGAGTCTGTTTTAGCCGAAGAGTTGATTGGCCTTGGTGCCGATGATGTGGAACTGGGCAGGCGGTCCGTGTATTTCAGCGGAGATATCGGCTTGCTGTATCGGGCGAATTACGCATTGCGTACCGCTTTGAAAATCTTGATGCCTTTGCGAACTTTTCGCATCAAGCGGGTTGATGATCTTTATCACCAGGTTTCCAAAATACGCTGGGAAGATTATTTTGACGTCAATCAAACGTTTGCTGTTCAGAGTAAGGTTTTTAATGACTTGTTTCGCAATTCCATGTTCGCGTCATTGAAAGCCAAGGATGCGATTGTTGACCGTTTTCGGAGAATTAGCGGGCAGCGGCCTTCCATCCATGTTGATCGGCCGGATATTTTGATTAACCTCCATATTTCAAATGAAGAATGTACCATTTCGCTCGACAGCAGTGGCGAGTCGTTGCACAAGCGTGGTTACCGGACAGGTAATCATGAAGCACCAATCAGTGAGGTTTTGGCGGCTGGAATGTTGAAATTGTCTGGGTGGAATGGAGAGGAGCCGTTAACGGATCCCATGTGTGGCTCAGGCACCATTGTTGTTGAAGCGGCCATGATGGCAAAAAATGTCCTACCAGGCGAAATTCGTCAAGGGTATGGCTTTCAGAAATGGAAAAATTACAAGGAGGAAATCTTTAGAAATATGAAGAACCAAAAAGATCACAATCAGCTTGGTTTTAAAATCTACGGATCAGATATTTCCAGAGAAAATATCGATATGGCCTATAAAAATGCCGAAAAAGCGAATGTGTTAGATGTTGTCCAGCTTGAGATTGCTGATTTTCGTACTTTGGAAAAGAAAGTTGAATCCTCTTTTCTGATATTTAATCCCCCTTATGGCGAGCGAATTAAATCGGGCGATCAGGCTTTTTACGCGATGGTCGGAGAGCGTTTGAAACATCACCATCCAAATACCACTGCCTGGATTATTAGTACGAACGAATGTTTAAAATCAATTGGTTTGCGACCCGAAGTTAAAATTCCACTTTTCAATGGTTCGCTGGCTTGCAGCTTCCGAGAATATAAACTTTATAGAGGGTCTAAAAAATCGTCTGATTAATTTTGTTTGTAATTATCGTAATTAACTTACACCTGTTTTTCTGTCCGCAGAAATCTTGCTTACAAGAACGCTGCTCAAAGAACGGTTGAAAATGATAAAAAGACACCGGACATTATAATCCTGATTCTACGGAGCTTTTCAAACTGATTTGTGTAATGATTAATTTTTGATAAAGTAAGTGATGATTAGTCGAGGTCTGGGACAATTAGATCTCTGTCACGAGAAATACCACCTTTTACTTCGTTTAATTCTTCTTTTGTTAAAATTTCAAATGCATCAAAAATGTTGTTTTCGTTGTTAGCAAATAAAGTTTTCATTACTTTTAAATCTTAATGGTTAATACTTTTAATTCCTTAATTATCCTTTGTTCGGTTCTTTATTCCGAAAAAGGGAAAAAGGTAACCCCCTGATGTGTGAAAAAAATGAAAAATAATATATCCATGTCGTTCAAGTTGTTCATTATCGGCCTTTTAAGGCTGGTTATTTTTTTTTCATTTTCTTCCAGTTTTAGTGTACTCTATGCATTCGATCAGAATATTTCAACGAAAGACAAGGATAGCATCGATTTTTATGTGCGAAGTGAAGCAGGGCGGGGAGCGTTATTTCTTGGCGATTTTGAAAAAGCGATCACAAATTTAGAAATGGCCATTAGTTTAGGCGGGAAAATATTTGGGGATAATAGCATAAAACTTGTTTCCCCGTTAGCGAACGTAGGGATTGCATTTAAAAATAATGGTGAATACGATAAAGCGGTTGAGAGCTACCTAAAAGCAGAAAAGGTTCTTAACGAATCATATTCTTCAGATGATCCTAGGTTGGGATATGTTTACACAAATTTAGGCACAGTCTATAAACTTAAAGGAGATTATCTGAAAAATCAAGAGTATCAAAAGGCGGCTCTTCGGGTGTTTTCAAGTGATCCAAAAAAGTACTTGGAGGCAATCGGTATTGCGGAATATAATATTACGGAAACTCTGTATTTGTTAAAGCAATATACTGAAGCAATTCAAACAAGTTTGGCCAATGTTAGTCGGGTTGATGAGGATTCTAAGTCGTATTATTACAGTTTGTTAGCTCGTGTTTATAGCGAGTTGGGGGATGTGGAGATGACTAAGAATTATTATCAAAAAACCTTTGATATTCTAGTTCAACTCAAGGGCGAGGATAGTTATGATTTAGGCTTGGAGTATTCGGATTATACCTCTTTTTTACTGTCGGTTGGCGCATACGATGAAGCTTTGGAGTATGTTAAATTATCGGAGACGTTGGTTGCCAAATATTTTACTAAGAAGAGCCTGCAATATAGCGATGTGATGCTCAATTTTGGTGATTACTATCTTCAGCGGAGTTCGGAAGCCAGTGGTTTAAACGATTTTTATACGAAGCGAAAAGAGGATTTATTATTGGCGCTTGCGTACTATCAAAAAGCATTGGTTGCGGGTACAGATGGATTTTCGGCTTTGGATTTTTCCGTTAATCCGGCCTTGGGTCAGGAGATTTCGGAGATTCAATTGCTGGAAGTGTTGAAGAAAAAAGCCTACTGCCTGGAAACTTTGGCGGACCTAAATTTGTCAGCGTCCGACAAGCCGGAAGCCGTTGCTAATTTGACGATTGCCTTGGATGCCATTGAAAAGGCCGCAGAGCTTATCCATCAAATCCGAACAGGCTATGTTTCAGAAGATAGTCAGTTTTTTCTTTCTGAAAATCAGGAGTCTACATTTATGTCTGCCGTTGGTATTGCTTACAAGCTTTTTCAGCAAACCAATGCGGTGGGCTATGCTCAAAAGGGTTTCGAGTTTGCCGAAAAAAGTAAGTCCGCCAGTTTTTTGGCCTCGATAAAGGATTCGAAAGCAAAAAAATTTGGAGGGATTCCCGACAGCCTGCTTAATCGCGAAGATTACTTGAAAATGAATATTTCGAGTTACAAGGAAATGCTGTTTGAAGAGAATCAGAATTCGGAACCGGATTCGGCCCGCATTGAATTATTCAATTCCAAAATTTTTCAGCTGGGTGAGGAATACGAACAGTTGGTGCAGCTTTTTGAGGATTCATTTCCCAATTATTATTCGTTTAAATACAAGAATGAAGTCGTTGGTGTTGAGGATATTCAGAAACGCATGAGCAGGAAGACGGCCGTGGTTGAGTATTTGATCGAAGAGCCCAATGAAGAGCAGCATGTTGGCCAGATTTTCAAGTTTATTATTACCGATAGTGATGTACGTTTCACCAGAGAAACGATTGATTCGACTTTTGTGGCTAACATCGAGTCGGTGTATCAGTTTTTAACCAGCTCGAAATACTTGTTTACCGGCAAGGAAGAATATAAAGGCTATGTTACTGCGGCCTATCAGCTTTATCAGGTTCTGCTGGATCCTGATCGTTTAGTTTTGGAAAACAGGGAGTTGGTAGTCGTTCCCGATGACAAGTTGGCTTACATTCCGTTTGATGCTTTGCTTTCGCAAATGCCTGATACAAGCAAGATGAACTTTCGTACGCTGCCCTACTTGGTCAATGACTATTCGATTAGCTATACCTATTCGGCTACGTTACTTTACAACTATTTCGACAAAGCAAAACTTGCTCAGAAAGATTTGTTGGCTTTTGCGCCCAGCTATGTGGATGATGATCGCGACTACACGGAAATTTCGGAGTATCGGGCGGGGCTGCTTCCTTTACCTGCTGTAAGTAAGGAGGTTGATTTTATTGGAGAGTATGTTTCAGGCGATATTTTTAAAGATTCGCTCGCCCAGGAATCGCAATTTAAACGCGCCGCGTCGGACTACGATATCCTGCACCTGGCCATGCACACTTTAATTAACGATACGCTGCCCATGTATTCGAAGCTGGCTTTTTCAAAGCCTTATATGGATGAAACCGAAGATGGATGGCTCAATACGAATGAAATTTACACGATGGATTTGAAGGCGCGAATGGCGGTTTTAAGTGCTTGTAACACTGGGAGTGGTAAGCTGCAGAAAGGGGAGGGTGTGATGAGTCTGGCGCGCGGCTTTTTATATGCTGGTTGTCCCTCCATCGTGATGACATTGTGGGAAGTGGAAGATGAGTCTGGCGCTCATATTATGAAAGATTTTTACAAATTTTTATCGAAGGGTAAAACGAAGAACGAAGCTTTGAGATCGGCTAAGCTGGCACATATTCAAAATGCCGACCCTTTAAAAGCACATCCTCATTATTGGCTTGGCTATGTGGTTGTTGGAAACCCTGAGCCATTGTTTAAGAGCAAAGATATTTACTTTGTTTTAATCATTTTCGGCGTAATTGCCTTTCTTTTTCTGGACCAGATTTACCGCAAAAAGAAAGCCCGGGATTAACCAATCCGGGCTTTTATCAACCATTATTTTCTAAAAAATTTTTTACTTGCTCAAGTGAAGTATTCAGAGTTTTATTCCGTGAACATTTAGGATAATTAAGGAATGTCAATTCGAATACGGTAAAAAATGAACGTTTGAACTTTAAGGATCTTGAACTTAGGAACGTTGAACTGAACAAAGGAACTAAGGATTAAAAGGACTACCGATTCATTTTTCTGCTAACAATTTTTTATCGTTGACTTTATTTGCTTTCATCTGTTGGCGGATTATTCCTCCAGGTATTTTATTTTTCTCAGGATGGCTGATGCTTTTTCCTGGTAAAAACTATCGCTGTTGGCAATTTTCGTGAACTGTCGGTATGCTTTCTTCCTGTTTTCGTTTTGCAGGTAGCACAGTCCGATGTACCACTGGGCCTGTTCTATAAAGAGGTTGTCGCGGTCTTTTATCACGTTTTGGTACGAAATAAGCGCTTTTTGGGGCTGTCCGGTTTGCTGGTAGGCTATGCCGGAGTAAAAGTTGCTGACCGGGTTATTTGGGTCAATTTCGAGCACTTCGGAGAAGGAGCCAATGGCGGCCTGGTAATCCTGATTGTTGAACAGGTGCAGGGCTTTGGTCAGCTTGCTGTCAATCAGCGCATCGCCCGAGCGGAAAATCCCGGTTGTTTCATAAGGCTGGTAATACTGGCTGTAGAGTTCTCCATCGCTCGATGGATTGTTTTTGCTGATCAGTCCGGCAATACTCATGATCAGAACCAGCGACGCAGCGACTGTTGCAACGGCAAGCCTGGAGGAGCTGATCCGTGCTGCAAAAGAGCGTTTTTGCTTTTCTTCTCGGTTTATTTCCTTGCTGATGGCACCCAGTTTGGCCCGTAAATCCATGATGTCGGTTTCGGCAACGGCCTTGTCAATTTCTCCAACAAGATTGAGTTCCGCTTCCAGATCGGGATTTTCCGCCAGTTCTGCTTCAAAAGAAGCCAGCTTTTCATCGCTGAGCTCATTGCTCAGGTACTGGTCAATTTCTTCCATCTTTTGAGCTGTTGAAGCCTCGGTGTGCTGAATGGATTGCAGGCTGGCCCGAAGGTCCATGATATCGGTTTCGGCTGTAGCCCGGTCAATATCTTGATACAATTCGATGTCTTTCGCCAGATCTTTGCTAAGCATGAGTTCCTGCTCAAAGTCGGCCATCAGGCTTATTTCCAGATCGTTATTGATGTATTGTTCGATTTCCTGGGGTGTTCTTTGGTGCGCGGGAATGTTGGTCGCAATTTGTTGCAGATTGGCTCTTAAATCCTGGATATCCTTTTCATTCAGGGCAGCCTGAATTTCTTCGAAAATGGCTTCATCCATGGGCGACAGTGAAAATTCTTGATCAGGAGCGGCTTCCTGCGCTTGTTGTTCTTTATAAAAGTGATGGATATTTTCTTTGGCAGCAAGGTTGTGCTGTGCCAGGTGAATTTTTGGTAAACTCTGGCTCATGCTGATTAAATCGTTGATGTTGACCGGTTGACTGAATTCTTTGAAAGATGATAATTCTTCGGACAGTTCAAAGCTATAGGCTTGTTCTTCCTGGCTCATGCGTACTTCTTTGGCCGCATTTTGCTCCTGTCTGATGATGTTTTGCAGTTTGTTGCGCAGGTTGATGATGTCAGTTTCCTGCACGGCTTCGCTGATTTCCTCCTGCAGCCTGATTTCGTCGGCCAACTCCGAATTGTAGGCCAGTTCAGCATTGAATTCGCTTAGCGCATCGCCGGTCAACTCTCCGCTAAGGTACTGATCAATTTGTTCAATTTTATTTTTACGTATCATCTTTCAACAATTTGTTTATTCAATATCCTCTTTTATTTTTCAATTGTTTCCGGTTGTTCTTCAGGTGCTTATACGCACGATCAAACTTTTTCCGGACTAAATTTTGTCTTTTTCGTTCTTTGAAGTCCACTGAAATCAAATCACACAAGGTTTGTTAAAGTTTTTTTGAGCTGGAATGCAAGTTCGAAATTCGGATTTCTCAAAATCGCTTAGCAAATTATTGCTGGTTTTGATCGCCGAAACCTTGCCATTCAAATGTTCTTGTAGAATTACCTGAGAATTAGAAGCCGCCAGAATTTCGTTAAAAATTGCTGGTTCGTGTATTTTATCATTTTCAAGTGTTTATTCCAAAATCAGGCAAAAGGTAACCCTCCAATTTTGATTTTCTTTGGGTAGATGATTGTTTTGTGGGTTTAAGTCGCTTGTAATTAGTGTGATATCTTTCTTTTTCTGGACCAGATTTACCGCAAAAAGAAAGCCCGGGATTAACCAATCCGGGCTTTTATTAACCATTATTTTCGAAAAAAAACTTTACTTGCTAAATGGAAGTATTGCGAATTTTATTCCGTGAACATTCAGGATAATTAAGGAATGTCAATTCGAATACGAGATAAAATGAACTTTTGAACTTTAAGGATCTTGAACTAAGGAACGTTGAACTGAACAAAGGAACTAAGGATTAAAAGGACTACCGATTCATTTTTCTGCTAACAATTTTTTAATTTTTAATCGTTGACTTTATTTGCTTTCATCTTTTGCCGGACTATTCCTCCAGGTATTTTATTTTTCTCAGGATGGCTGATGCTTTTTCCTGGTAAAAACTATCGCTGTTGGCAATTTTCGTGAACTGCCGGTATGCTTTCTTCCTGTTTTCGTTTTGCAGGTAGCACAGTCCGATGTACCACTGGGCCTGTTCTATAAAGAGGTTGTCGCGGTCTTTTATCACGTTTTGGTACGAAATAAGCGCTTTTTGTGTCTGTCCGGTTTGCTGGTAGGCTATGCCGGAGTAAAAGTTGCTGACCGGGTTATTTGGGTCAATTTCGAGCACTTCGGAGAAGGAGCCGATGGCGGCCTGGTATTCCTGATTGTTGAACAGGTGCAGGGCTTTGGTCAGCTTGCTGTCAATCAGCGCATCTCCCGAGCGGAATATCCCGGTTGTTTCATAGGGCTGGTAATACTGGCTGTAGAGTTCTCCATCGCTCGATGGATTGTTTTTGCTGATCAGTCCGGCAATACTCATGATCAGAACCAGCGACGCAGCGACTGTTGCAACGGTAAGCCTGGACGAGCTGATCCGTGCTGCAAAAGAGCGTTTTTGCTTTTCTTCGCGGTTTATTTCCTTGCTGATGGCACCCAGTTTGGCCCGTAAATCCATGATGTCGGTTTCGGCAACGGCCTTGTCAATTTCTCCAACAAGATTGAGTTCCGCTTCCAGATCGGGGTTTTCCGCCAGTTCTGCTTCAAAAGAAGCCAGCTTTTCATCGCTGAGCTCATTGCTCAGGTACTGGTCAATTTCTTCCATCTTTTGAGCTGTTGAAGCCTCGGTGTGCTGAATGGATTGCAGGCTGGCCCGAAGGTCCATGATATCGGTTTCGGCTGTAGCCCGGTCAATATCTTGATACAATTCGATGTCTTTCGCCAGATCTTTGCTAAGCATGAGTTCCTGCTCAAAGTCGGCCATCAGGCTTATTTCCAGATCGTTATTGATGTATTGTTCGATTTCCTGGGGTGTTCTTTGGTGCGCGGGAATGTTGGTCGCAATTTGTTGCAGATTGGCTCTTAAATCCTGGATATCCTTTTCATTCAGGGCAGCCTGAATTTCTTCGAAAATGGCTTCATCCATGGGCGACAGTGAAAATTCTTGATCAGGAGCGGCTTCCTGCGCTTGTTGTTCTTTATAAAAGTGATGGATATTTTCTTTGGCAGCAAGGTTGTGCTGTGCCAGGTGAATTTTTGGTAAACTCTGGCTCATGCTGATTAAATCGTTGATGTTGACCGGTTGACTGAATTCTTTGAAAGATGATAATTCTTCGGACAGTTCAAAGCTATAGGCTTGTTCTTCCTGGCTCATGCGTACTTCTTTGGCCGCATTTTGCTCCTGTCTGATGATGTTTTGCAGTTTGTTGCGCAGGTTGATGATGTCAGTTTCCTGCACGGCTTCGCTGATTTCCTCCTGCAGCCTGATTTCGTCGGCCAACTCCGAATTGTAGGCCAGTTCAGCATTGAATTCGCTTAGCGCATCGCCGGTCAACTCTCCGCTAAGGTACTGATCAATTTGTTCAATTTTATTTTTACGTATCATCTTTCAACAATTTGTTTATTCAATATCCTCTTTTATTTTTCAATTGTTTCCGGTTGTTCTTCAGGTGCTTATACGCACGATCAAACTTTTTCCGGACTAAATTTTGTCTTTTTCGTTCTTTGAAGTCCACTGAAATCAAATCACACAAGGTTTGTTAAAGTTTTTTTGAGCTGGAATGCAAGTTCGAAATTCGGATTTCTCAAAATCGCTTAGCAAATTATTGCTGGTTTTGATCGCCGAAACCTTGCCATTCAAATGTTCTTGTAGAATTACCTGAGAATTAGAAGCCGCCAGAATTTCGTTAAAAATTGCTGGTTCGTGTATTTTATCATTTTCAAGTGTTTATTCCAAAATCAGGCAAAAGGTAACCC